>Ga0070741_10000352_pt1 | contig 172868 bp, 170 predicted proteins | sample Coa_R1_4_FD_66440 | JGI IMG/M metagenome (GOLD analysis project Ga0070741, IMG submission 66440) | Surface soil microbial communities from Centralia Pennsylvania, which are recovering from an underground coalmine fire - Coalmine... | ecosystem: Environmental > Terrestrial > Soil >... | reverse complement strand
ACGATGAGGCCGCCGAGCAGGATGTTCATGCTGGCGAAGACGATCTGGCCGCCGAGCTGGGGGAACAGATCGGTGAGCATGGGGCCCGCCACGGTGACGAGCTCCTGCAGCAGGCGGATGACGAGGGTGCCGATGATGGCGCCGAGCACCGAGCCCATGCCGCCCACGATCAGCATGCCGATGTACCACACCGAGAGCCACAGCGTGAACTGATCGGCCTGCACGTAGCGGACATAGTAGGCCCACAGGCCGCCGGCGATGCCGGCGTAGAAGGCGCCGATGAAGAAGGCGAGCACCTTGTAGTAAAACACGTTGATGCCGATGACCTCGGCGGCGTTGTCGTTGTCGCGCACGGCGACGAACGCACGGCCCGTGCGGCTGCGCGCCAGGCCGAACGCACCCGCCGTCATGATCGAGGCGACCACGAGCACGAGGACGTAGATGCGTGTGTCGGTGTCGAAGGCGAAGCTGCCGAGACTGGCGGGCTCCAGCCGCAGGCCCTCGGCGCGCCCGAACCACTCCTTGGGCAGCTTGAGCATGGCGAAGCCGAAGATGTACTGCGCGGCGATGGTGGTAAGCGCCAGATAGAAGCCCTTGATGCGCAGCGCCGCCAGCCCGAACACCGCGCCGAACGCCGCCGCGCCGATGCCGCCGAGCGGCAGCGTCAGCCAGAACGGCACGTCGAGCTTGGCGGCGAGCGCGCCCACCACGTAGCCGCCCACGCCCATGAAGGCCGACTGCCCCATGTTGATCTGGCCGGCGTAGCCCGACGTTATCTGCAGGCCGATGACGGCGACGAGTGTGATACCGATGACGTTGGCGATGCCGATGATACGGCCCGAGGCGATCGCCGGCAGCAGGAGGAGGCCGGCGAGCAGCAGCACGAACCATGCCCATTGCCCCGACGTGCGGATGAGCGCACGGTCCTGCGCATAGGTCTCTGCAAAAACGCCGCCGGGCAGGGTCATGAGCTAGATCCGCTCGATGGTCTTCCAGCCGAACAAGCCGGTCGGCCGGATCAGCAGGATCGCCACCATGATCAGGAACGGGAACACTGCCGCCACGCCGCCGTCGAACACGGGGTCGAGGAAGTAGGCGGCGAGCGCCGACACCACGCCCACGATCAGGCCGCCGAGGACGACGCCGCCGATCGACTCCAGGCCTGCCAGCAAGGCCACAGGGAGCGCGGCGAAGCCGATGTCGGAGGCGAGAAAGGTCATGCCCTTGCCGTTGAGAAAGACGATGGCAGCGATTGTCGAGAACACCCCACTCAAGGCCCAGGCGACGGCGACCGACCGCTTGACCGAGATGCCGAGCGAAAGGGCGGTCTGGTGATCCTCGGCGACGGCGCTCATCTCGAGCCCGAGCTGCGTCTTGTTGAAGAACCACGACGTGAGGCCGGCGATCACCACGGTGGCGAGCCCGCCCCACAGCAGCGCCTGATCGATGACGATGGGCCCGATGCGGGCGGCGGCGACCGGCAGGATGGCCGGAAAGAAGCGCACCTCCGGCCCCCAGATCACGAGCACCACGCCGCGGATCAGGATGAGCAGGCCGATCGTGACCATGACAAAGGAAAAAAGCTCCTCGCCCACCAGAGGCCTCAGGAAGAGGCGCTCGATCAAAAGCCCCAGGACCAGGCTCGAGACGAGAGCCAGGGGCACCGCGATCCACCACTCGAGGTCGAACAGGGCGACGTAGGACCAGATCAGGAAGGCGCCGACGACGATGATCTCGCCCTGCGCGAAATTGAACACCCGTGCCGAGCGGTAGATGATGACGAAGCTCATGGCGATGAGGGCATAGAGCAGCCCGGTCAGCGCACCGTTGATCACGTAGGTGGCGAGGCTACCCATGGGCTGCAGCCATCCTGGGTGCCGCATCGGCCCTGGCCGCCGGGCGCTTCGCCGGCTCGACGTCGATGATGCGCACCACGGCGTTGAGCCGGCCGACGCGGCCGTCCTGGTACTTGACCGGAATCTCGACGGTCAGCTGGGTCCTGCCGTCGTAGATCGCCTCGATGAAGCTTGCGTATTTCTGCTCGAGATAGCCGCGGCGGAGCTTGCGCGTGCGCGTCAGTTCGTCCTCGTCGGGATCGAGCTCCTTCGGGAAGTCGATGAAGCGACGGATGCGCGAGCCCTCGGGGAGCAGGGCGTTGACATGGCTCAGCTCCTTGCGGATCAGCTCGTGGACGCGGGCATTCTGGGACAGGTCGGCGAAGGTGGTGAAGGCGACGCCGTTCTGCTCCGCCCACCGGCCAAGCGTGATGGCATTGATGTTGATGAGCGCGGCGACGAACGGCTTGCCATCGTCGCCGAGCATCATCGCGTCCTTGATGAAGGGGCTGAAGCGCAGCCGGTTCTCGATGAACTGGGGCGGATAGCGATGGCCCGTGGACAGGCGGCGCATGTCCTCCATGCGGTCGAGGTAAACAAGCTCGCCCTTGTCCGTGAGATGGACGGCATCCTCGGTGCGATACCAGCCGTCGATGAGCTTCTTGGCGGTGGCCTCGTCATTGTTGTAGTAGCCGGCAAAGCCGACGCCGCCGCGCACCTGCAGCTCGCCTTCGTCGCTGACCCTGGTCTCGAGCGGCTGGCCGAGCTTGGGGTGGACCTGCAGCCAGCTCCCGACGGTCTCCAGATCGAAGGCGGAGCCCTGGTGCGCCGTTAGCAGTCCGACCTCCGTGGAGCCGTAGATATTGCGCAGCGGCACGCCCATGGCATGGAAGAAGCGGAAGACCTCGGGCGCCATGCCCGATCCGCCCGAGACGGCCACCCTGGCCGACTGCAGGCCGAGGTTGTCGCGCAGGTGGCGCAGCACGGCGAGATCGGCCAAGCCGCCGGCCATTCTCGAGAGGATGCCGGTGCGCCTGCCGTTCAGCTTCGCCAGGTTGACACGCTTGCCGATGGCCATGCCGGCGCGGAACAGGCCGCGGCGGATGGAGCCCGCGTCCATCATCTTCGCCTCGACGTGGGTGTAGAGGCTCTCCCACTGGCGCGGGCTCAGCATCAGCGCCTCGGCCCCGATCTCGCGGATGTTGTCCTGGACCGTCTCGGGCTCCTCGGGGAAGTTGACGACGAAGGGCACGACGAGGGCGATGGAGAGGCCGAAGAACTGCTCGGTGGCCCATGCGGGCGAGATGTAGGAGAGGTATTGCGTGTGGCGCTTGAAGTCCAAGGCGCCGATGATCCGCGCCGGGGCTTCGAGCAGGTAGTGCTGCGTCAGGATGCAGGCCTTGGGCTTGCCGGTGGTGCCCGAGGTGTAGCTGAGCACGGCGATGTCGCTGCCCTTGCCCGCGGCGACAGCGGTGTCGAAGGCTGCCGGCTCCTTTGCCAGATACGCGCGGCCCTTGTCGCTGACGCCTTCGAGCGTCATCAGCTTGGGATGCGCGTACTTCCACATGCCGCGCGCATCCCAATAGACCACGGTGTGCAACTGCGGCAGCCTGGCCTCGAGCTCCAACGCCTTGTCGACCTGCTCCTGGTCCTCGCACATGATGACCACGGACTCGGAGTGCTGCAGCAGATACTCCATCTGCGCGGCCGTGAGGTCTGGGTAGAGACACACGACCTTGGCGCCGATAGAGAGCGCCGCATACTCGCACCAAAAGAGCTCGGGCTCGTTCTCGCCGACGATGGCGACGGTCTCGCCGCGCTTCACGCCGAGCGCCGCCAGCCCCATGGCAATGTCGCGCACGCGGGTGACCACGTCGTCCCAGGTGTAGCGCTGCCAGATGCCGAAATCCTTGCGCCGGTGTAGCACGCGGCCCTTGTAGCGCGCGGCCTGATGCAGCAGGAGCTGCGGGATAGTCTGGACACCGGCGGCCAGGAGCTCGTCGTATTGAGCCCAGACGCGCGCCAGCTCGGGAGGCACGGTCACGCCGCCTCCTCCCCGAGATAGGCTTTGATCACGGCGGGGTCGCGCTTGATCGCCGCCGGCGGGCCCTCGGCGATCACATGGCCCCAGTCGAGCACGACAATGCGGTCGGCAATGTCCATGACCACCTGCATGTCGTGCTCGACGATCAGGACGGGGATGTCCATGGCCTCGCGGATGTCGAGGATGAAGCGGGCCATGTCCTCCTTCTCCTCCAGGTTCATGCCGGCCATCGGCTCGTCCATCAGCAGCACCCGGGGCTCCATAGCGAGCGCACGCCCGAGATCGACGCGCTTGCGCAGGCCGTAGCTGAGCGAGCCTACGAGGCGGTGCCGGATCTGCTTGATCTCGAGGAAATCGATGATCTCCTCCACCTTGCGCCGCTGCTCGATCTCCTCGCGGTGGGCCCAAGGCCAGTAGAAGAAGCCCTGCAGGGCATTCGTCTTCATGTGCAGATGGCGGCCGGTCATCAGGTTGTCGATGACGCTCAGCCCCGAGAAGAGCTGCAGGCCCTGAAAGGTGCGCCCCACGCCACGCCTGGCGATGGTGTGGGGCGGCGCGCGGGTGATCTCCTCGTCGCGGTAGAAGAGGCGCCCCTCCTGGGGCACGTTGAAGCCGTTGAGGCAGTTGAGCGTGCAGCTCTTGCCGGCGCCGTTGGGGCCGATGACGGCGAGGATCTCGCTCTCGCGGATCTCGAGCGAGACGTTGGAGAGCGCCGTGACGCCGCCGAAGCGGAGCGTGATGTCTTCGGCGCGCATGACGCTGCGGGAGCCCGCTTGGCGGGGGCGGGCCTCATCAAGCATGGCCATGCGCTTCCTTGACCTTGGCGCGATCGATGGCGCCGGCAGGCGTCTTTGGCAGGGAGTGGACGAAGACCACGTGCTTGGGGCGCTTGTAGCGGGCGATGCGCGCTCCGACGAAGTCGGTCAGCTCCTGCGCGGAGACGGTCCGGCCGGACTTGCAGGCGCACACGGCCTTCACCGCCTCTCCCCACTGCGCGTCGGGGACGCCCAGCACGACCACCTCGGCGATGGCCGGATGCGCCGCAATCGCGTTCTCGACCTCGGCGGGATAGACGTTCTCGCCACCCGGCTTGATCAGCTCCTTTGCCGGGGAGCGGCCCTTGTACCAGAGGTAGCCTTCAGCATCGAAGGCGCCGTTGTCGCCGGTGTGATGCCAGCCGTTGCGGAAGGTGAAGGCCGTGTCGGCCTCGCAGTTCCAGTAGCCCTTGAAGACCATGGGGCCGCGCACGACGATCTCCCCCACCTCGCCGGCAGCTACAGGCCGGTCCATGTCGTCGACCACCGCAACAGTGCTGAGGAACGCCGGCCGCCCCGCGGCACCGGGTCTGTCGCGGAACGGCGCCATCGTCACGAAGCCCGACGTCTCCGACTGGCCGAAGGCGGCCCAGAAACACGCGCCGGGACACAGGCGCTCGAAGCGAGCGATGGTCTCGGGGCTGTCGAGGCCGGTCACCGCGCGCAGGCTGGCAAGATCGCCGGGGCGACCCTCGGCCTTGTCGAGCAGGGTGGCGAGGATGGGTGGGAACTCCGCCAGCATGGTCACCTTCTCGGCCCGGATGTGGGCGAGCGCCGCCTCGGCATCGAACTTGGGGACCACGACGGTGGCGCCGCCGGCATGCTGAGCGGCGAGCAGCATGGCAAGGCCGGCGACGTGGAAGAGCGGCAGGATGCCGAGGTTCACGTCATCCGACGTGAGGGACCAGTAGCGAAGCAGCTGCGTGCTGCCTGCCAGCAGGCCGGCGTGGGAGAGCAGGGCGCCGCGGGGACGGCCGCCGACCGCGGCCGTGTGAAACATGGCGAAGCCCGCATCCGCCGCGCCGTGCGGCTCTGGCAGCGATGTCCCCGCTGCCTCGCCTGCCTCGAGCAGCTCCGCATAGGGCGCGAACGGCGGGATCTTGCCGCCGATCCCGTACCAGCGCTCGACGCCCGGCAGGGACGCCTGTTTGCCCTGCAGCATCGGCTGCAGGACGGCATCGGCGATCACGATCCGCGGCGCGGCGTCGCCCACCGCATAGGCGACCTCGTCTACGCTCAGGCGCCAGTTCACGGGCACGAGTATGGCGCCGAGGCGGGCGGCCGCGCCGTAGAGATCCACGAACTCGAGGTTGTTCTGCGACAGTACGACGACGCGGTCGCCGGGGCGCAACCCCACCCGCGCCAGTCCCGCGGCCAGCCGCTCCACGCGCGCGAGGTAGGCGGCATGCGTGATGCGCTCGGATCCGAAGATGAAGGCGACGCGGTCTGGGTGAAGGCGCGCATTGCGCTGCACGACATCGAACAGCGTGAAATCACGCAACCCCATTCGGGGCCTCCTCCTCCGTGGCGGGCGGCTCTCTCCCCACTTTTCTACCCGAGGGTAGGTTCGATCGCTCGGCGCTGTCAATGGGCGCGCGGGGCGCAGGCCGCGGCAAGGAAGCGCTTCGTTGCCGTTGTCCGCGGGCAGTTCGCTTGCGCTCACGCCGGTTCGTTCTTTCCCAGCCCGGAAAGAAAATATGTGATGAACTGCGCGCTGACCTGCGCGGGGGGCAGGCGGGCACGCGACCGGTCGTACCAGAACGCCATCCAGTTGAGGCTGCCGAAGATGGCGGTGGCGGCGAGACCCGGATTGCAGGGCTTGATGGAGCCGTCCGCCATGCCGCGCTCAAATAGCGACCGCACCTTGCGCTCCAGCAGGCTGCGCCCGGCATGCAAAGCTTTGGCATTCTTCGCGGACACCCTGACGTTGACCAGGCGCACGACGCAAACGCCGAACTCGGTCGTCGCCCACTCGCCATAGCGCGTCAACAGGATCGCGATCAGCTCGGCGCCCGTCTTGTTACCCGCAACGAGGTCGTCGAAGCCATCCAGCATCTGCTCGAGGCCCATGCGCTGGATGGTGATGAGGATCTCTTCCTTGTTGCCGACGTGGTAGTAGAGGGCTGGCTTGGTGATGTTGAGCGCGTCGGCGATATCGGTGAGCCGCGTCTGCTCGAAGCCGTGCTCGCGGAAAAGTCGCGCGGCGGTGCGCAGAATGGCGTTCTTCTTGCGCTCCTGCTCCTCGTCGAGGAAGACCTCGCCCGCCCACTTCTCCCCTCTCGGACGCTTGGGCCCGGTACGTTGGCGCGCGGTGACGGTCTTGGCGCTCATTCAGTGCTTTTCGTAGAGCGTGACCACGGCGGCGCCGCCGAGGCCGAGATTGTGCTGCAGGGCGAGCCTGGCGCCCTCGACCTGCCGGGCCTCGGCGGTGCCACGCAGCTGATGGGTGAGCTCGTAGCACTGCGCCAGACCGGTAGCGCCCAGCGGATGCCCCTTGGAAAGGAGGCCACCCGACGGGTTGGTGACGACCTGGCCCCCGTACGTGTTGCCGCCCTCGTCGACGAACTTGGGAGACCCCCCTTCGGGGCAGAAACCCAAGGCTTCGTAGGTGAAAACCTCGTTCTGGGCGAAGCAATCGTGCAGCTCGCAAACGTCGATGTCCTCCGGACCCACGCCGGACTGGGCGTAGACCGCCTGAGCCGCCTCGCGCGCCATCTCGGCACCGACGAGGTCGATCATCGAGCGGCTCTCGAACGTGCCGGGCTGGTCGGTGGTCATGGCCTGGGCCTTGATGCGCACATCGGTGCGCAGGCCATGTTTGCGGGCAAAAGCCTCGGAGACCACGATGGCGGCCGCGCCGCCGCACGTCGGCGGGCAGGCCATCAGGCGGGTCAGCACGCCCGGCCAGATCACCTGGGAGGAGAGCACGTCCTCCGTGCTGACGACCTTGCGGAAGAGCGCGAGGGGATTGGCCGAAGCATGCCGGCTGGCCTTGGCACGCACCTTGGCGAAGAGCGCGAGGGGCGCGTCGTAACGCTGCATGTACTCGCGCCCGGCGCCGCCGAAGAAGCGCAGCGTGAGGGGGATCTCCGTCTCGCCGACGATCTCGTCGGCGGCCTGGTTGAACCTGCCGAGCGCAGAGGGCCGGTCGCGCCAGACCTCGCCCAGGGCGCCAGGCTGCATCTGCTCGAAGCCGACCGCCAGCGCGCAGTCGACCATGCCCGACTGGACCGCCTGGCGCGCGAGGAACAGCGCGGTCGAGCCCGATGAGCAGTTGTTGTTGACGTTGACGATCGGCACGCCGCTCAGGCCGACGTCGTAGAGAGCGCGCTGACCGGAGGTGGAATCGCCGTAGACGTAACCCGCGTAGGCTTGCTGCACCGCCTGGTAGCCGACGCCCGCATCGGCCAGCGCGAGGCTCACGGCTTCGGCGCCCATCTCATGGTAGGCCTTGCTGTCGCCCGGCTTTCGAAACGGCACCATGCCGACCCCGGCGACCACCACAGTCTGCGTCATGTCTCGCTGATCCTTCCCTGCCGAATGCGGACTGGCCGATGAACCAATGCGCGGCAGCCGCAGCCGCCGAAACCATCCATGTCGGCCGCCCGGCACTTGCGCCGGGCCGCGGATTGTGAAACCTACTCACGGGTAGGATCGGTTGTCAACGAACGTGCCCGGCAGCCGCTTCGGCAGGCGGCACCGGGTCGGGAGGGCGGTTGCGATGGAAGAGATCTACGTCGCGGGCATCGGCATGACGCCGTTCGGGCGTATGCTGGAGATCGACATCAAGACCATGACCCGGAAAGCTGCCGACGCGGCGCTCGCAGACGCGGGGATCGAGAAATCCGCTCTCGATGCCGCCTACTTCGCGAACGTGTCGCAGGGGCACATGGAAGGCCAGCACATGATCCGCGGCGAGATCGCGCTGCGCAGCATGGGCATCGGCGGCATTCCCGTGGTCAACGTAGAGAACGCCTGCGCCAGCGGCAGCACGGCCTTCAACTCCGCGGTGAACTACGTCAAGGCCGGGCAGGGCGACGTCGCCCTGGCGATCGGCGCGGAGAAGATGTACTCGCAGGACAAGGGGCTGATGTTCTCCGTGTTCGACAGCGGCTGGGACGTCACGGCGCGCGATGCCACCGTCGCCTGCCTGGAGAGGATGGGCGAGGGCGTCGAGGTGCCCGATGGCACCACGTCGAGCAAGCCCTACAGCGTGTTCATGGGCGTCTATGCCGCCTTCAGCCGCTTCCACATGAAGCGGTTCGGCACCACGCGGGAGCAGATCGCCTCCGTCGCCGCCAAGAACCACGATCACTCCGTGCACAATCCGCTCTCCCAGTATCGGACCGGCTATTCCGTGCAGGAGGTGCTGGCGGCGCCGCCGATCGCCTATCCGCTCACGCTGCCGATGTGCTCACCCATCTCGGACGGGGCGGCGGCAGCCATCGTGTGCAGCAGGAGCGCGCTGAAGCGGCTCGGGATCGACCCGCGCCGCGCCGTCCGCGTGCTGGCGAGCATCGTGCAGTCTGGCTCCGATCGCGAGCCTGAGGAGGTCGAGAAGCACGTGAGCGCGCTGGCGGCCAGGCGCGCCTACGAGAAGGCGGGCGTCGGCCCAAAGGACGTCTCCGTGGCCGAGGTGCACGATGCCACGGCGATGGGCGAGATCACGCAGGTCGAGAACCTCGGCTTCTGCGACTTCGGCGACGGCGGGCCCATCTCGGAGCGAGGGGAGACGCGCATCGGTGGTCGCATCCCCGTCAATCCGTCAGGAGGGCTGGAGTCCAAGGGGCACCCCATCGGGGCAACGGGCCTCGGCCAGATCCACGAGCTCGTGCAGCAGTTGCGCGGCGAGGCCGGTCAGCGCCAGGTCGAGGGTGCGCGCATCGCCATTGCCGAGAACGGCGGCGGCATTCACGGCATCGAGGAAGCCGTCGCCTGCATCACGATCCTGGGGCGCTGAGCGGGCCTCGCGGCCGGGCAACCGTCCGGGCGTGGCACCGTCGCGGGCTCACCAACCCTTGGTCTCCCACGGGCCGCCCTTGCTGGGCATCCCGGGCGGAGTGGCTTCCGGATCGTAGCGCTTGCCGGCGGATGCAGCCACGGGCATCCCTCGCTCGACGTCTCCCAACGCCAGCACGTTGGGGCTGGTCGCCACCTCGAACAGCCAGTTGGTGATGACCAGGAACTCGGCCCGCGTCACCTTGTTGTCGGCGTTGCGGTCGAGCTTGGCGAGAATATCCCTGCCGGACTTCGCGCCCATGGCCGGCACCATGGCCTCGAGCTCCGCGGCGTCGAGGAAGCCGTCCCCGTTCCTGTCAAGCTCGGTGAAGCGAGCGTTGTAGTAGGCCGTCGCCTCGTCGAGCGTGATGCGGCCCTTGCCGGCCTTGTCGATCCTCCTGAACTCATCGACGTATTCGGTACGCGCCGCCGGAATCTGTGGCGAGCCCGCGCTCCCGATGCTCGACTGGCACCCGGCTGCTGCGAGACACAGGAAAATGAGTGCCGCCGTCGTCACCTTCATGTGGCCGCCCGCGTCGCCGTGCCGGAACCTGCAGAACGCCTGCAGCGCGGAACCAGCACACCCCGAAATTGCGGCAAGAGTGGCAAGCGCCGCCGCCGGGCGCACCCCTGTCGCCGCAGCCCGCATCCTCCGGGCAATCAGGTCGGGCTCAGCAAGGGCCGCCGCGCCACCTTGTCGCCCCTCTCGGAAGAGCTCGGGCTCAGTGCCCACTCGATGCGGTTCTGCACGGCCATGAACAGGTTGGTGAGGACGAGATAATAGACGGCGGCCGCCGAGAGCGCCTCGAGATAGCGGAAATTGGAGGAGGCGGACTGGTCTGCCACCAGCAGCAGCTCGTGTACACCGATCACGGACACCAGAGCGGAGAGCTTGAGCATGCCGATGAACTGGTTGCCGATCGGCGGGATGACGATGCGGAAGGCCTGGGGCAGCACGATCAGCCGCATCATCTGCCACTTCCTCAAGCCCAACGCCTGCGCTGCGTCACGCTGATCCTGCCCCACCGCCCGGATGCCTGAGCGCATGATCTCCGCCATGTAGGCTCCCTCGTTCAGGCCGAGCGCCAGGACGGCACAGGCGAAGCCCGGCAGCACCACGCCGAATGCCGGCAGCACATTGAAGGCGAACACGATCTGAAGCAGCGCCGGAGTCCCGCGGAACAGCCAGAGATAGACGCTCACGAGCGCGTTGAGCGGGGGAAACCCCACCTCACGCGCCATGGCGAGGATCAGCCCCACGCAGAGTCCGAGGACCAGCGACGCAAGGCTGATCCAGAGCGTGTTGCCGGCCGCTGCCGCGTAGTCGACGCTCAGCAGGTAGTTGAGGAACGTCGCTGGCTGAAAGAGGGTCATGAGACGGGATCAGAAGGCAGATGCCGTGGACGGCAGGTTCCACTTCTTCAACAGCGACGCATAGGTGCCATCCTTGACGACGGCCTGCAGTGCCTGCTCGAGCTGCGCCTTCAGCGCGGTGCTGTCCTTGCGCAGTGCTATGCCGACCTTGGTGTTGGCGTCGAACGCCGGTCCGGCCAGCTCGTAGACGTCGGGGGTCTCGCCCATCATGGCGGCGATGGTGGCCGTCGAGTTCAACGCCCCGTCGACGCGCCCCTGAGAGAGAGCGAGCGCGACGTTGTTGCTGCCGGGCAGGGACAGAATGTCGATCGCGGGCTTGCCGGCGGCGGTGCATTCGGCGCTCACCTGCTTGGTGGAGGCTTCGAAGGCCGTGTTCACGGGCACCGCCACCTTGAAGCCGCACAGGCCGTCGCGGCCGGAGATGTGCTTGGGATTGCCCTTCTGCACCACGATCTGGTTGCCGACGATGACGTAGGGGATGAAGTCGGCCACCTGCTGCCTCTCGGCCGTGACGTAGAGGCCGCTGACACCGACATCGATGCGATTGCCGAGCAGGGCCGGAATGACGCCCTTGAACTCCATTCCCATCATGTTGGAGCTCAGGTTGATGCGCTTGGAGAGGGCGTCCATCAGGTCCACATCGAAGCCCATGGGCTTGCCGTCGCGCATGAACTCGAAGGGCGTGAAGGTGGGCGAGCTGCCCCATGTGAGCTTGCCCGGCTCGACGAGCTGCAGCTCCTCGGCCATGGCCACGGCGGGGAGCAGGAACAGGGAGATGGACAGGGCCAGCGTACGGCGAAACATCGTGAGGCTTCCTTCTGTGCGTTGAAACTATGCGTTGAGACCGTTCAGGTGGCGCGGGCAGTGTTGGGGTTTGCGGGCCGCTGCAGGCCAAGATGGTCGCGCAGCATGGGGCCGCAGTAGTCCTTGCGGAACAGGCCGCGGCGCTGCAGCTCCGGGATCACGCCCGCAACGAACTCCTCGAGGCCCCCGGGAAGGATGTGGAACTGCATCATGAAGCCGTCGCACGCGCCCATGGTGAACCATTGCTCCATCACGTCGGCGATGTGCTTGGGCGTGCCCTTGATGGTCTTGCGCCCGCGCTCGTAGCGCAGATAGAGCTGCCGCAGCGTCGGGTTCTCCTCGCGAATGATCTTCATGATGCCGTCGAAGAAGGCCTTGTGAAAGTTCGCGCTCTTGGGCAGCCGGCTTTCCGGGATCGGCTCGTCGAGGGGCAGGTCGGACAGGTCGACCTCCAGATCCGTGCCGAGGCGGAAGCGCCCAACGTCGGGATGGATCAACTCCTGCAAGCGCTGCGCCTTTTCCTCGGCCTCGCCTTGCGTGCGGCCGACCACGACGGGCAGCCCAGCGAGAATGCGCAGGCTCGCGGGGTCGCGGCCGTACTTGGCCATGCGGCCCTTGAGATCGTCGTAGCCCGACTTGGCGCTCTTGGGGTCGGCGTCGCTGGCGAAGACGACCTCGGCGGTGCGCGCCGCCAGCTCGCGGCCGGTGTCGGAGGCCCCGGCCTGGATGATCACGGGGTGGCCCTGCGGCGAGCGGGCGACGTTGAGCGCGCCATCGACCTTGAAGAACTTGCCCTCGTGGTGGATCACGTGCATCCGCGCCGGGTCGAAATAGAGGCCCTTCTCGCGATCGCGAATAAAGGCGTCATCGTCCCAGGTGTTCCAGAGCTTGCGCACCACGTCGACGAACTCGCCGGCGCGCTCGTAGCGCAACGCGTGCGGGGGGAGGGTCGCGTGGCCGAAGTTGCGGGCTGCATAATCGTTGGCCGATGTGACGACGTTCCAGGCGGCACGGCCCGCGGAGATGTGGTCGAGGGAGGCGAACTGGCGGGCCACGTTGTAGGGCTCCGAAAAGCTCGTCGAGACCGTGCCGCCGAGCCCGATCCTTGTGGTGGCACCGGCGACGGCGGTGAGCAGCGTCACCGGCTCCAGCGCGTTCATGTACATCGGGAAGCGGCTCCAGGCGTGGAGGTTCTCGGTGCGCGCGGCCGGCGTGTCGGCGACGAAAAAGAGGTCGAACTTGCCGCGCTCGGCAAGCCTGGCGATGCCCCGGTAGTAGTCGATGTCGGTGGAGCCGGCGGCGTTGGTATCGCGATGCAGCCAGGAAGCCGGGTGGTTGCCCGTGGCCTGATCGATGAGAAGCGCCAGCGACATCACTCTCGGCTTGGCCACGCTCTGCTCCTTCCCCGGCAATGCCGGCTCCCGCAGCGGACGGGTCGGTCCGCCGCCGTCACGAGGGTCATTGTCCAGCTTGTCCCGCCCGTCGACAATTCCGCCTCGAATTTGCTCGGCGGAAAGGCTCATTGCAAGCGGACGCTCCGACGCGCCCGATGCGCATCCCGCGGCCGCATGACCCGCGCCGTTCTTGACGCGGAGCCGACGAGCCACCTAGCTTGGGGGCCGGAGCATGCCGAGGCGAGAGGATTGCTGTGCGCGACCCGAGGAACGCCCTGATCGTCATACTCGCCGTCGCGGTCGCCGTGCTGGGCTACCTTTATTATGACAGCCGGCAGCACAGCATCAGCGTGAACCTGCCGGGCTTCAAGCTCGACGCGAAGTAGCTGCGGGCGAGCGGGTCGATCGTCGGCGCATATATGGCCGCGGTGACGCCGCTCGCGCCTTTCTCAACCATGTCTTCATCGATTGCTGGCATGGTTAATCCGGGCTGACCGCGCTGATACCCGTGAGCGCAAGCTCAGGACGCGGCCGGAACGTGTGATACCGCCGAGGGCTGGGTGAGTCCGACCTAACGCGCGGCGGTTCGAGACCGCACAGCTCAAGGCGCCGCATTTTCGGCCTCTTGCGCGCCTAGAGGGCGGGAAGGGTTCCAGGGAAGCAGTTCATGCGTTCGTGGCGTCGCACCGCCCGCTATGCGGTGGTGGCATTGTGTTGCGGGGTCGGGGGCACATTCGCCGGCGCGGCTCCGCCTGTATCGCTGCAGGCAGACGGCAGCGTTCGCATCGCCGGGCGCGCGCTCAAATGCGGCAAGGTCCGCAACGTGCTCGACGCGCGCCTGCCCAATCTTGGAATTTCCGTTCCGGACAACCGCCTCCTCGTCGTCAATCCCATGCTGCTCGCGCGGGAGCCCGAGACCGTGCGGCTCTTCGTGTTCCACCATGAGTGCGGGCATCACCATGTCGGCGCGAGCGAGCTCAACGCCGACTGCTGGGCGGTCCGCCGAGGAGTGGAAGAAGGTTGGTTGACCCAGGCCGGGCTCCAGCAGGTCTGCCGCTCGTTCGGAGACGCGCCCGCGACTGCGACACACCCTTCCGGCGCCCGACGCTGCAGCAATCTGGACCGGTGTTTCGCGGCGGCGCAAGCCCAACATAAAGCTCCGCAAGTTGCATCGGCGCCGCAAACCATCTCCGTGGCGACCTCGCCGCCTCTGCCACAACTCCTTTCAGGCCCGCGCCTGCTCCGAACCGGCGTCCTGCCTTAAGACCTCAAGACCAACGCGGGAACCTCACGACGGGGTCATCGGTGATGACCGCCGTGCCCGCCGTGGCCTCTATGGAAATGGCCGCCGCCTCCGAACCTGATGACAGGTCCGAAGCCGAAGTAGGGCCCGCCGCCGTAGTAGCCGTAGTCGTCATAGTCATAGTACGGATAGCCGACCCACCGGCATACGCGATGACCGTGCCGCCACCAGCAGCGGCGGTAGGCGGCCTGCTCGAGGGAGCGGTTGCCTGCTGCGCTCTTGAGGTCTCCACTTCCCGGGGTTAGCGGCAAAGCCTGGCTGCTGCCTGCTGCTGCGCTCAATGCGAGAGCGCCGAGGGCTGCGATGCAGAAGTGCTTCGTCCTCATGAATATCTCCTTCCGCTGCCCTTCCAAACGCACCGATCGTATCGAGGGTTCGCTCATCGGCAGCGTTTGATTTCGCAATCGCGTAAAGGAGCGGAGCGGTCGCGAGGTCCCGGCCGCCAAACGCACGGAATGGAACCGTGCGGCGCAGCACGAGGATCGGACGCGGGACGCAGCCCCTTCCTAGGCAGCGCTCTCGTCGACCGGCGCCGGTTCGTCCCCGAACACGCTGCGACCGCCATAGGCGTGCGAGAGGCGCCGCTCCTCGGCAATCACACCGGATACGCTCGACCCGCCTGCCGCATGTTCCAGGAGGCGCGACTGCTCGTCGAGGCGTCGCAGCGCCGCCAACTCCTCGCCGTGGCCGAGCCTGGCCTTTTGCACAGCCGATTTCATGACGCGGATCGTCTCGTCGTAGACCTTCAGCGGCACCGGGAAGGGATGCCGGTCCTTGCCGCCATGCGCCAGCGAGAACCGCGCCGGGTCGGAGAACCGGTAGGGCGCCCCGTGGACGACCTCGGCGACCATCGCCAACGCCTTCACCGTGCGCGCGCCGACGCCGGGCGTGAGCAGGAGCTCGGCAAAATCCTTGGGTCCCCGGTCGGCCGCCGCGGCCAGCGCCCCGCGCAGGCGCCGCACGTTGACGTCCTCGGCGCGGACGTCGTGGCGTGCGGGCATGACGAGGTGCGGAAGCTCCATCTGCGCGGAAGCGGAAGGTGCGAGCGGCTGTTGCTCCACCACCCCGAGCCTGTCGACGATGGCGTCGGGACCCAGCGAGGCCAGAAGCCTGAGCTGGCTATCGCGGGAGGACGCGGCCCGAGAATCGGTCAGGTTGATAATGCTTCCCTGGGGCGGACCCTCGATCGCCGTGTGCGGCGCCTCGACGAAGCTCGCGAGCCCCTCCGAGAGCCAGTGATAGCGCCGCGCCTGCCGGCGCCCGCCGTTCATCCCCTGTTGCACGATCGCCCAGTGTCCGTCGTCGGCGACGATGAAGCCATGGAGATAGAGCTCGAAACCGTCTTGCACGGCGGCGCTGTCCACCTTCGCCACCAGCCGGCTGGTACTGGCCAGAGCCTCGCCGTCGAAGCCGACGCGCTTGCCAATTGCGACCAGCTCCTGGGGCGTGTTGCGGGAGTGCTTGCCGCGACCGCCGCAGACGTGGAGGCCAAGCTCCTTTTCCAGCGGCGCGAGCCCCCGTTTCAGGGCGCCGATCACGCTCGTGGTGATGCCGGAGGAGTGCCAGTCCATGCCCATCACCGCGCCCAGCGACTGGAACCAGAACGGGCTGGCAAGACGGCGGAGCAGCTCGTCGCGGCCGTAGTGGTGCACGACCGCCTCGCACAGGACGGCGCCAAGCCGGCTCATGCGGGTGGCGAGCCATCCGGGAACGCGACCGTAATGGAGAGGCAGGTCGGCACTGCCTGTGCGCCGGGTGCCCATGGGTGTGCCGTCGTCCTTACCGAGCTTCATCCAAATATAGCACGGGCGGCTGCTTCATCCCGGCGCGGCTGCCCCAGTGCGCCACTCGTCTGACCCTCATGGCCAAGCTTCCAGTTCAAACCACCCGCAAGTCCGCAACGGAACAGCCAACGCGAGGGTGCGTTGTGCTCTCGAGCCCGGTGCAAAGCGCGTTGCGAGGTTTTGATATGCGTCTCGCTCTTATCGCCCTTGCCATTACGCTTGTCGTGGTCCTCAACGTCAGCAGCGCCGCAGCCCAAAGCACGGGCAGTGCGCCGGCTGTTCCCGGCGCGACCTCCGCGCCACCGAGCGCGGGCACACCGACGCCCCAGCTCGGTCAGCCGGGCAGGACCGCGGCCGCCCGCCCCGGTGCCGCCCAGAGCGCCAACAGCGATGGCTACGCCGAGTGCATGTCATTGTGGAACCCGACATACGCGGGCATGTCTCGCGCCGATTGGGCAGGTACATGCGAGCGCGCCAAGCTGCCGCCCAAGCGCTGATCACCTGCTGTCTCCCGGCAACCGTTGCACGATACCGATTGCCGGCATTCTGCGAATCTGACAGATACCGGCGCGAGTTCCTTCTGCCTCGATCATGGAACTCCAACCCGTCAGACAGGCTCCCCCGAGCCTGTCCGCCTCAAGGCCCGCCACCGGATGTATTTGGCGGGCCTTTTTTCGTTTGCGGCTAACGCTGATCGCGATCGGTGCCGCGCGCCATGGGCCGGTAGCGGCGATGATGCACGAACCGCGCATGCCGATACGGCCGGTACCAGCGGCCCCGGTCGAAGTAGCCCGGGCCGGAATAGGCCATCCAGCGATACCAGTACATGCCGCAGCAATTGCGGGGATAGGAGTCGTCCCAGCCCCCGGCTGTGGCGGCGCCAGCCGTCAGCACCACGCATGCGAGCGCAAAGGCAAGCTGTCTCATGCCTCATCTCCGTCGCGAGAACACAAGTGTAGCAGTGATTCGCGTTTTGGCCTCATGACGCAGCGTTGACGACACGGCGGATCGCCACCCTGGGAAGGCGCGGCCGGCCCCTCAATTCGCGGGCCGCAGGAGCATCGCCTCCGCCTCCCCACGCCGAGTGGCCGCCTGCTCGGCGAGGTGCTCGGCCAGGGGTGCTGCGGATTTCCTGAGCACCGGCACCATGCGCTCGAGCCGCTTGCCGCTGCAGCGCACATCGGGTGCCGCAACCGACAGCACGCCGAAGAACACGCCGCCCGGGCTCGCCACCGGCACGCCGGCACCTACCACGTGGAGCATGTACTCCTGCTCGGTGAGCGCGTACCCCGCCGCGCGCACGCGCCGGATGATGGCGATGAGCTTCTTGGGATCGGTGACCGTATAGCGCGTGAAGGCCGGCAGTTCCGCCGCGCGCAGATAGCGAGCAAGCGCCTCGTCGTCGAGGCGGGCCAGGAACAAGCGGCCGCTCGAGGTGCAGAAGAGCGGTGCCTTGCGCCCGGCGCGGAAGGAAACCGTCAGCTCCTGGGGCGGCTCGGCGCTGGCGACGTAGACCACCTCGTCGCCGACCTCGACCGCGAAGCTGCACATCTCGCCGATCTCCGCCGTGAGCGCGCGCAGGATGGCATAGGCCGTGGCGGAGTTGGCGGCGCAGGCAAGCGCATTGGCCGAAAGCTCCACCAGCGGGCGGGCGACCGTCCACGACCGGCTGCCCGGCAGACGCTGCAGCCAGCCCAGCCGCTCCAGCTCGCGGCAGATGCGATGCGCGGTCGGCGTCGGGATGTCGAGCTGCTCGGCCAGCTCCGACAGCGATGCGGCCCGCAGTCGAGCCACGGCCTCCAGCATGGCCATCACCTTGGCCGCCGGTGAATCGAGCCGGCCCTTGTGCTCGCGCGCCATCGCTTCACGCTGCCAGATAGTCGCCCTGGTAGCGGCGCAGGAAGAGCTTGAGCCGCTCCGACGACGGGTTGGCGATGACTTTCGACGGCGGCCCCTCCTCCACCACGACGCCGCCGTCCATGAACAGGATGCGATCGCCGACGTCGCGCGCGAAGGGTATCTCATGCGTGACGATGATCATCGTCATGCCCTCCTGCGCCAGCTGGCGGATGACGCGCAGTACCTCGCCCACCAGCTCCGGGTCGAGAGCGGAGGTGACCTCGTCGAACAGCATCACCTTGGGCTGCATGGCCAGAGAGCGGGCGATCGCGACCCGCTGCTGCTGGCCGCCCGAGAGGCGGGCGGGATACTCGTCGGCCTTCTCGGCGAGCCCGACCTTGCCGAGCAGATCGAGGGCGAGGCTGCGCGCCTCCTTGCGGGGCACGCCGCGCACGCGCAGCGGCCCCATCATCACGTTCTCCAGCGCCGTGCGGTGGGGAAACAGGTTGAAGCTCTGGAACACCATGCCGACCTGCTCGCGCAGCCGCGCGTTTTCGGCCTCGGACCGCACGCAGCGCCGGCCGCCGGCATCCGTGCGATAGCCGATGACGGCACCGTCGATGCTGATCTCGCCCGACTGGTAGTCCTCGAGCAGGTTGATGCAGCGGAGCATGGTGGACTTGCCGGACCCGCTAGGGCCCAGCGTGACCACCACCTCGCCCTTTTCGACGCCGAAGCTCACGCCCTTGAGCACCTCGAGCGCTCCGAACGATTTCCTGAGCTCCTTGACCTCGATCATCGCCATGGGACGGCTTCGCACGGATCAGTGGGCGACCTGGAGACGCTTCTCGCACCAGCGCGCGAGCAACGACAGGGGATAGCAAATCAGGAAGTAGATGGCCATGACGCCGAGAAAGATCTGGAAGGCGGCCAGCGTGCGCTCGACCACCTCTCGGGCGGCATAGGTGAGCTCCCAGGCGCCGACGACGGAGACGTAGGAGGTCTGCTTGATGGCGGTCAGCGAGTTGTTGAGCAGCGGCGGGACGGCGATGCGGCTGGCGAGCGGCAGCACGACATGGCGCAGGACGCCGATGCGGCGCATCCCCAAGCTCTTGGCAGCGGCAATCTGGCCGGCGGGGACGGACAACACGGCGCTGCGCGCGATCTCGGCCACGAAGGCGCCGATGTAGATGATCTGGGCGGCGCCCACGGCCACGTAGGCGCTGACCCGCAGGCCGAGCGCCGGGAAGGCGTAGTAGCCGAGCAGCATGACGACCAGCACCGGAATGCCGCGCAGCACGAATACGTAGCCCGTGATGAGCCTGCGCACGAGCCTGCCGCCGACGCCGGCCCACAGGCCCAGCCCCGCGCCGAGCAGCGTGCCGAGCGTCACGACGATCACCGACAGCCACAGCGTGACGAGCGCGCCTTTGAACAGGTAGGGCAGATTGGCGATGAGGATGCCGAACATGCGCTAGGGTTGCTACTCCTTCACTCGATATCTGGGTTGTCATGGTCGGGCTTGTCCCGACCATCCATCCAACCGCTTGCTCGAGCGTTCGTGGATGGCTGGATCCTCGGGACAAGCCCGAGGATGACCGCGCGAATCATCTGTTGGCACCGGAACATCAGGATCTCGCCGCCGTGCGCAGCTCGATGAGGCGCAAAGCGCCGCCCAGCACCGACGTGAGCACGAGATAGAAGACGGCGATGGCGGCGAAGATCTCGATCGACACGGCGCTGCGCTCGATCGCCACCTTACCCACCATGGTAAGCTCCATCACGCCGATGGCGGAAACGAGCGAGGTGTCCTTGACGAGGATGATGAGCTGGTTGCCGAGCGGACCCAGGACCCTGAGGAAGGTCTGCGGCAGGATCACGTAGCGGAACGCCGCCAGTCGCCGCATGCCCATGGCCTTGGCAGCCTCCCACTGGCGCTGGCTGATGGATTCGATGCCGCCGCGCAGGATCTCGACCAGGAAGGCCGCGTGCTGCAGGGCGATGCCGACGACGCCGCACGCGAACTCGGAGGGGAAGAAACCCAGGAGCGGCAGACCGAAGTAGATGAGGTAGATCTGGAGCAGGAGCGGCGTGTTGCGCATCAGCTCGATGTAGGCCTCGGTCGGACCCCTCAGGAGCGCGTGCCGCGACATGCGCGGGGCGAGCAGCAGCACGCCGAGCACCAGGGCCAGGGCCATCGATGCCGCAGCCACGCTCAGGGTGACGCCGAAGCCCTCAAGCAGCTTCGGCAGCAGCGCCGCGAGCATGTGAGCGGTCTGGGCGGCGTAGTCCATTGCCATTCCTCACATGCCGCCGCCCCAGGCGCCCGCGCGGACGCACGCGCACCCTCGCTGCCAGGGCCGCAGACCGACCCCTCCGCTGACCCCTGGCCGGCGGTCAGCGGCCGGATTGCGAGATGCGGGTGCTGCGCGGCTCCACGCCGAACCATTTCTTGTAGATGGCCTTGTACGGACTGTAGAGGCTCCCGCCCAGCATCTCGGCCACCACCGTATCCATGAACAGCCACCACTTGAAGTCGTCCGGGCGAATGAAGATGGCGTTGCCGGTGACGTCGGTGAGCCACTCGTCGAGGATGCGGACGTCGGGGTTGTCCTTGACGTAGTAGAGCGCCACCGGCGCATCGAGCTGGGCGGCCGTGGCACGGCCGAGCATGACGGCGTTGAACTGGGCCGAGATGGCATCGAAGGTGAGGAACTTGGCGTTGGGATAGAGACGCTTGCCGCGCTCCTCCTGCACCGGCGCGGTGAGGTGCGCCACGGTATTCTCGGGCTTGTTGAGGTCGGCGATGGTCTTGATGGGGCTGTCCTTCTTCACCACCACGACAATGCCGCTGTCGATATAGGGGCGGGTGAAGGCGACCTGCAGCGCGCGGTCGGCGTAGACGGTCGTCACCATGATGCCGAAGTCGATGGTGCCGTTCTGCACGTTGGGCCAGCGTGCCGCGAACCCCTGCTTGAACAGCTCGATCTTCGTGTCGTCACCGAAGATGCCCTTGGCGACGAGCTTGGCCACGTCGATGTCGAAGCCGACCAGCTCGCCCTTGTCGTCGATGAAACCGAACGGAGGCGCCTCGCTGGTCACGCCGACGATGACCTTGCCGCGCGCCCGCACCTCGTCGAGCTTGGACTTGCCGGCGGCAACAGCCGCGGTACCGGCCGTCTGCGCTGCAGCGGGCGCGGCCTGAGCAAGGACGAGGCCGGCACCGGCGGCCGCTCCAGATACGTGAGTGATGAATTCGCGCCTTGAAGTCACGACCGTCCTCCTCCTTCAGAGCCAACCCGTGTCCCTGCTGCCATCCTCATTACGCAACTTCCCGAAGCAAGATGCGGGCCGGATCGAGATCCGGCCCAGCCGCCCGCTTCACTCGGCCGCGATCGGCCGGTCGCCGATCGACAGCGAGCTCGACTCGCGCACGTCCACCTCCTTGGGGAAGCCGTCCATGGCCCGCTTGATAGCGATGTCGAGGCGGCCGACGATGTCCTTGATCTCCGCCTCGGTGACGATCAGCGGCGGGGCGAAGCGGAAGTAGTGCTTCACGGAGATGCCGATCACGCCCTCGAGCGCACAGTTGTAGCGGATGCGCTCGGCCATGACGGGATCGGGCGTCTTGCTCTTCTGGTCCCTGACAATGTCGAGCATGCGGTAGAGGCCCTTCCCGCGCACGTCGCCGATGCAGGCATACTTCTTCTTGAGCCCCAGCAGCTCCGTCTCGGCCAAGGCGCCGAGCCTCTCGGCACGCTCGTCGAGCTTGTCGCGCAGCACGATGTCGAGCTGCTTCAGCGCGACGGCCGCGGCAAGAGGATCGCTCGAATAGGTGCCGGCCCACGGCAGGCCGGCGTTGCCGCGCACCTGCTCGGCAATCTGCGGCGTCGTGATGGTGCCGCAGATGGCGAGGCCGGCGGACAGGCCCTTGCCCCATGTGACGATGTCGGGCGTTACGCCATAGTGCTCCATCGCCCACATCTTGCCGGTGCGAGCCGGTGCCAGCTGGCACTCGTCGAGGATCAGCAGCGCGCCCCAGCGTTTCGCCATCGCGGCGAGCCGCGGCAGCCACTCCTTCGGCGGCACGATCATGCCGCCCGGAACGGGAATCGTCTCCGCCATGATGCCGGCGATGTTCTGGCTGGTGACGAACTCCAGCATCTCCTCGCTCGCCTTGAGGCAGGCGATGTCGCAGCCGGGATAGGTGTTGTTGACCGGGCAGCGGTAGCAGTAGGGCGGCAGCAGCGCGTTGGCCTTGGCCGGGAACATGAGGGGCCCGAGGTTCTTGCGGCGATTGCCGCCGACGCTGGTCAGCGCCTCCACGGCGAGGCTGCCGCCGTGCAGGCCGCGGATCATGGAGACGATGTCGTACTTGCCGGTGGCGGCCAGCGCCATGCGCATGGCGATCTCGTTGGCCTCCGAGCCGGTCACGGCGAAGTTGACGACCTTGAGGTCGCCGGGCGTGGTCTCGCCCAGACGCTCGGCGAACTCCACGGCCCACGGGTTGGAGTACCACGAGGACTGGTGCAGGAACGTGCCCGCCATCTCGCGGATCACCTCGGTGACCTCGGGATGGGAGTGGCCGAGCACCATGCACATCATGCCGGACGTGAGGTCGTAGTACTCGTTGTTGTCCATGTCGATGAGCTTGGTGCCCTTCGCCGCCTTGAAGATGATGCGCGGCGAGTAGCGCCAGCCGAATACCGCCTTGGCGTCGCGCGCCTGGAAGTCGGCGTGCACATTCGAGAACCTGAACTTCTTTTCCATGGTGTTTGCCTTCCCTCTTGGAGCGATCGCTCTCCCGACGTGGCGAACGGGGCCGCCGGCGCGCGTCGGCGCGGGCGTCTTCCAGTTTCATAATCCGGATTTCCTGGTTTCGTAAAATGGAATCGTTACAGACTGCCGCGCAAAGGTCCGTTGCTGTCCGGGCGCAGCCACAGACCGCACTTGCGAAAGGCACGAAGCTCGCGTTCTCAGCAGGTCTTGCCCATCAAAGCATCGGGCGGATTTGTCATGCCAGCCGCGGTCAAGAGCCCACGGGCCGCTACCGGGGCCGCGAACTCTCTTTCTGGATCCCGGATATTCGCTGCGCGAATTCCGGGATGACAGCGCTACGCGGTCTCGATGCCTTCGCGGACGAGGCCCCAGCGCATGGTCGTGCGCTGCTCGATCGGACGCAGGATCAGGCGGTCCATGGCCAGCCAGGTAATGCCGATCGTGAGCATGCCGACGGCGATGCGCGCGGACTGGAAGTACTGCTGCGCGTTGAAGATGGCGTAGCCGAGCCCGTCCGTGCTGGCGATCATCTCGCCGCCGACGAGCGAGCGGAAGCCGAAGGCGATGCCGAGGCGCACGCCGGTCATGAGGTTCGGCAGCGTGGCCGGGAAGATGACGTGCCCGATCACGGCGGCGCGGCCCGCACCCAGCGTTTGCACGGCCTCGATCAGCACCGGCTGCACCATGCGGATGCCGGTCAGCACGTTGTGCAGCACCGGGAAGAACACCGACATGACGATGATGAAGGTCACGGCACCCTGGCCCAGCCCGAACCAGAGGATGGCGAAGGGGATCCAGGCAAGGCCCGGGATGGCCTGCAGCAGGTTGACCAGCGGATCGAAGAAGTCGCGGCTCGCACGGTTGAGCCCCATCAGGTAGCCGAGGGGTATGGCGATGGCCGCGCCCAGCGCGAAGCCCAGAAGCAGACTCTTGAGGCTCACCCACAGATTGACGAGCAGCACGCCGCTGGCGACATCGGCGGCGAACGCCTGGGCAACCTCGAGGGGCGAGGGAAACAGCACGCGCGGCCAGATGTCGAGCCAGGACAGCACCTGCCAGACGAGGATGCCCACGGCGAAGGGCAGCACCTCGGCGGGCCAGAAGCGCGCGAGGCGCGCCCGGCGCCGGCCTGAAGTTGCGGCCGCGGGGGCATCGGCGACGCTCATGTCGGCTCCTTGCGGGTCTCGCGCGTCGCGCCGTTCTCGTGAATGCATTGCGTCAGCTCGTCCCGGTAGCGGATGAAGCGCCCGTCACCGGCCAGGCTCTCCCACTGCCGCGGGCGCGGCAGGTCGATGCGGATGTCCGCCACGATCCGCCCCGGCCGGCCGGACAGGGCCACCACCCGGTCGGACAGGAACACCGCCTCGTCGATGGCGTGGGTGATGAAGAGAACGGTCGTGCGCTCCGAGGCCGTGATGGCCGTCAGCTCTTCCTGCAGGCGCTGCCGCGTCATGGCGTCGACGGCCGCGAACGGCTCGTCCATGAGCAGAATGGCCGGATTGTTGGCGAGCACCCGCGCAACGGCCGCACGCTGGCGCATGCCGCCCGAGAGCTGGTGCGGATACTTCTTCTCGAAGCCCTTCAGCCCCACGAGGTCGATGAAGCGCTGAGCGATGGCCGCGCGCTGCGCCTTCGGCATGCCTTTGAGGCGCAGCCCGAACTCGACATTGGCCTCGGTGGTCTTCCAGGGCAGCAGCGCGTACTCCTGGAAGACCATGCCGCGATCGGCGCCGGGACCTGTGACCTTGCGCCCCGTGACGAGCACGTCTCCCGCGGTCGGCGCGTCGAGACCCGCGACGATGCGCAGGAACGTCGACTTGCCGCACCCGGAGGGGCCGATCACCGAGACGAACTCGTGCGCCGCGACGCTGAGCGATATGCCTTTCAGCGCCACCACGTCGTCGTTGGCGACGGTGTCGAAATAGGTCTTCGAGACGTTCCTGGCAACGAGGAGGTCGGACATCCCGCGGCACCTTACTCCAGGAGCTTGGGATGCTTGGCCTTGACCTCGCTCACGATGCGGTCGAACTCGACGAGGTGCTGCGCGGGCTTCACCGCAGCGGGGATGAGCTTCTCCTCGGCGAGGTAGTCGGAGGTCTTCTGCAGCGACGCCCGCGTGAAGTCGTCGATCAGCGGGCTGTAGTCGAGCCACTTGAAGGCGAGCTCGACGATGCGGGGCTCGACCTTGAGGAACTCGGCCTCGACGCCGGCCGCCTCCTTGGGATGCTGCCGCACCCATTGCTGGGCCTCCCACAGCGCGGCCACCGCGTCCGCGAGCTTCTCGGGATGCGCCTTGGCCCACTGGTCGGTGATGAGGAACAAGCCCCCGCCCTGCACGAGCTTGCCGAGACGCAAGAGAACCGTGGCCTGGCCCGCCATCTTCTCCTCGGTCAAAGTGAGGAACGGCTCGAGCCCCGCCATGGCGTCGACGGCGCCGGTGATGAGCATCTGGCCCATGTTGCCGTAGTTGGCATTGACGCGCAGCACCGCATCGCGGGGCAGGCCCGCCTCCTGGAGGAGCTGGCTCAAGCCCTGGGCGGGCGCCGTGCCCTGCGGGACGGCAATGCGCTTGCCCTTGAGGTCCTGCGGCGACTTGATGTTGGCATCGTTGCGGACGAGGATGCCGTAACTGTTGCCGCCCTTGGCGTACATGGAATACGCCTTGAAGGGCAGGCCCGTTGCCCATGCCACCACGGTGGACTCCACGCCGCCGCCTGACCAGTCGACCTGCCCGGCCGCGAGCGCCTGGTTGGCCTGAACACCCGTTGCCAGCGACTGCACCTCCACGTCGAAGCCGTACTTGGCGAAAATGCCCTGCTTGGTGCCGACGTAGAAGGCCGCCTGCGAGGCCGTGGTGAGAACTCCGAAGCGGACCTTGACGCGCTCCTGCGCGCTCGCTGCCGCCGCGCAAGCAAGCCCGAGCAGCAACGCGGCCGCCCGCAGCGCTCCCGATTTCAATCCCATTGCCGTTTCCTCTCCCGTTGCTTGTCGTTTTGGACGGCCAGCCTAGGGCCGCACCCCGTACTTCGCTTTCGGTCCCAGCGTCGTCTTCAACCTCGCCTGCGCCGCGTCGATGAAACGGCACAGGTAGGGCCGGGTCTCGCGCGGATCGATGATCTCCTCCACGCCGAACGCCTCGGCCGTGCGGAACGGCGAGGCGACCGCCCTCAGCCGCGCCTCGATCTCCTGCTCGCGCGCCTTGGCATCGGGCGCGCTCTCGATCTCGCGCCGGAAGGCCGCCGCCACGCCGCCCTCGATCGGCAGCGAGCCCCACTCGGCCGACGGCCAGGCGATCTTGAAATCGAGGCCGTTCTTGTCGGTGGTGCCCATGCCCGCCATGCCGTAGCACTTGCGCACCACGACCGTGTACATCGGGACCGTGGCCTGCAGGCCGACGAACACCGCCCGCATGCCCTCGCGCAGCGTCCCGGCGGACTCGGCGTCCTTGCCCACCATGAAGCCCGGCACGTCGACGAAGAAGATCAGCGGGATGTGGAAGCAGTCGCACATCTCCACGAACCGCACCTGCTTGCGGGCCGCCTTCACGTCCATGGCGCCGCCGTAGATCATCGGGTTGTTGCCGACGACGCCGACGACCTTGCCGTTCATGCGCGCGAGGCCGGTGATGAGGGCCTTGCCGAAGGTGGGCTGGAACTCGAAGAAGGAGTTGCGATCGACGACATGGCCGATCAGCTTCTTCATGTTGTAAGGGCGGCGCCGATCCTTGGGAACGAGGCTCAGCAGCTCCTCGTCGCGGCGGTCGGCGGAATCGGCCGACGGCACCTGCGGCGGCAGCTCCCAGACGTTGGCGGGCATATAGGACAGGAAGCGCCGGATCTCGGCGAAGCAGGCATCCTCGCTCGCAACCCGGTTGTCGATGGTGCCGGCAACGTCGACGGCGATCTGCGGGCCGCCGAGATCCTCCTTGGAGATCTTCTGCCCGAGCGAGCGCTCCACCACGGGCGGACCGGCGGCAAACACCTGGCTCGTGCCGTCCACCATCACCGACCAGTGCGAAAGGATGGCGCGCCCGGCCGGGCCGCCAGCCGCGGAACCCAGCACGGCACACACCACGGGCACCTTGCCCAACAGCTCGACCGAGCGCTCGAAGCCGTGCACCCCGGGGAAGACGGCGTGCCCGCGCCTGTTGATGGAGGTGACGCTGCCGCCCGCGCCGTCGATCAGATTGACGAGCGGAATGCAGTAGCTGGCCGCCAGATCCTCGACGAAGCCGCCCTGGCCCCCCTTCTTGCGGTCGCCGGACCAGCTCGAGCCGCCGCGAATGGTGAAGTCCTCCCCGCCGACCGCCACGGGGCGGCCGTCGATGCTGGCGAGCCCCATCACGTAGGGCGCGGGCGTCACACCCGTGAGCCTCGTGCCCTCGTAGCGGCCCTGGCCGGTCAGCGTGCCGACCTCCTGGAAGGAGTTGGCATCCACCAGCCGCTCGACGCGCTCGCGAATGGTGAGACGGCCGCGCTCGTGATGCTTGGCCACGGCCGCGGCACCGCCCAGCGCCCTGGCCTCGGCGCGCCGGAAGCGCAGCTCCTCGACCTCGGGGCCCCAGTCCTCGCGGCCGGCCTGCGCGTGCGGCTTGCTCTGGTCCTTCACCGACATCGCTCCGACACTCTCAAGGGGTGAGGACGGCCACGACCTGGCCCTCGCTGACAGGCGTCTTCTCCTCGACGAGGAACTTCTGGATGACGCCGCCCTCCTCGGAGATCACGGGAATCTCCATCTTCATGGACTCGATGATCATGATGGTGTCGCCCGCCTCCACGCGCTGGCCCACCTGGGTGACGATCTTCCAGACCGCGCCCGTCACGTCCGTCCTCGCCTCGATCTCCGCCACGCGGCTCTCCTCCTCGCACTGTTCCTAGCCCATGTCCCGGGCACGGCCTTCCAACGGTTTCTGCTAAGCTTTCCGCGCAAGCACCTCGCCCACGAGACCGGTATGGGGCCGTCCCGCCTTGAACTCCTCGCTGTCGAGCACGGCGAGCAGCGCCGGGATGTTCGACTTCACGCCTTCGATGGCGAACTCCCTGAGCGCGTCGATGAGGGCCGTGCGCGCCCCCTCCCGCGTCGGGCGGTGGATGATGACCTTGGCCAGCATCGGATCGTAGTGAGGCGTCACGTCGCGGCCCTCGCAGTAACCCGTCTCGATGCGGATGGCGGAGCCCGACGGAGGGCGAAACACGCGCAGCGTCCCGGGCGAGGGAAAGAAGCGCTTCGGATCCTCCGCATAGACGCGGGCCTCGATGGCGTGGCCGTTGATGGCGATGGCACGCGGCAGGATGTCGGAGAGGCGATGCCCCGCGGCCGAGCGGATCTGCGCCGCGACGAGATCGACACCGGTGACCGCTTCCGTCACGCCGTGCTCCACCTGCAGGCGCGTGTTCATCTCCAGAAAGGTCAGCTCGCCGTCGGCATCCATCAGCATCTCGACCGTGCCGATGTTGTCGTAGCCGGCGGTGGCCAGCCGGTCCGCCAGGCGCGCCGCCATGGCACCGATGCGCTCGCGTTGCACGGCGGGCGCGGGCGCCTCCTCGATCATCTTCTGGTAGCGCCGCTGCACCGAGCAGTCCCGCTCGAACAGGTGCGCGACGTTGCCGTGCCGGTCGCCGAGCACCTGGAACTCGACGTGGCGCGGGCGCGAGACGAAGCGCTCGAGGTAGACGTCCGCCGTGCCGAAGGCGCGCTCGCACAGGGTGGCGGCGCGGTCGACGGCAGCCAGCAGCTCGTCGGGTGTGTGCGCCGGCAGCATGCCGATGCCGCCGCCGCCGCCCGCGGGCTTGACCAGGATCGGATAGCCGACGGCCGCCCCTGCACCGAGGATCGCCTGCCGGTCGTGCGCAAGCACGCCCGAGCCGCGCCCGACGGGAAGCCCGTAGCGCACGGCCAGCTCGCGGGCGCGGGCCTTGTGGCCCATGTCCGCGATCCAGCGCGGCGCGGGGCCGATGAACTGCGCTCCCTCGGCCAGCACGCGCGTGGCGAAGGCGGCATTCTCCGACAGGAAGCCATAGCCCGGGTGGACGGCATCGGCCCGCGCCTCCTTCATCGCGGCGATTAACGCATCCTGATTGAGATAGCTCTCGCGCGCGGGAGCAGGGCCGATGTGGACCGTGGTGCTCGCATAGGCGAGGTAGGGGGCACCGGCATCCGCGTCCGAGTAGACGGCGACGGAGGGGATGTTCATGGCGGCGAGCGCACGCAGCACGCGGCCGGCGACGGCGCCACGATTGGCCACCAGAACCTTGCCGAACGCGGCCATCGCGCCTCGCCCTCCTAGTGTCCTGATCGCGAAATTCGTCGACATCTGGGGCAAGCCCGGAACGAATTTCGCGATCCGAAGGACACTAGCAAAGTCAATACGCTGGTGTGATCGAGATCGAGAAGTCCGCTTCCCGACCAAGCCCAGAGCGATGATGCGGACTTGTCGATCATCACACTAGAAGCTCGTCGGCCAGGCGTGCATGAGGTGCTGGCCTACGCCGTTGGTGAGGCGCTGGCGGTGCACGTCGAGCATGCGGATCAGGTAGTCACGTGTCTCCTCCGGACGGATGATGCTCTGCACAGCGTAGATCGCCGCGATGTCCCAGGGCTCGCTGTCCTTGTTCATGCGGGCGAAGGCTTCATCGAAGCCGGGTTGGCCGGGCTCGAGGCCGTGCACGATCTTCACGGCGAACGTCGGGTCCATGAAGCTCACCTCGGCGGTCGGCCATGCCGCCACCTCGTCCGAATTCCGCCCGCCGCCCATGTTGAGGTAGGCCTGCCCGTAGCTCTTGCGCAGGATGACCGAGATCTTGGGCACCGTGCACAGCTGGAGGGCCTGCATGTAGTTCATGATCTTGCCCGGCGCCCGCCGGCGCTCGGCCTCGATGCCGATGGAGAAGCCCGGCGTGTCGACCAACAGCACGATGGGGATGTTGAAGCTGTCGCAGAGCACGAGAAAGCTCGTGATCTTCTCGCAGGCGTCGGTGTCCATGGCGCCGCCCTTGAACAGCGGGTTGTTGGCGACGAAGCCGACCGTGCGCCCATCGAGACGCGCAAGCCCCGTCACCGCCACCTTGCCGAAGCGTGCCTTGAGCTCGAAGAAGCTGCCCGCGTCGGCGACGGCCCGGATGACGTTGCGCACGTCGTAGACCTGCGTGCGCTTCTCCGGCAGCAACCTGGCGATGCCGGCCATTCCCTTGCCGGACTCGGGCGGCACCGGGCGCTCGGGCGGGGCCACGTTGCGATGCGAGGGCAGGTAGGAGAGGAAGGTCTTGATGGCGCCGATAGCCTGCTCGTCGGTGTCGACGACAAGGTCGGCGAATCCCGTGACCTCGGCGTGCACCTTCGAGCCGCCCATAGCCTCGGGGTCGACCGCCTCCTTGATGGCGAGCGAGGCGAGCTGTGCGCTCGAGACGGCCAGCACCGCACCCTTGCGCATGACGTTGAAGTCGGACAGCACGGCATACCAGGACGATGAGCCGTAGGAGTAGCCCAATGTGGCCGAGACCCACGGCGTCTCGCGCATGCGCATGTACTGCGTAGGGTCGTTGCCGAGGAGTGCGCCCATGCCCCGCGATCCCATGTGGTCGGGCATGCGCGCCCCCGAGGACTCGCCGAGGAAGATCATGGGCAGCCCACGGCTGGTCGCCACGCGCTTCATGTGCGCGATCTTGCGCCCGTTGGTGGCGCTGGAGGAGGCGCCCATCACCGTGAAGTCGTTGGCGACGATGGCGCACTCGCGCCCATCGACCTTGCCGAAGCCCGCGACCTTGCCGTCGGCCGGGCTGCGGTCGCGATCCTCGGGGCGCGTGGCGGAGGTGCCGAACAGGCCCGACTCCATGAACGTGCCGGGGTCGACCAGGCAATCGACGCGCTCGCGCACGTTGAGGACGCCGGCCGCCCTGCGGCGCGCGAGCTTCTCTTGCCCGCCCATGGCGAGCGCCGCCTTGCGCATGGCCTCGTAGCGGTCGTCCGGCACGTTCGGCTGGGGCTGCGGCGGCGTGCTCGTCGTTTGCGCCTTGCTCATGCCGATACCTCGTGCGCCGCGGTGTGAGAGGCCTGGCCAGGGAGCGCGATGGCGCCCTCGCGCGCCAGGGCGGCGATGTCGGCCTCCGCCAGCCCGAGCACATCATGCAGCACGCTGCCGGTATCCTGGCCCACGTCCCGGCCGGCGTATCGGATGGCGCCGGGCGTGGCCGAGAGGCGCGGCACGACGGTCGGCATGGCGACGGTCCCCATATGCTCGTCGGGGGCGGCCACGATAGAGCGGCGTGCGCGGTAGTGGGGATCGGCGAAAATGTCCTCGACGGTGAAGATGCGGGTCGCCGGCACGGAGGCCGCCTGCAGGATCGCCTCCAGCTCGGCGAGCGGGTGGGCGCTTGTCCACTCTCCGATGATCTGGTCGAGGGCCTCATGGTTCTCGTTGCGGCTGACGTGCTCCGCAAAGCGCGGGTCCTCCGCCAGCTGCGGCCGGCCCATGGCGCCGGCCAGTCGGCGAAAGAGGTTGTCGGCCATGGCCGTGATGTGGATGTAGCTGCCGTCGGCGGTGGGATAGAGATTGTTGGGCGTGCTGCCGATCAGGCGCGCGCCCGTGCGGTTGGGGACGAAGCCCAGCTTGTCGTAGGCCGGGATCCAAGCCTCCATGAAGTTGAAGGCGCACTCGTAGAGCGCCGCGTCGATGCACTGGCCGCGCCCGGTGCGCTCTCGCGCCATCAGCGCCATGACGGCACCGTAGGCCGCGTGCAGGCCGGCGATGTAGTCCGTCATGGAGACGCCGACGCGCGAAGGCGCGCGGTCGGGATCGCCGGTCAGATGGCGCAAGCCGCTCACTGCTTCGCAGACCACGCCGTAGCCCGGCCGGCGCGAGTAGGGCCCGTCCTGCCCGAAGCCCGAGATGCGCACCATGACGAGGCGTGGATTGAGCCGCGACAGCTCCTCCCACCCGAGCCGCCATTTCTCGAGCGTGCCCGGCTTGAAGTTCTCGACCAGCACGTCGCACCTGGCGGCGAGCGCCCGCACCAGGTCCCGGCCCTTCTCGCTATGCAGATCGAGGCTGATGAGCCGCTTGTTGCGGAAGATGCTGGAAGCGTAGAGCGAGCGGCCGTCCAGCTGCTTGCCCATGGTGCGGACGGGATCACCCTCCGGCGGCTCGACCTTGATGACCTCGGCGCCGAAGTCGGCGAGCATGCGGCCGCAGAAGGGGCCGGCTACCGTCGAGCCGATCTCGAGCACCCGATAGCCCGCGAGCGGGCCGGCTCCTCGTTGCCTGTCGTCGTCGCTCACGTCCGCCCGCTTCCTCACAGCACGTACTTCTGGAAGCGGCTCAGATAGGCCTTGGCGCCCTCGAGGTTGGCTCGCTTCAGCCGCTCCGCCTCCTCGGCATCGCCCGCCCGCATGGCCGCAACCGTCGCGCGGTGCTCCGCCAGCCCCGTCTGGGCGCGGCCGGGCAGGATGACGATGCGACGGATGACGACGTGCGTCTTCTCGTAGATGCTGTCCAGCATCTGCGCCGCCACGGGATTGCGCGCGCACTCGATGAAGCGGCTGCGGAAGCGCTCGTAGCAGGCGAGGAAGGCGTCGAAGTCGCCGGCCTTGACGAACTCGTCCATCGGCGCGCCGAACAGATCGACGAACTCCTGCCACGTCTCGGGCGGAACATTCTGGGTCGCCTGCCGCACGCACAGGCCCTCGAGCACCGCGCGCACGTCGTAGAGATTGAACACCTGGTCGAGCTCGAGCCGCGAGACGACCGCGCCCCGGTTGGGGATGCGCTCGATCAGCCCGCGGCTCTCCAGCGCGCCGAAAACCTCGCGAATGCGCGTGCGCGGCACGCCGAACTCCTCGGCAAGCTCGTGCTCGCGCAGCTTCGCGCCCGGGGCGACGTCGTGCCGGGCGATGCGCTCGCGCAGCACCTGCAGCACCTCGTGCGCCTGCGCCGCACGCACACGCGTCTTCCTGCGGCTCCTGGTGCCGGGGCGCGGCTTGAGCCGAAAAACCTTCTCGGACATTGGGGTGTGTGTGCCCGCGTCGACGCTTCCTCGGCGACGATACAAGGAGATCACAGCATCTTTGTCAACATTGTTGTCAACAATCGTGCGGTCGCGGACGCGCGGCCCGCGCATGCATCCGCGCAAGATCGATTGGCGCGCGTGCGTGCCGAGGATATGCCTGCGTCCCGCGACGTCGCGACCGCAACGCAAGACGAGGAGCCGGAGAGGCCATGCCGAAGCTGACCATCGAGGCGTCCGTCGAGACCTGGCCGATCGCCGGCGCGTTCACGATCTCGCGCGGCGCCAAGCGCGAGGCGGCCGTGGTCGTCGCGCAGGTGAGCGACGGAACCACGATCGGGCGCGGCGAATGCGTGCCTTATGCGCGCTACGGAGAGACGGTGCCCGGCGTGCGCGATGCCATTCTCGCGCTCGCAGGCAAGCTCGTCGATCGCGCGAGCCTGGCGGGACAGCTGCCCCCGGGCGCCGCGCGCAATGCTCTCGACTGTGCGCTGTGGGACTACGAGGCCAAGCGCACGCGCGTGCCGGCCGCCAGGCTCGCGGGTCTTGCGCCGCTGCGGCCTGTGGTCACCGCCTACACCATCAGCCTGGACACCGCGGAAGCGATGGCGGCGAAGGCCGCCGATGCGGCGCGCGCGATGCCGCTCTTGAAGCTCAAGCTGGCCGGAGCGGGAGACGCCGAGCGCTTGCGCCTCGTGCGTGCGGCGTGCCCCGGGGTGCGCCTCATCGCCGATGCCAACGAGGCATGGACGCCGGAGCTGCTCCCCGCGTTGATGGCCGTCGCGGCCGAGACCCGCATCGAGCTGATCGAGCAGCCATTGCCGGCGGGGGCCGATGCAGCGCTTGCTGGCCCGCGCTCCGTTCCCGTGTGTGCGGACGAATCCGTCCACGACCGCGCCGGCCTCGACGCCCTCGCCGGCCGCTACGATGCCGTCAACATCAAGCTCGACAAGACGGGCGGCCTGACCGAGGCGCTGGCACTCCAGCAGCAGGCGCGCGCCCTCGGCCTGAAGATCATGGTGGGGTGCATGGTGTCGACCTCGCTTGCCATGGCGCCGGCCCTTCTCGTCGCCCAGGGCGCCGACTGGGTCGATCTCGACGGGCCACTGCTGCTCGCTCGCGACCGCGAGCCGCGCCTCGCCTATGAGGGGGCCCTTGTGCACCCGCCCATGTCCACCTTGTGGGGCTGATGCCGAATTGAGGCAGAGCGCTTTCTTGTTCTGCAACTCTATCTTAGGGATGCAGATGCCGCCGCATTAGGCATATTTCCAGTCCCGAGTTGATCCTCCCACGGTTACTTCTAGCTTAACGGATGTCGCACGGGCGGCATCGGGCGCAAGCAGGGAGGAGCGAGGTGAAGATCTGGACGAGGATTGCACTGGCAGCGGGCATGACGGTGATGGCGGCTGGCCCGACGTTCGCGGGGTTCTGGGTCTGCCCGGAGATCGATGGACCCGCAGGCGCCTCGGCAGTCGCCGCGCTCATCTCCATCGGCATGGTCGCCTATCACCGGCTGACGCGGTAGTCCCCCGGCGGCAGGCGCCGACCCAGCCCAGGCTTCAGGCTTCGCAGGCGCACGCTTGGCGGTAATCTCCGCATACCCTCGCTCGCAAACACACCGGCCGGCGGTCCGCACCGCCGGGAGGTTGGCGCTTTGCCTCTTCGAAGCGCTGGTCACGTACCGGCTCTTCGAGTTCAAGCCCGAGATCTCGCACTGGCAAAGCCCACTGTTCTACCTGCACGAGCTCGTGCTGTGGGTGCTCTTCTCCACCGTCGCATTCGGCATGCTGTCGTGGCCGCAGCGGGCTGAAGCCCTCTCGTTCTGGCGAGAAGAGCAGGCGCGGCATAATTGGCGGCTGGCGCTTGCCGTCAATCTGACGCTGTTCGCCGCGCTCGTCCCGGCCACGATCGCATTCACGGCTCACGCCGCGGCCGCGCCGTCCCCCCCATGGGGGCTGTTCTGGGCCTACAGCGTGCTGCTTGTGGCCACCGGGATCTCGCTGGCCCGGCTCGACCTTTCGATCCGCTCCCTGTGCGCGTTCCTGCACCGCTACCGGCTCAACGTCGCCATCGCTGGGCTGATGGGCCTCGTCATCCTCCTCATAAGCGCCGCGGCCATGAGCAGCTGGGACGCGCTTTCCGGCGCAACGTTCTGGCTGACGCGAGGGTTGCTCGAGCTTTATGAGACCGGCGTTGCCGGCGACGCCGCGGAGCGGGTGCTGCAGGTCGGGGATTTCGCCGTCAAGATCAACGACACGTGCTCGGGCTACGAGGGCATAGGGCTGGTGACGGCGTTCCTTGTGCTCTACTTGTGGGTGTTCCGCGGCCGCCTGCGCTTTCCCCACGCCTTCCTGCTCGTTCCGGTGGGGACGGCGACCATCTGGGTGCTCAACTCCCTGCGCATTGCGGCGCTCACCAGCCTGGGCGCACACGTCTCGCCCGAGGTCGCCGTGCGCGGCTTCCACTCGCAGGCCGGCTGGATCGCCTTCCTCGCGGTGGCCGTCGGCATCATGGCCCTGGCGCACAGGGTTCCCTTCATCAGTGCCGACCAGCGCGTGGCGCGCCCCGCGGGCCGTGCGAGCGATAGGATCGTGCTCGCCTACCTTGCCCCCTTCATCGCGCTCATGCTGACCTCGGTCATCATGGCGGCGGCAGCACCGCACGACCGGCCGCTCTACGCGCTGAAGGTGGCGGCGGTGGGCCTGACGCTCTGGGCGCTGCGCGACGTCTACCGGAGCTGGCCGTGGCGCGTATCGCCGGTGTCGGTGCTGGCAGGGGTGGTCGTCGGGGCGGCCTGGATCGCGACCGACCCGGCGCCGGCGGCCGGCGAGGAGCTGCGCGCCTGGCTCGGCGGACAGAGCGCGGCTGCAGGAGGCATCTGGCTCGGGCTGCGCGTCGTCGGCGCGACCGTGACGGTGCCGATCGCGGAGGAGCTGGCGTTCCGAGGCTTCCTGCACCGCTGGCTGATCTCGCGCGATTTCGACTCGGTGCCGGTCGGACGGGTGTCGATCCTCGCGTTCATCGTCAGCTCGCTGCTGTTCGGGCTGATGCACGAGCGCTGGATGGCCGGCGCGCTCTCGGGCGCCGTGTTCGCCCTTCTCATGTACCGCACCAACAGGCTGTCGGATCCCATTGCCGCTCACGTGACAGCCAACGGGACCATTTGCGCCTGGGCGATCGCGTTCGGGCAGTGGTCGCTGCTCTGAACGAAGGAGGGGCGCCGAAGCGCCCCTCAAGTCGTGCCCCGAATGAGTCCCGAAGCCGCCGCTATTTCAGCGGCACCACCGGCTCACGGGCGCCGAACTTGTAGCTCACGCCCAGTCGTGCGACCCAGAACGAGTCGTCCCATTTCGTGTGGGCTGTGCAAACGACGGAAGGGCACCCCGTCGTTGCCGTATACGTGCGCGACTCGGAGCCGAGGTCGACATACAGAGCTTCCGTGCGGATCAGCCACCGACCGTAGTGCGCCAGCTCCAGGCCGCCGCCGAGCGTCCACCCGACCTTAGTGTCGTCATCGCTCTGGCGGAATGGCAAGCTTGGATCGAAGATCGCCTCCGTGACGCCGGCATAAGCCAAGCCGCCGGTGATGTAGAGCATGGCATTGGGCTGGATCGTCATGCCAAGCCGTCCGCGCACGGTTCCGAACCAGTTCACCTCGTTCCTCACGAAAACCGGATCGGGAAATGCCGAATTCGTCTCGAAGTTCAGATAGTTGATGTCGGTTTCAATGCCGAAGACCAGAGCCCCGCACTGGAGGTTGTAGCCGAGCTGCCCGCCGCCGGTGAACGAATTATCGCTGGCCGTGAGGCTGAAGGGCTCGCCGGGGTTGGATTGTTCGGCGTGATTGGTGCCCCAGCCGAGGTTGAGGCCGATGTAGGGCCCGTCGAACGGACCGCCCGAGCAGGTGTGCGCCTGGGCACTGTTAGCCAACAGAAGAGCGAGCGCGCCGAGGGCCGGCGCGAGGAGCTTGAACTTCATCCGAGCAGTCTCCTTATCGGACTGAGGCTGCAGCGGGCGTCGCCGACGCGGGTGCAAGATCCGCAGGGCTCCCGTCAGCTCGTGAATGGTCCGGATGCGTGGAACGCAATGTCACAATGTGGCGGAGGAAAACCTGATTCGAGCACCCGTGTCGATGCGGATGCATACGAATTGGTCAGCCGGGCCAATTTCAGCCGACGGCATGGCCTTTGGGCCACTATCGGCTATCCCCGGTGATCTGCAGCGCGCGCGGACCGGCCCGCAGCAGCGCGAGGCTGGCGATCAGCGCGAAGGCCGCGATCACGGCCATCGCCCAGTAGGCCCGGCCGGCGTAGGCCGCATAAAGGGGGCCGGCCAGGAGCATGGCGCCGCCCATGGCGATGCCACCCGTCACCGACGCGTAGAGGGCCTGGGCCGTGCCGGCTCGCGTTTCGGGAACGGCGCGGCCGATGAAATGGATGGCGCCGATGTGTGTGGCACCGAACGTCAGGGCATGCAGGAGCTGCAGCGGCACCAGCAAGACGAGCGGCGGATCGAGCCCCATGGCGAGCCAACGGACAACGGCGGCGCCGGAGCCCAGCACGATCAGCTCCACCGGCCCGATGCGCCGCACGACGGCAGCGGACCAGGCGAACAGCGCCACCTCCGCCACAATCGAGATCGCCCACAACGTGCCGGACCAGCCTGTCGAGAGGCCAAGGTCGCGCCAGTGCAGTGTGCCGAAGGTGTAGAACACCGCATGCGCAGCCTGCGCCAAGCCGGCGGCGGCGAGGAAGGTCAAAAACGTGCGCGAGCCCAACAGGCCTGTGGCCTCGGCGAGCGACAGCCTCCGCGCGGTCCCCGCACCGCGCGCGGCAAGCCCCATCGGCTGAGGCACGCCATGCGCCGCCGCAGCCGTGAGCGCCGCCCCCGCGACCACCAGCCAGATGGCAGAGACTGCACCCAGCCGCTCCACGATCCAGCCGCCCGCAAGGCTCGACGCGATGAAGCTGAGCGAGCCCCACAGCCGCATGCGCCCATAGTCGAGCCCGGCGGCCTTCACACCGCTCATGGCCACTGTCTCGGTCAGCGGCATGATGGTGGTCCAGGCCAGCGAGAAGATCAGCGTCCAGGCGAGGATCGGCCAGAAGCCGCGCGACAGCGCGAGCGCCAGGAGGCCGGCGAGACATGCCCAGGAGAGTCCGATGAGAAACCGACGGTGGTCGCCGGCCCGGTCGGCTGCGAACGCGATGAGGGGCGTCACGACGATGCGCACCAGCAGCGGCGCCGCGGTGACGACGGCAATCTCGCTGGCGCCGAGCCCGGCCCAGTCGAGCCACACCGGCAGATAGGGAAGACTGGTGCCGATGATGACGGAGAGGGCGGCGAACAGCAGCGCGACGCGGGCGGCAAATCCGCGCCGCTCGCGCTCGACGTCTCCTTCGCTCATGCCGCCAGGCGCCGGTCCTGGATGATCTCGGCGAAGAGCGCGGGATCGATGTTGCCGCCCGACAGCACCGCAGCCACCGTCTTGCCCGCGAGGGCCAGCTTGCCGGCGAGGATGGCCGCGAGAGACACGGCGCCACCCGGCTCGACGACGAGCTTCAACTCCTCGAAGGCGTAGCGCACGGCGGCCTTGGCTTCCTCGTCGGTCACGGCGAGGCCGCCGGCCAGGTTGCGCCGCGCCACCTCGAAGGTAAGCTCGCCCGGCGTGGCGGCGAGCAGCGCGTCGCAGATGGAGCCCGACAGCGCGGCATTTCTCTCGCGCACGCCGCCCTTGAGCGAGCGGGCGAGATCGTCGAAGCCGGCGGGCTCGACGCTGTAGATGACCGTTGCGGGGCTCTTCTCCTTCACCGCGATCGACACGCCGCTGATGAGGCCGCCGCCCGAGGCGCCCACCAGCACGATGTCGGGAACGGCGCCCATGGCCTGGGCCTGCTCCATCATCTCGAGCCCGGCGGTGCCCTGTCCGGCAATCACGTCCGGATCGTCGAAGGGATGCACGTAGGCGGCATGCCGGCTCGCACACAACGCGCGGGCGATGGCGTCGCGGTCCTCCCTGACGCGGTCGTAGGGGACGACCTCGGCGCCGAAGGCGCGCGTGCGCTCGATCTTGAGGCGGGGTGCGTCCGCCGGCATGACGATGGCCGACTTGAAGCCCATCAGCGTCGCCGCGGCGGCGACCCCCTGCGCGTGGTTGCCGGACGAGCAGGCCACCACGCCGCCGGGAAAGGCCGCCTTGTCCACCTGCGCCACCTTGTTGTAGGCGCCGCGGAACTTGAAAGCGCCCACCCGCTGCAGATTCTCGGCCTTGAGCAGCACACGGCCGCCCACGCGGGCGTTGAGCGCCGGATGCTCGATGAGCGGCGTGCGGCAGGCCAGCGCCCCGAGCCGACGGCGGGCGGCCAGGAGATCGGCAAAGGTTGGAAGCTGCGCGGCCATGGAGGACCTCCGGAGCCCATTCGGGCAGTGCGTCCCCCTGACCAGAAGCGCAAGCCCTACCCGCGTGTCAAGCAAGGCTTGGGGCCTTGGACGGGCGCGCGCACCGGCTATAGTGCTTCCCATGCTGTTCATGGTCGTCGAGCGGTTCAAGAACCAGGATCCCGGGCCCGTCGGCGAGCGCTTCGCGCGCGAGGGGCGGATGCTGCCGGAGGGCGTGACGTATCACATGAGCTGGGTCGACCCCGCAGCGGCCCGCTGCTTCCAGCTCATGGAGGCCGACGATCCCGGAGCGCTCGACATCTGGGCGAAGCGTTGGGCGGACGTGGCCGATTTCGAGATCGTGCCGGTGCTCGCCTCGCAAGAGTACTGGGCCGCGCAGAGGCCCGAAAAAAACCGGCCCGGCTAGGCCGGACCGGTCTTCACTTGGAGCCAAGCCCGGCGTCCCTGGATTACGCGGACCCGGCTCTCTCCCCCGTCTGAGCTCGCGTCCCCTGCGCCGCTGGTTCTGGCGCCGTTCCCTTGGCAACCAGGCGTCGCGCGACAACGCGTCTCTCCCCCTCACCAAGGGGATCGTCCCAAATCATCCGAGGCGAATCAACGGGGTGGCGACGATCGCCGCGCGAGCGTTGCCGAACTGCCACACCGCAAATAAGCGGGGACACGGAGCAATGCGCGATCCGGATGGCGGCCCTCAGGCGGGCGGTGGCGCGCGGCGAATGGCGTAGAGGTGATCGACGGGACCATTGCCCCTGCCGATCCCAAGCTTCTGGCCCTCGCGCAAGGCTTGCCACACGAAGGCTTTCGCGCGCTCCACGGCCTGCCTGAGCGCGACCCCTTGCGCCAGCAGGGCAGCGATGGCCGCCGACAGCGTGCATCCGGTGCCGTGCGTGTGCGGCGTGTCGATCCTCTCGCGCACGAGGCGCTCAACGCCGCAGGCATCGCAAAGGATGTCCACGGCGGCCTCGCCCGTCCCGTGCCCGCCCTTGAGCAGCACGGCCTCGCAGCCGAGCGCCAGCAGCGCGCGGGCCTGCTCGACTGCCTCGGCATCGCTCGCAGCCTCTCTCGTGTCGAGCAGGCGCGCGGCCTCGGGGAGATTGGGAGTGACGATGGTCGCGAGCGGCAGGAGGTGTGCCTTGATCGCCTCGACCGCATCGGGCTCGAGCAGCGCGTGACCGCTGGTCGCCACCATCACGGGATCGACGACGAGCGGTCGCGGAGGCGCCGCGCGCAGGCGGCCCGCCACCGCCTCGACGATCCCCGAGCTGGCCAGCATCCCCGTCTTGATGGCGCCGACGTCGATGTCCGACAGGACGGCGTCGATCTGCGCAGCCACGAACCCGGGGGCCACCGCCTCGACCGCGGCGACGCCCAGCGTGCTCTGCGCGGTGAGCGCCGTGATAGCCGAGGCTCCGTAGACGCCGAAGGCGGTGAAGGTCTTGAGGTCGGCCTGGATGCCCGCGCCGCCGGAGCTGTCCGAGCCGGCGATGGTGAGCGCGATCGCGGTGCGCACCGCCGTCCCCGCGGATGCGGGCGTCATTTTGCGCCCTCCTTGAGGATCTCGGTCTGCAGCCCCTTGGGCGTGACGGCCTCCTCGATGCGGCTGAGCACGGGCACGTTGTCGATCAGCCATTGCCCGAACCAGTTGAGCGAGCCCGTCAGCATGAGAACGCCGGTCACCACGAGGAGCAGCCCCATCACCTTCTCGACACGCCCGAGATGGCGCCGGAAGTGCTGCAGGAAGGTGATGAACGGCCCGATTGCCACCGCCGCCAGCACGAAGGGGAGCCCGAGACCCAGCGAGTAGACGAACAACAGGCGCACGCCGGCGCCGAGGCTGCCCTCGCTGGCGGCGAGTGTCAGCACGGTGGCCAGCACCGGGCCGATGCAGGGCGTCCACCCGAAGGCGAAGGCGACCCCCATGACGAAGGCACCGGCGAGGCCCGCCCCTTCCACGTCGGCCTTGAAGCGCGCCTGCCGGTAGAGGATGGGCACGCGCACGAGACCGAGGAAGTGCAGCCCGAAGCCGATGATGACGAGCCCCGCCACGATCGAGAGCTCGCTCTTGTGGACCTGCACCCACTGGCCGAGCACGGAGGCCCCCGCGCCGAGCGCCACGAACACGCTGGTGAACCCGAGCACGAAGAAGATCGAGGCGAGGACGACGCGCCGCCACAGGTGGTCGTCGATGCCCGCCTCCTGCGTCATGCGCTCGATGGTCGTGCCGCCGAGATAGCCGAGATAAGGCGGTACCAGCGGCAGCACGCACGGCGACAGGAAGCTCACGACGCCCGCCAGCGCCACGCCGAGATGGATGTAGACCTGGGTTAGCATTTCTCTCTCGTCGCCCGCCGCCGACGCTGCGGCGCACTGGGGCCGCGGTGCCGCTCAGCCGGCGCGGACGATCTTGACCGATTTGCGCGGCCGCGGCGAGAGCAGCTGCCGGCTCCTGAGGTGCGAAGCCACGACGTCCCAGACGGCTGGCCCCTGAGTGTCCCGGTTCACGGAGCCCCAGCCCGCCACGACGTAGTCCTTGTCGGGCTCGATCGGCGCACCGGAGGAGAGGAGCTGCATATTGGCGATGCGGCTGCCCATGGCGGCGTCGACGTTGATGGTGTAGCCCATGCCGCCCACCCGCACCATGTCGCCGCCTTGCTGGTAATAGGGGTCGGGGTTGAAGAGGTTGTCGGCCACGTCCTCGAGGATCAGCTTGATCATCTCGCCCTTCATGGTCGAGCGGTAGGCTGCGGGGTAGGTGATGGCGGTGGCGCTGTAGACATCCTCCCAGGTGACGGCCTGGCCGGTGATGAGCGTGCCGCCCCAGCGGAAGCCGGGGGACAGCGCGATCTCGGCGTCGCGTTCGGCCAGCAGGGCGTCGCAGATGAGGTCGTCGAGCGTGCCGTTGAAGGTGCCGCGGCGATAGAGCAGGCCGTCGGTGTGGGCGAGCTCGGTCCCGAGCATTGCGGCGTGGGGCCCGCGGATGCCGGCGATCAGCTCACGCATGCCGGGCTCCGGGGCGATGGCATCCGACAGCAGCGGTATCAGGCCATAGGAGACGTCCCGTACGCGACCGCCCTCCACCTCGATGTCGAGGCGCGACAGGAACTTGCCGTGCGAGCCCGAGGCGATCAGCAGCGTATCGCCGACGCGCACGGGCCGCGGCAGGGCGTCGTGGGTATGGGCGGTGAGGATGATGTCGATGCCCTCGACGCGCGTCGCGAGCTTGGCGTCGACGTCGAAGCCGTTGTGGGAGAGCAGGACGACCACCTCGGCACCTTCCGCGCGCGCCGCAGCGACCGATCTGCGCACCTGGGCCTCGCGGATGCCGAACGACCAGTTGGGCACCATCCAGCGCGGGTTGGCGATGGGCGTGTAGGGAAACGCCTGGCCGATCACCGCGACCGAGACGCCGCCCCTCTCGAAATGGCGGACGGCCTCGAAGACGGGCTCGGCGAACTCGTTGTCGAGCACGTTGCCGGCGAGGAACGGGATGTGCGAGGGGTTGGGGCTGCCCAACGTGCCGAAGAGCTCGGCGACGCGCTCGGCGCCCAGCGTGAACTCCCAGTGTCCTGTGGTCGCCTGCACGCCCAGCGCGCGCAGCACGCTCAACATGTCCGCGCCCCTGGTCGCCAGCGCGGTAAAGGAGCCCTGCAGGGCGTCACCGCCGTCGAGCAGCAGCACCCGCTCGTCGCCCCGTTCGGCGCGGATCGCGGCGATGAGCGTGGCCATGCGATCCATGCCGCCGACGCGGCCGTAGGTCCTGGCCATCGCCTCGAAGTCGTCGCAGCTCAGCATGTAGGCCTCGGCCGAGGCCGCCGGGATGGCGAAGGCTGCGAGAAGCGCCTTGCCCGTGACGTGAGGGAGCTGCCCCCTGGCGGCGCCGACGCCCAGGTTGAGCGACGGCTCCCGGTAGTAGAGGGGAACGAGCTGGGCGTGGGTGTCGGCCATGTGCAGGATGGTGAGCTGGCCCTTGGGCGCAAAGCGCAGCAGATCCTCCTGGCGGATCGCCTGCTGGGCAATGGCGCGCCGGGAGATCCCGCCCAAGCCGGCGAGTGCGGCCGTGGCGGCGGCGACCTGCAGAAAATCCCGGCGCGTTATCATGCTCTTTCCATCCTGGCGCGGGGCGCATCCGGTCTGCTGCGTGCCCGTGCGGCGCGCATCGCGCGATGCGCGAATCTTTTCCTTATTTGTTAACGGGACTTTCCGGCGACATCACGAATGCCACCAGATCCTTGATCTGTTCCTGATTGAGGAACTTGTTCGCCCCCAGACGCGGCATGTTCGCGCACGCGCTGAAGGCATGCGGATTATAGATGCGCTCATAGACGGCCTTGACCTCGGCCGCCGCAAAGCTGCGGTTCTTGCCGTACTGCAAAAGGCTCGGGCCCAGCGTGCCGAAGCTCAGCTCCTTGGGATCGAGCTGATGGCAGGCAAAGCAGTTGCCGCCGTTCTGCGTGCGGGGCGGATAATCAGTGAAGCGGCCGCCGTAGCCGCTCTGGGCCAGCTGCTGGCCCTTCTTCCAGTCGCCCATCAGGCTGCCGTCCGCGGGGTAGACGATGGCGGCTCTCTCGCGCGCGATGATGGCGTCGGCGACGGCCTTGGGCGGCGCGTTGCGGTATTGGCTGCACGCCTTCTGCGTCTCGTCCTGGACGAGGCGTGCGCGCCATTCGGGCGTCGCCCCGGTCCAGCTCGATTGGATGGCGGCGTCGACCGGGGCCGAGCTCTCGCGGCCCGGCAGCGCCAGATAGATCCCTCCGGCGAGGAGCGCGAGGGCCACGGCGATGGCGAGGAGCCGCTTCATGGCGCTATCGCTTGATGGCGGGCGCGCTGATCTTCCCGCCCTTGGCCTGGTTGACGAGGTACATGGTGAGCGCCACCGTCACATCCGACCCGTAGTCCACGAGCGGCATCCGCATCTGCCAGTAGCAGTCGGCGATGCGGTGCTGCATGGTCATGACGGAGCCCTGGGAGACGCGGTAGGCCGGCCACTCGCCGATGACCGCGCGGGCTTCCTCGGGCTTGCTGAGATAGGGCAGCGACTGCAGGCGGATGCGCTTGCCCGTGTCACCGTGGCAGGTCGCGCAGGCGAAATCCATCGGTCCCTGCCGGCGGAAGAACAGCGTCTCGCCGATGGCCAGCGCCTCCTTCTCCTTCGGGTGCTCGACGTGCGCGGCATACTCCAGTCCGTTCGACTTGAAAGCCACGTACGTGGCGAGCGCCTCGAGGTCGGTGCCCGGCTGATTGGCCTCCGAATAGGGGCGCTTCAAAATCTCGGCCTTGGTGAAGCCCTGCAGCTTCTCCATGCACCAGACGAGCCGCGCCTCCAGATCCATCACGCGGTCCGCATCCTTGAAGTAGCGGGGGAGCTCGGCGAACGCGCCCTCGACCTTGCCCGGGCCCTTGCCGAGATCGCAGCCCTCGAGGGAGACGTTCCGGGGTCCCCGCTTTTCCTTCCACAGGACCTCACCGCGGTCCGCATCGAGCAGGCCGGGATTCGACCAGGGATCGGCCTTCAGCATCTGCCGATACTTCTCCAGCTCCTTCTCGGTGTCGTCGAGGGCGAGCGCGGGATGGGCGATCGCCAGCAGCAGCACGAGTGAAGCGATGCGCGGGCGCAGGAACATCTCGGTCTCCTCGGGTCGCCCAAGCATAAGTGCTGGTCCGCTCGCCCCTGTCAATGAGACGCCGGGCGATGAAACAGCTTTGCCGAAGCTTAAGGCTTCGCAGGAAGAAGCGCCTACGGACCGGCCGCCAACAGGGCGGCTATGCCCGGCAGCGTCCGGCCCTCGAGCCATTCGAGGAAGGCGCCGCCCGCCGTGGATACGTAGGTGAACTGGCCGGTAACGCCGGCGGCATTGAGCGCGGCCACCGTGTCGCCGCCCCCGGCTACCGAAATGAGCTTGCCGGCCTTGGTCTGCGCCGCTGCCGCGCGCGCGAGCGCAAACGTGCCTTCGCCGAACGGAGATACCTCGAAGGCGCCGAGCGGGCCGTTCCATAGGAGCGTCCTGCAGCGGCCGAGGATGTCGGAATAGTGTGCAACGGTCTTCGGGCCGACATCGAGGATCATGCGGTCGGCCGGTACCTCGAGCGTGGGGACCGTCTGCGAGGGGGCACCGGCCTCGAGCCTGTCTGCAACGACCACATCGTGCGGCAGCACCACCTCGCAGTGGCGCGCCTTGGCGGCATGCACGATCTCCAGTGCGGTTTTGGTGAGGTCGGGCTCGGCCAGCGACCTGCCGATTCCGACATCCTCGGCGAGGAGGAACGTGTTGGCCATGGCTCCGCCGATGATCAGCATGTCGACCTTGGCCGCAAGGTTGGTCAACACGGCAATCTTGGTAGAGACCTTGGCGCCGCCGATGACGGCGGCCGTCGGCCGCTGGGGCTTCTCGAGCACGCTGACGAGCGCCCTGATCTCCTCCATCATGAGCGGCCCGGCATAGGCCGGCAGCAACCGTGCGATCGCATCGGTCGACGCATGCGCGCGGTGGGCGGCGGAGAATGCGTCGTTGACGAAGAGGTCGCCGAGCGCGGCCAGGCGTCCGGCGAACTGCGGATCATTCTTCTCCTCGCCCTTGTGGAAGCGCAGGTTCTCCAGCACCGCGATCTGGCCCGGTCGCAGCGCCGCCACCGCCTTCTCCGCGGGCTCGCCGATGCAATCGGCGCCGAAAGCGACGGGCTGGGCGAGCAGCTCCGCAAGCTTGGCCGCAACCGGCCGCAGGCTGAATTGCGGGTCGGGCGCTCCCTTCGGCCGGCCGAAGTGCGAGATTACGATGACGCGCGCACCGTGCTTCGCCAGGTCCTGCAAGCCGGGCACAAGCCGCTCGAGCCTGGTCGCGTCGCTCACCCTCCCGTCCTTGACGGGCACGTTGAGGTCGGCGCGAACGATGACCCGCTTGCCCGTGACGTCGAGATCCTCAGTGCTCCTGAGCTTGTCGAGATCCATCGGCTTGGTATCCTGATCGCGGAATTCGCCTACATCTGAAGGACGCCAGCAAAGTTAATGAACTGGTGTGACTCAGATCGACTAGTCCGCTCCCCCACCACTCCCCCACCACGCCCAGAGCGGCGATGCGGACTTCTCGATCATCACACTAACCAGCGAGCTTCCTTGCTGCTTCCGCGACCCTGCCCGCCGTGATGCCGAAATGCTTGTAGAGCTCCCCGGCCGGAGCCGAGGCGCCGAAGCTTTCCATACCGACGAACACGCCGCGGTCCCCCAGCCACCGATCCCAGCCGAAGCCCACGGCGGCCTCGACGGCAACGCGCGGGGCGCCGCCGAGCACCGCATCGCGGTAGGCAACGGGCTGCCGGGCGAAGAGTTCCCAGGACGGCATCGACACGACAGCAGCTGCAATGCCGTCCTTTGCCAGAAGCTCGCGCGCCTCCATGGCGAGACCGACCTCGGAGCCCGTCGCCAGGATGGTGACGTCGCGCTTTCCGGCCGAAGCCTCGGCCAGCACGTACGCGCCCTTGGCGCAGAGATTCTCCGCCCCGGCGCCGCGCAGCGCCGGCACGGCCTGCCGCGTGAGCGCGAGGATCGACGGCGTCTCCTTCGATTGCAGGGCGAGTTCCCAGCATTCGGCGGTCTCGATCGGGTCTGCCGGGCGGAACACGACCAGGTTGGGGACGGCGCGCAATGCCGCCAGGTGCTCGACCGGCTGGTGCGTGGGCCCGTCCTCGCCCAGCCCGATGGAATCGTGGGTCATCACGTAGACGACCCGCTGGCGCATGATCGCCGAGAGGCGGATCGCCGGCCGGCAATAGTCGGTGAAGACCAGGAACGTGGCGCCGTAAGGCACGATGCCGCCATGCAGCGCCAGGCCGTTCATGGCGGCCGCCATGGCGTGCTCGCGCACGCCGTAGTGGATGTAGTTGCCGCCGAAGGCGCCGGCCGCGACCGCCGTGTGATGCTTGGTGCGCGTGCCGTTGGAGCCGCTGAGGTCCGCAGACCCACCAATCAGACAGGGGAGCGCCGGAACGAGCTTCTCCAGCACCTTCTGCGAGGCAACACGCGTGGCGATCTTGGGTGGCGCGGCGGCGAACTCGGCCTTGATCTCTGCCACGGCGCCGGCGAGCGCCTTGTGGGCCGCGGCATCGAGAGGATCACCGAGCATCGCCCGCTTGGCCGCGTCGAGCCTGGCCGCACGCTGCTCCCACGCCTTGCGCTGGGCCATCCCGCGCGCGCCGGCTGCCCGCCACGCGGCGAGGACACCGGCCGGCACCTCGAAGGGCGCGTGCGGCCAGCCGAGCTTCTCGCGCGCCGCCTTGATCTCGCCGGCGCCCAGGGGCTCGCCGTGGGCCGAGGCCTTGCCCTCCTTGGCCGGGGCGCCGTAGCCGATGAGGGTGCGGGCCGCGATCAGCGTCGGCTTGTCCGAGCGGCGCGCCCACTCGATGGCGGCGGCGATCGCCTCGACATCATGGCCGTCGATGCGGCGCGCCGCCCACCCGGAGGCCTCGAAGCGACGAACCTGATCGTCCGAGACGGCAAGCGAGGTGGGGCCGTCGATGGAGATGTGATTGTCGTCGAACAGCACGATCAGCTTGTTGAGCCTCAGATGTCCGGCGAGCGAGATCGCCTCCTCGCTGATGCCCTCCATGAGGCAGCCGTCGCCGACCAGGCAATAGGTGAAGTGATCGACGACGTCGTCGCCGAGGCGCGCGTTGATGAGCCTCTCGCCCAGCGCCATGCCGACCGCGTTGGCAAGCCCCTGGCCCAGCGGGCCCGTGGTGGTCTCGACGCCCGGCGCGTGGCCGTATTCGGGATGGCCGGCAGTCTTGGAGCCGAGCTGGCGGAAATTGGCGAGCTCCTCCATCGTCACGCCGGGATAGCCGGTCAGGTGCAGCAGGGCATAGAGCAGCATCGAGCCGTGCCCGGCGGAAAGCACGAAGCGGTCGCGGTCGGGCCAGCCGGGCGCCGACGCATCGAACTTCAGGAAGCGGGTGAACAGGACGGTCGCCACGTCGGCCATGCCCATCGGCATGCCGGGATGGCCGGACTTCGCCTTCTCCACGGCGTCCATGGCCAGCGCCCTGATGGCGTTTGCCATATCCCTGTGGCTCACGGCTGTGTCGGCGCTGGTGCTCGTTGCTGGTTTGCCCATGCTGGCGTGCCCGGTACCTGTGGATGCGCGAGGGGGTCGATCGTGGGCCGCAGCATTAGCTTCCCGGGCCGGATGCGTCTACCCGCCAGGGCAACAAATCCGGCGTTCTCCAACGCAGACGGGGCCGAAATGCCTGGGACGGATCGCCTCGCCCTCTAGTGTGATGATCGAGAAGTCCGCATCATCGCTCTGGGCCTGGTGGAGAAGCGGACTTCTCGATCTGAACCACACTAGCTTACTGACTTTGCTAGTATCCTTCAGATCGCGAAATTCGTTCCGAGCTTGCCGCGCATGTAGACGAATTTCGCGATCAGGACGCTAGTGCCGGCCCCGGAGCACGGCGGGGACGATGGCGGCGGCAAAGAACAGCGCCAGCACCAGCACGATCGACGGACCGCCCGGCGTGTCGAAGGACACCGACAGGAACAATCCGAGCGCCACCGAAAGCGCACCGAAGATGGCGGCGAATAGCGCCATCTGCTCGGGCGTCTCCGACAGCGGCCGCGCGGCGGCGGCGGGCATGATCAGAAAGGCGATGGTGAGCAGGATGCCCACGATCTTGATGGCGATCGCCACCACCAGGGCGAGCACCAGGACGAACACGAGCTTGACGCGCTCGACCGGCGTGCCTTCCGCTTCGGCCAGGTCCTCGTGGATGGAAAGCGCCAGCAGCCCCCGCCACATCGACACCATGGCGATCAGCGCCAGCACTCCGCCCGCGTAGACCCAATTGAGGTCGGTGGCCGTGACGGCGAAGATATCGCCGAACAGGAAGGCCATGAGGTCGAGCTGGGGCCCGCGCACCAGCGAGGCGGCGATCACGCCGACGGCGAGCGCCGCGTGCGCCAGGAGGCCGAGCAGGGTGTCGAAGGGCACCACCTGCTGGCGCCCGAGCAACACGAGCAGGACGGAGGCGACGACTGTCACCACGAGCACGCTGGCCGTGAGGTTCACCGACAGGGCGAGGCCGATGGCGATGCCGATGAGACCGGCCTGCGCCACGGCCTCTCCGTAGTAGGCCATGCGGCGCCAGACGACGAAGCAGCCGAGCGGTGCCGCCACCACCGCGAGCCCGAGCCCCGCCAGCAGGGCGCGCATCAGGAACGGCTCGCCCACGTCAGCTCCTCTGGCCGTGGGTGCGGTCCGCTCCGGCCGGCGGGTGCGGCTCGCCCGCCAGGTCGTGCCGGTGGTCGTGATGGTGGTGGTAGAGGCCGAAGGCGCGCGCCGCCTGCGGCCCGAAGAGGCGCGCATACTCCGGATGCTGAGCCACCGACTGGGGAACGCCCGAGCAGCACACATGGCGGTTGAGACAGATGACGCGGTCGCTCTGCGCCATGACCACGTGCAGGTCGTGCGAGACGAGCAGAACGCCGAAGCCGCGCTCGGAGCGTAGCCGGCCGATCAGCGTATAGAGCTCGCCCTCGCCGGTGTAGTCGACGCCGCGCACCGGCTCGTCGAGCACCAGCAGGCCGGGCGAGCGCACGAGCGCGCGCGCCAGCAGCACGCGCTGCAGCTCGCCACCCGAAAGCTCCGCCAGCTGGCGGTCGCCGAGCTTGCTGGCGCCGACCTCGGCCAGCACCTTGTCGATCTCCTCCTCCTCGGAGCGCCGCCCGAGATCCACGAAGCGGGCAACGGTGAGCGGGATCGCGCGATCCACCTCGAAGCGCTGCGGCACGTAGCCGATGACGAGGCCCGCCTTGCGCAGCGAGCTGCCCTTGTCCGCCCGCTCGAGACCGAGGAGGACGCGCACGAGCGTCGTCTTGCCCGCACCATTGGGCCCGATCACCGTCAGGATCTCGCCCGCGGCAATGTCGATGTCGACACCCTGCAGCACGGCGCGGCCGGAGCGAGAGAGCCAGAGCGAGCGCGCACTGATGAGCGCGTCCGCATCGTGGGCGAGCGGCGCGCCGTGCACGCGCAGGTGGTCGTGATCAGAATCCTCATGCACCCGCGCGACCTCGCGCCCCGACGAAGCCTGGCGCGACGGGATGCCCTGCACATCAGGGCTTGCCATGCACCAGCTCCTGCCCCTGATGGGCGCAATTGGCGCACAGTCCCCACACCTCGACCACAGCGGTGCGGGCGGTGAAGCCCGCCGATCCGGCCGACTTGTCGATGGCCGCAAACACCCGGCCGCCGTCGACCTCGGCCACCCTGCCGCACGTCTCGCAGGCGAGCACCAATCGGCGCGTCGCGTGGCCGGCATGGCAGGCAAAATAGGCGTTCCGGCTCTCGAAGCGATGCACGATGCCCACGGCCACCAGCGCATCGATCGCCCGGTAGACCGAGATGGGAGCGAGGCGGTCGCCGCCCGCGGCGAGCTTGTCGAGCACCTCGTAGGCACCGATCGCCTTGTGCGAGGCCGCAATTTCACGGAACACCGCCTGCCGCAGCGGGGTGAGCTTGAGGCCCTTGCCCTCGAATGCCTCGCGCGCCCGCTCCATCGCCTCCTCAAGGCAAAGGCCGTGGTCGTGCTCCGGTGCCGGAAAGGCATTGATGGCGACGGCATGCGTCATTGAGGCAGTTATAGCACCGGCTGGGCGGGGCGCCACCAGGCAAGCCCTGCGGCGGGCGGGATTTTGCCATCTTCGTATGTTGTCACACATCCGAGCCTCGACCACGGCCGGCGGAGCCGCAGGCTTTCCACGAGGCGATTGTTGTGCGGGTGTGTCCAATGGCCCCGGCCACGGCCCTGGGATCTTCCTACATCATTGCCGCGCGTCGGACGGCGCTCGGGCGTCCGGGCGGATTGCACGCGAACCGCCGCATCGAGATGTTGACCGCGCCGGTGGTGCTGGCGACGCTCGCGGATGCCGGGCTCGAGCCGGACGCCGTCGAGCAGATCATCCTGGGCAACACCACGGCCGGCGGCAACCCGGCGCGCCTCGTCGGCCTCGCCGCGGGGCTGGGCGATGCAGCGGCGGCGCTCACCGTCGACCGCCAGAGCGCCTCGGGGCTCGATGCCATCCTGCTCGGCATGCGCGCGGTGGCGCTGGGCGAGGCCCGCATCGTGGTCGCCGGCGGAGCGGAATCGATATCGACGGCGCCGTGGCGCATCGCGCGGCCCAAGAGCCTGTTCCAGACGCCGCGCTTTCTCGGACCCGAACCCGACGCCGGCGAGGCGGCCGACCTGCCGCACTCCGTCACGGCCTCCGAGGAGCTGGCCAGACGCCTCGGCATCACACGTCTGCGCCAGGACAGCTATACGCTCCATTCGCATCTCAAGGCCGAGCAGGCCATGAGCGAGCGGCGTTTCGTCGGCGAGATCGTGCCCCTGAGAATGGCAGGCGAGGAGGCGCGCGACGAAGGCAACGGGATCGCGGACATCGACGATCTCGCGGAGCTCGATCCGCTGTTGCCGCCCGACGGCACGCTCACCAGCGGCAACACCAGCGCACTGCAGGACGGCGCCGCCGTGGCGGTGATCGTGTCGGGGGATGTCCACGCCGAGCTGGGCGCGCCCCGCGCCTTGCGCCTGGTGGCAAGCAGCGTGCAGGGTGTGAGCGCTGGCGAGGAGGCCCGCGCGCCCGTGGCCGCGCTGGAGAGGCTGCTGCGCGCGAACGGCACGGACCATCGCTCCAGGCTGGGTCTGGTCGAGATGTCCGAGACCTCAGCCGCTCAGGCTCTCGCCCTGCGCGACGCCTTCGACCTCAGCGAGGAGGAGCTCAGCCCCGACGGCGGCGCGCTGGTGCGCGGCTATCCGCTGGGCGCCGCGAGCGCGGTGAGCGTGACGCGGCTCTTCACACGCATGGCCAGGAGGCGCAACGGCCACGCGCCGCAGCTCGGCGCCGTGACGCAAGGCGCGGTCGGCGGCCTGGGCGTCGCCGCGTTGTTCGAGGCCGTGGGCGACGGGGAGTAGGCTGCCGCGCCGGAGCGCCTACGGACTCTTGCCGGCCACCTTCCTTATCCCCTCACGCGCCAGCTCATCGGCACGCTCGTTCTCCACCTCGCCGGCGTGGCCGCGCACCCAATGCCAGTGCACCTCGTGGCGCAGGCGGGCCTGATCGAGCTGCTGCCACAGCTCGGCGTTGAGAACCGGCTTCCTGTCGGCCGTCCGCCACCCCCGCTTCTTCCAGTTGTGGATCCAGGTGCTGATGCCGTTGCGCACGTATTGGGAGTCGGTGTGCAGATCGACCCGGGAGGGCTTCTTGAGCGCTTCGAGCGCCGCAATCGCAGCCGTGAGCTCCATGCGATTGTTGGTCGTCCAAGCCTCTCCGCCGCTGATCTCCTTGCGGTGGCCGCCCGAGATCAGCACGGCGCCCCATCCGCCGGGCCCGGGATTCCCCGAGCAGGCGCCGTCCGTGTAGATCACCACGTGGGGCTTGCCGCCGTCCGTTCCGCCGGCGGTCATGCGTTGACCTCGAGGCCGTACTCGCTGGCCGAGCCGACGGCCCGCTGGAACTTGAGCCGGCGCATATATTCGAGCGGATCCTTGCGGCTCACGAGCGCGTCCGAGGACGTGTGCAGCCAGTCGTAGGCACGCGTCAGCAGGAAGCGCAGCGCGGCCCCGCGCGCGAGCAGCGGCAAGGCCTCGCGCTCGGCGGGCTCCAGCATGCGCGTGCCCTGATAGCCCTTGAGCAGCGCCTGGCCCTTGGTGACGTTGAAGGAGTGGTCGGTCTCGAAGCACCAGGCGTTGAGCGTGATGGCGATGTCGTAGGCCAGCGCGTCGTTGCAGGCGAAGTAGAAGTCGATGAGGCCGGAGAGCTTGTCGCCCAGGAAGAAGACGTTGTCGGGAAAGAGGTCGGCGTGCACGATCCCCTGCGGCAGACCCGTGGGCCAGCGGGCCTCAAGGTAGTTGAGTTCCTGCTCGATGGTGGCGGCAAGTCCCGGAGCGATCTCATCGGCGCGCGCACTGAACCGCGCATAGAGCGGCCGCCAGCCGGAGAGGCCCAGTGCATTGGCGCGCGTCGCCTGGAAGCTCTGGCCCGCCAGATGCAAGCGCGCCATGGCTTGGCCCAGCGCCCAGCAGTGGTGCGGCTGCGGGCGGCGGATCCATACGCCCTCCAGGAAGGTGACAAGCGCGGCAGGCTTGCCGGCCAGCGTGCGCAGCAGGCGGCCCTCGGCATCGCGCACGGGCGTGGGACAGTTGAGCCCGGCCTTGGCGAGGTGCTCGAGCAGGCCGAGGAAGAAAGGCAGATCGGCCGGATCGACGCGCTTCTCGTAGAGCGTGAGGAGGTAGGGGCCTCGCTCGGTGTGCACGAGATAGTTGGTGTTCTCGACGCCCTCCGCGATGCCCTTGTAGGACAGGAGCGCGCCCAGGTCGTAGCTGGCGATGAACCGGGCCAGCTCGTCGTCCGACACTTCCGTATAGACCGCCATCGCCGGGCCCGCGCGTAAGGTTTAGGCTGCGCCGGGCTCGCGAAGCTCGCGCGGCACGTTGAATGCAATCCGCTCCTGCCGCGTCGCCACGTTCTCGACCACCACCTCGAACCGGGCGCGGAAGGCATCGACGATCTCGGTGACCAGCAGCTCCGGCGCGGAGGCACCGGCCGTAATGCCCAGCGTGCGTATGCCCTCGAATTGCTCCCAGGGAATGTCGGCCGCGCGCTGCACCAGCAGGGCCCTGGGGCAGCCGGCACGCTCGGCGACCTCGACGAGACGCAGCGAGTTCGAGCTGTTGGGAGCGCCGACCACGATCAGCCTATCGCAGCGGCCGGCCACGGCCTTCACCGCCTCCTGCCGGTTGGTGGTGGCGTAGCAGATGTCCTCCTTCCTGGGCCCCACGATGGCCGGGAACCTCTCCCTCAGGATCGCGACGATGGCGGCAGTGTCGTCCACGGAAAGGGTGGTCTGAGTGATGTAGGCGAGGCGCTCCCGGTCGCGCGGCTGGAAGGCGCGGGCATCCTCCGTGGTCTCGACGAGCCTGGCGGCACCGGGCGGCAGCTGCCCCAGCGTGCCGACCACCTCCGGGTGCCCGGCGTGGCCGATCAGCACGATCTCCAGCCCGTTCTCGTGGTGGGCCCTCGCCTCCGCGTGGACCTTGGACACCAGCGGACAGGTGGCGTCGAGATAGAACAGCCGGCGGGCCTGCGCGTCGGCCGGCACCGACCTCGGCACGCCATGGGCCGAAAATATCACGGGAGCTTCGGTTTCCGGGATCTCGTCGAGCTCCTCCACAAAAATGGCGCCTTTGCCCTTAAGTGTGTCCACGACATGGCGATTGTGCACGATCTCGTGGCGTACGTAGACGGGGGCCCCGAATCTCTGCAGCGCCAACTCGACGATCTTGATGGCGCGGTCCACGCCGGCGCAGAAGCCGCGCGGCGCCGCCAGCAGGATCCTCAGTGCAGGACGCGGGACCGAAACGGGGTCGTGATGAGCCATGGGATGGCGCGGGCGTGTTCACTCTAGGTTCGCCAGGTTCGCCGCACCTGGCTGGCCGCCATGCCTTCCGGGTGGTAGACTTGATTCGCCGGATAGCGGCCAGGGGGCGGCGACGAAGCTCGACGGGTAGGGAATACCGGTCCGCAAGAGACCGGGCAAGTGTTCGGACAAGGGCGTCGTGACGCAACGGGGACGCAGGACTGTGGCGCGCACGGCGCAGTGCGCGATGCTGCTCGTGCTGATGGGCGCGGTCGGCGGCTGCAGCATGTCATCGTCTCTCACGTCCGGGATCGGCGGAGGCTGGTTCGGCGGCAGTGAGAAGAAGACGGAGGTGGGCTCCGTCAGCGAGGACCAGCTGCTCGCCGCCGCCAAGACCGACGGCGGCACGACCGGCAGTATCGGCCTCGACGTCGCGCACAGTTGCCCGCGCTTCCAGGTGTGGTCGCGCGAGGGCTACGTCACCATCTACGAGCCGGGCAAGGTGGGCGACGGGCTCGCCGTGATGCATCGCGGCGAGATCACCAAGACAGCGCGGGAATGCCAGATCGAGCCCGGCCAGATCACTGTCAAGTACGGCTTCTCGGGGCGCGTGCTGCTGGGGCCGAAGGGCAGGACGGGCCGGGTGACGCTGCCGCTCAACGTATTCGTGACCGACGCCAAGCGCGAGAAGGTGGCGACCGAGAAGGTCAAGGTGGACGTGGACGTGGCGCTGGAGAAGCCGATCGGCTACTTCTCGTTCGTGCACACCATTACCTTCCCCCTGCGCGAGGGCTCCAGGCCCGCAGAGTTCGAGGTGTACGTCGGCTTCGACCGCACCACCCCCGGCGCGGGATAGCGGCAGGACGCGCCGATGACGGCCTCCAGCCGGTGGGCAGCCACAGTGCGCTTGCACGCCAATACCTTATCCTTGCGCTGCGCGGCCGGCGCATCATGCTGCTGCCCTGCCCACCGAAGGGTCGCTCCGTGGAGGCGCCCGACGCAGCCGCGGCAACAACGCTCCGCGTCGCAGCCAGGGTAAGAGTCCCTCTGCCTAGTGAGCTTAATCAGCGACGCTTAGGCCAAAATTCCTACAGCCGGGCGGTGGCAGCCGCTGACGCTACCCCCGCTCGCTCGACCTCGGCCCATTGAGCACGCGCGCCCGTGATCGGATCGTTCGTGGCGCTGCAATCAATCGCAGATCATCGGACGCCAGCAGCGCCACACGCCGCCACCGCACACGTACTCGCCCCACCGATTGTGCCAACAGCCGCGCCCTGACCAGCCGCACTGCCGCGGGCCTGGATAGCAACCCGGACCGTAGTAGGACCCCGGATAGTAGGCGGGTCCGGCATAGTAGCTCGGTCCGGGGTAGTAGCGTGGGCCAGCGTAGGCGCCGGCAATACCAAGACCGAGCACAGTGCCGACGGCTACGCCCGCCGCAACGCGTCCCCCGTCTCCGGCGTCGGCCGGGTGCACCACAGCGAGCCCGATGGCGCCCGACAAGGTCAGTGCCAACAGTGACCGCGCGAATTTCTCAAGCATGGCTCAGTCTCCCCCGATTGCAGCAGGTGCACGACAGCGATTTCCACTGAGGTTCCCTGAGATTCGCGTCCAATTTTGGACGCCTCCTGAGGAAAAGCGCATTAAATCATCCGGTAGCTGACAGCAATCTGACGGCGCATCGACAAGCCCATTTGGTTGCCTGATTCCAGCCCGAAAGTGCGCCTATCGCGCAAATCAGATTGGCGGCAGACGGGGCTGCGACCGATCAAACGCAACCAACCGAGGGAACCGCCATGCCATTCATGAAGACCGCGATCTGCACGACGGCACTCGCAATTGCCATGATGAGCTCACAGATAGCTCACGCCGGGAGCAAGGGTACGCCGAACCATGGCGTCTCGACCAATGCACCAGGCCAGCTCCCGCCGCCAACGTCTGGACCGGGGAAGTCCGAAAACGCACCCGGTGACATCAAGAAGGATAGTGACCTCAAGGATGCGAAGACGATCGCACCAGGCGCCACCAACCTGAACAAGAAGTAGCATTCGTTCTCGCCAACAGAACCTCGTGGCGGCTTCGCACAACGCTGCCTGCGTCTCCACGACCTGCGTTCGGGCGTCTCCTGCAAAGAGCGAGCGAGGTGCGCCGGCGCGATGAGCCGCATGCGACCGATGTGTTCGCTGCCGGTTCAGATCGGCGAGCGTCGCCTTCAGAACTCGCTGCGCAACGTCTCGATGGAGCGCCCCCGGCGGCGAGGCCTCCACCTCATCGCCGAAGGACTGTCGGCGCCTCAGCCTCAGGGATGGAGCTGAAGCGCCGAGCAGCCACCCGCACCAAAGCGCACCCGGCGCTCCTGTCGGTTCGCCTAGTCCTGATAATAGCGCCGGCGATACCAATCATGGTGCTCGCCGCTGTGGGGGCCGTAGTGGCGGCCGCGGTGCCAACCATAGTGCTCACCCCAGTGCCACCCGTTGCGCCAATCAAAGTGATAACCCCGATGCCAGCCCTTATGCCCGCCGCTATGCCAATCGCGGTGGTAGCCCGAATGCCATTCGTGCGTTCGCTCTTCTTCATGCGCCAGCGCGCTGCCATACAGGCTCCCGGCCAGGAGCACTGCGCCAGCAAGTGTGATCGACCTGAGCATAGTTCGCGTCCTCGGCTGCGTTGTCCTGTCATTGAAGTACGCCAGCTTGCCTGAATGCAGTCCGACCGCTGTGTTCATTGATGATTTATGCAATCGCCCAACATCCGCCCCACAGCGACCGATTGCAGACACTGAGACCGGTGCCACCATCGGCAGCCAACGTCGCGCCCGTTCTCTCTCTTCCTAACCGTGAAGTGTCGCGAAGCCCGGGAATGTCAGGCTTCGGCCCTCTTTCACCTTGTCGAGCAGGGCATCGGACGGTCCGCTATGCGGTGCAGATCGGCCTTGCCGAATCCACCGTTGGTGCGCGCGACGCCGCCGTCCGAGCGCGTCGCCTACCGCCCGCCCTTCACCACGGCGTCGATCGCCATCAGCTCGCGCATGAGGCCTTCGAAGGCCTGGAGCGGTACCATGTTGGGGCCGTCGGAGGGAGCTCGGTCGGGGTCCTGGTGCGTCTCGATGAAGAGGCCCGCCACACCCACGGCCACCGCCGCGCGCGCCAGCACCGGCACGAAGCGCCGGTCGCCGCCCGAGGCGGTGCCCTGCCCGCCCGGCTGCTGCACCGCATGGGTGGCATCGAAGATCACGGGGCAGCCCAGCGCGCCCATGATCGGCAGCGCGCGCATGTCGACGACGAGCGTGTTGTAGCCGAAGGAGGCGCCCCGCTCCGTCACCAGCACGTTGGGGTTGCCGCTGCCGGTGATCTTGGCAACCACGTTGGCCATGTCCCACGGCGCCAGGAACTGACCCTTCTTCACCTTGACGACGCGGCCGGTCCTCGCCGCGGCAACGAGGAGGTCGGTCTGCCGGCAGAGGAAGGCCGGAATCTGCAGCACGTCGACGACCTCGGCCACGCGCCCACACTGCTGGGCTTCGTGCACGTCCGTGACGACCGGCAGGCCCAGCGTCTCCCTGATCTCGGCGAACACCGGCAGCGCGGCGTCGAGGCCGAGCCCGCGCTTGCCCGAGAGGCTCGTGCGGTTGGCCTTGTCGAAGGAGGTCTTGTAGACGAGGCCGAGGCCGAGGCGCGCGGCAATGACCTTGAGCGCGGCCGCCATCTCGAGCGCGTGCGCCCGGCTCTCCATCTGGCAGGGGCCGGCGAACACGGCGATGGGGCGATCGTTGGCGAAGGTGACGTTGCCGATGGTGACGGCCCGGTTGGGCTTCGATGAGTCGCTCATGATCGCCTTATAGCACGGCCGGGCCGGTGCGCTGCTGCGTGATCCGGAGCGCCTAGAAATAGGCGATGAGCCGGCCGCAGGCCGCCACCGAGATCCAGATGGCAAGCGACAGCAGCGCGGCGAGGCGGATACGGGCCGGCAGCGGCCGCAAGACAGGCGCCGCCGTCAGCGCAGCGTCGAGACCGCGGGCGCCCAGCACGGCGTTGAGCACGCCCAGCGCGATCAGAACGGCCTTGGTGCGGAACACGGGGTTCAAGGCCACGTGGCTCGCCTCGGCAATGAACAGCACAGAGCCCGTCAGCAGCATGAGCGCAAGCCCGAGGATCGCGGCGCGGCGGGCCGGCCGCACGATGCTCGCCGGCGGCGCGGCGGCGAAGGCGCCGAGCAGGCGGGCATCCATGGCGGCAACGGCGCCGGCAAACAGCGTCAGCGCCAGGATGTGGCCGACATTCGCGGCGGGATAGATCCAGGGCGATTGCCGGATCGCCGCGCCCATCCCCGACTGCTCGAGCGCCACGAGCAGCTGCGGCGCTTCATGCTGCATCAGCGCATCTCGACTGTCTTGCCGTCGACGGTGATGCGCTCGGCGCGCATCTCGCTCTTCTCCACCGTGGAGGGATAGCCGTAGGCGGAGATGGTCTTGCCCACCGATACGAATTCAGGCGGCGCACCGCGGGCCTGCATGCGCGAGACCGGCGCGAGCGTCACGGTCCACACCTTGTCGGGCGCCTTGACCGTGATCGTCACGTGCGGGTTCTCGTACCTGGAGGTCTCGATCGGGCCGGCCACCGTGACCGGCTTGGCGGCATCGTAGCTGCCCCACCCGTGGTGCGCCGTCACGGCCGCGACGGAGCCGGACAGCAGCAGGAGACCGAGCGCCCAGGTGCGAAGCATGATTGTCGCCTTTCCACTGTCTCGGGAGCGGTGGACCCGAGCCCGCTCAGGCAAGGTGCCGCGGTCCCTTGCGCAGAGGCTTGGCCCCTTTGCCGGCGGTCGCGGCGTAGCGCGGGAGATGATCGTCGACCTCGAACCACGACACCTGCTCGGCAATGTGCGCGTGGCCTGTCGGCGGCCACTGGGTGGGATCGGCCAGCGTGCCGTGGAAGAGATGCACCTCGCCGGGCCAGCGCGCGCCGGCGTAGGCCATCGGCGAGCCGCAGTTGATGCAGAAGTAGCGCTTAACGCCGGGCGAGGACTCGTAGTAGGTCGGCTCGCCCTTCAGATAGCTGAACTGCTCCAGCCTCACGCCGATGTAGGTCGCGACCGGCGAGGACACGGCGCGGCGGCAGCTCTCGCAGTGGCAATGCATCACCCACTTGGGCTCGCCGGTGAACTCGTACTCGATCGCCCGGCACTGGCAGTGACCCTTGGTCTTCGTGCCGGCCTCGATCGCGGCCGGCTTGGCCGACGACTTGGCAGCGGCCGGCTTCGCCGAGACCGTCTTGCCGCGTACCGCCTTGCCGGTGGCTGGGCCCTTTCCTGGCGTCTTCATCGGGGGCTCCCTGGCGTGCAACTCAAGCTGAGCCAGCTTATCCGCCAACCGGCCCGCAGCGCCAGCCGAAGCCCTCGGGGTCGTTAGCGATGGGTCTCGTGCCTCCCGCTCGGACGGCCGACGGAGCTGCCTGTGCCCCGGTTCGGGTCGCGGGCAGGGCGTGCTCCGCGGTGGCGGCCGGCGGTCGCGACCGGCCTCGGGATGAGCCCCCACGCCGCGCCGGAGGCCGCAAAATCCAGCGAAAAGTTGTGCAGATGAGGCGAAAACCCTTGTATTCTTGGGGTTCGAACTATGCTAGTCGGCTCATCGCAACCACGAGAGGGACACGCTCATGGCCGCCAATTCCACTTCCACCGCCGCACCAACCAAGGTCGAGACCGTAACACTGCGCCAGCTCGCCGAGACTCTGTCGGAATCGCACGAGTTGCCGAAGAAGCAGGTGATGTCGATGCTCGAAGAGATGGTCACCACGGTGACCAAGCACCTCAAGCGCGGTGCACGCATCCGCATCGGCGGGCTCGGCATCCTGCAGGTGCGCAAGCGCCCGGCACGCATGGGTCGCAACCCCGCGACCGGCGAGCCGATCAAGATCAAGGCGAGCAAGAAGGTCGCCTTCCGCGCTGCCAAGGAGCTGAAGGAGTCGGTCTAGCGCATCGTCGCCGGTGTCCTTCGGATCGCGAGATTCGTTCCGAGCTTGCCGCAGATGCAGGCGAATTTCGCGATCAGGACACTAATCCGCTCCCTTCGCATCCCGCGACCGTATCGGTCTTTCGCGATCCCTGTGGCGCGCCCCAGCGCGGTGCGGGGTTCGCGTTTGTCGTCGCTCGTCAGTGCGACATCAGGACGGGAACGGCCATGTTGTAGAGGATGTGCCGGCTCGCGCCGCCGAAAACGAACTCGCGCAGGCGGGTGTGGCCGTAGCATCCCATGACCAGGAGGTCGGCACCGAACTCCTTGGCGCAGGCCGACAGCGTCTCTCCGACGCCAGCGCGGGGAGCCACCTGCTCGGTGGCTTGGCACTTGACGCCGTGGCGGGCGAGGGCCGTGCAGATATCGGCCGCTGGAACGTCCTGCGCAGTCTCCCGCTCCGACTGCGGGTTGACCCAAACAACCCTCACCTCCTTCGCGCGCTGAAGCACGGGTAGCGCATCGAACACCGCACGCGCAGCTTCACGCCGCGCATTCCACGCCACCAGCACCCGGTCGCCCACGCGCTCGTATTGCCCGGAGTTGGGGATGATCAGCACCGGCCGCCCGCCCTCGATGACCAGGCGGTCGGCGATGTCGAGGTATCCCGACATCGGCCATTCGGGGTCGCTCTGGCTGACGGCTACGAGATCAACGGCGCGCGCGTAGGGCAGAACGGTATCGGCGACGCTGAAGGCGCCTGCGTCATCGTCGCGCCATTCGGCGACGAAGCCTCGATCCAGGGCCGCCTCCTCGAACGCTGCCTTCATCGCCGGATTCTCGCTGCGATAGATCTTGCAGTGCTCGTCCAGCACCATGGTGTCGGGTGCGCCGGGCACGCCCGTTGGAATGACGGCGACGGGAGGCACGACCGAAAGGCCGATCAGGTGAGATTGGAATTGCTCTGCCAGCCGCACCACCGGCGCAAGCAGGGCCTTGATGCGCCGCTTGTCGTTGCAATGCATCAGGATGGTCTTGTAGGGCATGAACCGCGCTCTGCTCCGGCGGGAAGGACTTCCTATTCGCTCGCAGTATAGCTAGGCAGCGGGCACCCCGGTGGCTTTGACCTTCATCAAAGGTTTGCGAGCGGCTGGGAGGTGAGCCACTCCGGGTCAGCGTGCGCGCGGCGATGCGTTGGCGCCATGGGCGACGAGCCCGCGCCGCACGAGCGACTCCCAGCCTTGCTCGGCCGTTTCCGCGTATTCGAAGAGCCTCAAGTCGTCGGGCGAAACCATGCCGTCCTCGGCGAGCGCTTCGAAGTTGACGATCCGGCGCCAGTAGGCCTCACCGAAGAGCACCACGGGGGCCGGCGGTGCCTTGCGCGTCTGCTGCAGGGTGAGCAGCTCGAACAGCTCGTCCATCGTGCCGAAGCCGCCGGGAAAGATGGCGAGCGCGTTCGCGCGCATGGCGAGATGCATCTTGCGCATCGCGAAGTAGTGGAACCTGAAGCTGAGCTCCGGGGTGATGTAGGGATTGGGCACCTGCTCGGTGGGCAGCGTGATGTTGAAGCCGATGCTCGGCGCACCGACGTCGAAGGCGCCCCGGTTTGCCGCCTCCATGATGCCGGGGCCGCCGCCGGTGGCGATGACGTTGTCGCGCCAGCGATGCTTGGGCGCGAACGCGCCACCCCGCTCCGAGGCGATGCGGCCGAACTCGCGCGCCACGCGATAGTATTGCGACTGGCGCTCGAGCTTCAGTGCCTCCTCCTTCTGGGCCGGCGTGACGGCGTTGCTGGCGGCGAGCGCGGCCGCCTCCGGGGAGGGGATGCGCGCGCCGCCGAAGACGATGATCGTGGAGCGGATGCCCCAGTCGCGCAGGAGCAGCTCGGCCTTGGCGTACTCGAGCGCGAAGCGGATCGCCCGCATCTCGTCCCGCAAGAGGAACTGCGTGTCCTCCACGGGCAGGAGGTAGCTCGGCGACTTGGACTGGGCGTTCGGCTCGTTCATGGCTGTTCCCAGGGCTTGCTGCGGGACCGGGCGAACCTGTGTAGCGCAAAACGCCGCAGCGCCGATACAGGAAGCGCGAGCAAGGCAACCGACCTCTACCATCGGCCGATGCGAGCCAAGCCGCGGCTGCTGCGGTCTCAGGTCCGCGCGGCGGCGCCGGCCTCGGTGGCTTTGGCCCCCGCATCGACGCCAAGCACGGCGAGCAGGCGCTCGCGGATGGCGTTGTGGCGCTGCGGGCTGGTGATCTTCTTGTTGGTGAGGTCGGTGACGTAGAACACGTCCACCGCCTTCTCACCGAAGGTCGTGACGTGCGCCGAGGTGATGTCGAGGTTGAGGTCGGACAGCGTGTTGGTGAGCTCGAACAGCAGGCCCGGACGGTCGAGGCCCGACACCTCGATCACCGTGAACTGGTTGGAGATGGCGTTGTCGATGATGACCTCCGGCGCCACCTTGAACGCCTCGAGCCTGCCCCTGCGCTCGCGCCGCTTCGCCATCAGCGCCCCGAGCCTGATCTCGCCCTTCAGCAGCTTCTCGATGGTCTCGGCGATACGCCGCGCCCGGCGCAGTTCGTCCTCGTCGTGCTCGAACTCGCGCGCGAGCAGGAACGTGTCGAGCGCGAACCCGTCACGCGTCGTGCAAACGTGCGCACCGGAGATGTTTGCGCCGGAGGCCGCGCACGCTCCGGCGAACAGGGCGAGCAAGCGCGGATGGTTGGGCGCGAACAAGGTGAGCTCGGTGATGGCCGTGAAGGCGTCGGTGGTATAGGCGCTGGCGAGCTTCTTCTCCGCCCGCTCCGCATCGCGCAGGAGCCTGGCGTGCTCGACGGCCTTGCGCGTGTCGGTTCTGAGCCAATAGTCGGAATAATGTCGGCCCACGAAGCGCTCCACCTCCTCCGCGGGCCAATCGGGAACGGCGCTGCGGAAGGCGGCCTGCGCGGCGGCGATGCGGTCGCGCGAGGCAAGCTGCGTGTGGCCGCCGGCCACCACCGGCTCCGTCTCGAAGTAGAGCGCTCGCAGCAGCTGGCCCTTCCAGCCGTTCCAGGCGCTGGGGCCGACGGCGCGGATGTCGGCCACGGTCAGCACCAGCAGCAGCTTGAGGCGCTCCGGACTCTGCACCACGTTGGCGAAGTCGCGGATGGTCTTTGGATCGCTGATGTCGCGGCTGAAAGCGATCAGGCTCATCAGCAGATGATGCTCGACGAGCCAGGCAACCGTCTCGGTCTCGGCCGCGCTCATGCCGAAGCGCGGGCAAAGGGCACGGGCGATGCGGGCGCCGACGATGGAGTGGTCCTCCGTGCGACCCTTGGCGATGTCGTGCAGGAACGCCGCCACGTAGAGCGCGCGCCGGTGCTGGATGGTCTTGATGATCGAGGTCGCCAGCGGATGCGGCTCCGCGGCGGCGCCGTGCTCGATGTCGGCCAGCACGCCGACGGTCCGGATCAGATGCTCGTCGACCGTGTAGTGATGATACATGTTGAACTGCATCATGGAGACGACCTTGCCGAAGTCCGGCACGAAGCGTCCGAGGACTCCGGCTTCGTTCATGCGGCGCAGGGTCGCCTCGGGGTTCTTGTCCGAGCACAGCATCTCGAGGAAGATGCGGTTGGCCTCCCGATCGTTGCGCAGCTTGTCGTCGATCAGCCGCAGCGAGCGTCGCAGCAGCCGCACCGCATTGGGATGAAAGAAGGCACCCGTCTGCTCGGCCTTGGCGAAAAAGCGGATGAGATTGACCGGGTCGCGCTTGAACACGTCCGCGTCGGCGACGTTGAGCCGCCCGTTGTCGATGCGGAAGTCGGTGCTGGCGCGAATGCGGCGCCGCGTGCGCCAGCTCAACGGATTGAAGATCTGGGTGAGCCCCGGCGACGGCTTGACCTGCTCGATCTCGAGTGCAGAGCAGAGGATCGTCGTCAGGTCGCCCACGTCCTTGGCGACGAGGAAGTAGTGCTTCATGAAGCGCTCGACGGCGCGCAGCCCCCGCCGGTCGGCGTAGCCCAGCCGCTCCGCCATCGCGGGCTGCACGTCGAAGGTCAGCCGCTCCTCCGCCCGCCCGGCGAGAAAATGCAGGTGGCACCTCACCGTCCACAGGAAGTCCTCGCAGTGGCGGAAGGTCGAGTACTCGTCGGCCGTGAAGACCTTGGCCTCCACCGCGCCCGCGCTCATGCCGTCGCCGTAGAGATACTTGGCGAGCCAGTGCAGCGTATGCAGGTCGCGCAAGCCTCCCTTGCCGTCCTTGATGTTGGGCTCGACGCGGTAGCGCGAGGCCCCTGCCCGCCGGTGACGCTCGTCGCGCTCGGCAAGCTTGGCCTCGACGAACTGGCGCGCCGTTCCGCTGACCACCTCGCGCTGGAAGCGCTGCATCAGCTCCCTGAACAGCGACTCGTCGCCAAGAATGAGCCGCGAATCGAGCAGCGCGGTGCGGATGGTGATGTCCGCGCGGGCGAGCTTCAACGACTGGTCGACGGTGCGCGTAGCGTGCCCGACCTTGAGCCCAAGGTCCCACAGGAGATAGAGCATGTATTCGACCACGCTCTCACCCCAGGGCGTCTGCTTGTAGGGTAGCAGGAACAGGAGATCGACGTCGGAGAACGGCGCGAGCAGGCCACGACCGTAACCGCCGGTGGCGATGATGGCCATGCGCTCCGCATCGGAAGGATTGGTCGCCCGGTAGACGTGGCGGACGGTGTAGTCGAACACCAGGCGGATCAGCTCGTCCTGGAAGGCGGCCAGACCTTCGGCGCAGCGGCGTCCCTTGCCGTCGGCCTCGAGCTGGCGGGCCGCCTCCGTGCGGGCTTTGCGCAGGAGCTCCTTGAGCCGGCCCAGCACGGCCGGCCGGGCCTCCTGGACCGCGCCGTTCTGCGCCTCGATGAAGCGCATGAGCTCGCGGCCGACCTCGCCGGCGTCGAAGTAGGGGGCGGCGTTGGCGATGCTCTTGCCCATCATGGCCGTCAACAGGAGCCAAGCAGTCGGATCGACCGGGCCGGCGCGATGCCGCTGCTCGGCCGCCTAATAGCACGCCTTCGGAAAATGGGGCTACCATCCTCGGCAGGGCCCCGGATGGGGCCGGGGACGCTCGAGACTCAGCCGTTCACATCGTAGGCAGCCAATGCCGCCATGTTGACGACGTCGCTGTCCTTGGCGCCGAGCGGGCAGATCTGCACCGAGTGGGTCAAGCCGACGAGCATCGGCCCGATCAGGGTGGCCCCGCCAAGCTCCTTCAGCATCTTCGTGGAGATGGCGGCCGAATGGAACGCCGGCATGATGAGCACGTTGGCGGTGTCGGACAGGCGGCAGAACGGATACTGGCGCATGGCCTCGCGGTTAAGCGCGACGTCGGCGGCCATGTCGCCGTCGTACTCGAAATCGACCTGGCGCTTGTCGAGCAGCGACACCGCCTCGCGCACGCGGTCCGAGCGCTCACCGCGCGGCTGCCCGAACGTGGAGTAGGCCAGGAAGGCGACGCGCGGATCCATGCCGAGGCGCCGGGCGACGCGCACGGCCTCCTCGGCGATGTCGGCCAGCTGCTCGGCCGTCGGCATATCGTGCACGGCGACGTCGGCGACGAGCACGGCGCGCCCGCGGATGAGCGCGATCGACACGGCGATCGGGCGCCGGCGCGCACGCGCGTCGAGCACCTTGCGCACGTCCTCGTAGGCCGTGGTCCAGTTGCGCGTCACTCCCGTCACCATGCCGTCCGCGTGGCCCATCGCCACCATGCAGGCGGCGAACACGTTGCGGTCGTTGTTGACGAGGCGCTGGCAGTCGCGCAGCAGGTAGCCTTTGCGCTGCAAGCGGCGATAGAGGAACTCGGCATACTCGTGACGCCTCTCGGCGAGGCTGGTGTCGTGCATCTCGATCACGTCCGAGAGCCCAATGCCGGCCGCGGCGAACGCCTCCCGGATCGGCGCGTGGCGGCCGATCAGGATCGGCCGTCCGAGCCCGGCATTGTGGAAGGCGTTGGCGGCGCGTGCAATCTGCGGCTGCTCGCCCTCCGCGAAGATGATCCGCTTCGGCGCATTGCGCACCTGCGCGAAGATGCTGTGCAGCCAGCCGGCCACCGGATCGAGCCGACCCGACAGCTGCGCCACATAGCCCTCCATGTCGACGATCGGTCGGCGGGCGACGCCCGTATCCATTGCCGCCTTGGCGACGGCCGGCGGCACATGGCTGATGAGGCGCGGATCGAACGGCGCCGGAATGATGTACTCAGGCCCATAGCGTACCTGCCGGCCGAGAAAGGCGGCAGCCACCTGGTCGGGAACGTCGGCGCGGGCGAGCTCGGCCAAAGCCTTGGCGGCGGCGATCTTCATGGCCTCGTTGATGGTCGAGGCCTGCACGTCGAGCGCGCCGCGGAAGATGAAGGGGAAGCCCAGGACGTTGTTGATCTGGTTCGGATAGTCCGAGCGGCCGGTGGCGACGATGGCGTCGGAGCGCACCTCGGCCACCTCCTCGGGCGTGATCTCCGGGTCAGGATTGGCCATGGCGAAGATGATCGGCTTCTCCGCCATCGACTTTACCATCGCCTGGGTCACGGCCCCAGCCGCCGACAGGCCGAAGAAGGCGTCAGCGCCTTCCATTGCCTCGGCGAGCGAGCGCGCCTTCGTCTTGGCCGCATACGCCGACTTCCACTGGTTCATACCCTCGGTGCGTCCCTGGTAGATGACGCCCTTGGTGTCGCAGAACACCACGTTCTTCCTCGGCATGCCCATGGCGGTGAGCAGCTCCAGGCAGGCGATGCCGGCAGCGCCCGCACCGTTGACGACGAGCTTGAACTCCTTGAGGTCGCGCCTGGTCAACTCCAGCGCGTTGATAAGGCCGGCGGCGGCGATGATGGCAGTCCCGTGCTGGTCGTCGTGGAAGACGGGGATGTCGAGCAGCTCCTTCAGCTTCTCCTCGATGATGAAACAGTCGGGGGCGCGGATGTCCTCGAGGTTTATGCCCCCGAAGCTCGGCCCCAGGTAGCGCACGCAATTGATCACGGCGTCGACGTCGGGGGTGTCGACCAGGATGTCGATGGCATCGATATCGGCGAAGCGCTTGAAGAGCGCGCCCTTGCCTTCCATCACGGGCTTGGCGGCCTGCGCGCCCAGGTTGCCGAGCCCGAGGATCGCCGTGCCATTGGAGACGACGGCCACCAGGTTCGCCTTGTTGGTGTAGTCGTAAGCGAGCCGCGGGTCGCGGGCGATGGCGAGCACCGGCACGGCGACGCCTGGGGAATAGGCAAGCGACAGGTCGCGCTGCGTGGTGAGCGGCTTGGTCGGCGTGATCTCGAGCTTTCCGGGCTTGCCCTGACTGTGGAACAGCAGCGCTTCCTGGTCAGTGAAGCGCGCAGCGGCGAACTTGATGGCCATGGCTGGTTGGGCTTCCCCCCCGGTGTGCGTTCGTGGTGAAGCTGTCACGATAGGCCCGGCGGTGGGGCGGCACAACCATATGGTGTTGCGGCAGGCGGGCGCCGCCTACCTCACAAAAGATCGATGAATTCGTCCACCGTGAGGCCAGCCTGCTCGATGATCGCGCGCAGCGTGCCACGCGGGATGTCTTTGCCCTTGTGGACCGGCACCGCAGTTTGACGGAGGGATCGGTATCGTGCACGAGCCGATAGTGGCTACCGCTCGTACGCACAATGGAAAAGCCCGCGCCCTGCAGCGCCCTAATCACTCACGGGCTCTGAGCGACGGCGGGCGCCGGGCATTCATGCCGCGACGGATACGCTCACGGAATGCACGACCACACCTCCCTTGCCGGGGTCGCTGTAAGGAATGTCCTCGCCCCGCTCCGCGCGGCTGAGAAGGCAGAGTTCGATGGCGTCCTTGGCCATTGCCAGCGCCTCTTCCTCGTCCTCGCCGTAAGTGACGATCTCGGGAAGCGCAGGCACACGCACCGTGAAGCCCCCTTCGGGCTCCGGCCGCAGCACGATCGTGTACGTCTTATCCATCCAAGTCCGCTCGCTCTCCGTGACTTGACGATCATGGTAGGGGATAGGGTCTGCGTGTCAATCAAGCGCACGGCATTCCACCACCAGCGCTTGGAGAGCAATCCGCAGCGGGCGGTTTCCCGCCAGCCCCGGAAAGGCTATCCCTGTGCCGACCAAGCGGCGAGAGGTGGGAGTGGCACGAAGCTCCAAAGGGTCCAAAGCACGCAGCGAGGAGGAGGGCGTCGGCGGATCGCCTCCGCCCGGCGTCACGCCGTCCATGGCCCAGTTCCTGGAGATCAAGGCGGCCAATCCCGATTGCCTGCTGTTCTACCGCATGGGTGACTTCTACGAGCTGTTCTTCGAGGATGCCGTCGCCGCGGCGCAGGCGCTCGGCATCGTGCTCACCAAGCGCGGCAAGCACCTGGGCGAGGACATCCCCATGTGCGGGGTGCCGATCCACCGTGCCGACGAGTACCTGCAGCGGCTCATCAAGCAGGGCTTCCGGGTGGCGGTGTGCGAGCAGCTGGAGGATCCGACCGAGGCCAGGAAGCGCGGGCACAAGGCCGTAGTACGGCGCGACGTGGTCCGCCTCGTCACGCCCGGTACCCTGACCGAGGACAGCCTGCTCGATGCCAAGGCGCGCAACTATCTCACGGCCATCTTCGACGGCCCCAAGCGGCGCGGCGACGCGGCAGCGACCCTCGCGCTCGCCTCCCTCGACATCTCGACCGGGGAGTTCGAGGTAGGCGAGGTGCCGACCGCCGACCTGCCGGGCGAGATGGTGCGCCTCTCGCCCGGCGAGGTGATCGCGGCCGACCGTCTGCTGGCGGACGAGCACGTGCGCAGGTGGATCGGCGTTGCCGGCGCCGCCGCCACGCCCGTCCCCGGCGCCTCCTTCGACAGCCTGACCGGCGAGCGGCTGCTCAAGGCGCGGCTTGGGGTCGCCGACCTCGAGGCCTTCGGCCACTTCTCACGGGCCGAGCTCGCCGCCGTCGGCGCGCTGCTGAAATATGTGGAGCTGACGCAGATCGGTAAGGCGCCCTGCCTCAGGCCCCCGCGCCGGGCCTCGCCCGCAGACCGCCTCGTCATCGATGCTGCGAGCCGGGCGAGCCTCGAGCTGCTGCGCTCGCTCGCCGGGGAGCGGCAGGGCAGCCTGCTCGCGGCCATCGATCGGACGTCGACGGGCCCCGGAGCGCGCGAGCTTGCTGCCCGCCTCGCCAGCCCGCTGCGCGACCCCGACCGCATCGGCCGGCGTCTCGACGCCGTGGGCTTCCTGCGCGAGGACGAGACGCTGCGCATGGATCTCAGGGCCACGTTCAGGGCTGCTCCCGACATCGCCCGGGCCATTTCGCGCCTGGCCCTGCAGCGCGGGAGCCCGCGGGATCTCGCCGCGGTGCGCGACGGCTTGGCAAGCGCTGCCGCGTGCGCGCGCCGGCTGCAGCTCGCGGCTCCCGGCATCGGTCTGCCCGAGGCATTGGCGGCAATCGCGCGCCGCCTCAGCGGCTGCTCTGGAGGCCTTGGCGACCTCCTTCAACGCGCCCTCGCCGAGGAACCCCCGCACCAGCGTCGCGACGGCGGCTTCACGCGCGCCGGCTATCGTGCCGATCTCGACGAGGCCCGCACCCTGCGCGACGACAGCCGCAAGGTGATGGCGGCGCTGGAGACCCGGTATGTGGAGGAGACCGGCGTCAAGTCCCTGAAGGTCCGGCACAACAATATCCTGGGCTTCTACATCGAGGTGCCTGCGGCGCAATCCAAGCCGCTGATGAGCGAGCCGCTGGCCCAGCGATTTCGCCACCGCCAGACCATGGCCGGCGCCGTGCGCTTCACGACGCTGGAGCTCGCGGAGACCGAGAGCCGCATCGTCGCCTCGGCGGACCGGGCGCTTGCCATCGAGCAGGAGGTGTTCGCCGAGCTCGCCGCGGCCATCGCTGCCGAGGAGCAGCCATTGGGCGAGGTTGCCGCCGCGCTGGCCGAGCTCGACTGCGAGGCAGGACTTGCCGAGGTCGCGGCTGAGCAGGGCTATGTTCGCCCTCAGCTCGATGCGAGCACCACGTTCGAGATTCGCGGGGGACGCCACCCTGTGGTCGAGCAGGCGCTGAAGGCGGCCAAGGCCGGCGCCTTCATCGAGAACGACTGCGTGCTGGCCGCTGCCGCGGTGCAGGTGCCGACCGGCTTCGACGAGGTGACGGAGGCGCGCCTGTGGCTCGTCACCGGACCCAACATGGCCGGCAAGTCGACCTTCCTGCGCCAGAACGCGCTCATCACCGTCTTGGCGCAGATGGGCTCCTTCGTGCCCGCGCGATCGGCCCACATTGGCATCGTCGACCGGCTGTTCTCGCGCGTCGGCGCCGCCGACGACCTCGCCCGCGGGCGCTCCACGTTCATGGTCGAGATGGTGGAGACGGCGGCGATCCTCAACCAGGCGACCGACCGCTCGCTCGTCATCCTCGACGAGATCGGCCGCGGCACGGCGACCTTCGACGGACTGTCGATTGCCTGGGCGGTGGTGGAATTCCTGCACGAGGTCAATCGCTGTCGCGCTCTGTTCGCCACGCACTACCACGAGCTCACCGCGCTCGCGGGGCGCCTGGCCCAGGTCGGCAACGTCACCATGGACGTCAAGGAGTGGCGGGACGAGATCGTGTTCCTGCACAAGGTGAAGCCGGGCGCCGCCGACCGCTCCTACGGCATCCAGGTGGCGAAGCTCGCCGGCCTGCCGAAGCCGGTGACGGCGCGCGCCGCCGAGGTGCTGGCGTTGCTCGAGAAGACCGAGGGCAAGGCCTCGGACGGCGAGGCGCTGCTCGGCGACCTGCCCCTCTTCGCCGCGACCCGATCCAAGTCGCACGCTCCAGCCGCGCCCGCCCCCTCTGCCGTCGAGGAGGCGCTGGCCGCCATCCAGCCCGACGAGCTGACGCCGAAGGCGGCGCTCGACGCGCTTTACAGGCTCAAGGCCCTGACCGCCAAGGACCGCAGCTGACGTCCCTAACGCCGCCAGCGACCCACGCTGCGCAACGCCTCCAGGTTCGCCTGCGCCAGGAACAGGGCAACGAAGACGAGGAAGATGCCGGTCGGGAAGGCGTAGAGAGCAACGCCTGCGGCGACCGCCAGCCCGAGGCAAGAGACGATGCGCACCGACCACGCCGCTCCCAATATCGCCCCCAGCCAGGCATCGAGCGTGTAGCCGCCGTCGAGCGGATAGGCCGGCAGCAGATTGAAGATCATCAGGTAGAGATTGGCGGTCGCGAGCACTGCCAGCGGCAGGCCGACCATGGGATTGCCCGTGAAGGCGGCCTCGACCGCGAGCCAGCCGAGCCCCTTCCAAAGCGCCAGGTTCACGGCGGGCCCCGCGAGGTAGATGACCGAGCGCTTCAAGGCCGAGGTCGGGAGCGACCGCTCGAAGTGCGCGACGCCACCAAGCCCCGTGAGGTCGATGTGGGAGACGTGCGCATCGAAGAGTCGGCCGGCGAAGGCGTGGCCAAGCTCGTGCAGCAGGATCGACAGGATGAGGCCGACGACGATCACGAACCCCGCCGACATCAGCTGCGTGCTGCCGCTCGTGAAATAGGGATAGCAGAACAGCAGCAGCACCAGCACGAACATCATGTCGAGATAGACGGTGATGCCGGCGATGCGGCCGAGCTCGAGGCGGGAGAACATCGGGCTTCTCAGCTCCCACCCTTGTTCCGCGCCGCCAGCGTTCTCAGCCGCAGCGCGTTGAGGCGGATGAAGCCTTCGGCATCCTTCTGGTCGTAGGCGCCCTTGTCGTCCTCGAAGGTGACGAGGCTCGTGGAATAGAGCGAGCTGGCGCTCTCGCGCCCCGTGACGATGACGTTGCCCTTGTAGAGCTTGAGGCGCACCTGCCCCTCGACATGCTCCTGGCTCTTGTCGATCAGCGCCTGCAGCATCTCGCGCTCGGGCGCGAACCAGAAGCCGTTGTAGATGAGCTCGGCGTAGCGCGGCATCAGCTCGTCCTTCAAGTGGGCGGCGCCGCGGTCGAGCGTGATCGACTCGATTGCCCGGTGCGCGGCCAGGAGGATGGTGCCGCAGGGCGTCTCGTAGACGCCGCGCGACTTCATGCCGACGAAGCGGTTCTCGACGAGGTCCACGCGGCCGATGCCGTTGTCACGCCCCAGCTCGTTGAGCCGGGTGAAGAGGGTGGCGGGCGACATCGCCTTGCCGTCGAGGCTGACTGGGTCGCCCTTGGCGAAGCCGATCGTGATGTCGGTCGCCCTGTCGGGCGCCTCCAGGGGCGAGATGGTGCGCTGATAGACGTAGGCCGGCGGCTCGGCCGCCGGATCCTCCAGCACCTTTCCCTCCGAGGAGGAGTGCAGCAAATTGGCATCGACCGAGAACGGCGCCTCGCCGCGCTTGTCCTTGGCGACCGGGATCTGATGCGCTTCCGCGAATGCAATCAGCTCCTCGCGGCTCTTGAAGCTCCACTCGCGCCAGGGAGCGATGATCTTGATAGACGGTTCGAGCGCGTAATAGCTGAGCTCGAACCGCACCTGGTCGTTGCCCTTGCCCGTGGCGCCGTGGGCCACCGCGTCGGCGCCGCTCTTGCGCGCGATCTCGATCTGCTTCTTGGCGATCAGCGGCCGGGCGATCGACGTCCCGAGCAGGTAGACGCCCTCATAAAGGGCATTGGCGCGAAACATCGGGAAGACGTAGTCGCGGATGAACTCCTCGCGCAGGTCCTCGACGAAGATGTTGGCCTTCTTGATGCCCAGCATCTCGGCCTTGCGGCGCGCCGGCTCCAGCTCCTCTCCCTGGCCGAGGTCGGCCGTGAATGTGACGACCTCGGCCTGATAGGCCTCCTGCAGCCACTTCAGGATGATCGACGTGTCGAGGCCGCCCGAGTAGGCGAGCACGACCTTCTTCACCTTCGCCCTGGTGCCCTTGGCAGCCATGGAACGCCTCGCTATGCGGGATCGGATTGCGGGGGCACTATAGGCACAATCGCCCGAGCGGCAAGCGCGCGCCGCTGCCGCGGATCGACCCGGGCGGAGGCGCGAAGGGGAGGATGGTGAAGATGAGTGCCACAGGTCCAAGGCTCGAGTTCTGGTACGATTTCGCCTCCACCTACTCCTATCTCTCGGCCATGCGCATCGAGGCGCAGGCAACGGCGGCCGGCGTCGCCATCGACTGGAAGCCGTTCCTGCTGGGTCCCATCTTCAAGGCGCAGGGCTGGGACAACTCGCCGTTCAAGATCTACCCGGCCAAGGGCCGCTACATGGTGCGCGACCTGCAGCGGCTCGCCTCCGAGCGGGGGCTGCGTTTCACGCTCCCCGCCAATTTTCCACAGAACAGCCTGCTGGCGGCCAGGCTGGCACTGATCGGCAGCGACGAAGGCTGGATCGCCCCATTCACCCGGGCCGTCTACGCGGCCGAGTTTGCCGACGGCGCCGACATTGCCGACCGCTCCACTCTTTGGTCTATCGTCAACAGCTTAGGTCTTGATTTCGAGCCGCTTTTGTCGCGCGCCGAGGACGCCGGCAACAAGCAGCGCCTCAAGGGGCAGACGGCGCAAGCGCAGGCGCTGGGCATCTTCGGCGCGCCATCGTTCCTCTGCCGCGGCGAGCTCTTCTGGGGTGATGATCGGCTTGATCAGGCCCTGGCCTTTGCCCGTCACAATTGAACGTTCATGGCGTATTCATCAGCCCTCCGACAGGATCGCCTCCCGGCCTAATCATGGAGACGACTGCCGTGCACAAGACACTGGTGAAAACGCTCGGGATTTCGGTTGCCACTGCAGCCCTCGCGATGTTCGCGTACGGGGCTTCCGCGCAGGACAAGAAGACGGCGCCCGCCAAGAAGCCCGCCGCCTGCAAGACCATCAAGGGACAGGCAGACTGCGAGGCCCGCACGGATTGCAGCTGGGTCGCCGAGAGCAAGGACGCCAAGGGCAAGGTGAAGGCCAAGGCCTATTGCCGAGCCAAGCCGAAGGAGCCGGCGAAGAAGGCGGAGCCGAAGAAGTAACGAGGCGGTCGTCCCGCTGACGGGACTTGGCTGCGGCTCTCTCGGCGCCGCAGCCATTCCTTTTTCGGGGCTGCCTCACGCCCTTTTGATTGTCCCTGTGCTGTGGCGTCCGCGGACTTGCGTGTCCTCGAAGTTCTGCTTAGGTGGCATTTCCACGTCGCGCGCGATTCGGGGGAAACATCGTGACAACCATCGCAAGGCTGTTAAGTGCATCGGCGGCTGCCGCCGTGCTGCTCGTTGGTGCCGCCGCCCTCGCGCAGGATGCGGCGAAGAAGCCGGCCAAGGCCAAAAGCGCCTGCAATGCGCTGACCGAGGAGACGGCCTGCAAGGCCAATGAGAGCTGCCGTTGGGTCGCGGCGCTCATGGACGCCAAGACGGGCAAGCAGAAGCGCAAGGCCTATTGCCGCACGCAGGCCAAGTCGACCGGCAAGAAGAAAACGTCAGAGCCCGCCAAGAAGTAGCAGCCGGCTTCTGCGCCTTCGCACATTGCATCTCGGATGCTGGCAATCGTCGCCAGCAAGGCGGTGATCCTGCGAAAGTGCTACTGCGGGCGCCGCCTGAGAAGATATCTCTGCACGCCCTCCATCACGAGAGATCCCTTCTGATTGTGCACGCTCGATGCGAGCGTGAGCACGCCTGTCGTGCGCTGCGGCTTGAGCTCGCTGACGACGAGGCGCGGGTAGAGCGTGTCCCCGACATACACGGGCTTCAGGAAGCGGGAGGACTGATCGAGGAAGCCGATCAGCGAATCCTCGACAAGGAACGGGAAGAGGCCGGCCCCTGCGGCCGTCTGGATCAGGACCTGATAGCCGTGCGCGAGAAGATCGGGATGCCCGTGGCGCCGGCAGAACTCGCGGTCGTAGTGGATCGGATGATTGTCGCCGGAGGCGGCCTGGAAGGCCAGGAATTGCGCCTCGGTGACCGTGCGCGACGGGATAGGGAACGCCTCGCCGAGGGTGAAGTCCTCGAAGTAGCGCGAGGGAGCCAGGCGGTGGCCGGCAGGATCGAACGCTTCCGACATCGCCGCAGCCCCGCAAGATCGATTGCTAGCGTGAAGGCGGTTGCTTGCCGCGCCGCTTCGCCACGTCCTCGGCCTGCAGATGGCGGCCGGTGTCGAGCAGCTCGAGCATATACTCGCGGTAGGTGACGCCGGCCGCCTCGGCGCGTGCGACGCGCAGCTTGAGGATCGACATCGGCGGCGTCTTCCAGGCCTCCTTGTAGGCCTTGCGCCAGCGCCAGCGCACGAAGGCGTCGGCGACCGGCTCGTCCAGCGGCGGCCCCTGGTTGTGGCCGATGCGCGCGAGCCCCCACGCGATGATCTCCGACGGCGGCTTCAGGCCCCTGAGCGCGGGATGCAGGCCCTTCTTGCGCGATCTGTCGTAGCGGTCGCCCATGAGGCCACTTATAGACGAACTCGCTACTCGGCGGGAACAGGCGCCCGCCGCTGGCGCGCCACGAGCCAGAGGGCAGCGCCCAGCACCGCTGCCATCAGCGGCAGCGTCGCGAGGTTGATGACGGCCCATCCGGCCTTCGCCTGCAGCACGCCCGAGAGGGCCGCAGCCGTTGCGGTCGCCGCATACACCGTGAAATCATGGCTGGCCTGCACCTTGGCCCGCTCGGCCGGCTCGTGCGTGGAGATCAGCAGCGTCGATCCGCCGACGTAGGTGAAGTTCCAGCCGACGCCGATGAGCACGTTCGCGAGCATGAAGTGATCGAAGGCGACGCCCGAGAGATTGGTGAGCGCGCCGCAAAGCTCGATCACGGCGCCCGTAGCGATCACGGCCGGCACGCCCAGGCGCATGATCAGGTGACCGCTGAAGAACGACGGCAGGAACATGGCCACGATGTGCGCCTGGATCACGGTGGCGCTATCGCCGAAGGCGAAGCCGCAGGCCTGCATCGCCAGCGGCGTCGCCGACATGGTGAGCGTCATCACCGTGTAGCCGAGAACGGACGAGGCGAGCGCCACGCGGTAGGCAGGCTGGCGGGCGATGACGCGCATCGGCCGCCCGCCTGCGGCGCGGTCGGCCGTGCTGAGCCCCGGGATCTGCAGGAGCTGGACCAGCACGAGCACGGCGAGCGAGAAGCACGCCATCGCCACGTAGACGCCCGCGAACGTCGCCGCCAGCCAGTCCACCGACCACTTCGCCGTCTGCGGCCCGAGGAGGCCGGCCAGCACGCCGCCGGCCATCACGAGCGAGATCGCCTTGGCCCTGAGCTGCGGCGGAGAGCCGTCGGCGGCCGCCAGGCGGAAGTACCAGAAGAACGCCGCCTGCGTGCCCTGGCACAGCGACGCGATGCACAACAGGGCGAAGCTCTGGCGGTAGAGCGCGACGCAGCCGAGCGCGCCGCCCAGCACTCCGAGCAGCGCGCCGAGCGAGAACCCGGCGCGGCGGCCGACCACCGCCATCAGCAGGGAGGCAGGCACCGTGGCCATCATGATGCCGAGCTGCATGGCGAAGACCGGTGCCGTCGCCAGCCATTTCTCATCCGCGCCGAGCAGCGCATAGCCGGCCAGCGGATTGGCGGAGGCGCCCATGCCCTGCACCGACATGAACAGCGCCTGCGCCAGCGCAAGCACCGCAACATTGCGGCGCTGGGGAACGGCGGGTGAGGTGGCTATCGGCATCGGCGGATCGGTCCGCTTCTCTCCCGGATAGGCTCGGCATGGGCGGCACGTCGGAACGTCAGGCCCAGGCGCTGCATAGCCGCCCTGAACGCCGCAGGCAATTGGCGCACGCCGTGTGCATCACAGACCTGCATTTGCGTACGTGCGAGTTTCAGGGCAGCGGTCGTTGTTGGCGCCCGAGCATAATGCTGCCGCCGGAGCAGGCCAGCATCCCGCGCAGTCATTGATAGGATACGCTCATGACCACACCGCTCATTCCGCGCGTCCAGCTCTTCGGCAATCCCACGCGGGCGCAGGGCCAGATTTCGCCGGATGGACGCTGGCTGTCCTGGCTCGCGCCGAGGGACGGCGTGCTCAACATCTGGATAGCTCCGGCCGACGACATGGGTGCAGGCCGCGCCATCACCGATGACAGGAAGCGCGGCATTCGCTTCCACGCCTGGGCCAACACCAGCGCTCACGTGCTCTACATCCAGGATGAGGGCGGCACGGAGGATTGGCACGTCTACGCGGTGCCGGTCGAGGGTGGGCCCGCCAGGGACCTTACGCCCTTCCCCGGCGTGAACGCCCGCATCCAGGCGCTGAGCCTCGACGAGCCCGCGATCCTGGCCGTCGCGCTCAACAATCGCGACAAGGCCTGGCACGACGTATACCGCGTCGATATCGCCACCGGCGAGCGCGAGCTGCTGTTCGAGAACACCCGCGAGCTGGCCCAGATCATGCTCGACCGGCAGCTGCGCCCCCGGCTCGCGATCAAGACGCGCGATCGCGAGGGCGGCCATATCGTCTACCGCGTGGCGGGGACCGATCTGGAGCAGATCAGGGTGGTCGAGCACGAGGACGATCTGACGACGCACCCGGTGGGCTTCACGCGCGACGCGGCAACGCTCTATTGGATCTCCTCGATCGGCCGCGACAAGGCCGCGCTGCTCGCCCGCGACTGGCAGACGGGCGCCGAGCGGCTCGTCGCCGAGCACCCCAAGGCCGACATCAGCCGGGTGCTGGCGAACCCCAGAACGCACGTGGTGGAGGCGGTCGGGGCGCAGCACCTGATGCTCGACTGGATCCCGCTCGATGAGCGCGTCGCCGCCGATCTCAAGCGCCTGCACGGGGCGCTGCCCGGCGAGATCGAGATTGCCGACCGCACGCTCGACGACAGCCGCTGGATCGTCGCCGCCGGCGCGGCCGAGACGCCCACGACCTATCACCTCTACGAGCGCGCCAGCGGCAAGGTGACCGAGCTCTTTGCCACCCGCCCCGAGCTGAAGGTCTACGCCCTGGCGCCCATGCGCGGCGAGGTCATACGCGCACGCGACGGGCTCGAGCTGACGTCCTACCTCACGCTGCCCGAAGGCGCCTCGCCTCGCCCGAAGGCGCCGCTCCCGATGGTTCTGCTAGTGCACGGCGGCCCCTGGTCGCGCGACGTCTACGGCTTCAATCCGCTGGACCAGTGGCTGGCCAACCGCGGCTGGGCCGTCCTGTCGGTGAACTTCCGCGGCTCGACCGGGCTCGGCAAGGCCTTCGTCAATGCCGGCGATCTCGAGTGGGGCCGCAAGATGCACGATGACCTGCTCGATGCCGTCGCGTGGGCGGTGCGAGAGGGCATCGCCGACCGCAGCCGCGTCGCCATCATGGGCGGCTCCTACGGCGGCTACGCGACGCTCGCCGGACTGGCGTTCACACCGGAGGTGTTCTGCTGCGGCGTCGACATCGTCGGCCCCTCCAATCTGGAAACTCTGCTGGCGACCATCCCGCCCTATTGGGCAGCGTTCTTCGAGAACCTCGCCCGGCGCGTCGGCGACCCGCGCACCGAGGAGGGCCGCAAGCTGCTCCAGGAGCGCTCGCCCCTCCACTCGGCCGGTGCGATTGCCAGGCCGCTGCTCATCGGCCAGGGGGCCAACGATCCACGCGTGAAGCAGGCCGAATCCGACCAGATCATCACCGCCATGCGTGCCAAGGGCCTGCCGGTCACCTATGTGCTCTATCCGGAGGAGGGGCACGGCTTCGCGGTGCCCGAGAACCGCATCGCCTTCTACGCCATCGCCGAGGCTTTCCTTGCAGAGCACCTGGGAGGCCGCGCTGAGCCTTTCGGGGACGACCTTACCGGCGCCAAGCTCCAGGTGCGCGAGGGCGCGGCCCACGTGCCAGGCCTCGAGGCTGCGCTGCAGGCCCGCGTCTGACTGCCTGGGGAACACGAGTGTTCTGAACACCTGAATCGACGCTCGCGGCTGCCGGTATTGCCACCGCCCTGCCATCAGGTTGTGGCGACATGGCAGTAGTCTGCTATTTCTGCGCGTTGGGGACGGGTCCGGCCCGTCGGCAGGTTCGAGGGGAGCGTCATGGATCAGAATGTCGCCAAGGCGAGCGCGGTGACCGTGCTTGTTGCGGGCCTCGGGATCGGAGGCTTGGCGGTCGTCCACAACGCACAGCGGCTCGATCACGAGGGCAGGATCGTGATCGCCGCGGGCAACTCGCAATACATGGAGTTGGCGGAGCGGTACCAGCGAACGCTCGCGCAATACGGCGTGCAGGTCGAGGTGCGGCGCACGACGCGCGTGCAGGACAAGGAAGGCCACAGCAAGCTGAGACCGCTCGAGGGCCGTCTCACCTTGAGGGCGCTCGTCGACGACGACTCGGGGATCACCGCCGCCTTCGTGAAAGGCGATCTCGTCGGCAGCCTGCAGGGACGGCTGGCGAGCGAGAAGCAGAAAGGACGGCACGCGGAATACGCGAAGCTGCGCTCACTGGGCCGCCTGTTCTACGAGCCGGTCTGGGTGTTCACGCGCGGCGACCTACCCATCACCACCCTGCGCGACCTCAAGGGCAAGCGCATCATGATCGGGACGCTGGACAGCGGCTCCCGGGGGATCGCCAGACAGCTCTTGAAGGCCAACGGGGTGGTTGGCAAGGAAACCGCCACCTTCATCGACGACGACCTCCCGGCCGATGCCGGCCCGCTTCTCACGGGCGCCGCAGATGCGGCGATCCTCGTGGTTGCGGCGGACTCCGACAAGATCCAGCAGCTCCTGCGCGTGCCCAACATTCGCCTGATGGACTTCACGCCCGAGGCCGAGGCCTACACCAATCGCTTCCCGGCGCTCGGCAAGGTCGTTCTGCGCAAGGGAGCCGTGGAGTTCGATCCGCTGCTTCCTACCGACGACATCACGCTGTTGTCGACCAGCGTCGCGCTGGTGGTGCGCCCCGACATGCAGCCGGCGCTTGTTTCGTTGCTCACCTATGCTGTCGTCCACAATCCGAAGTCGGGCATCGACAAGAACGGCGATCCGGTGCTGTTCTACCGCGCCGGCGAGTTCCCCTCTGGCAGCGACCCGGAGTTCGAGGTCGCCAATGAAGCCCGCGTCGTCTACAAGACCGGAGAGCTGCCCGTTGTCCTGCAGAAGTTCGGTCCGAAGGCGCATGACGCGGGCGTGCCGTTCTCCTATACCGCCTTCGTGAACGAGCAGTGGGCCGGCCTCCTGGCCGTCATCACCGTCATCGCCATCGCCCTGCCGATGTTCCGCGCGATCCCCGCGCTCTACGTCTGGATCGTCCGACGTCGTCTGGTCTACTGGTACCGGCAGCTCAAGGCACTGGAACGCAGCCTCGACAGCGGCGGCGCCAGGTACGATGCAGCCGCCCTGCACGCCGAGTTCGAGCGCATCGATTCACACGTGAAGCGCATCCGCGTGCCGATGTACTACTCCAACCAGCTCTACGACCTGCGCGGCCACATCGATCTCGTGCGCCAGCGGCTCGCGGTGCGGCCCGAGGCGCTGCGCATGGCCGCGGAGTAACGAACGGTTTTCCACTGCGTTTTGATCTCGAGCGGAAGAGGTCGCCATGTGCGATTGATATGATTGAACCTTCAGGGTGCGGACGCGTTCTCTCGGCTAGAGGAGATAGGACTCATGACTGAGCAGATATCGCAGGCCGACATCGAGGCGGCAGTCGCCGAGGCAAGGCGGCAGATCGCCGAGCACTGGGGCTGGTTCCTGGCCCTTGGGATCTTTCTCATCATCGCCGGCGTAGCGGCCATCCTCTTCCCGCTGCTCTCCACCATCGCCACGAAGATCGTGCTGGGCTGGATCTTCCTCGTCAGCGGCGCGCTTCTTGTGGTCCATGCCTTCTCGGCCCAGAAATGGAGCGGCTTCTTCTGGGGCCTGCTGCTGGGCCTCCTCTACCTCGTCGCCGGCGGCTGGCTCGCTTTCTTTCCCTTCACCGGCATCATCACGCTCACGCTTCTCCTGGCCGCGCTGTTTCTGGCCGAAGGCGTGCTCGAGGTCATCATGGCCTTTCGCGTGCGGCCCCATGAGGGATGGGGCTGGCTGCTGCTCAGCGGTCTCGTCGCCGTGGCCGTCGGCCTGCTGATCGCGGCCGAGCTGCCGAGCTCCGCAGTGTGGGCCATCGGGCTCCTCACCGGCATCAACCTGCTGTCGAGCGGGGTGAGCTTCATCGTGCTGGCGCTAGCGGGCCGGCGTGCAGGCCAGAGCACTGCTGTGACGGCGTGAGCGCGACAGTCAGCTCCCCGGCTACCGCATTGTTGGACACATCGCTTGCTGGCGGCCAGGAGAGGCTGGCCGTTCAGCTTTGGAATTGGTGGGCTCTGGCGCTCAAGGGCTGACGATATCCCCATTGCATCGCGGTGGTTCTCTTCGAAAACCGCATAGAGCGTGCTCTAATCGACCCATGGATTGATTCGCTACGCACTTATTTCCGCGAGGCAGCGATCTATGGATATCAAGGATCACCTCCGCAGCGACATTTGCGCCCTCGCGAAACGGTCAGTGAGCTGGATCAACGCGTGCCCGAATGAGGAGAGCACCAAGCTCTATCTAGTGCTCCCCCTCATCGGGTTGCTGGGTTACGACTGTTCGAACCCTTATGAGGTCTGCCCCGAGGTTGCAGCCGACTTTGATTCCAGGCACGCCAACAAAATCGACTTCGCGGTCATGCGGGACGGACATCCAATGATCGCCATCGAATGCAAGAAGGTGGGGACCAATCTGGCGGAAGCCAGAGCCCAGCTACGCGCCTACTACAGCGCTCTTCGAACCGCGAAACTGGCCATCCTCACGAACGGCATCGTCTTCGAACTGTTCGTGGATTCCAATGACCGGAACGTGATGGACGAAGATCCATTCCTCACTCTCGACCTGGAGGCTGTCTCAATCGGCGGCATCTCGGAGGAGGTTCTGGACGCGCTTGTTCACATCACCAAGCCGAGCTTCGACCCGGACTGCGTTGTGGAGTTGGCACATACGGAACTCATGAAGAAGCGACTTCGCAGCCGCTTCGTCATCGAGGCCAACGCGCCGTCGGAGGACTTCTGTCGCTTCTTCCTTCAAGAGGTTGGTCTCAAGAACGTCCGGAAGGCGATGATAGAACGCCGCTATGCATCCGTGATCAAGACAGCTTTCCATGAGGCGCTCGTCATCCCGCTGGCCCAGCGGCTGGACGCCACGGCGCGTGAGCTCGGGACCCCCATCAACACATCGAGCGTTGACCGGCGCATCGTCACCACCGATCGCGAACTCGCAATCGTCAACTACGTTCGGCGCCGACTGGCATTCCTCGTCTCAGACGAGACGCTATTCAATGCCATAGAAGACGTGCAGTTCAAGGACTACATCGGCAAGCTTGCAATCTACTATCACAAGGAACGAAAAGGTCGGTTGTTCGACTACATCGAAGGAAGTGGCGGCTTCGATAAGTTCATCTTTCCCGAGCCGCCGGGCGAGATCGTAACGAACAACATTCTGGAAATCGATCAGCCGTTGCTCGCAACCTTCACGTCGCGCGTGCGCGAAATCGCATCGAATGCTGCGCGGCCGCTTGCCACAATTGCATAGTCTGCTCTTGGACCGGACAGGGCGCGAGCTGCGGGAGCGGTACTCGAGAAGTATCTTAGGGAACCTAGCACCATGCCAATGGCAACCTCGGCGCTGGCCAACTTCGTGGTCGTCCTGCTGATCGGCATCGCGGCCGGGCTCTTCTTCAACCGCTACTCGCCCAGCTGGCTCACACGTCTTGCCGGCGGCAGGCGCAACGACATCACGAGCGCGCTCGTCGGCATCGCCGGGGCCTTCATCGGCTTCCACCTGAGCGTGATCGCAGGGCTGCCGCCCTCGCCCTTGATGCACTACATCGCCGCGGCCATCGCAGCCCTCCTCGTTCTGTGGCTGTGGCGCGGAAGGTAGCTGCAGCCTCGGCGAGAAGGGCACGACTGTCCGACGTTGCGGCGAGCCGATGCGCGGCATGTCGCCATCTGCGGAATGCAAGGGTGCCGGTCAGTCGCCCCGCAGGGTGATGCGCGCGTTCATCCAGTGGGCGGTGGTAGCGACGCCGCCGAAGCTGTAGAGGTGCACGCCCACGACGTTGCTGGCCCCGCCCGCGCGGCAATGACGGGCGAGCGCCATGAGCTGGTCGGTGGGGTCGACGTGCGTGAACAGGCGAACGGCGCCCATGCCCTGGGCCTGCAGCGCGCGCAGCGAGGCGCCGACCCCGCAGCGCTGGGCATACCGCAGAAGCGTGCGCGGGCTCGAGGGCCCGGGAAGCCCGACATAGACCGGCACCGACGGCGCGCTGCGCGCGAGGTCGGCGCAGTACTCGACGATGCGATTGGGCGCGAAGGAGAACTGCGTGATGATGGTGGCGCCGAGCCCCTGCGCGGCGGCAAGGCCGAGCTTCTCGGCGAGCGCAGCGGCGAGCGTCGCGGTCTGGATGCGCGGATGGCCCTCCGGATAGCCGGCGAGCGCCACCTGCTCGATCCCGCTGGCGGCGAGGAGACCACCACGCAGGAGCGCCGCAGCGTCTGTAAAGGGACCAACCGGGGTGTCCTGGTCGCCGCCGATCAGCAGCACCTTGCGCACGCGCGCTCGCCGCGCCGCCTGCTCCAGGAATCCCTCCAGCTCGACGCGCGAGCCCACGCGACGGGCCGCTATGTGCGGAACCGGCTCGAGGCCGGCCTCCGCGAGCGCCACCAGGGCAGGCAGCGTGTGGGCAAGCTCGCGGCGCGGGAGATGGTTGACGTAGACCGGCGTACCCGCGGGCAGAAGCTCGGCGATGAGGCGCGCGTCCTCGGGCGCGTCCGCGCCCATCTCCAGTGAGCCGCAGGCAACGAGCCCCGCAGCCACCTCCAGGATCTCTCTCTGAGCGGGCAAAGGCTGCCGAATGGCCGAGACGCCGGGCGGAACGTTCGACATGCTCAACCTCTCTTGCGCGAGATCACGTAGGATTCGTCGAGGAACCACAGGCTCCCATGCGCCTGTAGCACCTCGCGCGTCGCGTCGATGTAACGCCGGGCACCGAGCTCGATGGCGAGCCGCTCGTCGTCGATCTGCGCCACGTAGACGGCAGCGTTCCAGGCGGCCAGTAGCGTCGACGTGCCAATGCCGGCGGCTATCTCCGTCGGCAGCGTGTGCATGGCGTATCGGAACTCCGCGCGCTGGTCGGCATAAGCATTGAAGTTGTAGTGGCGCGCGTCGCGGCCGAGCTCAGCGCGCACGGCCCGCAGGACGTCATGGCGGCTGGTCGTGAAGGGATCCTCGTCGGGCCACACCTTGCGGATGATCTCCATGCCGGGATCGCGGCCGCAGGAGTGGATGCCGAGCACACGCCCGCCCGGCCGCAGGGCGCGCGTGAGAGGAGCGACGACCTTTGCGGCCTTGAACCCCACCGGCGCACGTGCACGGTAGGGCTGGGAGGCGATGACGAGGTCGTAGTCGGCGCGCGCCTGGCCCTGGCGGGGGATCACCTCGTCGAGCAGGAAGCGGTAGTCGTCGCGATAGATGACGAGCGCCACCGGCCGCTCGTAGACGGGATTGCCGGTCTTGGGCGAATGGCGCGCCTGCCAGACCTTGGCCAGGAACGGCTCGAGCGCTTCGATCTGCTCGCTGAACTCCGCGGCCGTGCCGCCTGTGAGCGCCACCTCGTGCCACACGAGCGAGGTCGCGGCCGAGAGCGCCTTCGGCGCCAGCCACGGCGCCTCGGTGTAGTACATGTTGGTGACGACGAGCACGGTCGCGGGGTGCTCGTGGAAGCGGTCGGCCATCTTGTCGAGGGAGAGGCGCGCGTCCTCCAGGCTGATCTCCTTGCCCACGACGTAGAAGGGGAGCGTGGGATGGCGGCGGTGCATCTCGCGCATGACGCGGGTGAGCACGGTGCCGTCGCCCATGCCGGCATCGAACACGCGCACGGCCGGAGGCTCGGGGTGCAGGTGCGCAAGCTCCAGGCCTACCCGGCGCGCCACCACCTCCTTCTCGCTGCAGGTGCTGACGAACAGCAGGTACTTCTGGCGGTTGTCGAAGAAGCGGAAGTTGCGCGAGGGCGCCTCGATCGCGGCGGCCTTCGTCTCGAAACGAGGACCGCCCGTGACGCGCAGCAGCTGCATCAGCTCGCGCGGCTCGGCCGGGGCCTCGACGCCATGGCTCGTCAGATAAGCGCTGACGCGTTCGAGAGTCTCGGGCGTGATGCGGGCACCGTCGCGCAGGCGGGCGACGAATTTTCCATCGTTCACCGCGCGCCGGCCGAAGGTGGACTCCGCCATGCCCGCCCGCCGGCAGAACTCGGAGATGCTATCCAGCAAGCCGACGGCCTCAGCCATCGCCCAGGCTCCTTGGGTATGCGCTTCTTTTGACGACCGAGGCTAGCGATCAATGTGTTGGGAAGACAACCACAAACCAGCGAAACCGGTCGATGGGACGATTCCCACAACTTGAAGCAACTTGTCCGCGAGAGCCCGCTGGGCTACGTGAGGCGCCGGATCGGAGCCGGCCCGCTGACGCCCCTGGCGCGCGCTCCCGCGGGCCCGTGGGGGCTCGCCTGCCCACACGCTTGATGGATCGATCGATGGCCGCTTCAGCCCTGATGAACGTGATGATTGGCGCCGCACGCAAGGCGGGGAGGGGGCTGGCGCGCGACTTCGGCGAGGTCGAGCAGCTGCAGGTGTCGGTGAAGGGCCCAGGCAACTTCGTCTCCGCCGCCGACCACCGCTCCGAGGAGACCATCTTCCGGGAGCTGTCGAGGGCGCGGCCCGGCTACGGCTTCCTGATGGAGGAGCGCGGACGCGTCGAGGGCACCGACAAGACGCACCGATGGATCGTCGATCCCCTCGACGGCACCACCAACTTCCTCCACGGCATCCCGATCTTCTGCATCGCCATCGCGCTCGAGCGCGATGGCGAGATCGCATGCGGCCTCGTCTACAACCCCGTCCTCGATGAACTCTATACGGCGGAGCGGGGCCAGGGCGCCTTCGTCAACAACCGGCGACTGAGAGTGGCCGCGCGCAAGTCGCTCGCCGAGAGCGTCGTCTCCATTGGGATCCCTCACCGCGGCCGCGGCGACCACCCCCAATTCCTGCGCGAATGCAAGGCCTTGATGGAGCAGGTGGGCGGCATCCGGCGGACCGGCTCGGCCGCCATCGATCTCGCCTGGGTCGCCGCCGGCCGGTTCGATGGCTATTTCGAGCATAACCTGCACGCGTGGGACATCGCCGCCGGCCTGCTGCTGGTACGCGAGGCGGGCGGATACGCCACCGACAGTGCCGGTGGCCAGGACATGCTGGAGAACGGTTCCATCGTTGCCGGCAACCAGGCGGTGCATAGGGGGCTGCTCGGCGTGTTGTCCGGATGCTCCGAGGCCGCCGCCGTGGAACGGCAGACGCCGCTCTGACCGTTAACGGACCGGTCGCATCGCGAGGAAACGCCGCCCGGAAGCAGATCGAGGCACGAAGTTGCCCGTTTGTGATGGGAACGTCTTTGGCTAATGTCGCCCTGGACCCAGGCGGAGAACGACTCATGGCAAGAGCGAGATCGGCGGACCGGTCGCCACCCTCCGTGCACAGGAGCCTGGCGACACCCGGCATGTACCTTTGGCGCATGTTCGTGTTCCTGGTCCTCGTCGGATTGCTCGTCGCCGTCCTCCACCGCCAGCTCTGGGACGCGATGCTCAACAATCCGGGCCTGAACATGCTGATCTGCCTGGTGCTGCTGGCGGGGATCCTCTACGCCTTCCAGCAGGTGCTGCGCCTCTACCCCGAGATCCGCTGGGTCAACGCCTTTCGCATTGCCGATCCGGGCCTGGCGATCTCGCACCGCCCCGTGCTGCTGGCGCCGATGGCCACCATGCTTCGGGACCGCACGGGCTCGCTATCGCTGTCGGCCACGTCCATGCGCTCGATCATGGATTCGATCGGCTCGCGGCTCGACGAGGCGCGCGATACGGGGCGCTATCTCGTCGGCCTCCTTGTCTTTCTCGGCCTTCTCGGGACGTTCTGGGGACTGCTCGACACGATCCAGTCGGTGGGCAAGGCCATCAGCACGCTCGACACCAGGGCCACCGACAGCGTCGGCATGTTTGACGAACTCAAGAACGGCCTTGCCGCGCCGCTGCGCGGCATGGGAACGGCGTTCTCCTCCTCCCTGCTGGGTCTCGGCGGATCGCTGGTGCTGGGCTTTCTGGAGCTGCAGGCGGGGCACGCGCACGGCCGCTTCTACAACCAGCTCGAGGAATGGCTGTCCGGGATCACCGAGCTGGCGCCGGGCGTATCGCAGACCTCCGACTACGCCAGCCATCAGCTCTATGCGGCGATCAGCGACATGCACCGTGCCATCGCCGATCTCAACGACCGGCTCGGCGGCATGCCGCGGCTGGAGGGCGGAGCGGCCGCGCCGCCGGCGGAGGACGCGGTGAAAGAGCTCGCCAAGGGCGTGGACCAGCTGGTGCGGCAGATGCGGGCCGAGCAGAAGGTCGTACGCGAATGGGTGGATGAGCAGGCGGCGCAGCAATCGGAGGTCGCATCCGTGCTGAAGGACCTTGCCGCCAAGGTCGCGCGCACGAGGTAGAGCATGGCGCTTGGCCGATCACGCAGAGTTACGAGCTACGGCGAGTTCTGGCCCGGCTACGTCGACGTCCTGTCGACGCTGCTGCTGGTGGTGACGTTCCTGATGTCCGTGTTCATGGTGGCGCAGTTCTACGTGAGCCAGGAGGCGAGCGGGAAGGACACGGCCTTGCGCCGCCTGACGCGGCAGATCGCCGAGCTCACGAACCTTCTGAGCCTGGAGAAGGGCAAGGGAAAGTCGCTGGAGGACGAGCTCTCGAGCCTGCAGGCATCGCTCGCGACGCTGCGCGCGGACAACGAGCGGCTGTCCGGTCTCGCGTCGGGCGCGGGCGACAGGGAAGCGCGCATCTCCGCCCTCACCAAGGAGCTCGCCGACAAGACGTCCGCCTCCAACGAGGCGATGGCCAAGATCGATCTGCTCAACCAGCAGCTGGTCGCGCTCAGGCGGCAGATCGCAGCCCTGCAGGAGGCGCTCGGCGCCGCGGAAGCCAAGGACAAGGAGAGCCAGGCGCGCATCTCGGACCTGGGCGCCCGCCTCAACCTCGTGCTCGCGCGGCAGGTGCAGGAGCTGCAGCGCTATCGCTCCGACTTCTTCGGCCGCCTGCGCGAGCTTCTGCGCGACCGCAAGGACATTCGCGTGGTGGGCGACCGCTTCGTCTTCCAGTCCGAGGTGCTGTTCCCGTCGGGCCAGGCGACGATGACGGCGGAGGGACTGGCCGCCGTCGACCAGCTGGCCGCCGCCATCATCGAGCTCGAGCGCAGCATCCCTCCCGAGATCGACTGGGCCCTGCAGGTCGACGGTCACACCGACTCGCGCGCCATCGCCACCTCGCAGTTCCCTTCCAACTGGGAGCTGTCGAGCGCGCGTGCCACCTCGGTCGTCAAATACCTCATCAGCCGCGGCGTATCGCCGAAGCGGCTGGTCGCGGCCGGCTACGGCGAGTTCCAGCCCCTCGAGGAGGGGACGAGCGAGGAGGTCATGCGCCGCAACCGGCGCATCGAGCTCAAGCTGACCAACCGGTAGGGCTATACCTGGGCTCGCGGCCGCGGGAGCATGGCAAGCATGCGGCTGGCCGCCTCCATCTCGACCCGGCGGCGCTGGCGGCGGGCTCGCGCTTCTGCATCCTCGCCCCACTGGCTGATCTGCCAGTCCTCATCGACGTGCGCGGCGGCCCACGCGGCCTCGACGTCGAGGCGGTCGCGGGCGTGCCCGAGGGCCAGCAGCGCCGAGCCCATCAGCGCGGTCATCACGTGCAGCGCACAGAGGGCGAACGCATCGTAGTCCGCGAGCGCGCGGGCGACTGCGGCCGTGGCAGCCTCGGGCTGCGTCACCGGCATGACACCCCTGGCCACCACGAAGGATTCTCCCAGCGCCTCGCGGCACCAGGCGAGCACGGGGTCCCAATGCTCGGCCTGCCGCCGCACGAGCCCCTCGGGCTCGGAGGCGCGGTAGCAGAGGAGATCGCTGGCGGCATACTTGGCGATATCCGCCCGCACCTCGGCTTCGCGGCCCCGGACCGCGTCGATCGCAGAATTGACGAGCCGGGTCATCGGCATGGTGGAAGGATCGATGCGCTCGCCCTGCGCCCGCCATTCCGCGGCGAGTGCGTCGGCGAGCGCCCGCGTCGGCACGACCAGGAGCGCCTTGGCCGGCGTTCGCACCGGCTTGCCGTCGAGGAGGATGCGGTACCCGTCCGGTTCCCCCCCTGGCCGCTCCCCGCCCGGGGGAGCGGAAGCCGCTGGAGCGACTGTGACAGTTTCATAGAGGCGCTTCGGCAGCGGCCGCAGCTCTCCGCCCGGCAACTTCGGCCTATCGTTTGCTCCCGGCGACATGCCCGCACGTCCCCTGCTGTGAACTGCTCCGATCGCGAGATATCAGCCCGATCGCTCTAGAGGAAGAAGGGCAAACACAGCCAGCTCAGGGCTGACCGGCGAAGGCCTCGCTGACGCCTTCCAGACATCGCTCGATGGTGGCGACCAATTCCTCGCCCGTCGCCGCGATGGCCCGCGCGCCGGTGAGGCTCAGCCGCGCGGGCTCATGATAGCCCCAGGCAACGCCAACGGCCCCCACCCCGGCATTGCGCGCCATCTCCATGTCGTAGGTCGTATCGCCGACCATCACGGTGCGAGAGAGGTCCGCGCCCGTCTCCGCGATGGCGCGCAGGATCATGGAGGGGTGCGGCTTGGAGGGATGGTCATCGGCAGTCTGGATGGTCGTAAAGTGTCCGACCCAACGCTCGCGCTCCAGGATGCGTGCCACGCCCCGGCGCGATTTGCCGGTGGCGATGCCTAGGACAATGTCGTCGCGCCGAGCCAGGGCAGCGACCGCCTCGCCGATGCCGGCGAACAACGGATCGTGAATTTTCATGCCCACCCGCTGACTGGGGAAATCGGTGCGGTAGAGCCTGATGAGCTCCTCGCGGACGTGCTGCGGCTGCCCGCCAGCCAACACCGCGAACACCTGCGGGAGCGAGAGGCCCACGACGCCCAGAACCTCACGCCGGTCGGGCGGCGGCAGGCCGACCGTGGCGAACGCGTGCTCCATGGCGGCGCAGATCGCGTGTTGGCTGTCGACGAGGGTGCCGTCGCAATCGAAGATGACGAGTCGGCGTCTCATGATGTCTCGCGATCCGCGTCATAGCGTTCAGCGTCGAGCCCCAGTAGCGCCCACGTCCTCCGCATGTGCTCCGGGAGCGGCGCAGTCACGTCGATCGCGGGCTCTCCGGGCACCGGGTGGGGAATGACGATGCGCCGTGCGTGCAGATGCAGCTTGTGCTCGATGCCGCTGTCGGTGAGCACGTTGTCGCCGCCATACTTGTTGTCGCCGACGATGGGGTGGCCAATGAGGGCCATGTGCGCGCGCAGCTGATGCTGGCGGCCCGTGACGGGCTTCAGCGACACCCAAGCCGCCTTGTGCGCGACGCGGTCGATGACGGAATAGTGCGTGGTGGCGTGCATGGCCTTGTCCTGCTCGCCCGGCAGCGCCTTGCGCACGCGGTCGCCGTCGGGCCCTGCGGCCTTGACGAGCGCGGCCTCCACCTTCCCCTGCGGCGGCTTCGGCACGCCCTTGACGAGCGCCCAATAGGTCTTGGCCGCGGAACGGGTCTGGAAGATGCGGCCGAGCTTGGCCGCCGCGTCGCGATGCTTGGCAACGAGCAGCACGCCCGTGGTGTCGCGGTCGAGCCGATGGACCAGCCGCGGCCGGTCGCCAAAACGGTCGGTCATGCCGGCGAGCAGCCCGTCGATGTGCCGTCTCGTGCCGGTGCCGCCCTGGACGGCAATGCCGTAGGGCTTGTTCAGCACCAGCACGTGGTCGTCCTCGTAGAGGATCAGCCCCTCGATGAAATCGCGGTCGCCCTTGGAGAGTCCGAGCGGCGGCGTGGGCGAGGGCTTCGCCTTCGGCGGCTGGCGCAGCACCGCCGGGACACGTACCTGCTGGCCGGCCTCGAGCCGGGCGTTGGCCTGCACGCGCCTCGATTCCACCCGCACCTGGCCGGAGCGCAGCAGCTTCTGCAGGTGCCCATACGTTATGTCGGGGAAGTGCACGCGAAACCAGCGGTCGAGGCGCATGCCGGCCTCATCGCCTGCCACCGCGATCGTTTCGACGGGCGCGCTCACGTCGGCCGGCGCGTCGTGTGCTGCGCACGGGCGCCCGCCGCGCTGCCGAAGGGGCGCTTCGTGCCACGTCGGCCCTGCATGCCGGGCCTCGTCGAGGCGGATGGAGTTCGCTTGCTGTGCATCGGCTCCAGTGTAGCGCGAATTGACGGATGACGCCGCCCTGCCCCGGTCAAGCTTCCAGCAGGCGCCGCATCGTAGCCGCGAAGCGTTGCAGGATCGGCTCGCGACGGACATGGCGGCCGCCGCTCACCACGCGCTCGCCCCCGGCAAAGACCTCGCGCACGACGCCGTCGCCGCCGGCAAAGATCCAGGAATCGAGGATGGCATCGCCGCTGCGGCTGGCTAGAGCTGGGTGACTGTCGTCGAGAACCAGGATGTCGGCCCTCCTCCCCGGCACCAATGCACCGCAGTCGAGGCCCAGTGCCTGGGCGCCGCCTGAGCGGGCCATGTCGTAGACGTGCCGTCCCGTCGAGGATCCGGTGGGCCCCAGGCGGTTGCGCTTCCGCTCGCGCAGGCGCTGGCCGTATTCCAGCGTGCGCAGCTCCTCGGCCAGCGAGATGCGCACATTGCTGTCCGTGCCGATGCCGAAGCGGCCCCCCGCCTCCAGGAAGGGAGGGGCTTCGAAGATGCCATCCCCGAGATTGGCCTCCGTGATCGGGCAGAGGCCGGCGACGGCGCCGCTGCGCGCAAGCGCCAGGCTCTCCTCCGGCGTCATATGGGTGGCGTGAATCAGGCACCAGCGCTGGTCGATGCCCATGTTGTCGATGAGCCACTCGACGGGACGTGCGCCGGACCAGGCGACGCATTCCGCCACCTCGGCCGTCTGCTCGGCGGCGTGGATGTGGATCGGGCCCGCGGACCAGCGCTCCACCAGCGCCCGCATCTCGCGGGCATCGACCGCGCGCAGGGAATGCGGGGCGATGCCGAGCACCGAGCCCGGCAGGTGGGCAAGGTGGCGACGGCTGGCCTCGAGGAGCCGCCAATAGCCGTCGAGATCGGAGAGGAAGCGGGTCTGCCCAGGCTTGGCCGGCGCCCCGCCGCAGCCGCCATGGGCGTAGAAACAGGGGAGCAACGCCAAGCCGATACCGCTCGCCTGAGCAGCAGCGACGATGCGCGCGGCGGTCTCTGCCGGGTCGGCATACCGCTGTCCGTCCGGGGCGTTGTGCAGATAGTGGAACTCGCCGACGCTGGTGAAGCCCGCCTCGAGCATCTCGACATAGGCCCAGGCAGCGACGGCCTCGATGTCATCAGGGGTCATGCGGGCGAGGAAGCGGTACATGACCTCGCGCCAGGTCCAGAAGCTGTCGTCCTCCGGACCGCGACGCTCGACAAGGCCCGCCATAGCGCGCTGGAAGGCATGACTGTGCACGCCGGCAACGCCCGGGACGGCAACGCCCGCGATCCGCTCGGCCTCGGGCGGTGCTGCCGCACCAGGCTGCACGGCGGCGATGTGCAGGCCATCGACATCGATCAGCACATCGCGGTGCCACCCGGTGTCGAGCAAGGCACTAGAGAAGTGAAGCTGGGTCATTCTTTGCCATGGATGGTTCACGGCCGCCGGCGCGCGACGGACGTATGCAAGGCACGATGTACGCTGTCGCCGCGGTCGTTGTCACTCGGATCGAGCCCGCGGATTGTCCCAGCCCCCCGGACGGCTGGATACCGGGGACAAGCCCCGGTATGACAGGCACGTGAGTTGCATCGGATGAATGTGCTGCACGAGCCTCGCGGATGAAAGTCGACCGGATCTGGACCAACGCCCGCCTCGCCACCCTCGATCGGGTGCGGCCCGGCATCGGGATCATCGAGGATGGGGCCGTCGCGGCGCGGAACGGACGCATTGCCTGGGTCGGGCCGCGCGCCGAGCTACCGGCGCTGGATGCGGGGGAGGCGATCGACCTCGGCGGCCGCTGGGTGACGCCGGGGCTCATCGACTGCCACACCCATCTCGTGTTCGCCGGCAACCGGGCCCACGAGTTCGAGCTGAGATTGGCGGGTGCCAGCTACGAGGCGATTGCCCGCGCCGGCGGTGGCATTCTCTCCACGGTCAAAGCCACGCGGGCCGCCTCCGAGGACGACCTTGTCGCAGCCGCGCTGCCGCGGCTCGACGCGCTCATCGCCGAGGGCGTGACCACCATCGAGATCAAATCGGGCTACGGCCTGGAGACGGACACCGAAATGCGCCAGCTGCGCGCGGCCCGGCGGCTCGGCGAGCTGCGGCCGGTGTCGGTGGCGACGACCTTTCTCGGCGCGCACGCTCTGCCGCCCGAGGCCCAGGGCGACAAGAATGCCTACATCGAGCGCGTGTGCGGCGAGATGCTGCCGGCAGTGGCCGCTGCAGGGCTCGCCGACGCGGTCGACGCCTTCATGGAGGGTATCGGCTTCGATGGGCCGCAGACGTCGAAGGTATTCGAAGCGGCCAAGCGGCTGGGGCTGCCGGTAAAGCTGCATGCCGACCAGCTCTCCAACCTGGGCGGCGCGGCATTGGCCGCCGGCTTCGGCGCGCTGTCGGCGGACCATCTGGAATACACGGACGAGGCCGGCGCGGCCGCCATGGCGAGGGCCGGCACCGTCGCCGTGCTTCTGCCGGGCGCCTATTACTTCATCCGCGAGACGCACCTGCCGGCCGTCGACCTCTTCAGGAAGCATCGCGTGCCGATCGCGGTGGCCACGGACTGCAACCCGGGATCCTGCCCGCTTACATCACTGCTGCTGACCATGAACATGGGCGCCACGCTGTTCCGGCTCACGGTCGATGAGCTGATCGCCGGCGTCACGCGCGAGGCGGCGCGCGCACTCGGACGGCTCGATGAGATCGGCACGCTGGAAGCCGGCAAGTGGTGCGATCTTGCCGTGTGGGACGTGGAGCGGCTGGCCGAGCTGCCCTATCGCATGGGCCTCAACCCCCTGCACGCCAGGGTGTGGAGGGGCCAGTGAAGGCATCGATGACCACGGGCATTGCCCCCGGCGAAGCAACGCTGAGCGAGCTGCAAGCGATCTGGGAGGGCGGCGCCACCACAGTGGAGGTGAGTGCCGAGGCGCGGGCGCGCATCGACGCCGGCGCGAGCACGGTTGCCTCGATCGTCGCCAGGGGCGAGCCCGCCTACGGGATCAACACAGGCTTCGGCAAGCTCGCCAAGGTGCGCATTCCGGACGCCGATCTTGCGCAGCTTCAGCTCAATCTCGTGCGCTCCCACAGAGCCGGCGTCGGCGAGCGGGTGTCGCGGCACGTCGCGAGGCTCATTGTGATCCTCAAGATCGGCGCGCTGGCGCAGGGCGCCTCGGGCGTCCGCTGGGAGCTGATCGAGTTTCTCGACCGCTGCCAGGCCCGTGGCGTCGAGCCCGTCATGTTTCACCAGGGCTCGGTCGGCGCCTCGGGCGATCTTGCCCCCCTGGCCGAGCTTGCCGCCATGATCACCGGCGAGGGTGAGGCATTCCACGGCCAGGACCGCATGCCGGCGGCCGAGGCCTTGAGGCGGATCGAGCTGAAGCCCCTCGTCCTCGGCCCCAAGGAAGGGCTTGCCGTTCTCAATGGGACGCAAGTGTCGACGGCGTTTGCCCTCGATGGCTTGTTCCGCGTCCACCGCGCCTTCCTGGCTGCGCTGGTCACGGGAGCCTTGTCCATCGATGCCGCGGCCGGCTCGGATACACCGTTCGATCCGCGTGTTCATCAGCTGCGCCGCCACCGCGGCCAGGCCGACGTCGCCGCGCACCTGCTGGCTCTGCTGCGAGGCAGCGCCATCCGCGCCTCGCACCGCACCGGCGACGACCGCGTGCAGGACCCCTATTCGCTGCGCTGCCAGCCCCAGGTGATGGGAGCGTGCCTCGATCTGTTGCGCCACGCCGGCCAGACGCTCGAAGCCGAGGCCAACGCCGTCACCGACAATCCCCTGGTGTTCGCCGGGACGGGCGAGGTGCTCTCCGGCGGCAATTTCCACGCCGCACCGGTCGCCTTCGCCGCCGACATGATCGCGCTGGCCGCTGCCGAGATCGGCAACATGGCCGAGCGCCGCATCGCCCTGCTGGTTGATCCGGCAACCAGCCTGCTGCCCGCGTTCCTGACGCCGCGGCCGGGGCTCAACTCGGGCTTCATGATCCCGCAGGTGACGGCGGCGGCGCTGACGGCCGAGAACAAGCAGCGCGCCACGCCTTGCTCGATCGATACGATCCCGACCTCGGCCAACCAGGAGGATCACGTGTCGATGGCGACGCATGCCGCCCATCGGCTGGGCGCGATGGCCGACAACCTCGAGCGCATCATCGCCATCGAGGCCCTCGCCGCCGCCCAGGGCATCGACCTGCGCAGTCCCCTGTCCACCAGTCCACGGCTTCAGGCCGCGCACCGCCTCATTCGCTCGGTCGCGCCGAAGCTCGAGGAGGACCGGGCATTCACGGAGGACATCGAGGCCGTGGCAAGCTTGATCCGCAAGAGCGAGCTGCAGGCCGCTGTCTGCCTCGATGGCGACATGGACGAGGATCGGGCGCCGCTCACGAGCATCCGCCTGTTCGGCCAGGATGGCCGCGCACTTGGTCAACGCTGAGGACCCCATGACCCGCATCGACAACGCCCGCCGCATTCGCGCCCCGCGCGGCGCCGAGATCTCGGCCAAGAGCTGGCAGACCGAGGCGCCGCTGCGCATGCTCATGAACAATCTCGACGCGGAGGTGGCCGAGAAGCCCTCCGAACTCGTGGTCTACGGCGGCATCGGCCGCGCCGCGCGCGACTGGGAGAGCTTCGACCGCATCGTCGCGAGCCTGCGCAGTCTCGAGGCCGATGAGACGCTGCTGGTGCAGTCGGGCAAGCCCGTGGGCGTCTTCCGCACCCACGCCGATGCGCCGCGCGTGCTGATCGCCAATTCCAACATCGTGCCGCATTGGGCGACGCTGGAGCATTTCGGCGAGCTCGACCGCAAGGGCCTGATGATGTTCGGCCAGATGACCGCCGGCTCGTGGATCTACATCGGCAGCCAGGGCATCGTGCAGGGCACCTACGAGACGTTCGCCGAAGCCGGCCGCCGCCACTACGGCGGCAGCCTCGCCGGCAAGTGGATCCTCACGGCCGGCCTCGGCGGTATGGGCGGCGCCCAGCCGCTGGCGGCGGTGATGGCCGGGGCCTCCATGCTTGCGGTCGAATGCCAGCCGAGCCGCATCGAGATGCGCCTGCGCACCAAATACCTCGACGCGCAGGCAAGCTCGCTCGACGAGGCGCTGGCGATGATCGAGCGTGCGTGTGCGGAGAAGAAGCCGCTGTCGGTCGGCCTGATCGGCAACGCGGCCGACGTGTTCCCTGAGCTGGTGCGGCGTGGCGTGCGTCCGGACATCGTCACCGACCAGACCTCGGCGCACGATCCCGTCAACGGATACCTGCCGAAGGGCTGGACGCTGGCCCAGTGGGAGCAGCGGCGCGGCACGGACCCCAACGGCGTGGCGCGCGAGGCCAAGCACTCCATGGCCGACCACGTCCGCGCCATGCTCGAGTTCCACAAGCGCGGCATCCCCACCGTCGACTACGGCAACAACATCCGCCAGATGGCCAAGGACGAGGGCGTGGCCAACGCGTTCGATTTCCCGGGCTTCGTGCCGGCCTACATCCGCCCGCTGTTCTGCCGCGGCGTCGGGCCGTTCCGCTGGGCGGCCCTGTCGGGCGACCCGGAAGACATCTGGCGCACCGACGCCAAGGTGAAGGAATTGATGCCGAACGACGCGCATCTCGCCAACTGGCTCGACATGGCGCGGACGCGCATCAAATTCCAGGGTCTGCCGGCACGCATCTGCTGGGTGGGGCTCGGCGACCGGCATCGTCTCGGCCTCGCCTTCAACGAGATGGTGGCGAAGGGCGAGCTCAAGGCCCCCATCGTGATCGGCCGCGACCACCTGGACTCAGGCTCGGTGGCGAGCCCCAACCGCGAGACCGAAGCCATGCGCGACGGCTCGGATGCCGTGTCCGACTGGCCGCTGCTCAACGCGCTGCTCAACTGCGCCTCTGGCGCCACGTGGGTGTCGATCCACCATGGCGGCGGTGTCGGCATCGGCTACTCGCAGCACGCCGGCATGGTGATCGTGTGCGACGGCACGCCCGAGGCCGCGCGGCGCATCGAGCGCGTCCTGTGGAACGATCCTGCATCCGGCGTCATGCGTCACGCCGACGCGGGCTACGAGGAGGCGATCCAGTGCGCGCGCCAGCACGGGCTGCGGCTTCCGAGCCTGGGGTAACCAAGTTCCGCGCTCACGAGTGCCGTCGCCGTCGAGGCCTGGAATAACACGCACCGGACGTGCCGCTTTCCACGGGCTTGCGAAACGGCACCGTCCCTGATGGGTTGCAGTCTTACCAATGTCACCACATGATGCTCCGATGGTGTGGTGCTTCGCCGAGGAGGCTGCATTGTCGAGCATCGAGTGGTTGATTCTCGCATGAACATCTGCATGGTCGGCGCCGGCTATGTCGGCCTGGTTTCCGCAGCCTGCTTTGCAGAATTCGGCTGGACCATAGATTGCATCGACAAGGACGCGGAGCGCCTGGAAGCGCTGCGCCGCGGCGAGATCCCGATCTACGAGCCGGGCCTCGAGGACCTGACCAGGCGGCACGTCGCAGCCGGCCGCCTGCGGTTCTCGAGCGATCTGGCCAGCGCGGTGGCGAACGCCGACATCGTGCTGCTCGCCGTCGGCACGCCGATGCGGCGCGGCGACGGACATGCCGATCTGACCCACGTCTTCGCCGCCGTGGACGAGCTGGCGCCTCATCTCACGGGCTTCACGGTGGTCTCCACCAAGTCGACCGTGCCCGTGGGCACCAGCCGCCAGGTCGAGCGGCGGATCAGGCAGCTGCGGCCCGATGCGCACGTTGCGGTCTGCTCCAACCCCGAGTTCCTGCGCGAGGGCTCGGCGATCCAGGACTTCATGCACCCCGACCGCATCCTGGTCGGCTGCGACGACGAACAGGCGCGCGAGACGATGCTGCGGCTCTACAAGCCGCTTGCCCTGCGCAACACGCCGATCATGTTCGTCGGCCGCGAGTCGGCCGAGCTGGCCAAGTACGCCGCCAATGCGTTCCTGGCGATGAAGATCAGCTTCATGAACGAGATGGCGGACCTGTGCGAGCACGTCGGCGCCGACGTGCAGGAGCTGGCGGAGGCCATCGGCAGGGACCGCCGCATCGGCGACAAGTTCCTGCATCCGGGGCCCGGCTATGGCGGCTCGTGCTTCCCCAAGGACGTCTCCGCGCTCCTGCGCATCGGGCGGGAGAACCGCTCGCCGATGACCATCATCGAGCAGGTCCACCACGTCAACGAGGAGCGCAAGATCGACATGGCGACCCGCATCGAGCGGGCCGCCGGCGGCAGCGTGCGCGACAAGCGGGTGGCGGTGCTCGGCGTGACGTTCAAGCCCAACACCGACGACATGCGCGAAGCGCCGAGCCTCACTGTCGTGCCCGTGCTGCAGAGCAAGGGCGCGCACGTGCGGGCCTACGATCCGCAGGGCCGGCGCCATGGCGAAGCCCTGTTGCGCGGGGTGACCTGGTGCGAAAGCGCGCTGGAAGCGGCCCAGGGCGCCGACATCCTGGTCGTCCTCACGGAATGGAACGAGTTTCGCGCCCTCGATCCCGCTCAGCTCAAGGCGGCGATGCGCGGCGACCTGCTGGTCGATACGCGCAACATCTACGTGCCTGCCGAAGCCCGCGCTGCGGGCTTTCGCTACGTCGGTATCGGCCGAGGGTCGCCGTCCGGCGAGCCGCCGGTATCCACCTCGGTGGCGTCGACGTGAACGTTGCGCGGCGGCGCAGCCGGTTCAGCGCTCCGCCGCGAGACTCTCGAGATCGAGCCGCCGGGTGCCCATGCTCAGATGCCCGTCGGGCGTCACCGGCCACAGCTCGCGCGGGCGGTCCCAATAGAGCTCGACACCGTTCTGATCGTGGTCGCGCAGATAGAGCGCCTCGCTGACCCCGTGGTCGCTGGCGCCGTCGAGGGGAATGCCGGCCGCGATGAGCCGGCGCAGCGCGTCGCCCAGCGCGGCCCGCGTCGGATAGAGGATGGCAAGGTGGTAGAGGCCGGTGGTGCCGGGAGGCGGCGGCGCGCCGCCGAGGCTCTCCCAGGTGTTGAGGCCGATGTGGTGATGATATCCGCCGGCAGAAATGAACGCGGCCTCGCGCCCGCGCCGCTGCATCAGCTCGAAGCCGAGGATGCCGCAATAGAACGACAGCGCGCGCTCGAGGTCCGCCACCTTGAGGTGCACGTGACCGATGCGGGCACCGTCGGGTATCGGCCGCGCGGGCACATGGTCGGCCATGGGCTTGAGGCGGGCAATTGTCATAGGGGGCAGGCCCCTTTCCTCATCGATCCTCGTTGGTCTCCACGGTCGTCGAAAGGGGGCTGACCCCCTGCAAAAAGGCCGCGAGATCATCCGTCATATGGTGCACGTGCGCGGGCGGCTCAAGCCAGGCGCGGATCATCTGCTGCACCGGATGGTCGTAATTCGCCTCCGAGCGCACGAGCACGGTGGTCATGCCCAGCGCGTGCGGAGCCTCCAGGTTGTGCGGCATGTCCTCGAACATGGCGGACGCCTCGGCGTCGACGTCGTGGACCCGGCAGAAGTGATCGTAGCAGCTGGCCGTCGGCTTCGGCACATAGCCCGCATCGCAGATGTCGAAGATGCCCTCGAAGCACTGCAAGATGCCGAGCTTGCCGGCCACCCGCTCGGCGTGCGCGCGCGAGCCGTTGGTGAAGATGAGCTTCCGCCCGGGCAGACGGTCAATGGCCGCAGCGAGCTCGGGATGGGGGCGCACTACGGAGAGGTCGATGTCGTGCACGTAATCGAGGAACGGCTTCGGATCCATGCGGTGCACCAGCATCAGGCCGCTGAGCGTAGTTCCGAACTGCCGGTAGTAGGTCTTCTGCAGATGCCGCGCGTAGACAAACGGCACGCCCAGGAAGCGGGCGATGAACTCGCCCATGCGCTGGTCGACCTGGGCGAACAGGTTGCACTCGGCCGGGTAGAGCGTGTTGTCGAGGTCGAAGATCCAAACTTGCGTGCGCTCGAAGCCGCGACGCGTTCCCTCTCCCCACTTTTCAGTGGGGAGAGGGTTAGGGTGAGGGGCGGCGGAGGGCTCTGGCGCTTGGGGCTGCCCCTCACCCCGACCCTCTCCCCGCGCTGAAGGAGTGTTCGGGGAGGCCAGTGCTGCGCGGGGAGAGGGAGAGCTCATGCGGCCTTCTTCGCCTTGCGCGTCACCAGTGTGCCGACACCATGCTCGGTGAAAAGCTCGAGCAGCACGCAGTGCGGCACGCGACCGTCGATGATGACGACGGCCTCGACGCCGGCCTCGACCACCTCGATGCAGCCCTCCACCTTCGGGATCATGCCGCCGGTGATGACGCCCTCGCGGATCAGCTGGCGCGCCTCTTCGATCGTGAGCTGCGGCAGGAGCCGGCCGCTTTTGTCGAGCACGCCGGCAACGTCGGTGAGCAGCAAGAGCCGCATCGCCTTCATGCGCGCGGCAAGCGCGCTGGCGAACGTGTCGGCGTTGATGTTGAGCGTCTCGCCCTCGCGGCTGATGGCGACGGGCGCGATCACCGGGATCAGGTCGGAGCCGGAGATCACCTCGACGATGTGCGGGTTGACCTCCGCCGGATCGCCGACATAGCCGATGTCGACCGCCTGCATCAGATTGGATTCGGGATCCGGCATCTCGGTGATCTTGCGGGCGATCATCAGGTTGGCGTCCTTGCCCGATATGCCGACTGCCTTGCCGCCCTGGCGATTGATGGCGGTGACGATGTCCTTGTTGATGAGGCCCGCCAGCACCATCTCGACCACCTCGACCGTGGGCTTGTCGGTGACGCGCAGGCCGTGAACGAACTCGCTCTTCAGCGCCAGCCGCTTCAGCATGCCGGCGATCTGCGGGCCTCCCCCATGCACCACGATGGGGTTCACGCCGGCCTGCTTGAGGAGCACGATGTCCTGGGCGAAGGCCGCCGCCAGGGCCGGGTCGCCCATCGCGTGACCGCCGTACTTCACGACCACGGTCTGGCGGTCGTAGCGTTGCATGTGCGGCAGGGCCTCGGCGAGAATGCGCGCCTGGGCCTGGGGGCTGAGCCCCCCCAATGCCTCGCCTGCACCCGCCGACCGCTGCTCGTCTGCCATCGCCTCGTCCCTCGCCCTGCCGGCGGCCGGATTTTCGCCGCATCTCGCCGCCAAGCACTTATAACGGCGCGACTTTCGGCTCAATGGAATTTGCGCGCGGGTCGCGCCTGCGCCTGCACAACTTCTTGGGCTGCCGGACGTGTCAAGAGTGCCGTCATCGGCTACTGTGCTGGCGGAAAAAGCCCCTTAGCGCGCGAACAGGTGCCGCGGATGTCTTGTGAGCTTCGGATGCGGGCCGCCGGGGGCGGGACTTGAAGCGGATGCGCCTGCCGAGCTATGCCGCATCGTGCGCCTGGCCGGGCGGACGCGCAGGATGCTGCCAGGGCCACCGGCGTCGCATCGGGGGTAGTTGATGCCGCAGTCGTTTGCGGACCAGCTCAGATCGATTCCCATGTCGTCCAACCTGGGCCAGAGCCTGGAGCGGGCGCATCGTTCCGCGCGCGATCAGTCGCATCGGCTGGTTACGCTGGAGCATCTGCTGCTGGCGCTGACCGAGGATACCGAGGCCTCCCTTATCCTGCAGTCGGCCAACGTCGATCTTGCCCGGCTGAGCACGGACGTATCGGGCTACCTCGGCCGGCTGCTCGAGGACATGCGTGCCGAGCCGGGCGTCGAGCCCCGTCCCGACCCGGAGCTGCTGCGCGTGCTGCAGGCTGCGGCTTCCGCGGCGCAGCAGTCACGGCGCAAGCAGATCGACGGCGCCATCGTGCTCGCCGCCATCGTCGGCGACGGCAAGAGCCCGGCCGCCGGCCTGCTCAAGGCACTGGGCATGACCTTCGAGGAGGCTATCCGGGCCCTGCAGCGCGCCAACACCAAGGCGCGGCTCAAGCCGCTGGCCAAGGCGCCGGCCGCCGCGGGCGCCGCCCCGCAGGCCCCTGCCCCTGCGCCCGAGGCGCCCCCGGCCGAGACCAGAGCGCCTGATCGCGGGGACGACGAGCCCCCCACCGTGGCGGCGCCCCTGCGTGCGCCCGACACCGGCGCCGCCGAACCGGCGATGCCCCAGCCCTTGGTGACACAGTCGGCCGACGAGATACTGGCGGCGGCGCGCGCACGCATACAGCAGCGAGCCGCAGCTAAGACGCCCAAGACCGAGCCCTCGATCCCTCACGAGGCTGCCCCTGCGCCGGCACCGCCGGCCGCGCCCTCCCGTCCCGCTGCGGCGCACGATGTCGATGCGCAAATCGCGCCGGTCGACCCCGCGCAGGCCAAGTCCCTTACGGCGGCGATCGAGGCGGCGATGTCATCAGGGGCGCGCGGCAAGGGCGCCGCAACGCCCGTAACGAAGCCCGCGCCGCCCCGGCCTTCCGAGCCCATGGAGAAGGGGGTGGCGTCTGGAGCTGCGCCGTCGCCCGGCCCTCCGTCCGAGTGGCCGACGCGGCCGGCTTGGACCCCGCCGCCGGAGCCACGCCGGCAACCACCGGGGCGGGCGCCGCAGACCCCGCTCGCCCGCGTCCCGCCGCCTCCCTTTGCCGCGCGTCAAGTGCAGCCCAACGAGGGCCCGCGGCGCCCGCCGCTGCCGCCACGGGCGGTCGCGGGCGGGCAGGCACAGCCGGGCTTTCCCAACCGGCCGGCGCGCGCACCCTGGCCAGAGGCCGGCGATCACGGCGGGGGAGTTCGTCCGCCGCTCGCCAACGGCAGCCTGGCCGAGACGGCGATGCCGGCCCAGCTTGCCCTCGAGCGCGCCGACATCACGGCCAAGGGAACGGGTGCCGCGCCACGAGGGGGGCCCGCGCCCAAGGGTGGGCAGACAGACCGTGCGCTGCTGGCGGAGAGCATCCCCCGCAGCATGCGCATTGGCGTCCCTGCCGTCGCCGAGGTGCGAGTGGCCCGCGAAAAGCTCGAGATGCTGATCGCCGCTCTCAACGCCCGCGGCGCGCCACAACAGGGCGATGCATCGCTCGCGCGGGCCTTGTCGGTGCGCCTCGGGGGGCCCAAGGGCGATTTCTGGATCGAGCCGAACACCCCGGAGACACACTGGGCCGACCGCGCCCCGGAAGGCAGCCCCCATGACGACTACATCACGTGGCGCTGGACCATCGTTCCGCGACGGCGCGGCCGCAGCCGGCTGACAATGGTGATGTCGGCCCGCAGCATCGGCCCCGACGGCATCGCCACCCAGGGGATGGCACCGGACCGGATCATCGACGTAAGGGTTCGTCCCAACCGCCTGCGCAAGGCCATGCGCTTATTCGGCTGGATTGCAGCCGCGGCGGCAGGTGCATTCATCGGGCGCCACAGCCAGGAAATGTGGGCTCCCGCGGTGGCCACCGTCAGGAAGGCGCTGGCACTGCTCGGCGTGTGAGCGTGTACCGTCGCGCTTCACAGCGGCGCCCCACCGGCGCCTCCCCACAAACTCCACAATTCTATGCAGAACTGCCGTTGGTGTGGGCTTAGTCCAGCGCGGGGAAGATGTCCCAAGCGGGGAAAGGTTGACGCTCAGGGCGGCAGGCGTGGGGACGCCGGCCGAGCCGGGCGGGTGCTGCCTAGGGGGATAAGTCCATGAAGTTCGCGCGTACAAGCGGCCATCCGCCCATGATCGAGGCGGTGGCGGAGGAAATCGACGTTGCCTCCCCACCCCGCCCGAGGCCTGGCCTCAACGGCGAGATCGCAAGCTTCGGAGCCCGCCTCTCAGAGCTTCTCGCGCAGGAGACGCCGAGCGATCTCCTCGGCAGGCTGGGCGAATTCAAGCGGTCGGTCGAGGAAGCCCTGAAGCGGTCGTCCAACGTCTACCAGATCCTGCATCAGCTGGAGGAGAGCGGGCTCAAGGATTGCGCCCGCTGTACGCACGAGCTCGAGGAGCGGCTCGCGACGAACCCGCACTACGTCGTGCTGCGCAAGATCGCCGAAGCGGAGAAGCTTGTCGTCGAGCTAACGGCGCCGCGCGCCTAGGCAGGCGCCGGAGGCCTGCCGGAACGCGACGGGGAGGGACGGCCCACGGCCGCGGCACACAAGGGGGGAAGCTCACATGGCCCGACGTCTGTTTGGTGATCGCAAGGGAGCGCGTCCGCTGCTCCCCGACACGGCCGATTGGCCGCAGCTTCCCGGCGTCCCGCGGCCGGCACCGGAGCCCAATGGGCTGATCCCCATCCTGGCCTCGGCCCTCTCGGCGGGGTCTGGCGCCTCGGGAACGTCGGAGAGGGCTGACGCGGCGGAGGAGGAGCTGCTCGACCGCATCGGCGCGTTCCGCGCCGCGGTTTCCGACTCCCTTTACGAGATGTCGAAGGACTACCAGATCCTCCGCAACCTCGCGCACGCGGACCTGAAGGCCTGCGACGACATCGTCGAAGAATTGCGCGGGAGGCTCGCCGACAACCTCCACTACCGCGTGCTGGCCAAGCTGGATGAAGTGCATGCGCTCGTGGCAGAGCACCTCGGCCGCAAGGAGTGACGCGATAGCACACGCCTGACCCGGGTGGGCGCTCGCGGGCATGAGACCGGGTTGGTCAGCGGCGAGGAATGTGATCGCCGTCCGAGGATGCGGGCGGCCCAATGCCGTGGGCGGCAGCGAGCACGGCCAGCTCGGCCCGGAGGTCGGGTAGGCCTCTGCCGTCTTGCGCCGAGGTCGCCAGCACCCTGGCGAAGGCGGCCGGATGCGCCGCGAGCTGTTCCGTCGTCGCGGCGAGCACCTTGGTGAGCCGGGGAGGCGTTATCTTGTCGGCCTTGGTGAGAACGGCCTGATAGGACACGGCCGCCTCGTCCAGCAGCTGCATCATCTCGACGTCGGCCTTCTTCAGTCCGTGGCGCGAGTCAACGAGCAGGAGGACGCGCAGAAGCGCCGCCCGGCCGCGCAGATAGTCGCGCACGAGCCGCGTCCAGGTCTCGACCTTGGCTTTCGGCGCCTCGGCAAACCCATAGCCCGGCATATCCACGAGGAAGAGCGCCAGGCCGGGCGCCTCGAAGAAGCTCAGCTCCTGCGTGCGGCCGGGCGTATTGGAGGCCCGCGCGAGGCCGCGCTGCCGGACGAGCGCGTTGAACAGGGTCGACTTGCCGACGTTCGACCGTCCCGCAAAGGCAATCTCGCGGTGGTCGTCGGCGGGGAGGAACTGCAGGTCCGGCACGCTCTTGAGGAAGCGCCACGGCCGCGCGAACAGCGCTTCCCCCGCAGCAATCTCATCGCGGGTGAACATGGGCGGCGGCACCCGCTCCGGCATCTGGGGCTGCCTTCTCACGCTGTCCCTGCCTGCCCGCGAGCGGTGGGGGGGAACGATCGGCCTACGAGCCTTCCCTGCCGCGCAGGATCTCGCGCGCGGCGTCGATCCGGGCAGCGATGGCGTGATCCGAGCCGTTGAGCCCGCCTTGCCGACGCTTGCGCTCCTCCGCGGCGAGTGCTGCGTCGATCTCCTTCTCCGTCGCGCCGGGCTCCAGGCCCAAGGCGTCGAGGGCCTGCTCGCGTGTCATCGGCGTGCGGGCCGGCGCGGCGGCAGACGAGCCGCTCTTGCTGTCCTTCGCAGCCTTGCCGTCGCCGCGCCCGAGCGCCTTGCCCGCAGCGCCGGCAACCTGTCCCTTGAGCTTGGCCACGTCGACGCTCTTCACCGCAGAGAGCCGCGCCTTCCACTTGTCGACGCCCAGGTTCTTCCAGAGGTGGATCTCCGTGTTGTTGCGCCGCATGATCGCGTACTGCTGCAGCAGGGAGAGCACGTTGTTCCAGGCCCAATAGATCACCAGGCCGGACGGGAACGACGCCAGCATGAAGGTGAAGATCACCGGCATCCAGTTGAAGATCTTCTGCTGCACCGGATCGGGCTGCTGCGGGTTCAGCTGCATCTGCATCCACATGGTGCAGCCCATGATCAGCGGCCACATTCCGACGTGCAGCATGTCGGGCACCTGATAGGGCAGCAGCCCGAACAGGTTGAAGAGCGAGGTGGGGTCCGGCGCCGACAGGTCCTTGATCCAGCCGAAGAACGGCGCCTGCCGCATGTCGATGGTGACGAACAGCACTTTGTAGAGCGCGAAGAACACCGGGATCTGCAGGGCGATCGGCAGGCACCCCGCCATGGGATTGATCTTCTCGTTCTTGTAGAGCGCCATCAGCTCCTGCTGCTGCTTGACGCGGTCGTCCTTGAAGCGCTCGCGGATCTTCTCCATCTCCGGCTGCAGCTTCTTCATCTTGGCCATCGACTCGTAGCTCTTGTTGGCGAGCGGGAAGAACGCTGCCTTCACGAGAACGGTGGTGGCGAGGATGGCGAGGCCGTAATTGCCGAGCATGTAGCTCAGCCAGTGCAGCAGCTTGTAGAGCGGCTTGGTGATGAACCAGAACCAGCCCCAGTCGATCAGAAGGTCGAAATTCTTGGCGCCGAGCTTTTCCTGATAGGTCTCGAGCAGGGCGACCTGCTTGGCACCGGCGAACAGGCGGCTGGTGGTGGTGCCGGTGCCGCCGGACGCGATCGATATGGGCGCCATCAGGTAGTCGGTCTGGAACAGATCCCGTGTGCCCTTGGTCCCGCTGAACTTGGCGTCGTAGGAGGTCTTCTGGTCGGGAATCAGCGCGGTGGCCCAATACTTGTCGGTGATGCCGATCCAGCCGCCCGTCTGCTTGAATGTCTTTGTCCCGCCCTCCTTGAGGAGATCGGTATAGTTGGGCTCCTGCAGGCCGGCATCGCCGAGCACCCCGATCGGGCCCTCGTGCAGGATGTAGTAGCCGAGCGTCTTCGGCAGGCCGTGGCGCGAGACCAGTGAATAGGGGTAGAGCACGACGTTGTCGGCCGTTCTGTTCTCCACCTCGTCCGTGACAGTGAAGAGATAGTCGGCATCGACGGAGATCGTCCGCCTGAAAATGAGCCCCTTGCCGTTGTCCCACACGAGGGTGACGGGGGTGGCCGGCGTCAGCACGTTGCCGCGCTCAGGCTTCCACTCGGTGGTGGGCCCAGGCACCGGCTGGGTTCCGGAGGCGGCAGCTACCCAGCCATACTCGGCGTAGTAAGGGTTGGGCGCGCCCGAGGGCGAGAGCAGCACCACGTTGGCGCTCTTGGGATCGACGGTCTCCCGATACTTGACGAGCACCAGGTCGTCGATGCGGCCGCCCTTCAGCGCGATCGACCCCTGGAGGCTCGGAGTGTCGATGGCCAACCGCGGGCTCGCCTGAAGCGCGGCCTCGCGCGTCATCTCCGTTGCCGCTGATGGGACAGTGCCCGGCACCGCGCCCGGCGCCGCATCGGGCGAGGTGCGCGGCGCTCCGGATACCTCTTTCTGCGCCTGCTCCTGCTGGGCCCGCTGTCGGCGCTCCTGGTCCTCCTTCATCTTGGGGCCGGCGTAGAAGATCTGCCAGACGAGCAGCACCGCCACCGAGAGCACGATGGCAAGGAGGAGGTTCTTCTGGTTGTCCTGGTCCGGTTGCATGAGCCTTGCAGCATTCCCTGTCTTGCGGCTTTGCCACTAGCGCCCGCGGGGTGGAGCCCTGTGCACCCGCTCGAGCGCCCTCGCGAGGTCCGCCACGAGCGTGCTGAACGCGGCCGTGAGGGCGGGACGGCGCGCGATCAGCACATAGTCGAAACCGCTTCGTGCGTGATGGGCAGCTACGCCGCCCACCGCTGCCTTGAGGCGCCGCCTCATGCGATTGCGCTCCACAGCCTTCCCCACCTGTCGGGTGATGGTGAAGCCGAACCGCGGCTCATCTGATGACGGACCGGGCAGTTCGCCGCCGCGCGCCCGGGCCTCGAGCACGAAGGCTGGCGTGGCATGCCGCGCACCCTTGCGAACTCGCTGGAACTCTGTGCGCCTCTTCAGCGTCGTTACGCGCGAAGAGGAGCCTTTCATCACCCCTGCCTTGGCCATGGCTCATCCATCGCCGCGGCGGGCGCCTTATGCCGACAGGCGTTTGCGTCCCTTGGCGCGCCGCCGGGCCACCACTCTACGGCCTCCAGTGGTCGCCATGCGTTTCCGGAACCCGTGCCGACGCTTGCGCACGAGCTTGCTCGGCTGGTAGGTCCGTTTCACGTCGAGTCTCCGTCAAATCGAGCCCTTGCCGGGAGGAGGACGCCCGCGCGCCCTGTCCGAAGGGCCTGCCAGTATCGCGAGAGCAGGCCCCGGCAGCTGCTGGTCGAGGTCGCGGCGCTTATAGGATTGGGGCCAAGCCAAGTCAATCGCATGCGAAATCCCTGTACAAGCGACCGAAAAGCATCAAATCTTTTCGCTTTCTCTCACGTGTGCTTGACGGCCGCGGCAATTGCGGCCGCCAACGACTATGTAGCTTGTGGCTCGAGCGCGTCTCAACCCTCAACGCCGTACGGTCGACCACCCCGCGATGACGGAGAAGCTTCCAGGAGATGAGGGGTCCCCCTGCGGAGAGCGACGCCCTGGGCCCGCGGCGGCGACCCCGTGCGACGCGATGCCGGGCGATGCTGGGCCAGAGCGATCATGGCCGGCGCTGAGGAGCGTCCGCCGTTTCGGTCCGCCGCTGGTCATTGCCGCAGCTGCGCTTCTCATATTCGCTAATGGCTGGCACCATCAGGTGACGGTCGAGAACATCGTGGCGCTGCACGATCGCTTCCATGGGGTGCTGGCACAGCATCCCATGGTGTCGACGCTGGCCTACGTGGCGATCTATGTCGTCATTGCCTCGCTTTCCGTGCCGGGCTGCCCCATCATGACGGCGATGGGCGGACTGCTGTTCGGATGGCTGATCGGCGGGATTGCGGCAGTGGTTGGCGCAACGACGGGGGCGACCATTCTTTTCCTGATCGCGCGCTCGGCGGTGGGCGGCATGCTGAACGAGCGGAGCATGCCTTGGCTTGCCAAGCTGCGACAGGGCTTCAAGGATGATGCTCTGAGCTACCTCCTCTTCCTCCGCCTCGTGCCGGCATTTCCCTTCTGGTTCGTCAATATCGCTCCTGCCATTCTCGGCGTGCCGCTGAGGACCTATGTTCTGGGAACACTTCTCGGCATCATTCCCGCCACGTTCGCCTTCGCCTCGGCGGGGGCCGGCCTCGACAGCGTTGTCACGGCAGCCAAGGCAGAGTACTTGCGATGCGTCGCCGAGAACGGGGCCGACGCCTGCAGGCTCAGCGTTCACGTGAACTCTTTCTTTACGCGCGAGCTCGCCCTGGCCCTCATTCTTCTCGGCGTCGTCGCGCTCATTCCGGTCGCTTTCAGGAGATGGAGGCACAGCCATGCAGCAGCCAAGTGACCATGCGGTTGGCTTGGTGCGGCTCGGTCCTGGCGACGAGCAGGCGGAAACTGACCTTGCGGACCGCACCGTGGCGGTGGGCGGCAGGAGCGGAGGCGAGATGCGCTGCGATCTGTGCGTGATCGGCGCCGGCGCGGGCGGGTTGGCGGTCGCGTCCGGCGCGGCACAGCTGGGCGTGTCGGTTGTGCTCATCGAGAAGGGCAAGATGGGAGGCGATTGCCTCAACTACGGGTGCGTGCCTTCCAAGGCCCTGATCGCCACGGCGCGCCGGGCCCATCAAATGCGCACCGCGGCACCGTTCGGCATCGTCCCGACCACGCCGACGGTGAGCTACAAGGGCGTGCACGACCATATTCACGGCGTGATCGCCGCCATCGCCCCCAACGACTCGGCAGAGCGCTTCACCGGCCTCGGCGTGAAGGTGATCCACGCCGCCGCACAATTCGTCAGCCGCGACACCGTGGCGGCCGGCGACCTGCGCATCAAGGCGCGGCGGTTCGTCATCGCAACCGGCTCCTCCCCGGCGCTGCCGCCCATCCCGGGGCTCGATGTCGTGCCTCACTTCACCAACGAGACGATCTTCGAGAACAGGTCTCAGATCGACCACCTGATCATCATCGGCGGCGGCTCGATCGGCCTGGAGCTCGCCCAGGCCTATCTGCGCCTCGGCAGCCGCGTGACGGTGCTCGAGGCGATGAAGGCGCTGGGCCAGGACGACCCGGAGATGTCCGAGGTGGTGCTGAAGCGGCTGCGCGCCGAAGGCGTGGAGATACGCGAGGGCGCCCTGATCGAGCGCGTCACGGGGGGAACGCGCCTCATCGACGTGCACGTGTCCGAGGAGGGCGCCAGGGACGTTGTGCAGGGCACCCACCTGCTTGTCGCCGCCGGCCGCAAGCCCAACGTCGCCGGCTTGAATCTCGAGGCGGCGGGCATCAAGTATGACCAGCGTGGGATCCGAGTGAACAAAGGCCTCCTCACCTCGAACTCGAGGGTCTTCGCCATCGGCGACGTCGTCGGTGGCCAGCAGTTTACGCATGTCGCCAACTACCACGCCGGCATCGTTCTGCGCCGGGCCCTGTTCCGGCAGGGCGCCACGGTTAACGACAATATAATCCCCTGGGTCACGTTCACCGACCCCGAGATGGCGCAGGTCGGTCTCACCGAGGACATGGCCCGGCGGCGCTACCGACGGGTGCGGGCCTACCGCTGGCCCTATTTCGAGAACGACCGGGCCCAGGCGGAGCGGGCAACGGATGGCTTCGTCAAGGTGGTGACCGACCCGAAGGGCAGGATCCTGGGCGCCAGCATCGTCGGCGAGCATGCCGGCGAGCTCATCCAAATGTGGTCGCTGGCCGTATCTCAGGGACTGGACATAAAGGCGATGACGGAATGGATTTCTCCCTATCCGACGTTTTCCGAGATCAACAAGCGCGCGGCCAACGGCTATTATGCCACGGCGGCTGCTAACCCCTTGGTTCGCAAAGTGGTTGGCTGGCTGGCGAAGCTCGGATGAGCCGCCAGGAGACGAGCGGGAATAGGGCGTGCCACGCGATAGCATCGGCGAGGCCCTGGCCTGGTCCTCCCGACTCTGGGAGCGGGTGAGGGGTGGTGGACGGTCGCCGCTGAGCGCATCAGGCGGCGGCCGCGGCCTCGGGCTGTCCGCCAAGCTGCTGCTCCTGACGATCACGTTCGTGATGCTGGCGGAGGTGCTGATCTTCGTGCCCTCCGTCGCCAATTTCCGCATAACCTGGCTGAACGACCGCCTGACGGCGGCCCAGCTCGCGGCGCTAGCCGCCGAGGCGGTGCCGGGAGGGGTGGTGCCCGACCCGCTCCGCGCCGAGCTCCTGCGCACGGCCCAGGTGCGCGCCGTGGCGCTCAAGCGCAGCAACGAGCGCCGTCTGGTGCTGCCGGCGGACGCCGCCTCCCAGATCGACGACACCTACGATTTTCGTGCGAGCGCGCGGGCCCGCGGGATGGGCAATGAGCTCGCCCTGCGGTTGCGGCTGATCTGGGACGCGTTGAGCGTGTTCTGGGCCGGCGACGGGCGCATCATCCGGGTGATCGGTGAGCCTGGCATGGGTGCCGGCGACTTCATCGAGGTCGTCCTCCCGCAGGCTCCGCTGAAGGCGGCGATGATCCGCTACGGCCTCAACGTGCTCGGTCTCTCCGTCATCATCTCCGCCATCACTGCGGCACTCGTCTACTTCGCCCTCAACGGGCTGCTGGTGCAGCCGATGATGCGCATCGCCCGCAACATGCTCAACTTCAGCCAGCAGCCCGAGGACGCAAGCCGCATCATCGTGCCGACGCCGCGGCGCGACGAAATCGGCATCGCCGAGCGCGAGCTTGCGCACATGCAGGTGGAGCTGACGCAGACCTTGCATCAGAAGAGCCGCCTTGCGGCGCTCGGGCTAGCGGTGAGCAAGATCAACCACGACCTGCGCAACATGCTGGCGAATGCCCAGCTCATCTCCGACCGCCTCGGCAGCCTGCCGGACCCGGCCGTGCAGCGTTTCGCGCCGAAGCTGATCGCCTCGCTGGACCGCGCCATCAACCTCGCCGACAGCACCCTCAAATTCGGTCGAGCCGAGGAAGCGTCGCCGCGACGCGAGCTGATCGCCTTGCGACCGCTGGTGGAGGAGGTCGGCGACGGTCTCGGGCTGCCGCGTGACGATACCATCGCATGGTCCGTCGATATCGATGCCGGGCTGCGGATCGATGCCGACCGCGATCAGCTGTTCCGCGTGTTGAGCAATCTCACGCGCAACGCGCTGCAGGCCATCGAGCAGCAGGAGGGGTTGCGGGGCCACATTCGCGTGGTGGCGCACCGCAACGGCACACGTGTCACCATAGACGTGAGCGACGACGGCCCCGGAGTGCCGGAGAAGGCGCGCACCCATCTCTTCCAGGCCTTCCAGGGCTCGGCCCGCAAGGGCGGCACCGGCCTCGGCCTCGCCGTCGCCCAGGAGCTGGTGACGGCCCACGGCGGCAGCATCCGGCTGCGCGATACCCAGAAGGGTGCCACATTCGAGATCGAGATCCCGGACCGGGCCGGGTGAGGGCATTGCGGGGGGCTCGTGCAGCAGCTTTACGACCTTGCCATCATCGGCGGCGGCATAAACGGCTGCGGGCTCGCGCGCGACGCCGCCGGCCGCGGCCTCACCGTGTTCCTGTGCGAAATGGGCGATCTTGCAAGCGGCACCTCCTCGCGCTCGACCAAGCTCATCCACGGCGGCTTGCGCTACCTCGAGCAGTACGACTTCCGGCTGGTGCGGGAGGCACTGACCGAGCGGGAGGTGATCTGGCGCATCGCGCCCCACATCGTGCGTCCGCTGCGCTTCGTCCTTCCGCACCGGGCGGGGCTGCGTCCGGCCTGGATGCTGCGCGCCGGCCTCTTCCTCTACGATCATCTGGGGGGCCGGCAGCTACTGCCCGGCACGCGCGCGCTCGACCTCACGAGCGACAGCGCCGGAGCACCGCTCAAGAAGGGCATCTTCGCCAGGGGGTTCGAGTATTCCGATTGCTGGGCCGACGATGCGCGCCTCGTCGTCCTCAACGCGCGCGATGCGGCGGATCGTGGCGCGGTGATCCGCCCCCGCACGCGGGCGGTCGCAGCGACGCGCAGCGCCGACACGTGGCGCCTGGCGGTCGCCGACAGCGCAGGGCGTCAGGAGACCATCGCGGCGCGGGTGCTCGTCAATGCGGCCGGCCCCTGGGTCGGACGTGTGGCGGGCCTGGGGCTCGACGCACCACAGCAGGTGCGCCTCGTCCAGGGCTCGCACATCGTCGTCCCTAAGCTCTTCGAGCATGATCGCGCCTACATCTTCCAGAACCCCGACGGGCGCATCGTCTTCGCCATTCCCTACGAGGGCAGCTTCACGCTGATCGGCACCACCGACCGCGACTATACCGGCGATCCCGGCGAGGTGAGCGCGACGGACGAGGAGGTCGACTACCTGTGCGCCGCCGCCAGCGCCTGCTTCGCTCGGGAGGTGCGGCCGGGCGATGTCGTGTGGAGCTATTCGGGCGTGCGTCCGCTCCACGATGACGGCACCGCCGAGGCCAGGTCGGCCTCGCGCGACTACGTGCTCGATCTCGACGAGAGGCCGGGCGCAGCGCCCCTGCTGTCGATCATCGGCGGCAAGATCACGATCTACCGCCGTCTCGCCGAGGCCGTATTGGAGCGGCTCGGCCCATACGTGCCGGCGAGCGGCAAGGGGCTCCAGGCCGGGTGGACCGCAGCGCAGCCCTTACCGGGCGGCGAGTTCGAGCCCGGCGGGGTCCAACGGGTCGCCGCAGCGCTGACGCGCAGCTATCCCTTCCTCGATCCCGACCTCGCTGGACGCCTCGTCCGCGCCTACGGCACACGCGCCAGACGCGTGCTGGGCGGTGCCAAGTCGCTCGCCGATCTAGGCCGCCAATTCGGCGCCGGCCTGAGCGAGGCGGAGGTGCGCTACCTCGTGCGCGAAGAATGGGCCGCTACCGCCGAGGACGTGCTGTGGCGGCGCTCGAAACTCGGGCTGCGCCTGTCACAAGGCGAGGCAGCCGTGCTCGACGCGTGGATGCGCGAGGATGCGCGGACCCCGACTACGGCTCCGCGGCCCTCTGTGGGAAGTGCACCATAAGACTGCGCTATCGATCCGACAGAGGAACGGCATTGGCGGCGCTGGCGCCCGACACCTAGTTTCTCGACGTCGGCGGACGAATTGCAGGACCTTCTCGGCCGCCCACCTCCAACGTCGTGAAAGGAACACACCCGTGAAGACTTTCTGTACCGTCGTGCTGATCGTTTCAGCCCTTGCCACCATGCCGGCCCTCGCGGACCGTCCCTTCGGCTCGTCGAACCAGGGGCCTCCCAGCGCAACGCTTGCGCATTGAAAGCCTCGGCCGTCCTCGCAAGACAAGGGCGGGCTGGGCACCTTGCTCATCCCCGCCCTTGTCTTGCGTCACCGAAGCGCCGAGACCGCCCTCCTCAACTCACGTCCGTTCCACGATCGTCAGGCCGCGCCGGCGGTCGATGAGGTAGATGAGGCCGCGATCGTCGACCGTCACGTCGTTGCTCGAGACGCGGTCGGTGCCCGGCGGCACGTCGGGCAGGAAGTGCGCGACCTCGCGAGGGCTGTGCGGGTCCTTCACGTCGACGATGCGCAGCCCATGCGCGAACCAGGCGAACGGGATCTCCGTCCCCGTCACCTTCTCGCAGGGCTGATGGCAGGCCGTCATGGTCGGCTGCGGCCTGCCCTCGATCCCCTCCACCTGGAAGCTGCCGATTTGCACAGGATGGCGCTCGTCGGTGATGTCGACCATCCACATGAAGGCGGGCACATCGGTCTCCTTGCGCTGCACGTCCTCGTCGGCGACCACGAGGTAGCGGCGGCCGCGAATCTCGAAGGGCAGCGGCAGCGCGGTGTGGGTGGGGCAGGCGAACGGGGGCGACCAGTCGAGCCCGGAGACCAGCTTCGGCTTGCCCAGGTCCTCGATGTCGAGGATCACGAACCCGGCGAGCCAATAGCTGGTGTAGAGCCGATTGCCGAGCCGCAGCGGGTGATGGCAGCGGTGCGCCGTCTCCCGCCAGCCCGGCTGCTCGCCGCCGGCCGTCCATTGTCCCGGCATCCACCAGCGGCCGGTCTCCTGCGGATGCGCCGGATCGTTCAGATCCATGATCATCATGATGGTGCCGACGTAGCCCTCGAGCGTCGGCGACATGTAGACGTGGCGGCCGTCGAAATCGAAGCGGTGCACGCCCTTGCCGTGGGTCGTCCAGCGCGTGATCTCGCGCGGGCTGGCCGGCGTCGAGACGTCGTAGACGCCGATGCCGCCCCTGAAGTCCGCCGGCACGGGGTTGCTGTCGGCGCTGTTGATCTCGTGGTTGACGACCATCAGCCCATTGGCCACGCGCACCTTGTGCGAGTGCGTGCCGGGCGGCATGGCGATGCTGGCGAGCTCCCTGCAATTCCTGGGATCGCGGACATCGACGATGGACGTGCCGTGCGGGCTGCGCATGTGGCCGATGTAGGCAATGCCGCGATCGACCACCACCTGCCCGCCGCCGGCGCAATCGAAATACCCAACCTGGCGAAGACCCGTTCCGGTGCCCACGTTGCTCCTCCCGTGCCGGCGACCGCCGAGGTTCGTGAGGCCTGGTCGCGCTCGGCACCAGTCGCACCCTCAGGTGGCCATTTGTCAATGCACGGCCGCTGGCTTGGCCGGTCCGACGCGCGTAGGCTCTGCTCCATGCTGTCCGACCGAGAGCGCAGGTTCCTCGACCGACAAAGGGTGGCTCATCTCGCCACCGCCGACCGCAGCGCCATACCCCATGTCGTGCCGGTGTGCTTTGCTGTGACCGAAGACACGCTCTACATCACCGTCGACGAGAAGCCGAAGCGGCAGTCCGGCTCAGCCCTCAAGCGCATCAGGAACATCCTGGAGAATCCGGCCGTGGCGCTGGTCGTCGACCGGTACGACGAGGATTGGGCGCGGCTGGGCTGGGTGATGCTGCGCGGGCATGCCGAAATCCTTGCCGAGGGGCCCGAGCACGATGATGCGCAGTCCCTGCTCCGCTCCCGCTATCCCCAGCTCGCAGCAATGTGCATCGCCACGCTACCGGTGATCGCGGTTCGCATCGCGCGGGCGGCGAGTTGGGGCGACCTGTCCGACACCTGAGGCCGTCCGCGACACCGTGCGCTGCGCATGCTAAGACGTGCGGGACAATCGCCTCAGGTCCTGGGCACCCGCAAATGGTGCCAAGTGTGTGGAGGAATTGGCATGAAAGTGGGTACCTTCTACTTTCCGACCGACTACGGGATCAACGTTGCGGAGCTGGGGCGCGCGCTCGAGGAGCGCGGTTTCGAATCGCTCTTCGTATGCGAGCACACGCACATCCCCGTGAGCCGTCGCACGCCCTTTCCCGGCGGCGGGGAGCTGCCCAAGCGCTACAAGCACACGCACGATCCCTTCGTCGCGCTCGCGTTCGCGGCGGCCGCGACCCGGAACCTCAAGCTCGGCACCGGCATCTGCCTCCTCCCCCAGCGCGACCCGATCGTCACGGCCAAGTCGGTGGCGAGCCTCGATCAGCTCTCAGGCGGCCGCTTCATCTTCGCCATGGGCGGCGGCTGGAACGTGGACGAGATGGAGAACCACGGCGCCAAGTACGAGACGCGCTTCAAGCTGCTGCGGGAGCGCGCGCTCGCCATGAAGGAGCTGTGGACCAAGGAGGAAGCGGAATTCCACGGCGAGTTCGTCAATTTCGACAAGGCCTGGAGCTATCCCAAGCCGAAGCAGAGGCCCCATCCTCCGCTCCTGCTGGGCGGCGAGACGGACCACACCCTCAAGCGCGTGGTCGAGTTCTGCGACGGCTGGTTCCCGCGTACGCGCGGTGGGTTCGATCCGAAGGTCGCAGTGGAGCGCCTGAAGAAAGCGGCTGTCGCCGGCGGGCGCGACCCCAAGACCCTGTCGATCACGGTGTTTGCCGCACCGCCCGACGCCGCGAAGCTGGCCGCCTACCGCGACGCGGGGATCGACCGCGTCCTGATCGAGGTGCCCGACCTCAGCCGCGACGAGATCCTGCGCTCCCTCGACAAGAACGCCCCGCTCACCAAGAGCTGAGGCACCCGCGGGGTGGCGAGCCCCTGGAACTCTGCTTCAGCCCGGCTGCATCGCTTCGCTCGACCGGCGGCGCAGGCTTCCTGCGCCGCCGCGGTGATGGGCGGGGGCGAAGCGCGCGCGCACGCGACCGCCCCCCGATCCGGCAACGGCGCGGCCGAAGATTCCGCGCCCATCAGCACCCACCTGTCGCATCGGCAGCAGCTCTGCGAGCGCCGATAGCGACATGCGCCCGTCATGTGACACAGGTAACTGAGGCCCTCGACGGGACGGCGCTATCGTGCAGCGTGCTGGGAAACAGACATGCGGACCGCGACACGAGCCATGAGCGAGATCTACAAGGAAACCTGGGCCATCCTCGAGTTGCACTTTCTCACGCGCCCGCACCTCGTCGACCGGGCCCGGGCGGAGCTGGCGGAATGCTTCGACAACCTTCTGGCCGACGGACGCGATCCCCATTCCCTGAAGGACCTGGCGTGCCGGCGCATCCAGCTCAAGTACGGCCCGGCGCCCGCCTCTGCCGACTGACCTAACCACGCCGAGGCAGCATCGCGGCCACGTGCTCTCCAATGGCCAGCGACGCCGTGAGCCCTGGGCTCTCGATGCCATAGAGCGCCACCAGACCCCTCTGCCCGTGCTGCTCCGGTCCGTGGATGGCGAAGTCCGGCACCGGCTCGCCCTCGCGGTAGAGCTTGGGACGGATGCCCGTGTAGTCGGGATGCAGCCGCTCCACCTCGAGGCCCGGATAATAGCTGCGGATGAAGTCGAGGAAGGCGCCGAGCTTCTCCGGCTCGAAGCCGTAGTCGATGTCTGCGATCCAGGCGATGTCGGGGCCGAACTTGCAGCGGCCGCCGATGTCGACAGTGGCGTGCAGCCCGAGCCACGCACCGTCCGGCATCGGGTAGATGTGCCGCTTGAAGGGTGAACGGCCGGAGAGCGCGTAGTATTGCCCCTTGGCGTAGTAGGTCTCGGGCGGCGCATATCCCTCGCCGTAGGCCAGCGTGCGCGCCAGCTTCGAGGCATGCAGTCCGGTCGAGATCACGAGATGCTCGCAGGTGATGGCGCCCGGGGCGTCGCCCCCGGTGTGGATGCGGAAACGGCCCGACGAGTCGCGTTCGGCGCGCTCCACCGGGCAGCGCAGCACCACCGAGCCGCCGCTCGCTTCGATGTGCCCCTCGAGCGCGAGCATGAAGCCGTGGCTGTCGACGACGCCGGTCGAAGGCGACAGCAGCGCCGCAACGCAGGCGACCTCCGGCTCGAGCGCACGGGCGGCGTTGGCGCCCAGCGGCTCGAGGTCGGTGACGCCGTTCCTCGCCGCGGTTTCCCTGATGGCTGACAGCTTCGGCAGCTGGCTCTCGCTGGTGGCCACCAGCAGCTTGCCGCAGCGCGCGTGCGCCACGTTGTTCTCGGCGCAGAAGGCATACAGCAGCTGCTTGCCCCGCACACACAGGGTCGCGCGCAGGCTGCCCGGCGAGTAGTAGAGGCCGGCGTGGATGACCTCGCTGTTGCGCGAGGACGTTTCCGAGCCGATCAGCGCATGCTGCTCCAGCACCATCACCTCGTGCCCGGCCAGCGCGAGGGACCGCGCAATGGCCAGGCCGACGACGCCGGCACCGACGACAATGGTCTCCACATCCGCGGTCATGAGCCATCCCCTGCCAGGCGCCTTCTACAGGGAGCGGCCGCGTCCGCAAGTCCCACGGCATAGGACGCATGGGACGCGTGTGGCAGTTGCGAGGCCCGCTGAATCGTGCAAGAACATACAAAGAACATAATGAGGCCAAATGTTCCAGGCGACTCGGGCTACACCTCCGCTGTCGTTGGCGCCGCGGCGGTGCGACGCGCCGTGGAGTGCCGCCTTTCTAGGGGAGGTTGTTGCATGAGCCTGTTCCAGCCCGGCCGCCAGGCCTTCAGGACCCATCCTCACGCGGCCGGCGAGGTATGCCCCCTGTGCGAGCAGCCCATCGCGCAGGACATCGCGAGGAAGATCGAGGCGCGGAGGCAGGAGCAAGACCGGGCTGCGCGAGAGAAGGCCCAGGCTGAGGCCGCAGCCGCGGCGGAACAGAGGATACTGGCCGCCCGCATGGAGGCGAAGCAGGCCGCCGAGGTGGCAATGGCGGCGCGGCTGAGCGAGTTCCAAGCCCGGCTCGCGGAAGCCGAGAAGGCGAAAGCCTCGGCCGAAGAGAGAGTGCTGGCCACCCGCGCAGAGGCGACGAAAGCCGCGGAGGCGGCGATGGCGGTGCGCCTCACCGAGTTCCAATTACGCGTGGCGGAGGCGGAGAAGGCCAAGGCCTCCATGCAGGAGCAGATGGCCGCGCTGAAGGAGGCGCAGGAGGCAACCGTCGCAGCGCGCCTGCAGCAGCTGCAAGCCGCTCTGCAGCAGGAGAAGGAAGGGGCGGTTCTTGCCGAGAAAGCCAAGGTGCTGAAGCTGCAGTCCGAGCTGGCGGACATGCAGCGCAAGCTCGAGGGCAAGTCGGCGAACGAGCTGGGCGAGGGCTCGGAGGTGGACCTGTTCGAGCAGCTGCGCGCAGCCTTCGACGGCGACCGCATTCAGCGCGTGCCCAAGGGCGTCAACGGTGCCGACGTGATCCACGAAGTGATCCACAACGGCAAGGTGTGCGGCAAGATCGTGTACGACGCCAAGAACCGCAACGCCTGGCAGAACGAGTTCGTCGTCAAGCTGCGTGCCGACAAGATTGCGCACGCCGCAGACCACGCCGTTCTCTCGAGCAACAAGTTCCCCAAGGACAAGGCACAGGTGCACTACCAGGACGGCGTGATCGTCGCGGCGCCTCAGCGCGTCGCCGCCATCGCCCAGCTGCTGCGCGACCAGGTCGTGCGCATGCACGAGCTGCGCGTCAGCAAGGAAGGGCGCGAGCAGAAGTCCATGGAGATCTACGCCTTCATCACCTCGGAGCAGTGCAAGCAGCTGCTGGACCAGGTGGAGGCCCAGGCCATGCGCATGCTCGACCTGGACACCAAGGAGCAGGAGGCGCACCGGCGCCTGTGGGATCAACGCAAGAAGCTCATCACCTCCGTGCAGAAGGCCCGCAGCGACCTCGTGTTCGAGATCGACCGCATCATCGGCACGGCCGGCAACGGGCCGGAGGAGACCGAGGCGGCGTGAAGCCTTTCATCGCGGCCGGAGCGTATGGGCCGCAGACCTCGATGTGGGTTGGTCGGGCACCAGCGATGACGCAGAGCGTAGGTTGCGTCGAGCGTCAGCGACGACACAGCATCACCACGAAGATGCGTGTCAGGAACTTGTGTCGGGTCATCGCTTCGCTCGACCCAACCTACCTGGCCGCCGCCCGTATCGCCGCGATATTCTCCGCGTACTTGCCGCCCTTGAACACCGCGGATCCTGCCACCAGCACGTCGGCGCCGGCCGCCACACAGGCGCCCGCGTTCTCGGGCGTCACGCCGCCGTCGACCTCGAGGTGAATGGGCCGCGCGCCGATCATAGCGCGCACGCGGGCGATCTTCTCCACCATCGCCGGGATGAAAGCCTGGCCGCCGAAGCCGGGGTTGACGCTCATGACCAGGATCAGGTCGACACGGTCGAGCACGTAGGCGATGGCGCCCTCGGGCGTCTGCGGCGTGAGCGAGACGCCGGCCTTCTTGCCGGCCGAGCGGATCAGCTGCAGCGACCGGTCGAGGTGGGGTCCGGCCTCCGCATGCACGGTGATGATGTCGGAGCCGGCCTTGGCGAAGGCCTCGATGTAGGGATCGACCGGGGCGATCATCAGGTGCACGTCGAGCGGCTTCCTGGTGTGCGGGCGGACGGCCTGCACCACCAAAGGGCCGATCGAGATGTTGGGCACGAAATGGCCGTCCATGACGTCGACGTGCACCCAGTCGCACCCCGCGGCATCGATGGCCCGCACCTCCTCGCCCAGCCGCGCGAAGTCCGCCGACAGGATCGAGGGGGCAATCAGAATGTCGCGTTTCATGGCACCCGCCGCTCCTCTTCCCTCTCCTCCCGAGCACGCTGCCTGAGCGCGCGAGAAGGAGGCCCTTCGTTCATCCGACCCCGCGCGTCTTGGTCTTGCCGCGCTCGGCGTGACGCTCGAGGAACTCGATCATGGCGCCGGCGACATCCGTGCCGCTCGCCGTCTCCATGCCCTCGATGCCGGGCGAGGAGTTCACCTCGAGAACCAGGGGCCCGCGCCTGGAGCGGAGCAGGTCGACACCGGCGACGTTGAGGCCCAGCACCTCCGCCGAGCGAACCGCGGCCCGGCTCTCCTCCTCGGATACGACCACCGGCATCGCCTTGCCGCCCCGATGCAGGTTGGCCCGAAACTCGCCGCCGGTACAGGAGCGCATCATGCTGGCCACCACCTTGCCCCCGATCACCAGCACGCGGATGTCGTTGCCCGCCGCCTCCTTGATGTACTCCTGCACCAGGATGTTCATGTTTGCGGCACTGAATGCCTCGATGATGGACTTTGCCGAAGCTGCGGTCTCCGCCAGGATCACGCCCCGGCCCTGCGTGCCCTCGAGCAGCTTGATGACGCAGGGCGTGCCGCCGACCTCCTTGATCACGTCCTCGGCATGTCGAGGCCCATGCGCGAAGGCGGTGACCGGCAAGCCGATGCCCTCGCGCGCCAACAGCTGCAGCGCACGCAGCTTGTCGCGCGAGCGCCCGATGGCGACGCTCTCGTTGAGCGGGAACACGCCCTGCATCTCGAATTGCCGCAGCACCGCCAGGCCGTAATGGGTGATCGAGGCCCCGATGCGCGGGATGACCGCGTCGTACTGCGGCAGCATCCGCCCCCCGTGCCGCAGCGTCGGCCGGCTCGAGGTGACGTTCATGTGCAGCTGCAGGGTATTGAGGACGTCGATCTCATGGCCGCGCGCGCGTGACGCCTCGACGATGCGCCGGTGCGAATAGAGGCTCGGATTGCGCGCGAGCATGACGAGCTTCATGAATGGTCCACTCCCTCGCGCCGCCTCGGCCTGGGAGACGGCGAGCGAAGCCAGCGCGTGACCCTGATAGTCCAATTCACGCGGCTCGGCCAACACCGACGCATGCCGCAACTCGGCGGTCCGCGTCAAATTGCCGGCGTGCGCTTGGTTGCGCAAACCTGCATGCGACCGGCGGAAGGGATGCCGTTCAGCGCGGTGACGGGGTGGACTCGGCAGTGGTGGGGGCGGTGCCGGCCGCTGCCTCATCAGGATCGATGCTGGCGTAGAAGAGCCAGGCACCGGCAACGGCCATCGCGCATATCATCAGCAGCCACAGGGCTGCACGGCGGAGCGCCCAGCCAAGGGAGGCGAGTTGCGGCCTTGGTTGGACCTCGAGCGAGGACTCGGAAGCGCTGGGCTGCACAGACAAAGCTTGAACCTCCCTCGTGCCGCAAGCATTCGTGCATTCGCAAATCGCCCCGCCGGGCGTGATGAATGAGGTCACCAGTGGGGCGCCGTCAAGGCGGAGCGGCGCGCGCGGGCTCGTTGTTGAACGCTTCTCAACCCGCTGTGGCGCGAAGGTGACAAGCGTGCTCACAACGGCGTTACCGGACCCGTCGCCCGAACGCGAGGATCGCCGTGAGCGGCAGCACGAGGCTCACCACGTAGGCGGCGATAACGAGCGAAGGCAGGCTGTCATAGTGACCGCGATCCACGTGGAAGATCTGGTTGAGATACTTGGTCCCGAGCGTGCCGGCCGTCAGCGCCAGGTTCATGAGCGAGGCCATCAGCGCGAACCAGGTCGCTCTGTGGCTGCCGGGTGCGTAGATGGCGATGAGAGTGAGCAACGGAATCATGCCGAGCTGGTCGAGGGGTGACACCGCGGCGGCGTCGAACAGCGCGATGCTGCGCGCGCCGATGCCGAACAGGCGCTCCGTGACGACATTGAGCTGGAACACCAGGATCAGCGTCGGCAGCGCCAGAACCGTGCCCGTCAGCGTGAGCCAGAGCAGCACCTGTGGCACCGGCCTGCGCGTGATGAGGTCGGACAACAGCCAGGTTCCCGCAATGGCAATGACGGCGCCGAGCTGCTGCAGCGTTCCATAGAACGCTTCATCGAAGCCCAGCACGTCGATTGTGAACCAGCGGTAGCCGTCGCCGACCGTGGGCGTGGCGCGGAACACGAATATGATGAGGGCAGCGTACAGGATGTGCATGCGCGTCTCGCGATTCACTTCCTGGGTCACGCGATCGAGCATCCAGATCACCACGGACATCGAGACGGCGAATATGATCTCCTGGCTGTACGCAAAGCCACTCAGCGCCATGGCGACAACAAAGGCGCCGAACGCCAGGCCTCCGCCGAGTATGCGCCAATCGGTCGGCCGCCGCTCGCTGGTCTCGAGGTGGACGAGAAGCGCGCCCGACAGCGATATGACCGGAACGGCAAGACCACAGAGGAAGACGGTGGAATAGGATACCCACGACGCCAGCCAGCCCGACAGTCCGGCGACGGCAAAGACCCCGAACGCCAGCGCCAGCCGGCCCAGGACCTGCACCATACCGAGGTCGTGATCGATCTCGGCCTTGGTCCTCGGGCTCCCGTCGGGGTTGGTCCGCGGCACCACCTCGGTGCTCATGGCATCGGCGACCACGTCCTGCACGACAAGCCCGGTCACCGACATGAGCGAGGCAGCGACGTAGAGCTGATCCGGCGGCAAGACAGTGATCCAGCCGCCGGCGGCACCCGCGAGCAGGACGAAGCTCGTAGCGATGAGCCCGGCGCCGAGGAAGACGTAAGCGCGACGCTGCGAGCCGAAGAAGGGCACGGTATCGACCAACTCGCCGAAGACCATCTTCACCGTCCACGGCAGCGAGAACCACACTGCCAGGCCCGAGAGCTCCGCCGGGGTCCACGTGAGCGACTTCTTGATCCAGAAGGCCTCGGCGATGGCCGTCAGCCCCATGGCGCCGTAAGCGAAGTAGACCAGCAGCAGCGGCAGATATGCGGGGCGCATGGCGCGGACGGGCGCCAGCACGGCGTTCTCGATCTGCTGCTTCCAGTAGCCGGCAGGTCGTGGGCTTACGGCGTCCATCGCTTGGTCCGGATCCGATGGGCGGGGCGCACGAGCAGGCATCGCGTCACGCCGAAGTCCACATGGAGCAGGTCGGCAGGCCCAAGGCAAGGCAACGTCTCGGCTTGTCTTGCGTTGGGCGAGCCGGTACCGTGCCCCGCAACCGGTTCAATCGATCGCAGAGCTCGCGCAACGGAGGACCCCGTGACCTTCAAGCTCCCCGAACTCCCCTATGCCTACGACGCGCTCGGCCCCTACATGTCGGCGGAGACATTGCAGTTCCATCACGACAAGCATCATCAGGCGTACGTCGATAACGGCAACAAAGTCGCGGGCCCCGGCACCAAGTACGACGGCAAGTCGATCGAGGACATCTGCAAGGAGGCCTTTGCCGCGAAGGACGCGCCGGTCGTCAACAACATCGGCCAGCACTACAATCACATCCATTTCTGGCAGTGGATGAAGAAGGGCGGCGGGGGCAAGAAGCTGCCTGCGAAGCTGCAGGCCATGGTCGACAAGGACCTCGGCGGCTTCGACAAGATGCGCGCCGACTTCATCAATGCCGGAGTTACGCAGTTCGGCTCGGGGTGGGCGTGGCTCGCCGTCAAGAACGGCAAGCTCGAAGTGACCAAGACGCCCAACGGCGAGAACCCGCTGATGCAGGGAGCCGCGCCGATCCTCGGCGTCGATGTGTGGGAGCACAGCTACTACATCGACTACCGCAATGCGCGGCCCAAGTATCTCGAGGCCTGGTTCGACAACCTGGTCAACTGGGACTACGTCGAGGCCATGCTCGCCAAGGCGAAGTAGGCTTGCAACGAGCCTGGGAACCCGGGCGCCGGGCGCAAGCCCGCACCAGCCGAGCGTCTGACGATCTCAGCGCTTCTGTGCCTCGCGCTCGATGTTGAGCGTGTTGCGCAGGCACGAGCGCCTGTGGACGCTCGTATCGAGGCATTGCTGCAGGCGGTCGAGAAACCGGATCTGCATCCGGTAGCTTCCGGCAAGACAGGCGCGGTCGCCGCCGCAACGGCTGCGGTCCTGGGCCTGCTCCGCGTGCCAGTGCCTGACGCCCAGATACTGGCCGTAGGACAGGCGACGCGCGAAGCCGACGAGGCGGACGGAGATCTGGTCCTCGGCGCGGGAGAGCTGCGCATCCTGACAGATGGTCAACTCGGTCTCGCCCAAGAAGCGCGACCTGCAATCGAGGGCCGCCGCCGGACGCATGCCGGGTACCCAGAGCAGAGTCAGGGCGAGACAAGCTGCAAACCTTGCCAGCACCACCTTCGTCATCGTTCCCGGCCTCTCCTGCGATCAGGCGCCAATCATTACAGCATACGCGCGCCCGCCGTCGCACTTCAATCTCGCAGACGCCTCCCACACGCCGTTCATGCAGGTTGCGGCCTTGCCCCCCAGCCACTATGTTCCGCCCCACCTTCCTTGCCGCCCAAGGGCGCAGCAGTGATGGGGCGTAGCCAAGCGGTAAGGCAGCGGATTTTGATTCCGCCATTCCCAGGTTCGATTCCTGGCGCCCCAGCCAATCAGGCCTCGACGCCCCGGGCAGAAACGTCAGCTCTCGTCCTCGCTACTGCGGCACCGGCGTCAAGACCGGCCGCCCTGCGAAAAACGCCTCGAGATTGGCGAACATGACGTCGCGCTGCGCCTTCTGGGCGGACGCCGAGATCGCCGCCATGTGCGGAGTGAGGACGACGTTGTCGAGCCGCTTCAGCCGCTCCGGGATGTGCGGCTCGTCCTCGTAGACATCGATGCCAGCGCCGGCGATCGTCCCGGCCTCGAGCGCGTCGCATAGTGCCCTCTCGTCGACGGCGATGCCGCGCGAGATGTTGATGAGGTGGCCTTTCGGCCCGAGCGCGGCGAGGACCTCGGCGTTGATCGCGTGATAGTTGCCGGCGTCGGCACGCACCGACACGACCAGGACATCGGCCCACGCCGCAAGGCCGATCAGCGTCGCATGATACGTGTACGGTGTTCCAGGCCGCGGGTTGCGGTTGTGGTAGCCGATCTCCATTTCGAAGGCGGCAGCTCGCTGCGCAACCTTGGAGCCGATCGCGCCGAGGCCATAGATGCCGAGACGCTGGCCGGCGAGCTCCGGCGTCATGGCCAGGCGCTCGATGAGATCGCCGCGCCAGCGGCCTGCGCGCGCGTATCGGTCGCCGCGAACCAGGTTGCGCACGCTGGCGATGATGAGCCCCATGGCAAACTCGGCAACCGCCGTTGCGTTGGTGTCGCCGGCATGGGTGACGACGATGCCGCGCGCCCGCGCGGCCGCGAGGTCCACGCCTTCGAAGCCGGTGCCGTAGCAGGCGATCAGCCCGAGCTTCGGCAATGCATCCATGAGCGCGGCATCGGTCTTCAGGCCGCCCAGCGTGATGAGGGCGCGCGCCTCGCGTGCCTCAGTTGGGATGGCGTTGGCACCCGACGGCTCGAGGAGGTGGAGCGCATAGTGATCTGCCAGCCGGCCGAGCAAGCGCGGAGGAAAGCTCGCTGCAAGCAGGATGGCGGGTTTCATGGGGCACCGTGGCGACCAGCTGACAAGGCTGCTGCACTGCAGCACGATCGCCCGCCGGGCTTCAAGCCTTTCGTTGGTCTACGCGGCCAATCCATCGAGCCTGATGGGAATTCCGGCCGCGGCCATGTATCGCTTGGCCTGTCCGATGCTGAAGGTGCCGTAGTGGAATATCGAGGCCGCGAGCACCGCGCTGGCGTGGCCTTGCTTCACGCCCTCCACCAGATGCTCGAGCGTGCCCACGCCGCCCGAGGCGATGACCGGCACGCTCACCGCATCGGAAATCGCGCGCGTGAGCTCCAGGTCGAAGCCGGCCTTGGTGCCGTCGCGGTCCATGGAGGTGAGCAGAATCTCCCCGGCGCCCAGCGCCACCACCTCGCGCGCGTACGCGACGGCCTCGAGCCCGGTGGGCCTGCGACCGCCGTGCGTGAAGAGCTCCCAGCGCGGCGTCGCGCCCGGCGCCGAAACGCGCTTGGCGTCAATGGCAACGACGATGCACTGGGCGCCGAACTTGTCGGCGCCCTCGGCCACAAACTGCCGGCGATCGACCGCGGCGGTGTTGATCGACACCTTGTCGGCACCCGCGTGCAGGAGCTTGCGGATATCCTCCGTGGTGCGCACGCCGCCGCCGACGGTGAGGGGCATGAAACAGCGCTCCGCGGTCCGCTCGACGACGTGGAGAATCGTGTCGCGGTTCTCGTGGCTCGCCGTGATGTCGAGGAAGCACAGCTCGTCGGCGCCGGCGGCGTCGTAGGCGGCCGCAGCTTCGACGGGGTCGCCCGCATCCTTGAGGTCGACGAAGTTCACGCCTTTGACGACACGACCGTCCTTGACGTCGAGGCAGGGGATGATGCGGATCTTGAGCATGGCTCAGGCGATCGTCGGCGCGTCCGGAATGCCGCGGAAGATGGCGGCCATGGAGATCTCGACGCCGAGGCCGCCGAGCGCAATCTCCCCGTCACGGCCGGCCAGCTCGGTCGGCAGTCCGGGCCAAGATCCGTCGCTCTGCCGCGACCATACCCAGGCGCGTGGCTCGTCCTGCGCGCAGATCAGGTAGGTCTGCAGCGTGTCGATCGACGTGTACTCCTCCAGCTTCTCGGTGAAATCCGTGCCGGTCGTCGATGGGGACAGGACTTCGGCGATGAATATGGGTGTGCTCGTAGCGAGCTCCCGTCGATCAGGCACCTTCAGGTCCACAACCACATCGGGACTGCGCACACCGAACCGTGACTGGACGGCGAAGTCAGCGGAGCTGACCGCAAAGACCTCTCGATCCAACTGACGGCCAAGCTCTATGATTATGTTCGCGCAGATTTCAGCATGTCCCCTGGATGCAAAGATCATGTTGCAAACCACCCGCCCCCGCGACAGCTCGAATTTACCCTCCTCGCGCCGGCGCTGGGACGACCAGAGCAGGAACGCGTCCGGGTCGGTGGGCGCCGCGCCGGTCATCTCGGCCCGGTGGGTTCTGCGGGTATCTTGCTGCATGGGCCACATCTAGCATGCGCCGATGCGACGACAAAGGCCGGGGCGATCGTCGCCCCCGGCGCCACATCCTCTTTCATGGCATGTTGGGGGTGCGGTGCCCGGGCGGTGCCAGTGTTGCCCGGCTCTCCCTCACGAACACTTGCCCGCCAAGTCGTCGAGCGCCTGGTTGTAGGCCTTGCCGTCCGCCGAGGTCTCGTTCAAGCCATCGGCCACGTTCCAGGCCGTCTCGAAGTCGGCGCCGAGCTGCTTCATGTATTCGTTGATCTTGGCATCCTGCTGCGGGGTCGCCTTCTCGCCGGCGGCATCCATCACCTTTGTCATCTCGCAGAAGGTCTTGAGCTTGGCAGGGTCTCCGCTGACCGCCTTGAACACCTTGATCGCCGAGTCGACTTTCGGCGAGGCGGCAACGGCCGGAGCGGCCGCGAGGCACAGTGCGACCAGAGTGACAACGACGCGCTTCATCTTGGGTCTCCTCAGGATTGATGTGGTCGAGAACGCCATTACCCGGATATTCCGTCGTTGCCGGCGGATGGGCCGCACCGGCACTCAGCGCAGAGCGGCGGCCCCGCGCGTCGGCCGGTGTTGCCCGATTCTCACCTGCTCTGATGATCTTTCGTGCTGATCAGGCCTTCTGCATCTCCAGGGGCGCGGGGAAGTAGCGGAAGCCGTCACCGTTCTTCGCGACGTGGCCGACGCCCGGCCAGGGGAAGTGGTAGGCGATGAGCGGGATCCGATTGGCGGCCAGCATGTCGAGGACGCGCACGCGCGTGTTCGCGGACTGTTTGGAGTCGGTATCGTACGCGAACTCGATGCGCGGCTTCTCCACCAGCAGCACCTGGTGATGGGTAAGGTCGCCGATGGCGGCCAACGTCTTGCCGCCGGAGGTGATCATGAACACCGTGTGACCCACCGTATGCCCGGGCGCCGCCATGGCCTGGATGCCCGGCAGGAACTCCTGCCCGTCCTTGAAGAACACCATGCGGTCGCGATTGGGCAGCAGGTTCTTGCGCGCACCCTCCACGAACGGCTTCATGTACGCGGGATCCTTGGCCGCCAGCTTGGCCTCGTCGGTCCAGAAGTCGAAGTCGGCCTGCGAGATGTAGATCTGCGCGTTCGGGAAATGGCGGCTGCCGTCATCGGCCATTATGCCCCAGACATGATCGCAATGCGCGTGCGTGGCGACCACCGCGTCGACGTCCTTGGGATCGATGCTGGCGGCCCTGAGGCTTGCCAGCAGCTTGCCCGTGGTGGGGCCGAACATCGTCGATGAGCCCATGCCGGTATCGAACAGAACCATCTTGTCGCCGGTATTCAGAACCAGCACGTTCTGCTCCAGGATGACATTGCTGGGCGACAGGAAATTATCGGTAAGCATCTTGCCGATCTCTTCCTTGGACGAGCCGAGGAAGCTGCTCGAAGGGTCACCGAGAGGCAGAATGCCGTCCGAGACGACGGTCGCCTGCATTGTGCCGTGGTTGAATCGGTAGAAGTACGGAGCCTGGTCCTTGGCAAACGGAGCTTTGGCCATGGCCCCGCAGATCGGTAAGCCGGCAAGACCCGTGGTGCCGACAATCGCGGCTCCGCCCAGCAGCGCCTGACGGCGCGACATTGCTGTCACTGTCATCGCGTTTCCTCCATAGCTGGTGAGTTCTTCGCGTCCTTGCATGTGCGCGAAGATGACAGCCTACCGCCGAATTGCGTCAGCATGGAGAGCGCTGCCCTCGCGAGGCAGCACGATCACGCAGGCCTGCGTTGCGCGATCAGCGAGAGCGCGGCCCGCGCGTCGAGCCGGCCATCGTAGAGTGCACGGCCGATGATCGCGCCGTGGATCATGCTGTGCTCGGGCCGCAGCAGGGCCTCGATGTCCTCGAGGCCGGCGAGTCCCCCGGAAGCAATTATGGGGATCGTGGTTGCCCGGGCCAGCTCCGCCGTAGCCGGAAGGTTGAGGCCGGCCAGGACCCCGTCCCGATCGATATCGGTATAGATGATGGCCGCCACACCCGCGCCTTCGAATCGGCGCGCCAACTCCCTGGCGTCGAGCTCGCTTTCCTGCGCCCAGCCTTCGACGGCGACTTTGCCCGCCCTGGCGTCGATACCCACGGCAATTCGTCCCGGATAGGCACGGCAGGCAGACTGCACGAGCGCCGGATCGCGCACGGCGACGGTGCCAAGGATCACGCGTGCAACTCCCTTGGCCAGCCACGCCTCGATCGTCTCGAGGTTGCGGATGCCACCGCCGAGCTGCACGGGGATGGAGACGGCGCGCAGGATCGCTTCGACGGCCGCCGCGTTGACGGGCTTGCCGGCGAAGGCGCCATTGAGGTCCACGATATGCAGATGCGTGAAGCCCTGCGACGCAAACAGACGGGCCTGGGCGGGCGGGTCGTCGTTGAACACGGTTGCGCGCGCCATCTCGCCGCGCTGAAGGCGGACGCAGCGACCATCCTTCAGGTCGATGGCGGGGAACAGGATCATCGCGGGAGGGCCGCCGCTTTCCGAGAGGCAGCTACCGCCCGCCAGTCCCGGCGGCAGCCATCAGTTCGCTATCTTTGTCGGCGCACAATGGGGGAAGTTCGCCTCCAGTCAAGATCGCGTCGTGCACGATCCCGGACCTGAGACCCTCATTGTGGGCCAAGCTGCCAGGCGCCCGCTCGTCGAGCAGGACGCGGTGGATATCTGGATCGCACGCTGGCTGAGGGTGCGCCGCAAGGAGCTGCTCCTGCGCTACGGCTGCGACCCTCGGCGGCTCTACGAAATCTGGGAGGGGAAGCGCTTCCCCGCCAGCCGAGACAAGGCCCGCGCGCTGTTCGACGAGCGCCATCCAGGCCTCGTCGACCGCGTCGATTACGGCCGACATCGCACGATCTCGCGCCGGCCGCCTGCCGAACTGCAGCCAGACTTGTTCGACCCCGCGTAGCCGGCAGGCGTTGCACCACGCCCTTTGCTCGCCGCGGAACGAACCAGAAACAATTCTCTCGACTCCGTTAGCGAATCTCGGCATGTTCTCTTTACGTTCTCGCCCCGGTCCGCGTATCGTGAGGACGCTCCCAACCGCCTCACCCGCCACTCACGCAAGCCACGAAAACCCATGCGCACCTATCTCATCACCTACGACCTCGCCGGCGCTGCCCGCCACTCACTGTCGAGCGCCATCATGCAGCTCGGAGAAGCGTGGGCCCGCCCGCTCGAGTCCACGTGGTACGTGCAGTCCGCCGAGCGCGCCGATGCCCTGGAGCGCCGGCTCAAGCCGCACCTCGCCGGCGAGGACGGCCTCCTGATCCAGCAAGTCGAGAGCGACGCCCTCCTGCTCAACACCGCGGTCAGGTGGTTCCGCAGGCGCCGGCAAGAAGCCGGTGCGGCAGCCGACAATGTCGTTGCGTTCCCTGTACCTGCGTCGCCTGAGGCAAGGGCGGCCTGACCTCGTTCCCCTCAGGGCCGCCACTTCAGGAAGTTGGAGATGAGCCGCAAGCCCAGCGTTTGGCTCTTCTCCGGGTGGAACTGGGTGCCCGCGATGTTGTCCAGTCCGACCATCGCGGTCACCGGTCCACCGTAATCCGCCTCGGCGATCACGTTCCTGCGGTCGGCCGCAGCGAAATGAAACGAATGTACGAAGTAGGCGTGCAGTCCCTCCGGCCCGGTTCTGATGCCGGCCAGCAGAGGGTGATCGTTGACCACCTCGAGCGTGTTCCAGCCCATGTGGGGAATCTTCAGCGTGGGGTCGCGGGGCTCGATGACCCTCACGTCTCCCTTGATCCAGCCGAAGCCGGGCGTGATCCGGAACTCCAAGCCACGCTCGGCAAGAAGCTGGGCGCCGACGCAGATCCCGAGAAACGGCCGCAGCCTGACGCGCACGCTCTCCTCCAGCGCCTCGCTCATGCCGGGCAACGCGTCGAGGCCCCGCTTGCAGTCCGCAAAGGCGCCGACGCCCGGCAGCACGACCCGGTCCGCAGAGGCGACGGCCCGCGGGCTCTCGGTCACCTCGATGCGCACGTCGACCTCGCTCTCGCGCGCCGCCCTCTCGAAGGCCTTGGCCGCCGAGTGCAAGTTTCCGGAGCCGTAATTGATGATGACGAGGCGCTGCATGACGATGGCTGCTATGACCTTGCGCCGATGAGCCCGCCCAGCCGTCGCCAGCTTCCGCCGTTGGGCGCTCGCGATCGGCCGGGGCTGGCAATGATCGGCTGGCTGGGAAGCCAGACGTCGAAGAACCGTCGCTCGCACTCGGGCGCGGTCCTGCCCGAGACCGTGCCAACGATGCTCCAACCCCGGCGCTCGAGGCCCCAGCGGCGCAACGCGTCGGCCTCGAACCCGACGAGCAGGTTGAGTGCGAAGCCGCCAAGCGCCACCCAACGTTGCTCGAGGGCGTTCGTTTGCGCCAGGAGTTGCAGCAGCCCGCTCACGAGCGCGTAACCCAGCAGCGGCCACCACAGCCGGTGAGCGAGCAGCCAAAGAGGGGCGAACAGGGCAGCAAGCCACGAGAACCCCTCCTTGATGAAGACGAGGCTCTCGGCCCTGTCGACGCGGTCGGCGGGCGGATCGGGGGGCTCGTGCACGGTATAGCTGGGCATCGCGGGGCGACCTCCGGGTGCCGTTCCTGTCCCCAGCATATGCGTCACCGCGCGCCCGAGACGCAAGTGGCCTGAGCGCCTGAGCGCCGAAGGTGTCCACGGGTCTTGCGGCCCACCACGCCGCCGCGACCGGCCAAACCCTCATCGAATGCCTTCCCACATGGCGACGATACCCGAAGGCCGCACCACGCCCCTGGCGGCAAGGCTGCAGCCACAGCCCAGTGCCTTCAACACCGCCAAGCCCTGGAGGCCGCCGCCCTCACCCGTCCTCAGCGCGGACAGTTTCTTGACAACGGCAGTCCCCCCAACCTAAATGCCGCTACCCTGGGGCCGTAGCTCAGATGGGAGAGCGCTGCAATCGCACTGCAGAGGTCAGGGGTTCGATTCCCCTCGGCTCCACCAATTAAATCAAGCGCTTAGCTCAATAGTGGCGCTTCCAAAAATCATCGGTCACACACCGGTCACACACGGATGCAGATTCGCATCGTGCCAGAACAGGCGCGCGCGTACCGGAACACCGGCGCTGTGTGTGACGGGTGCGCGGGCTGATCGATGCCCAATCAGCGCCTTTGTGTCCCCGCGCAGCCAAGCATTCCGCTTGTCGAAGGAGCGGACGCCATCGCCGTCAGGAGGACAAGTGTGTCATGGCCGGCCAGAGGGAGAAGGCCTTGGACCACACAACCGGCGTAGCGCATCCCGTTGCTCGGGCGTGAACACCGTCACCGGATAGATTGGCTTGGCGACGCCAGCTATCTGAGCGGCAACAGCAACAAGAATGTTCGCCCGCGAGAGTATCGACAAGACCACCGCTACACCTCCCGCCCGAAGTCCTGACCGGGATTGCGCCTGCGCCAGACGTCCATCTGGCGCCGGATGTTTTGGGCGCGGGGAGGGTCTTCGACGAGGCTCGCCTTTGCGTCCGCGATGGTGATGCCGCGGACGCGCAGATAGAGGTCACGCGCGGCCTCTTCGCGCGCGTCGGACTGGCGCGAGAGCAGGCCATCATACTTGCGGCCGTACTCGGCGAGGATCCGGTCGGTGAAATAGCGCAGCTCGGCGCGTTGCACCTGGGCGAGCCGGCCGCGCTCGTTGCGGTGGACGTCCTCGACATAAAGAAGCAGCTGGCCGGTGTGGCGGATCGCATGCCGCATCTGGCGGATGGTGAGCGGGGTGCCCGCGCCGAGGCGCTCGCGGTTGGCGAACACATAGACCACGCGCTCCAGGGTCGTGGCCCGGGCAAGGTATTTGATCTCGCGCTTCTGGATCCTGTAGAGCTCGCGCCACTCCGGCCGGAACTGCCGCGCCACATGCTCGTAGGCCTGGCTGAGGGCCTCAGACATTATGGCCTTGAAGTCGCGGCGCTCCTGACGGTGGCCTTGCCAGGCGGCATAGCGCTGCGGTCTGGCTGCGAGGATCAGCTCGTGCCGCAAGCGCGCTTGCCGATCCTTGAGATCCTTCCATTCGAACCACTGCGAGCGGTTCATGGCCCTGTGCTTGACCGGCACGTAGGGGGTCTGCCCGGCGCCGCCTTGTACCTTGCCGGCCGCCGTCAGCAGCTTCTCAGCCTTCCGCGCGCTCTTGATGCGGTCGCGCTCGGCGTTGTTGTGGATCCGCTCGTCGCAATGGAGCCCGTGCTCGCGCTCGTAGGCTTCGGCCCATCGGGAGAGGCGCTCCTTGGTATATTTGAGGGGAGCGGTGAGCCCGGTGTCGGGATGGATGGTATTGACCACGAGGTGCACATGCAAATGCTCCTTGTCGCCATGGGCAGCAATCAGCACCTGGTGGCCGAGGAGGTCGAGGGCCTTGAGGCTCGAGAGCGCGGTCTCGCGCATGTGCTCGGGGGAGGGATGGTCGCTCGCCGCCCAGGAGAGCGAATAGTGCAGCACCGGCTTGGTGTTCTTGCGCCCGCGCGCGTCATGGCCGGCGCGGGCTTTGATGATGGCCTGATCGCGGGCGACGGCGAACATCTCGAACCACGCGTCGTCGGGGTGCGAGAAGATGTTCAGCGTGTCTGTCCAAAGGACCCGGCTACGGGAAGTCGTCCCGGCGTCGTGCAGGATATAGCCGCACGCTCCTTTGAAACTCTGCCCGCGTTTGTGGAGGCGGGGAATCATTGGCGATGGTCCTCGTTCTGAGGGCTTGGGTCTTCTGTCTGGCGAGTTCTTCGGACAAGAGAGCCGAGATCAGGTCGTGGGCGGTCTTCCAGGCGAACCGCGTGTCGGCCGGCAGGTTGCTGTTGAGCGCGTGGGCGATCTGGTTGGCGTTGTTGCCGATCCGCCGCAGTTCATTGAAGAGGGCCGGGTCCATGACGGTGTAGGCCGGGCGGGGGCCGGCCACGATCTTGCCGTCGCGCACGAGCCGCTCACACAAGCCCGAGACGCTCAGTCCGAGATCTCGCGCTTGGGCTACACATTGGGCGTAATGGTCTTCTGTAAGCCGGATCGTCACCGTGCGGGTGCGGGGTGCCGAATGGTGCGTGCGTGGCTTGGCCATCGCGGTCTCGTTCCTGTTGCATGCGGGGCGCGGACGCGCCCCGACCGGATGGGGTCCAGGGGAAAGCGGAGCGCCTTCCCCGGCGAGAGGGATTTGCAATCGATTGCAAGCGTGAGCGCCGCAATCGTTTGCAAATCCACATCTCGCTACCCCTCTGTTTTACGGTACGTGCACTCCATTCTGACGCTCATTCTCTTTTGTTGGGTTATTCGCAAGTTTTTGGAATTGACCCACGCAAATGGCAAGAGGTGGAACTTGGCATAACATCGGCAATTCCGCAGCGTTTGGGGTAACGTGACGGAACATGTCACGCGAATCGGCGCGAAAATAATTTTCGCGCCAGACGCCGTCCACCCCGACCACATCGAGACTGCCGCCGTGCTCGCATCGCGCAAGGCGGACCTCGAGCCCACCCGCGTGGCTTGCGCCACGCGGGTCCCTGCGGCTCGGTCCCCGCGTTGCGGCTTGCGGCCTTGCGTGATGCTGCGCGCGGACGGCGCGTTGCATGCGCGGGTCGGGGCGGAAGGATGGGTGCTTTCAGGGTCGAACAGAAGGATGTGTGATTTGGCCTGTGTGCGAACGCGGCCACACTATGGAAATGCGCCTTTCAGGACTCGCCGACAGCTCATCGCGAAATATTTTTGAATTGAAACCTGCCATCGCATGCCGGTGCTTTGCGCAGCACGGGTGAATTTGCCCGCGCGTTTACATATCGCCATCCTTTGCATTAACTCGAAACACGTCGCAGGGAGCGGCAATCGTTTTCGATATCGTAGTGCGTGCCACTCGCGTCGGAGAGCGCAATGGCGGTCGCAGACTTTCCGCCCCGAGGGTCGGGAATCGAGGGGCGTCCCGAGACGCCGCCGGCGCAGATCTGGGCGCATCCCTGGCAGCTGGGGCCGGCGTGGGACTGGAAGCCCGGTATGGTGCTGCTCGGGCAGTGGCAGGGACGTCTCATCGGCCGCGATGATGACCGTCATGTGGTGACCATCGCAGGCTCGCGGGCGGGCAAATCCTCCACGGTGCTGATCCCCAACCTCAGGCGCTATCCCGGCTCGGTCATCGTTCTCGATCCCAAGGGAGAGCTTGCGCGTGCGACAGCCGCGCATCGGCAGCGTCTGGGGCAGCGTGTTTATGTGCTCGACCCGTTCGGCGAGACGGGCATGGCGTCCGCGTCCCACAACCCGTTTGACGAGCTCGGCCACGGGAAAGCCAGCCACGTTGCGGCCGATGCCGCCCAGCTTGCCGATGCGCTCATCATCGGCAACCCGAGGGACCCGCACTGGACCGACAGCGCCAAGAACCTCATCCGCGGCTATGTCCTGCACCTGCTTTCGACGACGACACAGGCGACGTTGCGCGAGGTGCGGCGTCTGCTCAACGCCACGCCGGACGAGCTGGACGGCCTGTTCGAGGCCATGACCAACTCGACTGCCTTCGACGGCATCGTCGCCAATATCGGCGCGTCGTTTCTGGGCAAGAAGGAAGCCGGCGGCCGCGAGCTCCAGGGCATCCTCTCGACGGCACAGGAGCAGACGGCGCCGCTCGATGACGTCGTCGGCGTCACCGGCCGCTCGGATTTCCGCCTGTCTGAGCTCGGCACAGGCAAGGTGAGCCTTTATCTCGTGCTGCCAGGCATGCGCATGGGCACGCATTACCGGTGGCTGCGGCTCGTCATCCAGCAGGCACTGGCGGCCATGGAGCGCCATCCCATTCCGCGCGGGTCGCTGCCGGCGTGGTTCGTCTTGGAGGAGTTTCCCTCCCTTGGGCATATGCGCTCGATCGAGACGGCCGCCGGCCTCATGGCGGGCTTCGGCGTCAAGCTGTGGAGCGTGCTGCAGGACCTCACGCAGCTTCAGACCCATTATCCCAAATCCTGGGAGACGTTTCTTGGCAATGCGGGCGTCATCCAGGCGTTCGGCAATGCCGACGTGACCACAACCGAGCATCTCGCCAAGCGGCTCGGCACAACGCAGGTCATGGAGCGCCAGAAGGTACGCGTCTCGGGCGCGGCCATGTCGCACGGCGATACGGGACTGCGGGAGCATCTCAGAAGCGTGCCGCTGCTCGACGCCTTCGAAATCACCCGATGGTTCTCGCGTGAAAGCGGCCGGCAGCTCGTCCTCGTGCCCGGCCGCCCGCCCATCTACATGGAAAGGCTCCCCGTGCATGAGCTTTGAATGCCATTATCTTCGCGAGGAACGGCCCGACGGCACGTTTGGGAGCGTCGGCGTCCTGTGGACAGAAACCCGGGCCTGGCTCTCGAGCCTGCTTGCGGTCGCGGGCGGTCTCATCCTGCCCATGCTGATGCTGTGGAGCGTCATCGAGCTTCAGCATCAGCTCGCGGTGCAGCGCACCGGCTTCGCGCATCGGGCGTCCGACCTTCCGCACTGGCTCATTCTCCCGGCTCTCATCGGTCTGGAATACATCTGCCTTGCCGAGCTCTGGGATCGGCCGACGCGGTGGCGCAGTCTCTTCTTCATGGCCGACGGCTCGAACCGTGCGCCGGACGGATTTGCCCGGCACCGCGGACTTGTCGCGATGCCCTATCACCAGAGCGAGATCAATTCCTTCGAGGTGCTGGCCTCGCGCGAGCCGCTCTGGCATCCGGTGCACATCGTGGCCGCGTACTTACGCAATGGCGATGTCATGCACGTTGCGGCGCGCCTGACCGCTGTCGAGGCGCACAAGGTCGCCGTTGAGCTCAACAACGCGCTCGGCGAGATGGGCGCCCATCGGGCGCGGCGCGCGCTTGCATCGGCGTGGCCGGACGCCGTCATTGACTGAAGGAGGATGCGATGGCGGATGAGGGTGGCCGCATCGAGCTGACATATCCCGTGCATTACCTCGAGGACGGCCGCACCGTCTGCGGCCATTCCCTGGCCCGGGAGCTCATCGGCGATGCGCTCAGGCTTCTCATCGGCATGCACGGCCGCAATCTGCGCGGGGCCTGGGACGAGTTTGAGACCATTGCCGATGCCGCGGCGCAGAGCCTCGATGAGCACATCCGTGCCGGTAAGGAGGTTGGCTTCGTGATCCGTGCCGACCTCGTGTCGTAACGCTCATGACGCGGAAGGCAAGGACGGGCGGGCTCATGCCACGCCGCCCGGGTCGGTATCGGGACGCGAGCGGTGCAGTACCAGGATGGTGCGCAACAGCGCTTCGGCATCGCCGAGATCCTGTTCGAGGAGCAGAAGCGTGCCGGTGGCGAGATTCTGCTCGCCGCGCTGCGCGGCCTCGTGCGCTGTACGCGCAAGCGTGGAGGCGCGATCCAGCCTCCGCGCGATGAGGGCGATGGTGGCGGAAATGGCGGCCAATGTGGGATTGGTCATGGCAATGTCCTTTCGCGACTATGAATTGGCCGTTACGCGAAACGCTTCTCATGGCATCGATCGCGTGTGGCGGTTGCGTGGGGCGCCCTGAACTCCGCGCCGGAAAGCCACCAGAAGGTCGGGGGCCGTCGTGGCGACGTGCTCTCCTGGGTCCATATGGCCCAGACATAGCGGTGCTTCGTGAAGTAGGCGGGTGGCGGCCCGTAGCGGTCCTCCGGCCAGCAGACGATATTGTCGATGGCATAGAGCCGGGCGGGCGGAGTCTCGCGCCACCATTCCGTACGCCGGGGATGGCAGAGCGAGGCCATGTTGAGCAGCATGGCGACGGTGCCGCCGGTCTTCCTCGCGAAGGCGAGCGCCTTGCGCACGAAGCGGTCGGCGAGGCCTGAGCCGTAAGGCGGGTTGGTGACGATGTGCCTGGCGCGCGGCTTTGCTTCGCGCAGGAAGTCGACGCCGGAAGCGCCGTACCCGTAAGGGTGCAGATCGGTCGCCACGACTGTGTACCCGTGGTCGAGGAGCACCTTCGCGATGCGCCCGTCGCCGCAGGCGGGCTCCCAGATGGAGCCGTCGAAGCTCTCGACGGAGAGCAGCGCGCGTGTGGCCTCGGGCGGCGTCGGATAGAACTCATTGGGCAGGCGACGGGGCACGAAGCAGCGGGAAGCGCGCCAGGCTGCGGGCGTGGCGAAGGTCATGGCCGCGCCTCCGCCTCGTAGTGGGCGCGTGCGCGCTCGAGCGCGGCTTCGAAGTCGAAGCCTCTCGCATCGGACCAGTGCATGAGGTCGCACAGGAGGTCGCCGAGGCTGTCCTCGTAGTCGCAGCCGGTGGCGCGGCGGAAGGCGATCAGGGCGGCTTCGCCCCAGAGCGCGCGTTGCAGGGTGCTGGGGGCGGTCATGCAAGGCCTCCCTCGCGCAACGCGTCGCGATAGAGATCCATGAAGCCGCGCACGCGGAACCGGAGCCAGACGATGTCCGAGCCGCGTGCGGCCGCATTCGGATGCTCGAGCAGGCGCTCGCACTCGCGGATGATCGAGACGGCCTCGTCGAATTGGGCTCTGAGCTGCTGGGAGGTCATCGCTGACCTCCCATGTCCAGAAGCTCGCTGTCGAAGGTCTCGATCTCGCCGTAGCGGGCGCGGAAGGCGGTCTCGCCGTCGAGATAGTAGAGGTCCTCGGCCCGGCCGATGGCAGTGTCGATGAACAGCTCGAAAGCGTCCTCGGCGTTCGGGTTGAAGAGGGCGGGGGTCATTGCTGGCCCCCGTGCGCTGCGCCGTTGAACTCGTCACCGGCGTCGTTCCTTTCCTCGATCTCGCGGACCACGATGCGGCCGGAGGTGGAGGTCGGGAACAGGTCGAACTTGAGGCCTGCGCCTTTCTTGTCCTTGTGCAGCCAGGCGGCGCCGATGCGCGTCCACCGCGCTTTCTCGCCTTCGCCTTCGACGTGCCAGATGGCGTGGGTCGGCCGCTTGTTGTCTTGGGATTTGGTGCTCATGGGTATCTTCCGTTGTTGTCGTTGTGGGACAAGCACCACGCCCGTCCCGATGGGGACGCAAGAACCGCCGACCATGCTCGCGGGTCACACAGGCAACACGGGAGCGCCCGGGTTTCCCCCGGGGCGCGAAGGGATCGGGCAGCCTGTTGACCCGTCAGCGAGCGGGCGGCGGTAAGGACCCATCATCGAGGGACGAGGGCCGTGCTTGGACATCCACGGCGCATGACGGCAACGGAGATCCGGGCGCCAATCGCAGGAACAGCGGCGATGATCCCGGGCTGGGCTCGTGAAGAAGGGCGAGAATGACCGGGACCACGCCATGATGCGACTGGAATTGCAGCGGCAAGAGCGCAGCCGGAATTCCGCCATGGTCCGATCCGTCCATGCTTGGGGTGCGCGAGCGGAGGGAGACCGAGATGCCGGACGTGACGGCGATGAGCAGGCGGGAAGCAATGATGCTCGTAACGGCAGTCGCAGGCGCCGTGACGCTGCCGGGCATATGGGCTGCAACCGTCATCGGCAGGCCGCGTGGCGATAGCAGCGCGACGGCAAGCGTGTGCCTGAGCCCACAGTTCGAGAGCATGCGGCAGACGATGGAGGAACGCCTCGTGGCGTGGCAGCTGGCGCGAGCGCGGCTCGGCGAGGTGAATGCAGGTTACGTCGCGCGCTATGTCAGAGAGAAGCGCCGCATGGGCTGGTACTTCAATCGGCCCGAGGTCGCGGCCGAGCAGGAAGCGCGCATCCGAGCTGTGGCGGCGGTCGAGCGCGTGTTCCGCGCGAATGCGGAGACCCTCGCCGACATCGCGCTGCAATGGCAGGCCATCGGCCTCTATGAGGCCGAGCTCGGCGACAACATCGGGCTCGCGCGACGACACTTCGGCGCGGCGATCGCGGCCCGCGAAAGGGAGATCGTCGCGTGAGGGCGCACTTCAGAACGACAGCGTTGGCCGGACTGGCTGGGCTCTTGCTTGGGATCGCGGTGATTGCGCTCGCGGCTCACTTCCGCGCGGATCTCTTCCTGTCGCGGACGAACTGGTCCCCGGCTTTAGGCATGGAACGATAGCGGGCAAATGTGAGGGGGAGGAGGGGATGGCGGGTCCTGGTTCGGGCGCGACGGAGATGAGGTCAGAAGAATGGCTCGCCGCCTTCGCGAAACTCCTGATGGGTCCAGATGGCCTTGAGCAGGGGTGGCTGGTGCTGCGGGATCTGTTTCACAGCCTGACGGATGAGGAGATGGCCGTCGTCGTGCACTGGTGCGAGGTTTGGTAGGCACAGGCCGAACCACAGGACGACAGCATCGGAGCGCGGAAAGAATGATCTATCGCGGGCAAGAAATGCATTGAACCGATGAGTCGGGCTCCATTACGATTCCCGTATGGAGACTGCCGCCTACCTCGAACGCATCGACCGCGCGAAGAACATGGCCCGTTATTATCGGCTAACCATTGTCGAGACCTTGTTCGGCGAATGGGCGATGGTGCGCGAATGGGGCCGCATCGGACGACAGGGCCAGTCCCGCGAGCACTGGTGCACGACGAAGGACGACGCGGCAGGCCTGCTGAGGGCGCACCACCTGGAGCGCTTGAAGCGCGGATACCGGGAGGCCTGATGAGGCAGGCGTGGGAAGCACCCGATGACAGGGACGACGTCTGGGTTTCCGTAAGACTGCGCCTGCGTCACGCGCAACCTGACTTCGCATCGATGCTTGCTGAGGCACAGCCCTATGCACCCGAGCTGAGGGTCATTCGCGTCATCGAGTCCGAACGGAAATACTGCGCTCAGTCCGGCCGCGGCTACTCGGATGTGACGCTTCTGGTGCCGGAGGGCTATGTCGTGTTCTGGCGCGTGCACGGGGCATTGCGAGGCTTGACGCTCGAACAGATGGCGGCGCGGTGGACGATGGAGCGCGCCACCACAGAGCTTTGGCGACGCGACAGGCTCATTCCGTTCTAGCATGCGTATGGTCGGGGCTCGGCCGCCCCGACCACATGCAGCTTCACCACCAGGAGTCGTAATACACGGTGAGGCCGGCGGCGATGGCCTCGCGCGCCTTGGCGATGAAGGCCAGGTCATCCTGCATCTCGGAGCCATCGGACTCACCGAAGAAGAAGCCTTTTGTGTCCGGCAGGCTGCGTACGTAGATGGCGGCCTCGAGGCGGTCGAGGTCATCGGCCGTCAGGACGACGGGCACGCAGTTGAAGCTGTCGTCGGCGCCGCCTTTGTCGTAATACAGATCCCGCATCCAGCCGTGGAGGTTCGGATGCTTGCGCCAGTAGTGCAGCTCGCGCGCCTCCTCGACCTTGAAGTCGACTTGGGTGGCGGGCTTTTCCTTCGTTACGAATGCGTACATGTCGAGACCCATGGGTATGCTCCTTTCGTCGTTGCGCGTCCCTCGAGGACGCAGCGTCGAAAGGCAGCGGGCATGAGCCGCGGCCGTCATGGGCAACACGGGTCCGAAGGGCCGGTGCGGGCAGCCCATTGACGGCAAGGCGCCCGATGCGACAAGCGCGGCTGGGTACGAGGGGCGAGCCCACGAAAGGCGCAGAGCCGTCTCATGATGCTCGCATCGAAAGGCCCTGCACCTGCGCGGCCTGAAGGGTCTTGAGGTAGGCCACTGCCTCGGACGCGCGTGCGGCAGCGGTGAAGATGGCGCGGCTGTCGGACTTCATGAGCGTGAGCCACTGCGCGAGGTACTTTGCGTGGTCGGGGCGCGTGTCCTGCGTGATGCCAAGCTCGGCGCACAGAAACGCTGAGCCGATCTCGGCGACGAGCTCTTCGGCCGCATAGGCGGCATCGCCAAAGCGTTTGCCGAACGCACGATTGAGACGGTGCTCCGCGCCGGACCAGTGAATGCACTCATGACCGAGCACGGCGAAATAGGCCTCGGAGCGCGTCATCGTATCGGTGCCGCAGAACAGGCCTTCCTCGGGCATGTGGATGGTGTCGGTCGATGGACGATAGAAGGCGCGGTCGCCGCCAAGCTCGACGCGAGCGCCGGTCGAGGCAAAGAAGCGGTCGGCCTCGAGGATGCGCTCGATGGGACCAAGCGGCTGTGGGGCCTCGGGCAGCGTGAAACCGTCGACCTGTGCCGCATTGAAGACATAGGACGCACGTGCAATGCGGCGCTTGCCGTCGTCGGCATCGTCCTCAGGATTAGGCTCGATCTCATACTCTTTGTAGAAGACGACGAGTGTGGCCTTTTCCCCCTTGCGCACCTGGCAACCGAGCTCAGCCCACTGGCGATAGGTGGCCCAGATGGGCGCAGCGAAGCCCTGGCACTCGGCGGACACCCAGAGGCTGACGACATTGATGCCGTTGTAGAGCTTCCGGGTGAGGGCATTCTCCGGCATGAAGAGCGGGGCGGCCGACCGGCGCCAGGGCAGCGACGGACGACCGGGGTTCGCCTCGATGGCAGCGATGAGCCTGGCGGTGATCTCGGCGTGGATGTCGCGGCGCGCGGGTTGCGGCTTGGATGATGCGGGCATGTCGGTCTCCGTCGTCGGTTGGACGAGCCCGCGTGAGGGGCGGGCTCGATGCCGGACGAAGGCGACGGGGTCAGGCGGGCGCGGAACCGAGCCCCTGTTGACATAATGAGCGGGCGAGGCGGCCCGGGCACAGCCCGAGGCCGAGGGCGCAAGCCCTTGCAGCGACCGCGCACCGGCGCACGGTCGGCATGATGAGAGACCGCTAGGTGAGATCGGGACGACGAGTGAGCCCGCGTGGCGCACGCATTCGCCACTGACAAACGGATGACGGAACGACGGGAGGTTGAACGCCGGTGGACCGCCTATGGACCTGTGTGCCTAGGGGTCTGTTTCTTCGCGGCGCGTTGCGGTTGAGAACGAGGGGGGATGTGACTATGTTTGCTCTCAGCTGCCATCGAAACCCTGCGGTCGCGCGCAGCGATCTTGAGCGCGGCAATATCAGAGCAGCTTTCGACTACCGATAGGTGCGACACGGAATCCATGGCCGGCTGTGCCCGATTAAGTGGCTATCGCGTCTACGCGGCGAGACTTCGATCTTCTCGGCGATGTTGATCGTGGCGACCGCAATCCTTTCACCGATCTTGGGAGATGGCATCACTATTCGATGGTATGCGCCGCATCTTGGCAGGCCTTGGCACGATGACTGCACCAGTAACGCCTTTAATTGCCTGTAGTCCAGATTGCAGTTCGGCATGCTGTTCGGTGTGGGCCGCATCGTCCCATACGAAGACCACGATGGTGTCGTACGGCGACGGCTTGCTGAGATAGAGGTTGGCGTCGGCAGCAATCTCCTCAATCAGCGCGGCGTAGGCTGGCTGACCGCAGGAACGCAGAAATTTCACTTCGACGATGGTCCTGAGCGAGGGCACACCGAGGTCGGCGCGTGACTTCTTGTGTCCAATGGACGGCAGGTTCTCTTCATCCTCAAGGTCGGGGAGCACGGGGGCAAGGACCGTCCAGAGGAGGTTCTGGACGTGATACTCATTCTCGACCTCCCACCGGGCCGTGAGGGATCTCGACGTGCGGGGCTGGGCTTCGTAGGTCCACCGGCGCAAGGATCGGGCAACACCTGACAGCAGTGCAACCAGGCCGTCACGCGTGATCGAGTACGGATCGATTTGGGCGCCGCGGGCGCAAGCGTACTTGAAGGCGGCGAGCCGTGCCGCATCCCGGGCAGGGCCGTCGTGATGAGGCTCGAACGAGGTTATCGCACTCCAGGCTTGGCGCACGTCGTCGTCCACGACGGTGAGGGCTCCGTTGCTTGCGAGAGCGACGGCAAGCTCCGGCGGCAACGGGGCCGTTATCGCGGAGCCGAGGATCGAGGCTGCTGCATTGGCGAGTCCGACTTGCCACGGGTCGCGGCACATCTCGGCAACCGAGCGCGCCAGAAGGGCGTTCAGCCAAAGCGGTTCTGCCGTACTGTGCTTCAGGGCCAGCGCCACGCCAAGCAAGGCGACGCCGTCGACCTCGAACCGGAGCGGCCGGCCGGGTACGAAGAAAGATCGACCGGCGAGATGAGCGACGTCGCTGGCGAGCAGGCGCCTCTGATCGTCTGTGAGCAGGCCCGCCGCCGCGCCATAGCCGAGCGCCGCGACGTGCTCGGGGCGGCGGCCCGGCACCGCGGTCGTGGCAGCATCAAGAACGTGTCTGCGAAGCTGCGCGTGGTCGGCAAGAACCCAAGTGGAGAAGGCGCCGACGTGGCACGGCAAGGGACCGGCGGCGGCTACCTGGGTTTCGAGTGTCGCGCGGATGTCGAGGAGGTTGACCATCAAAGAAACCACAGCGTATGGCCGATCGGGCCGAAATGCACGGCCTCTGAATCCCAGCCGTCGACCGCGCTCAGGCCGGACAGTCGCTCGGCGATCAGGTCGGAATATCGGATCGTGATCGGATACGGCTCCGGCGCCAGCACGCGCCATGAGTGGCCCGAGAACTGGAAGGCCTGACGCGCCAGATATGTCATGTCGGTGAAGGTTGAAAGCCGGTGCAGCTTCAACAGGCAGGGGCGCGGCATGCCGTGTTCGGCAAGCTTGAGCTCCGATGCGCCCGAGAAAACGACTAGGGATTCGTAGTCGCCGAGCTTGATGTGCAGGCCACGGGTCGGGCCGAGGACGCCCTTCCTGGGCTCCGAAAACCCAATGCCGGGTTGCGAGTGGTCGAAGACTAGGAACGGGTGGCTCGGCGCAATATGGAGGAACGCAAAGGTGACGTTGTCGAGCTGGAGGTCGCGGACCGTCCTTTCGATAGCTTCTGCCTCGGTGTCCTTTAACGGCTTGAAGACATGGAACACGAGGCGGACCTTGTCGGTGCTGCGCCAGTTGTCCTGCTTACGCACCGTCGTGATCGAGCGCTTGAGAGTTTCGTAGAGGGCCGACGCGTAGTCCTCGAAGGGCACAACGGCTGTGCGGTCGCTCAGCAGGTAACTGCCATCGCTGGAGAATACCGTCGTGATGCCGACGTACCGCTTGTGAGTGCCGATGCGGCTACTGGCGGCGCTGCGTGAGCCGAGGCCGATCACCAGTTCGTGCGCCACGGTCTGTTGCGAAGCGAGCAACCACGGCGTGCCGCCGAGTTTGGCGTAGGTCGCAAGGCTCATATGGTTTAGCGAGAACACGAGCTGGCCGTCGGCTTGCGCCATGGTTTCCAGGCGAACGCTCTGGACCGCCACATCCCGCTTGAGGAGGACGGACTTGGTCGCGAAGTAGGGGTTCGATCCGTCGTGATAGCTCTTGAACTCCTCCTCAACCTGGACCAGGGCGAGATCCCATTTGAAACCGCCATCGGTGGCGGCGCTCAGGGCACGTCGGCTGGCCTGAACATAATCAGCGGCACTCGCCGTGGGGGCCGTAAAAAAGGTGACGTCGGGCTTCTGCAGCGCGAACCGCCTGATGAAGCCGTCGCCGTAGCGTGGCACTTTGCTCCGCCCGGAGACGGCATCCGGCATGCCCTCAAGGAACTTGGCGAGGAACGCGTCGACCTGGCCCTCATAGCGCGCCTGGCAAATGACAGCGATCCTGAGCCGCTTAGGGCTAAACACGCGTTGATCGTAGGGGCCGTGTTTCTTCAAGCCGCGCTCGCTCCAGTCATCCCTACGCGTCCCGCTCGGATCGAAGACGAGGACCGGCTTCTCGATGGTTTCTCGGATCGGGAATCCTGCTCGGTCGGAGGTGAGCATCTGGTCGATGACGAAGCGGGCGCCGGGGACGGCGTTCAGCCCGGCCTTCTCGCGAAGATAGCCAAGGGCCTCGTCGATCCTCTCCTTCCGCCCCGGACCGGAGTTTAGGTGCGCCGCCACGCGCTCGGCCTCGGCGAGCAGTCGAGTGGCGTCGGCCCCGACCAGGTGCCGGACGCAGTCGTCGACGGTCTCTGCACGCGGCTCAAGGAATGCACGATCCGCCGCGACGGTTTTGAAGCCCTGCGCGTGGTCGTCGAGCACAAGCCTGCTGCCGTCGATGGTCGCGACGCGTCCGACCAGGGTGCGGCGCGGCAGGATGCGGGGATCGGATGCGGTCTCCTCGGTCAGGACATAGCGGCCTTCGATCGGAATGCCGAAGTCGATGAGATTGGCACAGCTCGTGCGGATTAGGTTCTTAAGTCTCGGCTCGCAAACGAGGCCGACGGTGCGCTTGCCGCCATTGTAGATGGAGCGGGTGTCAAAGTGCAGCACATGACGGCGCTCGATCGCGGCCTCCAAGCGAGGATGGATGAGGAGACCGCGAACCGGTGCACCGAGGACGGTCACGCCCTGGCCCGGCAGAAGCTCGCGGATGCCGGCGAATGCCCTGATCAGAGCGGCCTCGAACAGAGCGGGCCAGAGCCAACGTTCCTGCGACAGATCGAGCTCCTCGATGACGTTGCCGAGAGGCTTCTGACCGTCGGCCACAGGAATATCTATGATGACGTCGCCCTGGCGGCTCCGCATCAGCACATGGGTCGCAGCAAACTCCCGGCGTAGTTCGCGCAGACGATCACGATTGTAGGCCTGCCGGCCGACTTGCGCCGTGGTTACACCGGTAATGGAGATGGGTGCAAAATTGATCGTGAGATGTGTCATCGCTACCTTTGCCGGCCCGTATTGCCTCCTCCGCAACCGATTCGTTGCACCATCATACCGCGACTCGCTGAAGGGACAGCACCGGACAGACGAGGGCGGAAGCTTAAGACGAACTGCGAATGTGCGAACCGGGACAAGCGGTAAGGCCGGGCCGATACGGTGCCGTGAGATGTCGGTTCAGGGTTGGGGCGGTGACCACCTTAAGAGTGGCTCAAGAATCGCGAATTCCGGCTACACCTTGCGGTGCAGCCGGAGTGGAATCGCTCACTCGGCGGCTAAGGCGTCGGTCGCGTCAATGGCGGGCGCATGATCATTGATCGCGATGCGCAGAGGCTCTGGGAGCCAGCCGGATCCGGCAAGGAGCTGCTCGGCACGAAGGGCCAGCTCAGACTTCTTGAGCTTATCGATGGCCGGACCATGACCGCCCTTGGCCTCATCGATGGCCGCGAGGATGTGGGCGCGGTGGACCCGGTTGAAGTATCCTTCGGCGGTCGGCGCATACCAGCTGGCCATGTCGAGCTTGAGCGCGTGGGCAATGGCGTCGGCATGGCGGAGGCGCGGCAGGCGCGAGTGCTCGCCCTTGCGCTGTACGGCATCAATGGCGTGGGCGGCGATCAGCGCCAGGAGCGAGAGCAGCTCGTCGCGTGAGCAGGCAAGGCACCAGTCCCAGAGGGCGTCAGGACTGCCCGGAATGCGGTCGCCCAAATGCTCGCGCTCCGTGGCGAGAGCGGCAAGCGGCCTGCTTGCTTCGGGATGGGCCATCAGACCGCGCAGTCCCGGCTGGCGCAGATGAAGGCGGACGCAGGTGTCGCTGCCATTCCCGGGATAGAGCAGGTCGAGGGCCAGGGCATGCACGACGGCCGCGAGCGCAATATCGGGCTGGGCCATCAGCTCGGCGGCGATCGCGGCGGATTTCTCGGCCGTCAGGTCTTCGACGAGCCGTGGCGAGAGGCCGGCACCGTGCGTCTCGGTCACATCGACATCTTCGTCCTGCGCCTCGGGCTGGGTCTTTGACACCTTCGGCAGGTCGCGCTTGCGGACGAGACCGCGTTCGATGCGCACGTCGCCGTCATAACCGAGGGTCACGAGCGCACCCGCTACCGCGAGCGTGTCGGCGGACCAGACCTCGGTCTTGGCGGTGAGGGCGTCCATGCGGGCCTCGATCTCGGCAAGACGTTCGGCATTATCGTCGTCGCTGTCGACGAGGCTGTCGTACTCCTGCGAAAGGGTGTCGAGTTCGGCCTGTTCGTCGTCCGGCAGGTCAACATGGTCGGGAAAGCGGCGTGAGAAATCCGAGAGCGCACCGTAGGCGATCTCGGGAACAGTCTCGACCCAGTGCCAGCCTTCGGCGGCGACCTCGGCAGCGACGGTCTTGAGCTTCTTGGCCACGAGACGGTCGAGGAGCGCGACGTCGACGATATAGCCCGTATCGTTTTCGCTGAAGAGGTCGTGACGGATGACGCCACCCGCTTCACGATAAGCGTCGATGCCGACGAACTGCACGCGCTTGTCGGAGGTCTCGACCTCATGCTCGGTCAGCATGCGGCGGATGGTGTGAGGCTGGCGGTTCCATGAGCTGAGCGACTGCAGCACACGCTCCTGCGCCTCCTGGTCGTCGGTGATGGCGAAGGCCTGCGCCTCTTCGAGGTCGATATCGCCGTTGCGATAGGCCTCGAGGATGACCGGGGAGAGCCGACCGAGCTTCATGCGCCTGGTAACGGTAACCTCCGACACGCCGAAGCGGGCGGCGACATCGGCAATACTGGCGCCGGCGTCGATAAGGGAGCGGAACGCCTCGAACTGATCGGCGGGATGCATCGGCGCGCGGACGACATTCTCGGCGAGACTGAGCTCGGTCGCATCGATGGTCTCGGTGGCCACAATGCACGCCACAGGATAGTCCTTGGCGATAGTGCCATTCTTCGCAAGGGCCTGAAGCGCGAGGTATCGACGCTGCCCGGCGATGATCTGGTATTTGCCGCGCTTGCCTTCGCGGACGACAAGGGATTGCAGGAGTCCATGGGCGGCGATCGAGGCGGCGAGCTCGTCGATGCCATCATGAACGCCGGTACGCCGGACGTTGCCGGACCACGGCGCGAGCTTGTTGAGCGGGACGGTGACGGTGTCGGTCATGAGAAGTCTCCTTCGTTGCCCGAGCCCGCCGGAATTGGCGGTCTCGATGCCGGACGAAGGCGACGGGGCGTTAGCGGGCGCGGAACCGAGCCCCGCACCCATCAAGAAGGGGCGAGGCGGCCGGCGAAGCCGTAAGCCGAGGGCGCAAGCCCTTGCAGCGACCGCGCACCGGCGCACAGTCGGCATGATGAGAGACCGACTTGCGGGGAGTGCACGGGACGAAGGAGCGACGACGTCGGACAGCACTTGAGCCCACGCACGTGCGGTGCGCTATTGCTTCGGGCGGACGACCGCGCCGGCCGAGTGGCCTGCGGCGTCTTGACTCATGGCAGTGTTTTGCGAGACTCGCCCCAGATTCGCCTCTGGACAATTGAAGCCGCCGGCGTTCGCGCGCCAGCGGCTCCTGAGTAGCGTCCGGCCCCACCTGCCAGATAGCCCGGCCCTTGTGGGAGGCCGCGAATCGATTTCACAGCAGGTGAATGTTGCGTCTCTGAGTCAGTGCGTCAAGCGCCGGGCTCGACCATCTTGGAGACGTCAACAATGACGACGTACGCCTTTACGAAAGAGAACGTGGATTGGGCACCGCTTCAAAACGGGGTCTACAGACTGTTCGACGGGTATTTGCTCATCTATGTTGGCTCGGCGTCGGGCTTGACCGGTACGATCCGTAATCGGCTTCAGCGGCACTTCAACGGCGATGAGGGCCGCTGCACGCAATCGGCCACAAGCTTTGACTTTATCGTGACAGAGTATCCGCTTTCGACGGAGGGCGATCTGCTGAAAGCGTACCGGGACACGTATGGCCGGCTGCCCCGGTGCAACGAGCGGCTTCCCTAGTCGGCGATCACCTTGAGCCAGGATGCGCGGCAGGTGCCGCCAAGTGCGGTGCCTGCCCCGTTAAATTCACCGTTTGCGTCGAACATGAGCTCGCGGTTGCCCTGGGTGAGTGCGCCCAGGATCTTCACGCGCACCGGTGATACTGGGTCGTTGGTGACGAACTCGAATTGTAGCGTCAGGCCCGAGACCGGGTCTTCGATGATCTGCTCTCTGATTGGACATAGGCGCGCATTTGGTTTGAGGGCCACGGCAGCCTCCTGGCGAATCACGGCATGGGCGTGACGAGGCTGGAACCCAGGCGTGAAGAATTGGTTCATTCAACCTGCGCGCAATAGGTGGAAAGGAAGGACCAGCGGAAGGCGAGTGCAAGACGCGGGTCAGATGCCTTGGAGGCGTCGACCGCATGGCGTCGAGGAGCGCAGTGAAACCTGGCACTTAATACCCCATGTCGAGTTCCTGACTGATCTTGGCGAGCTCTTCCTTGGCCTTTTCAGCCGAGGCGGCGGTTTTCTCACGATAGGAGAGAAGATCCTCCAGCCGCACGCGCCGATGCGTGCCGACTTTGCGGTGCGGGATCTGCCCTTCGTCGAGGAGCTTCACGAGGAACGGCCGTGACACGTCGAGGAAGCGCGCGACCTGATGCGTAATCAGCTCGTGGTCATACGGGATCAGTGAAACGGCGCGGTTGTTCGCGAACGTGATGAGCAGCTGGCGAAAGAGGTCGAAGATGGTCTCGTCGATCTCGATCTCGATCTCCGTGCCGCTCTCCCGATCCTGAAGGACAAAGCGCGCGGAATCGGCCTCCAGCTCGCGGACGAGCTTGGATGCGAAGGCGACCGCCGCAGCCGTCCGTCTGGAGCATGCCGCGCATTGGAATGACCGGGACCGCGTTGTCCTCCGGCCGAACATGGCCGAGCTGATGCGGCGTGGCAATCTTCCAGCCTTGGAGTAGAGCCAGAAACTCATCTTGCCGGGAGGATCGGGCGACGGGAGCAGATGACGAGGCGGTTTGAGCCCCGGGTAATGGCTACGTCGTGAGCCGGTATCAGGGGCTACGGCCTCTTTAGAGTGATCCGGCCGTCGACGGTACGCAGGAGCTGGACATGCGAGCCGTGAGGGATGGAGGGGAGCCCGACTTCCTTGGTGATCCAAGCGTAGGTTTCATCGCGAGCGACGGACCAGAGCGCCGAGGAGCCTAGTGGATCGTGTATCTGGATTTGCCCGGATGGCAAGCGGACGGACTTCGGGAAGCGCAAGGATCGATCCGTTGCGGAGTACACGCCGAAGCCGAGACTTTCCTGGAGTACCTCCAAGTCCCCCTCAAGCTCAAGTGCACTGGGTCCGGAATGTGAAGCGAAGGCAGACACAGCGAGAAGTTGAATGTTGTGCGAGCGCAGAGCGATTTCCCATGTGGCCTCGCGCTTGTTGGCAATGACAGCGACATTCCTCGGCACATGCAGGAGAAGTGTCATTGCCTGGGCCGTCGAGACGTTGAGCGCTTTCGCGATCTGGTTGGCGCAGTCCTCGAGCGGGTCACCGTACCGGAAGGCCCGCACCTGGGGAAGAACATGACGCTCAAAGGAGTGTGAGACGAGTTCAACCTCGATCACAAACCAGTGCGAGAAGTCGGAAGCGAACAGGGCGAGATCGGGGCGAAAGACTTCGTCGTCGAGCCGGAAGCCACCTGTGAACGGAACGCATCTGTGATTGGGAAAGAAACAATTGAGTACGCGGACGACCTGCGTTTCGAACTCCGCCTCACTCGGCGCGTCGGGGTCGGCGAGCCGAAGAAGACGCTCTTTGATGCAGTCGCCTACGACAATCCGTCTCATGCTTGGCTCCACGAGACAGATGCGACGCCTTCGAGGTCAGCCTCTTCCTGTTTGAGGCGGTCGACTTCGGGGGCCGTGGCCACGAGGGTATAGATGAGCGCACCGTCCTTGCCGCTCGCCGGGCGCAGGACGCGGCCCAGGCGCTGAATCCGCTGACGACGGGTTGCTGTGCTAGCGGCGACGATGCCGATCTGGGTTTCGGGCACGTTGAAGCCTTCGTCAAGGGCCCGGCAGGTCACCAGCACGTCGATTTCGCCCCGGCGGTAGGCGGTGAGCATTCGGACGCGGTCGCGCATGGCGAGCTTGGAGTGGTAAAGGCCAGCGCGGACCCTGTTTTCCGCTAGCACCTGATGGATGAGATTGCAGGCCTCGATGTCTTCATGGAAGACGAGGACGCGTTTTCCGCGGTGAGCCGCGACGAGCTTGAGTGCCAGGCGCACGCGCTCCATGCTCAGATTCATGACGCGTGAGCGCTTGAGATAAAGGGCTACTGTTTCCGGTGCATCCGTGCCGTATTTGCGGATGGCGCGGGCAATGGCCTTGGTCAGCTTGTCGTATTCCTGTTGACGGTCCTCTTCGAGTTCGAAGACGACGTTCCTCAGGTTGAATGGGACGATGACGCCATCGCGGAGGGCGTCGCGGTACGAGTACTCAAAGATGATCGGGCCGAGCGCCGGGATGAGGACCTGTTGCAGCCCGTCGTCATATTGACGTTCGGGGGTGGCAGAGAGGCCAAGGGAAGCAATTCGTGGCAGGTCAAGCGAAGCTCGGAACTGCTCGCTGGCGGCCTTGTGACACTCATCCGCAATGAGGAAGCAATTCGGAACTCTCCCGCGCTCGGCGAGCTTGGAAGCCGTGTTGAGAACCACAAGGTTGATGGTACCCGTGCGGATGTTTCCGTTGCCCCGGACGACATGGACCTCGTCGAGATCAAGGTCGAAGAAGTCCGCGGCCTCCGACCACCATTGGTCGAGGAGAGCGACAGTTGGAACAACGACGACGCTTGTATCGGGCTGAAGCCGGTCGATGCAGCTGAGGGCGAAGACGGTCTTGCCGCCACCAGTGACGACACTGACGATCCCTCTGTGGCCCGTGGCTTCCCATCGGTCCATCGCCTCGCGCTGCCAGCCTCGCAGAGGGAGCTTTGGCATGACACCAAATTGCTACTGGGCGGGATCAGCCGCGGCTGTCGTCTCAATCTCCCCTTCCTGGAGCGCGGCAGCGGCATTTTCGATACGGACGACTTGGACGCGGAGAAGGTCGTTTTTCAGCCTGCGCACGCTGTCTGGGTTTACGCGCCCCTGCAGTTTGGAGACACGGTATTCCGCGATTGCGTCATAGATATACTGGCGGATGCATTCGTCGATGGCATCGCTCGACTCCAGGCCGCTGTAGTAGGGATGAAGGCCGTTGATGATGACGTGGACGATGCCGGGTTCCGCCCCCGCGGCCACAGTCAGATGTGGCTCGTACTCGCTCCTCTCCTGGAGTGACACGATGATCTTCAGCTCGGGAGTGACGTCGAACGTCGTTATCTGCTCGGCCTCGGAGAGCGAGGCGACCTGGCTCTGGTTGTTGGCTAGGATCGTATCGATAGGAGGAAGCAGGGAATTGTTGACAGCGTCCTTCATCTCGTCGCTGCCGAACTCCTTCTTCATGTCGTTGAGAAGATCCCGGACCTTGTCCTTGGACCACGGGTGGCCGGCGCGGGGGCCCCGTCGCTTCAAGGCGTAGTCGCGGTAGTCTTTGGTCTCCTTGGCCAGGAATTTCTCAAGCTCTTCCTCTTCGTCATTGTCGAAGAGGATGGCATCCTTTGTGTGCGAGACGCGGAAGCCATCGAGCTCGATGACACCCATGAGGCGCTGTGCAATCAGGGTGTTGGAGCCCTCATCGTCTACGCCGCCATAGATGGTCCGCGGTTTCCACGCGTTTGGGAAACCCTGAATCTGCCGCTGGTTTTGGAAGAGCGAGAAGCCGCCATACTTGCGGCCGCCCTTTTTGAGGACCCCGATCCATCCGGTCACCTTCTTGCCGCCGATCTCGATGGGCGGCAGGTCGCGGCGCATGGGTTTGCCTTCCGGGTCGGTGTCCATTTCATAGTGATCGGGGGCCGTGACCTCCTCGTTGTTGTAAAAGATCTTGAGCCGGCCGCTTTCGAGATCAAACCGATACATCGAGCCGAGGTAGCTTCGGATGGTTTCCTCGGTGCGTTTTTGGATGTTGCGGTGCAGATCGGAAACGACAATCTCGGTGTAGTGCGCTCCGGGATCGACCTGCCTGCGGGTGAGTGGAATCCTCTTGTTATGGTGAGCGATCGCTTCGACATCGATTTCCGCTGTCCATTCCTCGCCGCTGCTCCACTCGCAGGTGACGACCTTCCATTTGCGACCTATCCAGCAGGCGGCGGTCTTCATACCGAGCCCGTACTTGGACCGGCCGTTGCTGTCCTTGGTTGGGTGCGCGATCTTCAACGCGTCGATGAGGTCCGCCTTGGTCATTCCGATGGAGTTGTCGCGAATGGTGATTTCGCGCTTCGGGCGATTGTGGGTGATCTCGACGATAAGGGGATTGCCTTCCTGCTGGAGGACGTCGTCTATGATCGATTGGTAGTTCTTGCGCGACTGGGTGGAGTTATCGATGAACTCCGCGAGTGCGTGCCACATTGTGTAGCTGAGACGACTGTAAGCATCGATGGCGCGCGGTCCGATCGCGAAGTCGGTCTCTTCGGTGACTTGACGGTCCATAATACCCTCCCAGTGTCAGGGGCGAGGCCTGGCTTCAAGCTGTGTCGGCAAATTTCGGGAATCGGCCTTTCGAACCCAGGGCGTAGTCGGCCCGGGCTTCGACGGCGATCCATCGGCGTTTGAGCTCTTCGGCCGTGGCACCCGTCGTATTGGATCCGGCAAACGGGTCCATGACGAGGTCGCCAGGCTCAGTCAGAAAATCGATAAAGAAACCGGCCAAGCCGGGCTGCATGCGCGCCGGATGAGCGGGAACCTTGTGCTTTTCGCAGTATTCGCGGTAGGGCGCTTCCCAGGTTGTTCCGCTGAACTTCAGCAGATCAGCGGGGATTTTCTCGGCGCGGGGATCCAGCTCGATAACGTTTGCGGAAATTGCGCCGCCATGGTCCTGAAGGAAGCCGGATTGGGAGATGACGTGCCCGGATGGGCGGCGTCCGGCATTGTAGCGCTTTTTCTGAAGTAGCCTCTTCATGTCAGCGCTGTAAGGTGCCAAGACCCGCCGGTTGTCCGCCTTCGGCCAATGAGAGCGAGACATCCACCATACATGCGTGTAGCTGTCCTTGAGACGCGCCCGCTTGACGGTCACCCATGCAGCCGGTCCCGGCAGTCTTGCGGGATTATGGCATATGACGTGCTGGCAAAGATGGAGGTTTGCCGCCTTCCTGAAAGCGAGAAGCGCCTCCAGGGGCAAGGTGGACATGACTGGGACGCCCTCCACCCACGCATTACCGATCTCAAGCACGATGGAGCCATCGGGGGTCAACAGCTCGGCGAGGTGGGGTCCTAGGCTCTCAAGCCACCTGATGTAGCTCTCTCCGGTCTCGTTCCCATATTGCTTCTTTGTAACGAGCGGGAAGGGTGGCGACGTCACGATGAGATTGACCGACCCCTTAAGCTTCTGAAAGGTCGGCATCTTCAGTGCGTCTTCCACCTTGCCTACGTACATGCGCCCAAGGCTGGTCCGGTAGGCTTCCGGCAGCGATTCAGTACGAGGCTCCGGCGTCGTGCGTCGGCGCGGTTTCGGCAAACTGTCCCCCTCAAGGCAGGCCCGCAGCATCTGTGCGTCGGATGATTCGATAGACCTCTACACGTAACGCATTGGCGGCCCGGTAGGAACTAGCGTCGTGGCTTGTGGAAGAACGTTGTGCGCAGTGCCGTGGCACTGTTCAGCAAATTCTTCGCACCATCCCCCTGGGTGAGGTTCGAGCGAGTATGAGAGCCGCGTGGCGATGGCGTCGAGCACAAACCTGTAAGTACAGGAGTACAGTGTTCGATAGGCGGTAGCTGGTCGTTGGTATGCCGGTAAGCGTCCGGCCGCGTCGGCAAGAGCTCGTGCGAGCCTGCTGACGCGACCGGCATTGCGCTACGTGGGGCGTGCCGCAGCGCGGGCCGGCCTGGCCCGGCGCGCGGATGATTGCGCCTCGCTCCCGGGCAAGGCGCAACGCGGATGTCAGTATTCGCTCGGAAGCAGGATCGTGTTGTTGGTCACGTAGAGCCTGATCTCCGGCAGCGGGAAATCTGTGTAGGAGATGCGCTCGGTCGAGATGACGGTGCCGTTGCCGTCGGTGCAGGCGATGTCGGCGGAGAGATCGTCGTTGACCGTAAGCGTCCAAAGCTGGAACTCCTCGCGGGCGATGCGCGGCTCGAGCTGGGCGCAGGCGATATGGTCGAGGAGCCACCAGGCTTCGCCGGCCTCGGCTACGTAACGGGCGCCGTCGGTGTAGGCGATGTGGCGGACAAGGCCGTGGCGATAGACGTGCTCGGTGCCGGTGAACTGGGCGAGGTCGGATTTTGTAAGCGTCTTGGTCATGGCGTGGCGTCCTTATCTCTTGTGGAGCCGCGCCGATCGCGGCCCCTGACGCCGCACCACGACCATCGCGGACAAGCGGGGCCTGCAAAGGTTGCGGCTCTGCCGCACCGCCTTGGCGGCGCGCAGCTGCAGGGCGCTGTGGCGCCCGAAGCGAGCGGCCTTGCGGGACGCGCGCGCGATGGTTGGATTGCGGCTCGATCAGAGGGCTTGCGGCGGGCGCTCCGAGAGGGCGGACCATCGCCTTGACACGGACCATCGACTGAGAGGCATCGAGAGCTAGGACCAGGTAGCGCCGCGAAGAGGGCGCCTCTCTCCTGCCCTATCGCGGAGGGTGTCAGACGGTGACGGTCAGCCGTTGTGTGAGCTCGATGTTGAGCCGGCTGCATTCCTGCCAGAGCGTCGCACATTTGTCGTGGCGAAGCTCGACGGCAACGGCGAAGCGTTGGCGGGAGATGTCATCGCCCGCCCATCGGCGCTCTGTGAAGACCGCGAGATAGAACACATCCCCGTAGCGGTCGCTGTTCGCGGACTGTGTGAAGGTCGCGCATTGAAGCGTGCTCGAATTGCGCATGTTGGGGCCAGGCTCGAGGTCGCACTTGGCGGTTGCGGGAATTTCGGGGATGGGGCTGCCGTCGTCGCGGCGGCGGAAGAAGTCGAGCACTTCAGCGTCGGTCATGCCGCGAATGAGATGGAAGCTCATTCGGGCACCGAGATATTCGAGGCGCGTGTGGCGCACGGGCGGATCGAAGGCGAGCGCCACGCGGATGGTGCGGCGGCCGGTGGTTGTGCGAAACTCCTGCGGGATCGGAACAGCGTAGAGCGCCACCTGATCGAGCTCCACCTCCTGCCGGTCGGCGTAGAAGACGGCGCGTTCGTCGGCGGATGCCAGGGCGCGCGCGAGGTCGGGCACGCCATAGCCCAGGCATTGCCGCAGCTTTTTGGTCGGGGGCTTGCCATCGGGAAGCTGAGGCTCGAGCCGCCGTGTCGCTTGTTGCGGGATATCGGCTGAAATTGCGAGGAGCGCGCGGACCAGGTTCGCGGAGGCGTCGGGATAGCGTCCTGCCAGGAGGGCCGCCTTGTAGGCCACGCGGGGCGCGGCATAAGAGGTTCCGGTGGCGCCGGTGAACAAGGACTGCCTGTAGTCGTCATTGAGGGTCAGCATGCCGGCGCTTGCCGTCCGGGCACCATCGATCAGCCTGCTGGTATGACCGTCGAAGATGAGCGTGCCGCCCAAATCGCAGAAATCCGGTTTGATGGCATCGTTGATGCCCGGCCCCGACCGGGTCGCGGGGCACGGCTCATTGCGCATGGCGACATGCTGCAACTGCGGGCCGTCGCGCGCGTCGTCGGGAAGCCCGTTGGCATGGGCGATCGCGCCGACGGTGATGACATTGGCGGCAATCGCGGGGTCGATGATCCGGTTCTCGGGGCTTGTGAGGTAATCGGGATAGCTTGTCAAAATGGCGTCGTCTTGTGCGCCCCAGGGCGCTCGCGCGCCGGTTGCCGCATTGCCGGCGGAGACGACGATGACGATATCGCGCTCGCGGGCGAGCGTGTCCAGTTCGCTGGCCCAGTTCGATGCTCGTCCGCCGTCGTAGGGTTTCCGGTCCTTGTCTCCAAGCGACATGTTGATGACGCGGCAGCCCCGATCGGCGAGTGCCGTTATGGCAAGCCGCATCTGCTCGGGCACCTTGAGCAGGTCGTCGAAGCGGCCATAGCTGTTGACAACGCGGGCGCTGATCAGTCTGACGGGAGGATCGAAGTCGCCGGCGGCGATGCGTTCGCGAATGTCTCCGAAGACCGAGATGCCGGCCACTTTGGTGCCATGGCCGTGCTCATCGGCACTGCCGAGGGACGCGGGAATGCCGAAGCTGTCGACCAGAGCATCGGCGAGGAGCGGATGCTCGTTCACGCCGGAGTCGATGATCCCAATCAGTGGCGCATTCTCCGGCGGAGGGCGGCGGGTCGGCAGCTCGCGGATGGTGATCGAAGGCGGGTCCCGCTCGCCGAGGTCGGGAAGCGGCGGAAGGTCGACGAGTGAGACTTCGGGGCGATCGAGGATTTCTCTGAGCACCGTGCCACGGAGCTCGGCGCGCACCAGAATGAGGCCGGTGGAGGTAACGAATGGCTCGCCAACCAGGTTTCCACCGAGTTGCTCGATGAACTTCGAGAACGCCCAGGCACGAAGCGACCGATCCTGGTGCCGGGGACCCGGGTCCCAGAGCTCCACATCGACGACATACGATTTGCGGCCGTCGATACGCTCTGGCGAGGTGATGCCGTAGGATTTGAGATGCGGCCCGATGCGGTCGGCGGGCGCTACCTCGTCGGTGTGCTCGATGCATCCGAAAAGATTGGCGTAAGGCGCGCCTTTCTGATCACCCTGTGGCCCGCCTTCGAATGCGGCCAGTCGCGTCTTGAAGATTTCGAGCTCACGGTTATCGGCGAAGAGCACGAAGACGTTGTCAGGGTTCTGGGCGATGACCGTGAAGCCGGCCCGGCGCCACTCGTCCTCGTCGACGGGTCGGGTCAGCGTGACCTTGAGGATGAGTTCCGGCTTGATCCCGGGGATGGGCGTGCGGGCTGCCTGGGCCGCCACCACGGCATCGATTTCGCGCCGGATGCGGCGGCCGTGCCCTGATGGGTCCCTTTCGAACGGTAAGCCGAAGCCGGGCTTCTTGCGGCGAGGCTCCTGTTGTCGAAGGCGATGGAGGGGCAGGTGGTCGCGGGCGGGCATCGGCTCGGATTAGCGCTTCTGCCGTCCGCGTTCCCGGTGGGTGGTGCGGCGGTGCTCGGCCCTGAGGGCGGCGCCGACGTCGGTCTCTGTCACGGCTTTGCGCCGCTTGAGCACGCTCGTCTTGATGGCGTCCTGTGCGACGCGTTCGATATCGGCGAAGGACAGGCCGGCAAGCTTGGGGATGACGGTCGCGAGTTCGAAGTTCACCGGATAGTTTTTGAAGAGCAGTGCGAGAAGCCGCCCAATCTCGTCAGCAGTGGGCTCCGCGAAATGCACCACGTCGTCGAAACGTCGCCAAATGGCATTGTCGATCACGGAATCGAGGTTCGTGGCGGCGACGAGCACGCTACGGGACTTGAAGCGGTCGATCATGCCGAGCAGGCTGTTCACGACGCGTCGGAGCTCGTTGTGCTCGCCGCTGTCGGTGCGTGACCGAGCAAGAGCATCGAACTCATCGAGGAAGAGAACGCAAGGCTGACGCGATGCGTAGTCAAAGAGCTTGCGAAGGTTGGCGGCGGTCTGGCCGAGCAGGGATGAGATCAGGAGGTCGATCCGCGCTGTCAGGAGCGGGAGACCCAGTTCCTTGGCGACGACTTCGGCGCTGAGGGTCTTGCCGCAGCCAGGGGGACCGCAGAGGAGAAGTCTGTTCCGGACCGGGAGGCGATGACGGCGCAGCTCGTCGGCGCGGCGCTGCTCCTCGATGATCCGGTCGAAGATGCCGCGGGCTTCGGACGTCAGGACGATATCGGCGAGACCGCGTACGGGCTCGGCGACGTCGACGAGCTCGAGAGCCGGCTCAGCGTAGCGTTCGGTGCCGACCAACGAGCCGGCGGGGGTCCCGGTTCTGGCGGGCTCGCCATGGACATGAGCATCGAGGGCGCGCTTGAGAGCCGCCGCCAAAGGAATGTGACCCTTGCGGTGTTCGTCCTCGATAATCCTGCTCGCGGCCGCCCTGAATTCATCGGGGCGTCCGTAGCTGGTGATGAGGCGTTTGATCTGCTCGGCTTTGGCCATGGGACTCCAGTCAGCGATGAGACAAGTTTAGCAATGATTTGGCCATCCGACCCAGTGGTTTGTGAGCGTCACTCCCAGGTCTCTTAGTCTTGCCTGGCTATCAGAGCAGGTCCGCCTCCGGGTGCGGAGCAAGCCTTACCGCTCACCATCCCCTCGGAGCCGGCCGTCGCTCGCTCACCCTTGCCGGCGGGCGACGGCGGCGGAGAGGGGTGGAGCGGCCATCCCCTTGGTGAGGCTTGAGCAAGCGTGAGAGCCGCGTGGCGATGGCATCGAGCAGAAAGCCCATAAGTACAGGAGTACAGATCTTCGATAGAGGGGAGCTGGTCGTTGATGTGCGGGTAAGCATCCGGCCGCGTCGGCGAGAGCTCGTGCGAGCCTGCTGACGCGACCGGCATTGCGCTACGTGGGGCGTGCCGTGGCGCGGGCCGGCTTGGCTCGGCGCGCGGGCGATTGCGCCTCACCTTCCGTATTCGTCTCAGGCGCTGACGCGACGCCGGCATCAGGCTCGAGGTACTGCTTGATGCGGCTCTCGTGGTAGGCGAGCTCATGGCGCGAGGGCATGACGTTGCCTGCAAGATGCAGCTTGTCGCTGCCGGAGGGACTCGAGACGACGGTCCACAGCCCCTCGTGATTCCAGATCTCGCCGACGAGCGTCTCCGCGTTCTTGTCGGTGCGCTTGCCCGTCGGGATGCGATTGAGCTTGAGGCGCAGCGGCTCCACGTTCGACTCCGGGTGGAAATAGGAGGGGCGCAGCCCATCCTTGTTGAAGCGGTCGGCGAGCGTCGTATCGGCGGTCACGGCGTCCTTGCGCTGCGCGCGCAGATAGCCCTCGTACCAGTGCTCACCCTCGGCTTCGGTCGAGGGATGCTGCCGGAGCTTGCCGCGATACTCGGTGCCGGACGGCAATCTGAGAATGCAATTGAGATCCGGGAACACTGCAAATGGCGGGTAATTTTGTGTCATGAAATATCTCCTTGAAAATGGTTTCGTTATTGAAACCAGGAAAAGCAGAGCACTCTGCGCATTCCGGACAAGGGATCAGGGGAAAAGAGTCCACAACTTTGATGTGCGAAGGGCTGGAGCGCAGCGTGCCGAAGCTCTGCGCAAGGGATCGACGCCCGCAGGGCCGAGACCCGCGACACGCGTGGGGGGCCTTGGCGGGGCTCGGCGCGCGAGAGCCCGGCCGCCGGCCCGTCCGGCGGATGCGCTCAAACCGGGCTCTAAAGCGGACACTTAAGCGGACAAAAATCCGGTCGTGAATCGGGTGGTGACGTGTTATCGTTACAGTTAACTGTCTAATAGATAAGCACTTTCAAAGACCAGCATGGCCAGGAAACCGGACAAGAAAGCGGACAAACGGACGGTCACCAAAGCGGGCAAGACTAGCAAAGGCACGCCTGTTGCAGATAGCGGCGAGGCGGTCTCCGCCATGGAGCCGCTGCTGATCTCGGAGTCGTCGCGCCACCGGGCGGCCTTGAGCGACAAGGTGCTGGCGTTGACTCAGCGTGCGGCGGCCTTTCGCAGCCGATTGCCAGAGGGCCTCATCGAGCCGCTGTCCGGTCTCGTGCGCGAGATGAACTGCTATTACTCGAACTTGATCGAGGGCCACAATACGCATCCGATTGACATTCAGCGCGCCTTGTTCGGCGAGACGAGCACCGACCCTAAGAAGCGCGACCTGCAGCAGGAAGCCGTCGCGCACATCGCGGTCCAGCGTTGGATCGACGAGGGCGGTCTCGGTACAGGGGCAGCGACCGTCGCCAACCTCCTCGAGATCCATCGCCGCTTTTACGAGGCGCTGCCCGACAGCCTCAAATGGGTCGAGAACCCCGACACCGGCGAGCGGCAGCCGGTCGTTCCGGGCAAGTTGCGCAACTCCCATGTCGAGGTCGGACGTCTCATTCCCGTGAGCCCCGGCGCGGTCCTGCGTCACCTCGAAAGGTGGGAGCAGGTCTACGGCAAGCTCGGCAGCTTCGAGACCGTGCTCAGCACGGCGGTGGCACATCACCGGCTTCTATGGGTGCATCCGTTCCTCGACGGTAACGGCCGCGTGGCGCGGCTGATCTCCTACGCGATGCTCCGAAACGCGCTCGACACCTGCGGCCTGTGGTCGGTGGCGCGCGGGCTGGCACGCTCGGCTGACGTCTACAAGAAGCACCTGATGGCCTGTGACGAGCCGCGCCGCAACGACCTCGATGGGCGCGGCAACCTGTCGGAAGAAGCGCTCGTCGAATTCACGCGCTACTTCCTCGACATCTGCCTCGACCAGATTGACTTCATGGAAGGACTGATGCGGCCGAAGGAGCTGCGTGCCCGTATCATGGCCTGGGCCGACGACGAAGTCCGCCTCAAGCGCTTGCACGAGAAGGCAAAGCTCATTCTCGACCACATCCTGTTCAACGGCAGTTTGGAGCGCCGCGACCTCCCCGGCCTCGTGGGTACCGACAACCGCCAGGCCCGGCGCATGGCACAGCCGCTTGTGGAGATCGGACTCATCCGCGCCGTGTCGACGCGCGCGCCCTATACGCTGGCGTTTCCCGCAGAGCTGGCACCGCGTCTGATGCCGGGGCTGTATCCAGGAACCCTGCCGCGATAGCCGCATAAGCGGCGAGGGGCTTTGGGTTCAATGTAGCGGGTCGGGGCGCGCTGGCTCCGAATGCATTTTCAAGGGGGCGCCATGAGACTGGCAAGCATACGGATTTCAAACTTCAAGGGATTGCGGTCGGAAACCTTCGAGCCGAGTCGCTTTTCCTGCCTTGTGGGTGAGAACAATGCCGGCAAGTCGACGGTGCTGCAGGCGATCGTGGCAGGTCTCAAGCGCCCCCCACAACTTGACGCCGAGCTCTACTACGACGAGGCCCAGCCGATCGAGTTCCGCATGGAGTACCGCGACATCGGTGAAGCGGACCTGGCGCGGCTCGCGGACGAGCACAGGGCAAAGATCGGGGAGCTGGTCGTAGACGGACGGCTGGTGCTGACGATGCGCTATCGTGTGGGGCAAAAAGTCGAGATCAAAATCGAACGACTGGAGCCGCGTGAGGAACGATACCGTGACGAGGCGATCAACGCGGTGTTTGCGAACAAGCGTGGCGCGGCGGTCAGGCGGGCCCTTGAGGAAAGCTACCCGGAATTTCTGGATGGGGCAGCGACGGAGCTAAACATCGGCGGCGCGAAGACGCACATCAAGGCGCGTATTGCCGACCTACCCCGGGATCAGTTCCTTCCGGTCGAAGGAGCGCTACCGACGGGGGCTTCGGCGTCGATCTCGGCACTGCTTCCCGAGCCGATCTACATCCCCGCCGTCAAAAACCTGTCTGACGATCTTAAGACAAGCCAATCGACATCGTTCGGCCGGCTACTCGGCTTGCTGCTCGACGACATGGCGCCGGATCTGTCCGACATTACGGCCTCGCTTGCGCAGCTCAACCAGTTCTTCAACCGCGAAGAGCGGGACGGGCAGGTCGTCGACAATCGCCATGAGAAAGTGAGGAGCCTCGAGGCCTCGGTCGAAGGCTATCTCAAGGAAAACTTCCCCCTCGTAAAAATCGAGCTGAAGGTTCCGCCGCCGGAGCTGCGGACGATTCTCAACACAGCACAGATTTTCGTCGATGATGGGTCCAAGGACCTCATCGACAACAAGGGCGACGGCATAAAACGGTCGCTGACCTTTGCCCTGCTGCAGTGTTACGTGCAGCGCCTGCAGCGTCATGGCGACGACGATGGCGCAGCTGTCGCGCGTCCGCCGCTCATGTTCCTGTTCGAGGAGCCGGAACTCTACCTGCATCCGCGCTCGCAGAGAATTCTATTCAGCACATTGGAACGGATTTCCCGCGATTTTCAAGTGGTCGTGACCACGCACTCGCCGCTGTTCTTTGCGCCGGGCGCCACGGCCAGTTTCGTTCGCGTCGCCAAGGAAGCGGCTGATCCGAAGCCCGTCGGGCGCTTGCGCGCCGTGAACTTCGATCTCGATGCGGCGAGTGCCGACGTGTTCCGCATGGCTCGGTTCGAGAATGCGGACGCGGCATTCTTCAGCAAGCGCGTGGTGCTCTTCGAAGGCGAGTCCGATGACTCGTTTTTCAAGCACATCGCCAAGCTGATGAACCCGGAATGGGACTTCGAGGCAAAGAACGTTGCTATGGTGCGCGTCTCGGGAAAGGGCAACTTCACCCGCTTTCGTCGCTTCTTCGAGGCATTCGGCATCGACGTGTGTCTTGTTGCCGATCTTGATGCGTTCTTCGAGGGTTACCAGCACCTCGGCGCCGGAGCCGATGTCACAGAGGCGCGCGCGGCGGTGATCCAGGAGGTAGACGATCGCATTCGGGCGCTCAACGTTGCGGCGGAGCCTGCAACGAGACAGATCAAGGATAAGGTTTCGGGCCAATCGTGGAAAGACCGATACACGCAGGCGAAGGCTGCGCTGCGTGCCGCCCAGCAGACAGGCACTATTGATGCCGAGGGACTTGCTCTGATCGACGGATTGTTCACCTGGGAGGCCGACACGGCGAGGGTGCGCGTGTGCCGGGAGGACGAGGCCGCCCGGCGCGCACTGGCTCCGGCATTGGCCCTGATGCGTCGCTCGGGTGTTCACGTGCTCTCGCGCGGCGCCATTGAGGATTACTATCCGGACGGCGCGCCCCAATCTGGGCCGAAGCCCGAGAGAGCGCTTGCCGCTTGCGGGCTCGTCACGAGCCGCGAGCAAGCCATGGCGCTGAGCACATCATTTGTCGATGGTGGCGATCCGGAACTGATGGTGATCTGTCGGGAGCTGTTTGCGGGCGTTTAATGCGGATTCCACCGCCTTATTTCCCATAAGTTATATTATCACTCTGTATTATGTGAAGTTGGGAGAGAAGCGCTCGACTAAGCGTCGACGAGATCCAAGCGCTTCTCTATCCGCTCCAGGCGGCTTTCGACTCTGTCCATCCTGCGGTTCATCATGGCGAGGTTTTCTTCGACATGCGTAAGACGCAACTTCACGTCACGGATGTCTTCGCGAATGTCGTCAATTCCCCTGCGCATATAGCGCAGATGTTCGAGCACGATATTGTCCGTCTTTTCGGCCATATATTCAGTGTAATGCATTTGTCGCCAGAACGCGATAATTAGGTTTATTGTCCTAAGATACATTATCACTCTTATGGAAACTTGGGGGCGCGCAACAGATTCACAATTCGTCGGCATCTGCTAGAGTGATTGGAAAATAACCAGCGAGTGAAAGTCATCAGTTTTGGAGTGGTTGCCGAATACACGACGGTTCAGGCTTGCTCTGAGCATCATGGTGGATCTGGCGACCTCCCCCCGCGAGCATCCGATAACCACCATCTCGCTGGCGGAACGCCGCGGTGTTTCCCAGCCATACATCGAGGTGATGGTTGCCTGCCTGCGCAGGAGTGGCCTTATTGAAGGCCTGAAGGGACCGGGCGGCGGCTATGTGCTTGCACGCCCGGCCCGCGCTATCCGGTTATCGGCGATCGCACACGCCGTGCAGCGAAACGCAAACCCGCGGCGGCGAGGCCCAAAGAGCCGGAGGGAAAAAGTACCACTGCGCCCGTGCCCGTCGGATCTCATTTGGGACTTCATCGACGAGGCGACACGCGATCTTCTGGAGCATGTCACGCTCGACGATCTTGCCCGCGCGCCCGCCGGCGAAAGCGGAAAGACGCTGGCGCGCAAAGAGCTGTCTGATCAGGCGCGCTACAAGGACGGCCTGCCCGGCCGGGCGTGACCGACCATCTGTACGGCGCGCGAGATTGCTCAGGCTGGGCTATTGAAGCACTGCGCCGAACACGTGAGCGGCCCATGGCGGCGCGAAGGCGGCCATGCCTGCCAGGAGGACATGCACGAGCGCATACCACGACACGAAGACAATGCCGGCGAACGCTGCGAGCGCGAGTGCGCCCGTGGCCGCGTAGACAAGCGCAGAGGCGGCCGGATGTGCGGGACGCGGAATAACAACGAGAAGCGCTCTTCCAATGACTGTTCCGGGGTCGAGAAGCATCAGCGCTGCGCCAAGCAGGATGTCGGCGATGATGAAGCCCAAGACGATTGCCATGACGACAAGACTGACAAGCGCTGCGACGCCCCTTCCCGCCTTCTGATCCCAGGCGCCGAGAACGTACGAGGCTGCAGCAATGCTCAAAGCCACGATGATCGTGCCACTGAGCGCGGCGGTTGTTCCTGCGGGGATGGGCGCGGCCATCGGTGATTCTGCGCGAGCGGCCTTGGTTTCGTGGCTGCCAGTCATCGCACACGCGAAGCAGCCGAGCAGTACGAGCATGACGGGCGCAGCCCAGAGGGCGAACCGCGCGATTTGAATGGGCAGCGTGATGTCGGCAACCTGGACCTCGCCCGCAATGAAGCGGAACGGTCCCGTGCTCTCGAGGGGGAAGACCTGGCCCGGGAGAATGCGCGCCTTGGACGTGACCTCGCGACACCCCCGCGGAAGGTCGGGGCCCTCTGCCGACACCATAAGACCCGGCGCCGAGAACGTCGCGCTGTCCGAGCATGCCAGGAACAGCGCCTTGCCGGTGCGCGGGATGAAACGGTCGGAGGCGCTGACGAGCCGCGGGGCGTCGGCACCGATGAAGACCATGTGCTCACGCAGGCCGTGGAGATATCCATACGCACCGAGCAGGCTCGGCACGATGAGCAGCAGCGATGCGAAAAGGCCTCTTCGTCCGGCCAGCACGATTTGGATCATCTGTGACACTCACGGGTGGTCAACACCAAAGCTCACGCAAAGGCCTGCGTCAGGCCCCCTGCCCGCGGATGAGCCGTTCGTTCAGTCGCGTCCTGAGAGCGCGACGCCGCAGGTACCAGATCAGCCAGAGCCCCGCGATCACGACCGGGGTAAAGGGAAGTGCCGACATGGCCTGCAGGCAGGCATCCGCGCGTGGGGTCTGCACAACGACGCTCCCCCGGGCATCTGGGGCCAGGCAGGGTCCTCCTGCCCGCGAGATCCCGGGGCCATAGTATTGCGCCACGCTTGCGTTGCTGATTTCGGCGACAGCGAAGAGAGCCACGAGCAGGACCACGGAAACAGCGACCAGGCTGCGCCAGCGTGGACGCACCAGCATCGCGATGGGGCCGGGCCGCACGACCTGCCAGTTGCTCGCGTGGTCGGCGATATAGGCGACCTCGGCGGGGATGCTCCCCGCCGACAGGTAGCGCAGCAGGAGCCGCGCCCCCGGTCTAATGGGAATATTGTCCTCGCAGTCGAAGCTCCACTTGCTCCCCTGCCCGTCGTCCATGAAGACACGCTGCGTGACGACCGTCTCAGCGTCGAGACGGACGCTTGCAGGCGTGTAGAGCGCCGCGCTTTGGCCCGAGCCGTGCATCGTCGTGCGGGCGATGGTTTGCACATGCTCGACAGTTCCCGCGTGCTCTGAGACGCGGTATTCTCGCCCGCGCTCACGGAAGCTCCATTCGGTCATGCGGCGCTGCTCCGTCCCTGCCTCACATCGGTCGCAGGTGAACGGAATTGCCTATTCTGTTCACTGGCCAGGGCGGACCGCGAAAAATCTTGATCGCGCGAAATGAAAAGATTAGATCGGTACTGACGAAGTCGCCGGAAGCCCGCCAAAATTCGGGCATCTGTAGAGGTGAACAGAATAGGCAATAGTGTCGAGTCCTGGATCTGATGCAGCCTGGCGGAGGTCAACGCCATGCATCGCAACCGAACTCGACCGACGAGCCTCTACTCCAATAGCGGACAGCGGAAGTATCTCAGCCGTGACGAGCGGCTGCGCTTTCTTGTAGCTGGCGATGCGCATGAGCGTCAGGACGTACGCACCTTCTGCCTCACCCTCGCCTACACGGGATGCCGCATCTCGGAAGCGCTGATGCTGACGGGCGCGATGGTCTGCGGTGATGATGGCGTGATTGCCATGCCTTGTCTCAAGAAGCGCAATGACCGCACCGTGATGCGGGAAATCCCGGTGCCGGAGTCGCTGCTGACCCTCCTACGCTCCGTGCACAGCGCCAACGAGCGGGATCCATCGACCCGGTTGTGGACGTTTTCGCGGACGCGGGCGTGGCAGCTGGTCAAAGCCGTCATGACGCGAGCCGGAATCGCACACGGCCCGCAAGCCTGCCCCAAGGGGCTGCGCCACGGCTTCGGGCTGCATGCCATCCGCTCGGGCGTCCCCGTGCACCTCGTTCAGCGATGGCTCGGCCATGCGCGGATGGAAACGACGGCCATCTACCTGCAGGCCATGGGCGCTGAAGAGCGGGAAATCGCGGCGAGGATGTGGAGGGCCGACGAACAGCCGCCGGTTGGCGCGGCCACCCAGTGAATCGAGGCATGGCATCATCAGGTTTATATTCCTGTTCCACACATGTAGCTCAAGCGGCAAACTTTGAACCGTGCAGTATGCGGGATGCCGATCGCTGCCAGGCGATCGTGGAGACGGCAAAAGCTTCTCTGTTACACTGAGGCCGACCAAGAAAGAGAGATGCATGGCGAACGCCTTTACGCCACGTCTGGACATACTGCCGCCCCCACAGCAGCGGCTATGGGGTGAACTTATCGATGTGCCAGGTGACTTCGTCCTTTACGGCGGAACCGCTATTGCCCTGCAGCTCGGTCACAGGCAATCCGTGGACTTCGACTTCTTCGGTGACGCGGCATTCAAGCCGGACGAGCTGCTCGACCAGATCCCGTTCCTGGACGAGGCGGAGGTTATGCAGAGCGACGCCAATACCCTTACCTGCCTCATAGATCGGGGGGGACCGGTCAAGGTGTCCTTCTTCGGCGTCCCACGCATCGGACGCGTCGACGAGCCGCTCGTTGCACCCGACATCGAATTGCGCGTCGCCTCGTTGCGGGATCTCGCCGGCATGAAAGCCAATGTCGTGCAGCTCCGCTCCGAGGCAAAGGACTATCTCGACATGGCGGCGCTCATCGCTCACGGCATCGACCTGCCCACCGCACTGTCTGCCGCCGGCATCATCTATGGCCGCTCGTTCAATCCCCAGAACGCGCTCAAGGCGCTCGCCTATTTCGGCGACGGGGATCTCCCGTCCCTCCCGGCCGCCACCAGGAAACTTCTCCAGGAGTCCGTGCGCGCCGTCGATCTTGACAAGCTGCCCCGGCTCACGCCAGTCCGGAAACAGGCGGCAAAGCGGGAGCCCGGGCAATGAAACCGATCAAGCTGACAGAGGAGCTGAGGCGCGTGGCGCAGCGCTGTGTCTGGTTCAAGGCTCCCGAAGAGTCCGTCGCCTATCCCGAGCACTTCATCGCTCATGTGCTGACCTTCGGCACGCATGAGGACGTCAAGGCCCTGCGCCGACATGTCAGTGACGAGGATCTCAAGGAGGCCATCGACAAGGCGCCACCGGGCGTGTTCGACGCCCGCTCCTGGGCATACTGGAATCTCATCATCGGCCGCGCGGAGGCGCCGCCGATGCCCAGGCGCGTCTTCAGCTGAGGACCTAAGGGCGGACTGCCTGTTGATGAACCACCCGAAAGGGCTGCGCCACGGCTTCGGGCTGCATGCCATTCGCTCAGGCGTTCCCCTGCACCTCGTGCAGCGATGGCTCGGCCATGCGCGGATGGAAACGACGGCCATCTACCTGCAGGCCGTCGGTACCGAGGAGCGGGAGATTGCGCGCCGAATGTGGCAGCAATAATCGCACTACTGAAAGGTCCAAGTCATGCTGTTCTGCGACGACTGGTCGGAGCAGATCGTCATGAACGTTGCCTGCGTCATGTTCGTCGAGCTCTGGCTGAACACGGTCGAGCCGACCTGCAACGAGACGAAGTCGTTGGCGTTCTGTGGGGTGAACTGTTGCGCAAGACGGACGCAGGCCCCTTTGGGAACGTTGGTAAGGCCAATCTCGAACTCGTTGCCGGCCCCGGCAATGGTGATATTGCCGAACGGACCCTTGGCGATCATGCCGTCACCGGTGCCTGACGTGCCCAGATCCGAAGGCAGGGCCCGCAGCGCGGCGAGATCGTCGATGAGGTTGGTCGTTCCGTACGTCGCCTGGCCCTGATAGGCCTGCTGTGTCTGCTGCTTGAGAGTAGAGAGGATGCGGGCAGCCTGGTTTGTCCCGTTGTTCTCCGTGACGAGGCGATAGGCGCCAAGACCGGCAAGAATCAGAACAGCGCCGACCGCGACCACGAGCAGAAGCTCGAGCAGGGAAAAGCCATGTTCCTTTCGCGGGCGGTGATTGAAAAATGGTTCGTTACCGTCGTCCACCAATACGCGGCATGTCATTCGTCCTCCTTTGCTCGAGTTGATCAGCGGCACGTCCTTCAGTGCGGTACGGCTTCCGCGTTGTCAGGTTCGGTTTCTCGCATCAGCGCTGCAATCAATGCTCTGGCAATCCGGACCTCATCGTCCTGCATGGCCGCGCCGGATTCGACATGGCGGATGACGGCCTGGCAGGCTCGATGTTCCGGAGCCGTGAGATGATACCGGTCCGGGTCGAGCAGACAAATCTTGGCGAGAAGCGCATCCCAGTCGGTGAACAGCCTGCTGCTCATTGTTGCGCCCTCCTCATGGTGTTGATCTCCTTCTGCAGTGTCCGCAGCTCGGCGCGCAGATTGTCATTGGCGGCCTTGAGCGCATCTATCTCCTGGCGGTACTTCCAGCTCTGCAGATTTTGAACCCTGTCCTGATTGTCGTTCGCGGCCTTGAGTTCCTGTACGGCCTTGATGAGGATCGGCGTGAGGTCCCCATAGGCGATGCTCTTGGTGGCTATGTCGTCATGGGCCGTCGTGACCACTTCGGGCACAACCTGCTCGGTTTCCTGCGCGATGAGCCCCAGTTTGCGGCCTCTCTGCCAATGTTCCTTTTGCACTTTCCATTGGAACGACACGGGGCGCAGACGCATCACTGTATCAAGGCCATAGTCGAGGTCACGCACGTCAGCCTTGAGGCGCACATCCGAGGTGTTGACGTAGGCGCCAGCGCCAGCGACCTGCCCGGCTACATGGAGTTTGTAGCTTGGAGAAGTCGTCCCGATGCCGACGTTGCCGTTCGCATCGACCGCCAGGCTGTCCGCAACGCTTTGATTGTCGGCATTCGCGCCCGTCACGCGCCCGATGCGGAGCCCTCCTGCATTGTCGGAATAGAGTACGACCCCCTTCAAGCCCCTGGTGCGGAACGTGTTGCCCGTCGTTCCCGCCTCGCAGCTCAGGCAAACAAAGGGCTGACCGCCGCCCGTGGCGTAACCCAGCGTGCTGCCGTACCCGACCTGGTTCGTGTGGCCCCATTCAAGGCTATTGCCTGTTCCGCCGCCCCGGGTGCTGATCAGTGAATTGGTTTGTGTGACGCCGCTGCCTCCCAGATCCAGTTTTGTCTCGGGCGTGGTCGTCCCGATGCCGACATTGCCGGTGGAGGTAATGCGCAATCTTTCCGTGCCGCCAGCATTGCCTGACGAACCCGTACTGATAATAAAGTCTGTCGGAACCGATCCAGCGCCCACTGTGCCATTGACAACATACCTCTCAGACGCGGGAATAATGAGCGAGGATCCGTCGTACGCGGAAGCGCCGATCAAGAAGACCGTATCGCCGTTCGATACGCTCACGGGCGCTCCAAAGCTCCCTCGAGCCTTGTAACCCAAGAGAATCGAACCGAGGGTATCCGTTGAATATTGTGATATGTAGATACCGCGATTGCCGCCTGCAGTGCTGCTGACTTCCAGTTTTGCCATCGGCGACGTCGTCCCGATGCCAACGTTGCCGTCGTTGTAGGAGATGGCGCCGGATGCGCCGTTGACCCACTGGCTCGCGCCGCCGGAAGACGAGGCGATGTTGGTGAATGTCCCTGCGTCGGTGCAG
>Ga0070741_10000350_pt1 | contig 173044 bp, 167 predicted proteins | sample Coa_R1_4_FD_66440 | JGI IMG/M metagenome (GOLD analysis project Ga0070741, IMG submission 66440) | Surface soil microbial communities from Centralia Pennsylvania, which are recovering from an underground coalmine fire - Coalmine... | ecosystem: Environmental > Terrestrial > Soil >... | reverse complement strand
TTGGGGGACTCCTCTCCCGATAGTTCTCTTATGCGTTGTTCGGCATCGCCGCGGTGCTTGTGACGCTGGCGGCGAGGAGGAGTCCCTATTGACTCGCTCAACCTAAGAGTACGGTGCACCCGACGCCGTGCCGTTCGCTGCCGTGTTCGGCGTATCATTGTCAAATAGCGCTCTTGCCGCGTGAAGCACGGCGCGGGTGAGCGTCAGGACGTTGGGCGGACCGAGGACCACCGGTTGCTGTGCACGAGCCTACTCGCATAGACTTCCACCAAGCAAAGGAGATGAGTATGAGTCGTGGATATCCCTTTGTCGCACTTGTTCTAGCGAGCTTTGTGAGTTGTTCAACGGCATCCCACGTTATTGTTGGAAAGACGCGCCCACCGATAGCCGCCACACAGGTCAAGATCTATTTGCATCCACCGGCGAACTACGAAGAGATCGCGATTCTCGAAGCGACAAGCGAAGGTTCACCGGCCATCACGGCCCAGGGCAAGACCAACAAGGTCATAGAGCGACTGAAGAACGATGCAGCGCAACTTGGCGCCAATGGCATACTCCTGCAAGCTGTTGGTAATGAGACTGGCGGAGCTGTTGCGACAGGTCTTGGCTCGAGCGTTACGACAGGGTCGTCGACCATCAGTTCCGGGACAATTGTAATGGCTGGGTCGCGTATAAAGACCGGGAACGCGATCGCAATCTTTGTTCCCGAGCAGCCAGCTCCATAAACGCCTTCGCGTTCATGGAGTGAGCGGCAAACGTTGGGCGGCCAGACTGTGTACATCTTATTGGATGCTAACGTCACCGCGGCGTATTACCTGCCACGATCAACGACGAGCCAGAACATGGCTTCTCGCGCCACGACCCTTTTCGACTCCGTTCGATCAGGAGCCAGTCAGCACTTCTTTTATCTTCCCAACTTCTGCGTTGCCGAAGTCTTCGGCGTCTTCATGAAGTACGCCTTCGGTGCATGGAACAAGCATGTGAAGAAGGCTGGTAAGCCGATCGACAAACGCGTCTATGGCTCGTTGCGGGCACAATTCGAGAAAGACATTCACAATGGAAAGTTCATCTACCATTACGAGTTGTCGCGTTACCACGTGCTCGCGATCAACCTCGTGGCACCAGTCGATCATTACTTTCAGGTGTCTCGTATCCGAAAGAAGGGCCAGAAGCCTGTGACACCCATGGGAACGTTCGATCACTTGATCATCGCCATGGGAATCCATCTCGCTCACATTCATGGTGCGGACAATGTTGCAATCGTCTCCGGCGACCGCCGGCTGACCGACATATTGGCAAAGTGCAAATCTGGTCTGCCGGCGGCAACGATTCGGAAACTCAAACTGGATCAGGCCGAGGAGATCACGGGGAGGAAGTTTCGGCCAAACCTGTTCCCGAAACACATCAACCTCGTGACCGCAACCAAGGGCGAGCTGACGACACTCTTCGGCGCATGGCCGCTGCCGGTCGCCAGCGTTCCCAATGTGTATCGCTGGCTCAAGTAATCGGCCGCCCAACTCTGCGCTGCACCGGACTCCGACCCGCTCGCTGCAGCCTTCCGAGAGCTATACTTCTCGCGTGCGGGTCGGAGCCGGTGAGCGCTGATCCGTTAGGCCGTCCGTGGATCAGCCGCCACCCGTCCCCGTCGACAACTCCGGCGTCACGCCGTTTGCAGTTCGCTCACGCCGAATCTCTCGTTCCTCGCGGCAAACGGCGCGCCGCTGGTCCAACCCAGCGGCCGCACAATCGCGGCTTGCGGTATACTCATCTCGAAACGCGAGGTCGTCACCGTGAAAGCCTTTCTTGCTGCCTTGGGCATCACCATGGCCGCGTGCGTAACCGCGTTCTGCGCGCCTACCGACGCTCCGATTGAGAGCAAGCTTCCGGCCATAATTGAGATACGAACCAAGACTCCCGAGGGCGTGTCCTCTGGAACTGGGTTTGTTATCGAGCCTTCCGGGACCGCTGTCACCTGTTTCCACGTTATCAGTCACGCGCAGGAGGTGGCGCTCAAAACAACATCGGGCGAAACATACGGCGACATACGCGTGCTCGCGTTCGACGTGACACGCGACCTCGCGATCATCAAGTTCGCCGCTTTTGGTTCGCCGATAATCCCGCTGGCAGACTCTGACGCCATTCATGTTGGTGATGCGGTGTTTGCCGTCGGGCACCCGAAGGGCCTCGAAAACAGTGTAACCAAGGGAATCGTGAGCGCCATCCGGACCGTGGACGGCGTCAGAGTTATTCAGACGGACTCCGCCGCATCGCCTGGCAGCTCTGGTGGACCGCTTCTAAACGAGAAGGGCGAGTGCATCGGAGTGGTCTCGTTCAAGATCTCCGGAGAAGGACTCAATTTCGCCCTCCCTTCAAACTACGTCCGAGGCCTTCTGGGCATGCAGAGCGCGATGACTCTCGAGCAGTTCAACGCCGCCGCGAGCAAGAAGACGGCCGACGCATCCATGTTCACTGCCGGCAGCGGCGACACCATTACCGGAAAATGGCGCTCCCTCGATTCAAACACGATCAAGGTTCTTCGTCAGGATGGTGACTACGTATCAGGTGAGTCCTTCACAAGGGATGAGAAACAATCCCTGGGCAGTTACGACCTCCGAAAGCAGGCGGACGGCTCTTACGCTGGGCGCATAAAAGGCTCTTGGGCATGCCGCTGGTGGAGCGTCTGGGCTTTTCCATACCCCGACTGGCGCGAAAACCAATGCAACACCGAAGACCAAGTCTTCTTTACCAAGGTAGACGCCAACCGTATCGAGGGCTACATTTACGGTCCGAAGGCACCGCCACAAAACGATCGAAATTTTGCCGCATTCTGCAAGACGTGCGGAGCTACATTTCCGAAGGTCAAGGCCAACTTCGTCTGGGTCCGAGCCGAATGAAGCGAGTCGACGAGGGACCACGTGCCTCCCTTATCTCGAAAGGACGACCGATGAGACAGTGGCTCGGCGACGCGCCAGATTGGCTTGTCGACCAGTACCGGGCATTAGAACCAGCGGTGAAGGCGCACGCCGAACAGTTTGCCCGAGCATATTTCGAACAATTCAAGAAGAGCGAGCAACAGCTCGTCCGTGGTCCCGACGCGAATGCATGCTTCGCGGCATTCACGAAAGACAACACGTTACCCGACTGGGGTGAGGAGAATCGTTTGTATGTGGAGATGGCCGTCCTCGAACTCTATCGGGAATATCAAGACCAAGAGTTTCATCGCTTGTTGCTGCGTGAGATGCTATGACACGCGCACCGGCGGCCTAACTCGGCGTTGCAGCCGACGGGGCGCCGTTCGCTGCCACGTTTCGCGCAAGTTGCACGTTCATCGCTCTTGCCGTGTGGAGGCGCCCCGCGGCTGAACGCCCGCTCCGTTATGCGGCTGAGATCGAATGAACGAACTGCAGAGAATGCGAGTTGAAAGGACCGTCGCGACGTTCATCGAGCAACGTCGTCCGCCAGCTCACCTTCGTGATCGGGTCGATCTCGCATTTCGGTTCGACGGTCGATACGTGGAGATCTTCGAGGTCCGACCAAGTTGGAATGAACCGACGGAAAAGATCGAGGAGTCAGTGGCAAGAGCTCGGTACTTGAAGTCTCGTGACGAGTGGCTCGTTTACTGGAAGAGGGCAGACCTTCGTTGGCACAAGTACCAACCCGCGCCGGCAGTCAACACGGTAGAGGCATTCCTTAAGCTCGTCGATCAAGACGAGTACTGCTATTTCTTCGGCTAGGCTGTCTGAGCGCCGCCGGCTTGTCACCGGACCCGTGGTCGTGGCCGCCGCCTAACTCGCCGGTGCAACCGTCGCGCCGTTCGCTGCCATTCTCGGCGTATCATTCACGCGTATCGTTCCTCCCTCGTCCAAGCACGGCGCGGCTGAGCGTTACGACGTTCGACGCTGTGAAGGGGAATGTCGTCTGCGCTGCACCGGCCTCCGGCCCGATGGACGGCTCGCCGGTCCGCGCAGCGCGAATCAGTCGCCGGAAACGAACGCGCTCATCTTCCACGCTCCTTTCGCCTGGCGAAAGCCGGCGCGATAGGCGATCGGGCTGCGAAGATCGGCTGCGCGGATCCAGCCGCTGGCTCCATCCGCGGTGCGGACGTGCCGCCAGGCCGGGTCCTTCGAGCCGGCGGCAATCAACTCGACGATTGCCCAATCGAGCATTCGCATCACAGGGGCATTCGCCGCAGGACTCCGGCGCAATGGAGCATCATTACGAACGACGGCCATGTGCGTGAACGCATCGAGCTTCTCGGGCCAGGCCGAGTAGACGTACGGCGCCCAGAACATCCGTTCCGGACCAACGCCTCGAAAGGTCCCGCCCAGTGCGATCGCATCGGAAATCTCCTGCCACACGCGCGCGCCTGACTCCTGATCACTCAAGAGTTTCCGGAAGGCATCTCTCCCTCCCCCAGCTCCGAAGCTCGTCCGGATTGCGGGATCCACCAGCTCGAGAAGTGCATTGGCATCGCGCCGCTTCACGGCCGCACGAAGCTGCCGGCGATAACTCGCGAACGAAGCATCACGGTCCCCCTCGTCGATAGGGCAGAGTGTCGTCTCATTGGGCATGCAGCGCGAGGCCACGGCGGGCGTCGCGGAAGCAGAGATCGAAGCAGGAGGAACTTCCCGGCGACAACTCAGCAGAATCGCAATGGAAAGAATCGTGATCGTTCTCATTGCCGTCTGCCGGTGCGAAAGCCTGGCCAGAAATCAAGCAGCGGCTCGCGCCCAACACGAAACCCGCCGACACCTAACCTTCCGTTACACCCTCACCGGCTCCTCATGATCTCGCTCAACAGGTCCGCCTTCGCTTCGATCCGCTCGAGATGCGGATACTGCGCTCCGCCGCGATACTCGATTCGATACGTTCCTACGTGCTCGCCGTAGCCGGCGATCAACTCGAGCGGCTTTTTCGCGGCGATCTCCTCCTTCACGACCTCGCCGGAAAACTTGCGGCCGTTGATCGACGACACGGTCATGCCCGGCATGAGGCCGGCCTCCGCCGCAGGTGTTCCCGGCGTGAGATCGTCGATCTTTCCATCATCGTGAAAGAGGATGCCAATGGAGAACGTCGCGTCGATCCTGTGCGAGGAGTAATCGCGCGGCTTCATGTAGTCGTTCGGCTGATCGTTGTAGACGAGTCTCCAGCCGGCCGCCTCGAGTGCGCCGAGGGGAGGATGGGGCGTGATGCGATCGACGCGCTCGCGCAGGAACGACGCCCAGTCATTGGCCACGACGCCGTTCAACGCCGCGACCACATCATCGAAGGTGTACGGCTTCACCATCGGCGCCGTCGACGGAGGGCCGTAGAACGCGCGGGCGAAATCGTCGAGCGACTTCGTGCCGCCGCTCTTCCGGCGGATCGTCGTGTCGGCATCGAGCCAGATGAGAAGCGACTCGTCGTAGTAATCGAACGCGCGGCGATAGGCGGTCCACGCAAAGGGCGCATCGCCGATCGACGCCGCACCGAGCGCGGTATCGGAGAGCGGGCGCCAGTTGCGCCCCGTGCGATTGCGATCGAGATTCGCGGCGACGAACGCGACATGCTCGCGCACCAGCTCGGGCGAGCGCACTCCGCTGCGCGACACGAGCACGAAGTCGCCGAGGTAGCGCGTCATGCCCTCATAGACCCAGAGCAGCTCGCCGAGCATCGGCTTCTGATAGTCGGGCGTGGCGAGACCGGCGGGACGGCGGTACTTGCCATTCCAGGAGTGCGTGAGCTCATGCGTCAACGTGCCGATCGTCAGCTTCTGCAATTCAGGATCGGTGAATCCATGCTCGGCGAAACGGTTGTCGCTCGACTCGTGATGCTCGAGGCCCTGCGATCCAACCAGATCGCTCAGCGTGACGAGCCAGCGGTACGTGCGGTAGTGGCGCGCGCCGAAAAGCGCGTCGGTCTGCGCGACGAGCTTCGTCAGTTGCGCGATCCGATCCTGAGGAAGCGCCAGCGCGGCATCGGTGTCGGCGACGATTCCCATCCTCACGTCGTTCGTGAACGGGATCTCGCGGAAGTGCTCTCCCGCAATCACCGGCGAGTCGACGAGTGTGGTCAGCGATACGGGAGAGAACTCGATCGTGTCTCCCCGTTTCGAAGCCACCGGCAGCGCGGTCTCGAACATCCATCCCTGCGGCAACTGCAGGCTGGCCTGAACGGGGATCGCATCGGTGCGCGGCCCTGCCGGATAAACGACCACGTGATTCCACGGCAGATCGAGGAGGTGCTGCGTAGCGTTAGGACTCTCGCCATAGCCCGACCCGTAGCTCGCGGGCGGCGAAACGTAATCGAACGAGACATCGACCTGCGCAGCATCCTTCGGCACTTCGATGTCGAAGGCGAACATGTCGGCCGGATCGCGGTGCCAGACGAGCGTCTGTCCGGCGGCCGTGACGCGCAGGCCCATCATCTCTTCGATGGGGCCGCTCGGCAGGTGCTCGCCCGGGATCCACTTCGGATAGACGAAGCGCATCGCGCCGGCGTGCGCCGGCATCGTGACCGTGGTGTGGAAGAGCCCGCGGCGCGCGTCACGCGCATCGACGGCGACCGTCATCGGCTGCTGCTGCAGAGCTGCGGCGAAGAGAAGAACGGCGGCGAGCGATTGCATCCGCGAAGATTACTCTTCGATGCCTGCTTTTCGAATCGCCTGGATGGCGACGCGCCCGACGAACCAGCTCGCGATGAGCGCCACGACCGCGCCCACCACGTAGACCGCGATCTTCACCGTCCCCGCCGTTGCTTCCGCCGCCGCGGCTCCGATGTACACGAACGCAACCGTCGCCGGCATGATCCCGAAGAACGTCGCGAGCGCATACGGCAGGACGCCGACTCCGGTCAGTCCGAACACGTAGTTCGTGTAAGTGAACGGGAAGACGACGGCAAGGCGGACGAGAAAGACGATCTTCGCCCCTTCTTTCGCAATCGCGCGATCGAGTGCGCGAAAGCGCTTGTCGTCCGCGGCCATCGCCTCGACCCGCTTGCGCGCGATCGTACGCGCCACGATGAAGGCGAGCGTCGCGCCCGTCGTTGCACCGATCACGACGACGATGCTCCCCTTCACCACGCCGAACGTGGCGCCGGCGCCGAGTGTGAGGATCGAGGCCGGGATGAAGAGCACGATGCACGCGGCGTAGACCGCCGTGTAGAGCACGTAGCCGAGGAATCCGAGCCCCGCGACGTAGGCGCGGAATGCATTCAGCCATTGCGCGACGGGAAGCACGCGGAACGCGATCACGATCGCAGCGAGGGCCACGATCGCCAGGCCGATCTTCAGAATCCGGGACAAGCTCGCGGATTCTAACCGCGCTCAGTGGAACATCACGAGCTTCCTGATCGACTTGACGACCATCACCGTCGCGCCCACGCCGCCGACGATCGCTCCGATGACGATGCCCGCGATGCCGCCGATCGCGAGCTTCCATCCGCCGCCGCTCTTCGCGGGGGCGGGCCGCAACGGCGGATACGCAACCGCCGGACGAACCGCAGGCGCCTCGCCGGTCTTGGCCGGCTCTCTCGAAAATCGCGCATGCACCTGCGTGAACTCCGCTCCGAACAGCACGATCTGTGCGGCGTAGTAGACCCACAGCAGCACGAGCACCAGCGATCCCGCCGCGCCGTAGCTCGATCCGACGGCGCTCTTGCCGAGGTAGAGCCCGAGGGCGAACTTTCCGATGACGAAGAGGATCGACGTGAAAACCGCGCCCAGCCACACTTCGCGCCATTCGATTTTCAGATCGGGGAGGAAGCGGAAGATCGCCGCAAAGAGAACGGTGATCACTCCCAACGAAACGACGACTTGCAGGATCTGCCACAGCGCCTCGCCGCCGGGCAGGTGATTCCCGGCGAACTTGCCGGCGGCCGCGATGGCGGAGTCGAGGACGAGAGAGACGAGCAGGAGGAAGCCGATGCCGAGCACCATCGCCCAGTTCATCACATACTCGAGAATCGTCTTCTTCACATTCATCTTCTGCGGCTTTACATCCCAGATCGTGTTGAGCGCGTCCTTCAACTGGCCGACGACGCCGGCTGCGCCGAGGAGCAGGGTGATGATGCCGACGATGGTGGCAATCGTTCCGGACTTCGGTTTCGCCGCGGCCTCGACCATCTTCTGAATCATCTCCGCCGACTGCGGCCCGAGGACGCCACGAAGCTGCGCGTAGATCTGGCCGCTCGCCGCTTCGCGTCCGAACGCGAGGCCGGCGACGGAGATCGCGATCAGCAGCAGCGGTGCGATGGAGAAGATCGTGTAGTACGCGAGCGCGGCGCCGAGGCGCGGCACTTTGTCCGAGGTGAACTCCTGGATGGTTTGCCTGAAGACAGCGAACGTGCGCTTCATGCTCTCAGGGAACGAGCAACGCGCGCGCCTATCTGCTCTTCATCCAGGCGATGCAACGCTCCAGCTCGGCGCGCATCTGCGCGGCGGGGAACCGGATCGGGCGGCCGTGTCCCGGCAGCACCCACTCGAAACGAACGTCGAGCAGACGCTCCATCGACTGGATCTGCTCGCTCCACGAATACCAGCACGCGCTGCGGAATGCGTAGAGGTGTCCGCGATCGGGACTCCAGGCGAGGTGATCGCCGGTGAAGAGGAAGCGCTCTTTCCAGAGAAAGACGGCATGTCCTTTGGTGTGCCCCGGCGTCGGAATCATCACGAGGTCCGGCTCCAGCTCGATCGGATCGCGGCCTTCCGGTTTCGATTCGACTGCCGCCGTTCGCGTGCGCACATCATCGCGACGCAGCACGCGCTCGCATCCGAATCGCGCGTGAAATTTCTCGTGATCGGCGACGTCGTCCTGATGCGTGAGGAGCATCCGGCGCACACCTCCGAGCGCTTCGAGGTTCTTCACGAGCGGCGCGGTGAAGCGCGGAGAGTCGACGAGGATGCCGTCGAACCAGTAGCTGATCGCGCCGAAGCTCGACTCCGAGGTGTAGCCGCAGCGATAGACGCCGCCGTCGATGTGCTCGGGAAGCGAGGCGAGCGCCGCGGTCATGTCGTGTCTGGCGATCGAGCCGATGGAGGCAGTTGGACAGGAGATGAGCGCGCGCTGCGCGGCGAGAAGCTCGTCAGGAGTTTCCGGCTGATGCCACACCGCCGACTGCTCGCCCGCTTCGCGAAAGACCGCCGGAGCAATCACGCGGCAGGCATCACAGTCGATGCAGGAGGAGTCGACAAAAAAATCGCCGGGCGCGTTCGCAGGGAGGGCAAGGGCAGGGGTTGCCATTGGACTCGAGAACAGATTGAAGGGGCTTGGGAGTTCCCTGATGGGACGAATGGGAGCATGGGACCTATAGGACCTATGGGACCTATGGGTGGAGTTGGGTTTCCGCCTATAGGTCCTATAGGTCCTATAGGTCCCATACTCCCATCCATCCCCATCCGGGACTATCGTGCGCTCCTCGGCCGTTACCACTACGCCATGTTCGACAACCTTCAGGACAAAATGGATCGCGTCTTCAAGACGCTGCGCGGCGAGGCCAGCCTCAACGAGTGGCATATCGACAACGCGCTCAAGGAGATCCGCGTCGCACTGCTCGAGGCGGACGTCCACTTCAAGACGGTCAAGGAGTTCACGAACCGCGTTCGGGAGAAGGCGGTGGGACAGGATGTTCTGACCGCGTTCTCACCGGCCCAGCAAGTCACCAAGATCGTCCGCGACGAGCTGCAAAACCTCCTCGGCGGCAACGAAGTGGGGCTCGCTCTCGTCGGCAGTCCGGCCGTCATCATGATGGTGGGTCTGCAGGGCTCGGGCAAAACGACGACGTCGGGCAAGCTCGCGCTACATCTCAAGAATCGCGGACGGCGGCCGCTGCTGGTTCCGTGCGACGTCTATCGTCCCGCTGCAATCGATCAGCTTCGCATCGTCGCGAAGAATGTCGGCGTGCCGTTCTTCGAGCTCGGTGACGAGCGCAATCCGCTGAAGATCGCGGAGCGCGCGGTCGCGGATGCGAAGACGCTGCTCTACGACACCGTGATCCTCGACACCGCAGGCCGTCTCCACATCGATGAAGAGCTGATGAAGGAGCTGGATGCGATCAAGCGCGATACGCGTCCGAGCGAAATCCTCTTCGTCGCCGATTCGATGACCGGCCAGGACGCGGTGAAGTCGGCGAAGGAATTCGACGATCGCCTGCAGGTCACCGGCATCGTGCTGACGAAGCTCGACGGCGATGCGCGGGGCGGTGCGGCGCTGTCGATCAAGTCCGTCGTCAACCGGCCGATCAAGCTGGTCGGCGTCGGCGAGAAGTACACCGACCTCGACGTCTTCTATCCCGACCGGATGGCCTCGCGCATCCTCGGCATGGGCGATGTGCTGTCGCTGATCGAGAAGGTCGAAGCGGAAGTCGACAAGAAGGAAGCGGCGCGGCTGGCGCAGCGCGTCGCGAAGGACAAGTTCACGCTCGAGGATCTCCGCTCGCAGTTGCAGCAGGTGCGGAAGATGGGGCCGCTGTCGCAACTGGTCAACATGTTGCCGGGCGTCGGCGGCAAGGTGACGGAAGAGGACATCGACGAGAAGTCGGTCGTCCGCATGCAGGCGATTCTCGATTCGATGACGATCAAGGAACGCGAGTTCCCGCAGATCATCGACGGCAAGAGGAAGAAGCGCATCGCCCGCGGGTCGGGCACGTCGGTGCAGGAGATCAATCGTCTGCTGAAGCAGTACCTGCAGATGAAGAAGATGATGCGGACGTTCTCGAAAGGCTTCGGCGCGCGGAAGTTCGGAAAGATGATGAAGGGGCTGCCGCCGGAATTGCTGGGGTAGCTGTGTACGACAGGCGCCCTTGCCTGTCGTGGCCCTCGCCTGTCGAAAATCGAGGGGGACAGGCGGGGCGCCTGTCCTACACAGGAATTGCCGGGTACCACCTTGCTGTTCAGGCCCGCGTTCCAGTAGTATTTTGCGCCCTTAAACGAAGGAAGGTCAGTCAAATGCTTAAGATTCGCCTGCGCCGTGGCGGCGCGACCCATGCCCCGTTCTACCGCGTCGTCGTCTCCGACTCACTGAAGACGCCGAGCGCGTCGACGGTGGAACAGATCGGTCACTACGACCCGAAGAAGAATCCCGCCGACGTGAAGATCGATCGCGAGCGCGTCGACTATTGGGTCAGCAAGGGCGCACAGCTCTCGCCGACGGTCAAGTCGCTCATCAAGAAGCTGAAATAGCGTGAAAGAGCTGGTCGAGTTCCTCGCCAAGTCGCTCGTGGATGAACCGGGCGCGGTCGAGGTGCACTCCTACGATCGCGAGGGAACGACCGTGCTCGAGCTCGAGGTGGCGCCAGCCGACCTCGGCAAAGTCATCGGGCGGCAGGGACGCACCGCCCGCGCGATCCGCACCGTCCTGGCTGCGGCGGGACAGAAAACCCGCCGCCGCTACATTCTCGATATCGTCGACTGATGGCGGACCGGATTGCGGTCGGCATCATCCGCAAGCCTCACGGGATCCGCGGCGAGGCGAGCGTCGAGCCGTGGACGGATGATGCCGAGCGATTCAGCGAGCTGACCTCCGTCACGCTCGTCGCGCCCGACAACGCCACCACGCGCGAAGGAACGATCGAGCACGCACGGCCGCACGGCGATCGCGTGCTCGTCAAGCTCGACGGACTCGACACGCCTGAAGCAGTCGATCTGCTGCGCAACTGGACGATCGAGATTCCGGAGAGCGAAGCGAAAGCGCTCGAGGAGAACGAATATTTTCTCCACGATCTCATCGGCTTGACGCTGATCGACGCGGAAGGGCGGGAGCGCGGCAAGGTCGTGGACGTGCTGGAAGGCGGCGGCGGACTGCTGCTCGACGTGCAGCGCGGGACCCATCGGTTCGACGTGCCCTTCGCGGAAGAGATCTGCACGAAGATCGATCTCGAAGCGAAGACGATGCTGGTGAAGCTGCCGGAAGGACTGGACGAGTGAGCTCTCGATGAGGATCGACTTCGTCACGATTTTCCCCCGCATGTTCGATCCGCTCATCGCGGAGGGAGTGATCGCGCGCGGCGTGAAGCAGGGGCTGCTCGATGTGAAGGCGTGGGACCTGCGCGACTACACAACGGACAAACATCGCTCCACGGATGACGAAGCGTACGGCGGCGGGCCGGGCATGGTGATGCTCGCCGAGCCGGTGCTGCGCTGCGTCGAAGCGATCGGCGGCGGGCACATCGTGCTCACTTCCCCGCAGGGCCGGCGCTTCGATCAGAACATCGCGCGCGAGCTCGCCGCGAAAGAGTGGGTCGTGTTTCTCTGCGGGAGATATGAAGGATTCGATCATCGCGTGATCGAGGCACTGCAGCCCGATGAGATCTCGATCGGCGACTTCGTCGTCTCCGGCGGCGAGCTGCCGGCGATGCTGATGGCGGACGCAATCGGCCGCATGGTGGAAGGCGTCGTCGGCAACACAGGATCCGTGGAAGAAGACTCGTTCTTCAAGGGACTGCTCGACTATCCGCACTACACGAGGCCGGAAGAGCTGCGCGGGATGCGGGTGCCCGACGTTCTCCTCAGCGGACATCACGAGAAGATCCGCAAGTGGCGCAAGGAGCAGGCGCTCCGCGCAACGCGAGAGCGGAGGCCGGATCTGCTGGAGAAGGCAGAGCTCGATAAAGAGGCGAAGAAAATGATGGGATGGGACGAATAGGACGGATGGGACCTATGGGACCTATGGGACCTATGGGCGGAACCACCTATAGGTCCCATAGGTCCCATCCGTCCCATAGTCCCATCCCCATCCCACCCAGGAATGCAATCCTCCTGGCCTTGGTTCTCCGCCTTGCCAAATCGCTGAAAATACGCGATCCTAAGCGGCTCGCAAGAAATTCTTAGAAGGTACAGCCATGCCAGAAATCATGAAAATCGTCGAGTCGCGCGAGTCGCGGACCGACATTCCCAACTTCTCCCCCGGCGACACCGTCAAGGTCCATGTGAAGGTCAAGGAAGGCGACAAAGAGCGCATCCAGATCTTCCAGGGCGTGGTGATCTCGCGCAAGGGTGGTGGTACGCGCCAGATGTTCACAGTGCGTAAGATCTCCGGTGGTATCGGCGTGGAGCGCATGTTCCCGCTCTATTCGCCGACGATCGATCGCATCGAGGTTGAACGCCATGGCCGGGTCCGCCGCGCAAAGCTCTACTACCTCCGGGATCTCCGCGGTAAAGCAGCGCGCATCGAAGAGAAGCGCAAAGCCTAAAGCCACACCCGCCGAAAAGCTCCAGACCTCATTGTTCGCGGAGCTGGCGCGCGTCGCCGAGATGTCGGTGATCGAGCGCCGGCTCCGCGATTTCGGTTTTCGAGCCATCGCAGGAACGGACGAAGTGGGCCGCGGATGTCTCGCAGGCCCGGTCGTTGCTGCATGCGTCATCCTGGACAGCGAGCCGACGCTCTTCGGAGTCAACGACTCGAAACTCGTCGACCACGAGCAGCGCGTGTCGCTGTGCCGGTGGATCCTCTCGCATGCGCGAGCCGTAGCGATCGGTGTCATGGAAAGCGCAACGATCGACCGCATCAACATTCTTCGAGCGAGCAAAGCCGCGATGCTCGAAGCCGTCGAAAATCTGCCGGTGCGCCCCGACATCCTCCTCCTCGACGCTGTGACACTCGAGCAGCTGGAGATGCCGCAGGTTCCTCTGATCGGGGGAGACCGGCGAAGTATTACCATCGCAGCGGCGTCGATTGTTGCGAAGGTCTATCGCGATCTGCTGATGGAGTCGTATCATGAGCAATACCCCGTTTACGATTTCAAGCACAATCGGGGATATGCAACTGAAAGTCACGTTTCAGCCCTGAAGGTGTACGGCCCGAGCCCCATTCACCGGAGATCGTTCGAAGGGGTCGATCTGCCGATGACGTTGTTCAGCAAAAAACATGGCGGTCCAACGAGATAAAGTCATTGCAAGCGCTGAGAAGCTGGTCGCGAAGGGGAAGATCGAACCCGCGATCAAGGAGTACGAGCGTCTTCTCGACGACAACCCAAATGACGTCAATACGCTGAATCGCATCGGCGACCTCTGGGTCCGTATCAACCGGAACGACGAGGGCGTCAAGGTGTTCGGCCGGATCGCCGATCACTACGCGAAGGATGGCTTCTTCCTCAAAGCCATCGCGATCTACAAGAAGATCAACAAGCTCGATCCCTCGAAGCTGGAGGTCTACGCGAAGCTGGCGGACCTCTATGCGAAGCAGGGACTGGCGATGGAAGCGAAGAGCCAGTATCAGGTTCTCGCCGACTACTACCTGAAGCATGGCGATCCCGGCAACGCGCTGGGGATCTACAAGAAGATCTCGGAGCTCGACCCGAACTCGATCAACGTTCACGTCAAGCTCGCCGATCTCTACTCGCAGAACAATCAGATGGCGGAGGCGCTCAAGGAGTACGACCGCGTCGGCCGGATGCTGCTCAAGCGCGGCATGCTCGACGAGGCGGTGCAGGTCTTCCGCAAAGCGCTGAAGGTCGACGCGTCGAACGTCGAGCTGGTCGACTCACTCGTCACGGCACTGCTCGAGGCGAAGGAGTACGACAACGCGATCTCGCTCGTCGGCTCCGCGCTCGAGACGGCGCCATCGAATCCGCGGCTGCTCGCGCTGATGGGCCGCATTCACCTCGCCAAGGGTGAGATTCAGGGCGCGCGCTCGTTTCTCGAGCGCGGCCTCGCCGCCAATCCTGACGATGCCGCGATCCGCGACGGCCTCGGCGATCTCGCACTGAAGCAGGGCAATGCCGACCGGGCGCTCGAGATGCTCGCGCCACTCGTCGAGAAAGCGCTGTCTCGCGGCGAGCGTGGAACAGCCGTCGACATGCTCAGCCGCGTGCTTCGTGTCGACTCCGGCCACACGCCGACACTCGAGCGCCTCGTCGCGCTCTACACGCGTCTGAACGAAGAGACGAACATCATCAGCTCGATGAACAGCCTCGCCGAGGCGCACATCGCCAGAGGCCAGTTCGATCAGGCATCGAAGGTTCTCGAGAAGCTGATTCAGCGCGAGCCGCAGAACGCGCAGCATCGCAACAAGCTGCAGTTCGTTCGCTCGCAGATGGGCGGCATCGACACGGTGCCGGCTCAGCGCTCCCAGGCCGCGCCTCCCGCACCAACACCGGCACCACCACCGCCGAAGTTCGATCTCGAGATCGAGGAACCACCTCCATCCTTCGACCTTACCGACGATTCGCCCGGACTCGCGCTCGATCTCGACGCCTCGGAGCCGATCGATCTCGACATGTCGCTCGAGCCTGAGCCTGAGCCAGCGCCGCCGCCACGGCGTCCGCCGACTGCTGCGCAGCAGATTCCGACGCCGATCGTTCCCGCGGCGCCGGTGAAGCTGCCGGCCGCAGTCGATCTCGCAGCGACGGAGCTCGCACAGGAAGGCGGCGACGATCTCGACTTCATCACGGAGCACCTGACGGAAGCCGAGGTCTTCGCGAAGTACGGCCTTGCCGAGAAGGCGCAGGAACATCTGCGCGCCGTCATCGATCGCGCGCCGAAGCATCTTCAGGCACACGAACGGCTCTATCGCATTCTTATCGACGAAGGCGACACCGCCGCGGCGAAGATCGTCGCGACGCAGTACATCGGCCTGCTCGAGGAGAAGGGCGACACCTCTCTCGCCGACAGCGTGCGCAACGAGTTCATCACGCGCGGGATCTCGCTCGGCGCAGCAGCAGCGCCCCGCCCGAAGCCGGCAGCGCCCGAGCCTCCTCCAGCGGCACCGCAGCCGGCGATCTCCATCGCCGATCTCGACGCCGAGGAAGTCTCCTTCGATCTGGATGCGGGGCCGACCGAGCTGACGCTCGATCTCGAGCCGGAGCCTGAGCCGATCGTCGCCACGTCGATCGAGGATTCGTTCTCGTTCGATACCGGCGCCGCGGATCTCACGGAGGAACCTTCCTTCGAGATGCCGGAGACGACTGCCGAGCCGTTCTTCGGCGTCGAAGCGACGGGCCCGGCGATGGAGGAGATCGGCGAGATCGACTTCTACATCGAACAGGAATTGTTCGATGAGGCGCGCGAGAAACTGGGAGCACTCCAGACTCGCTACCCCGGCAACGCCGAGCTCGCGGAACGGCAGCAGCGCCTCGATCGCGCCGCCGCTCCCCCACCACCGGCTGCACCTCCGGTGATGCCGAAGTTCACGCCGCCGATCATCACGCGGGACGAGATCGAGAGCGAGCTCCTTTCGGCGATTCCGGATGATGACGACTTCGGCGAGCCGGCACCTCCGCCCGCGCCCGTCGAGGCAGCGCCGCCTCCGATGCCCGCCGTCCCGATGGACGCGGAAGAGAGTCTCTTCGACGAGGAAGACAACTTCTTCGATCTCGCCGCCGAGCTCGAGTCCGAGCTCGAAGAAGACGCGGAGCAGATTCCGCTCGGCGAGGAAGAGCAGTCGCTGGAAGAGATCTTCAAGGAGTTCAAGAAGGGCGTCGAGCAACAGCTCGACTCCGAAGACTACGACACGCACTACAACCTCGGCATCGCCTACAAGGAGATGGGTCTCATCGACGAGGCGATCGGCGAGTTCCAACTGGCATCGAAGGATCCCAAGCGCGCCGTCGAATGCGCGTCGATGCTCGGGCTCTGCTTCCTCGAGAAAGGCATGCCGCAGCTTGCGGTCAAGTGGTACCGCAAGGGACTCGAGATCCCCGAGATCACGGAAGAAGAACACATCGGACTGCTCTACGACCTCGGCTCGGCCTATGTCGAAGTGGGAGACACGGACAACGCGCAGAAGGTGTTCATGGAGGTCTACGGCATGAACTCGAACTACCGCGATGTCGTGAGCAGAATCAAGCAACTGGAAGACGCGAGGAAGTGAGCGTGAACAGGAATCTCGAGTCGGTCCTCCGCTTCGTGAATCTCACAACGTCCGGCTTGCTGGCCGGCTCTCTCGGTTTCGGAGAAGCGGCGCTGGTGCCGGGCTGGAAGGAAGAGCTTCCTCACGACGAATCGCGCCGCGCGCTCGACGCGTTGCGCGAGCTCGACTACTTCAACGCGATCGGTCCGCTCGCACTCGGGACGGCGGTCACACTCGCGGTGGCATCGAGCGGAGTGAATCCGATGCGGCGCCTTCTCGACGCAGCCGCGGCAGTGGCGCTCGCCGGCGTGGTCGGCTCGACGATCATGATCACAGTTCCGATCAACAGGGAGCTGGAGAATCATCCGCGCGCCGATTATCCGAGCGACAGCGCGCAGTCGCTGACCCGCAACTGGAGCCGCGCCCACGCGGTCCGCACGAGCCTCGGCGTCGGCGCGTTTTTCTGCGCCGTCGCGTCGAGTGTGGCCGGGAAGAAGTAGTTTGACCAGTACTGAGTACTGAGTCGCAAGTTCGTCACTCAGTACTCAGCACTCAGCACTCAGTACTCGGAAGTGATCCCACCCCTTCGCTTCGATCGCGGCGCCGTCCAGCCGCATCCCCGGCTCGCGTGACATCCGTCCGATCGAATACACCGGACGCTTCAGCCGCGAGCTGAGCTCCGCTTCGCGCAGCGACGAGGTGAAGAGCAGCGCGTATTCCTCGCCGCCGTTCATCACGCAGTTCGCGATGTCGACATTCGCGAGGTGCAGCTCGGGAAACACCGGGATGCGCGCTTTCTCGAGCTCCGCGCCGCAATTCGACTCCGCGCAGAGATGCGCGAGATCGCTCGAGAGCCCGTCGCTGATGTCGATGCAGGACGTGACTTCGGGAATCTGCGCGAGCAGCATGCCGAGCGCGACTTCCGGCTCCGGATCGATGTGACGCCGGATCACCGCGTTCGCGAGCTCGCGGTTCAGATATGCGAGACCGGCGGGCGGCTCGATCGATCCGTAGCGTTGAATCAGCGCGAGTCCCGCGGCCGATGCGCCGAGAGGACGGCTGACGTAAAGACGATCGCCGGGCTTCGCAGTCGAGCGCAGCAGCGGCCGCGAGACACGGCCGGCCGCGGTCACGGAGATCACGAGCTTTTCGGCGCGCGAGAGATCGCCGCCGGCGATCTCGATGCCGTGATGCTTCGCCGCTTCGGCCATCGCGTCGATGAGCTGCTCCGAATCGACATGGGAAGGAATCCCGAGGGCAACGACGCAGAACGAAGGCGTGGCCCCCATCGCAGCCAGGTCCGAAAGGTTGACGGCGAGGCTCTTGCGCGCGATGAAGCGCAGAGGGATCACCGTCGTGAAGTCGACATCCTCCACGAGCATGTCGGTCGTGATGGCCTGCTCACCGATGATCGCCGCGTCGTCGCCGGCCTTCGGAAAATGCTTTCGCAACCGCTCGATGAGTGCCGCCTCGGTCATGTCCGAAGTTTATCCGGATAGACCGGCGCGACCGGCACGATCGGCTCGAGCGGGCGGTCGAATGGTTCGCCGTAGGTGATGGCCTCGAGAAAGAGTCCCGACGGCGGCGCGGTCGGCTGCCACGGCTCGCGATGCGCGAGCACGTTCACACCGGCGCTGCCGCGGCCCACTTCGACGAGGTACGCGACGAGCTTGCGCACCATCTTCCAGAGAAAATGCGAGGCCTGGATGCGAAAGAGGATGAGATCGCCGCTGCGCGCAAGCTCGCAGCGCTCGACGACGACGATGCGCGAGTCTTCTTCCTTCATTCGCTTGTCGGCGAACGCGGTGAAGTCATGGCGTCCGGCGAGCGTCGCCGCGGCCTTCGACATCGCGGCGACATCGAGCTTGTCCTTCACCCACCAGACGAACGGCTTCGCGAATGCCGAGCGGCGTGTCGAGATCTGGTAGAGGTAGACGCGAGAGACCGCATCGTGGCGCGCGTGAAAGCGATCGCTGGCGCGCTCGGCGCGGATGATGTGAATGTCGTGCGGCAGGAGATCGTTGATCTTCCGGATGTCGATCGCCTTGTGCGCGCGGAGATGGGCGACCTGCGCCGCGGCGTGAACCCCGGCATCGGTGCGCCCAGCGCCGCCGATGTCGACTTCGCCGAGCACGCTTTGCGCGGCGCGCAGCAGATGTCCCTGGATCGTTTTCTGCGTGTTACCCTGCGCCTGCCAACCGGAGTAGCGAGTGCCTTCGTATTCGATGGTCAGCTTGTAAGTCGGCATGCATGCGCCCAACGTCTTATCAGGTTCTCGGTGATCTGCTCGTCGTCGTATGGGACGACGGCCACGAATCATACTATCCGCTCGAAGAGCTGCGGCGCGCATGCCCGTGCGCATCGTGCAGCGGCGAACCGGATCTGTTCGGCCGCATGTATGGCGGCGGCCCGCAGCGATACCGCCCCGATTCCTTTCACGTCGCGTCGATCGAGCCCATCGGCAACTACGCGCTGCAGATCAACTGGGCCGACGGGCACACCTACGGGATCTGGACGTTCGATCGATTGCGCGCCTTCTCCGCGGAATAGGAGCGCGGACGTCCCGTCCGCTCCTCAGCCTACGATCAGCGTTCCGTCCTGGCCTTCGAGTGCTTCACGCAGGTGCTCGACGTCCGTGATCAGCACTTCCTTCTTCGTGCGGCGGACGAACTGCACCGCCGCTTCGATCTTCGGCCCCATCGAACCGGGCGGAAATTGCCCGTCGGCGAGATGCTTCTCCGCCTCCTCGACGGTCATCCGGTCGAGGAAGCGTTGCGAAGGCTTGCCCCAGTCGATCGCGACCTTGTTCACACCCGTGAGCACGATATAGACATCGGCGTTCAGCTCCGCGGCGATGAGCGCCGACGAGAAGTCCTTGTCGATCACCGCTTCGATGCCGCGCCACTGGCCATCGCGTCCGCGCACGACCGGGATGCCGCCGCCGCCGCAGGCAATGATCACAGGGGCGACGTCGAGCATCTTCTCGACGGTGTGAATGTTGAGAATGTGCAGCGGCCGCGGCGAAGGGACGACGTGCCGCCATCCGCGTCCGGCATCCTCACGCATCGTCCAGCCGAGATCGCGCTCGAGCGCTTCCGCGCGATAGCGGGTGAAGAACGGCCCGATCGGTTTCGTGGGGCGCTTGAATGCGGGATCGTTCGGATCGACTTCGACTTCGGTCAGCACGCTGACGACTTCGCCGCCGAGGGAAATCGTCTCGAGGCGATTGCGAATCGCCTGCTGCAGCATGAAGCCCATCGAACCTTCGGTCTGCGCGACGGCGACGTCGAGCGACTGCGGCGGAATCTTCGTCGAGGCCTCTTCCGCCTGCACGAGGATGTTGCCGACCTGCGGACCGTTTCCATGCACGACGATCATCCGGTAGCCGTGACGGACGATCTCCGCGAGCCAGCGCGCAGCCTGCTTCGCACGCGCGATCTGTTCTTCCTGGGTACCGCGGTCTTCGGGTCGGAGCATCGCGTTGCCGCCGAAGGCGACGACCGCGAGTTTCGGTTTTTCTTTCTGCGTCACACGTCCTCGCGCTCGAGCGGCATCGTCATACAACGCGGACCGCCGCGCGCGCGTGACAGCTCGTTGCCCTGAATCTGCAGCGCGTACTTCTTGTCCGTCCACGTCTCGAGCTCGGTGCGGCCGAGGAGGAGATCGTCTTCGTAAACGATGTTGTAGCCGTGACTGTTCAGCTCTTCCGCAGTGCGCACGTTGCGCTCGTAGAGGAGGATGATGCCCGGCGCGAGCGTGAACGCGTTCGCGCCGTCGGTCCACTGCTCGCGCTGCTGATCGACGACGGCGCTGCCGCCGCAGTAGATCGGCTCGAGATCGATGCCCTCGCGCTTCAGCGCGCCGAGGAGCGATTTCTGCGGAGAGAAGCTGATGTTTCGTTTGGTTAGATCAATGCGCGACACCGTCGCCGCCTGGCTGCCGCGCGGCAGGATCACCGGCGGATAGATCAGACATTCGTGGCGGTTCGTGATCGTGAAGACGGTGTCGAGGTGCATGAACGAACGCTGCTTCGGAAGCTCGACGACGATGATCGTCTTCACGGCGGAATTCGATTTCTTCAAGGCGCGCGCGATCTGCTGCACGCTCGCTTTGTTCGTCCGCTCCGTGACGCCGATGAGAATCACATCGCGCCGCGGCACGAGGAGATCGCCCCCTTCGATCGTCGGCGCATTGCGCGCGGGCTTCTCCGCGCCCGACTCCATGAAGTCGACCCAGAAGAGATCGCGGCCGCGAAATGCCTTGTGATACTGGAACACGTACTTCGACAGCAGCGACTCGCGCCGGCGAGCCTGCGTGGCCATCGAGGAGATGATCACGCCGTCGCCGAGGACGATCTGCGGATCGCGCATGAAGAAGTAGTTGGGAACAGGGAACAGCTCGAACTTCGGCAGCTCACCCGACTCCTGATCTTTGGCGATTCCGCCGATCAGCACTTCCGCCAGTGCACCCGGCGGCTGTTCGAGAAGCCAGGAGGTGAGCTGGCGCTTGAAGCCGTTGCGCGATGCGAGATCGCGCACGATCAGCTCCTTCACCTCGTCGTACTCGAGCGTCTCCTCGAGCAGATCCTGGATGTCGTGGACATCGGTCGCGATGTAGCGGAGCAACTGCTGAAAGCGCCGATGTTCTTCGCGCGCGACCTGGCCATACAGGATGTCGTCGAAGAGAAGCTGCGCCATCATCGGCGGCACCATCATGTCGATCTCGCGGCCTGGCAGATGAACCAGCACGCTCTTGAGCCTGCCGATTTCACTCGTAACGTTGAGTCTCATGCGCGCGGCATTCTATCCGACGGGCGCGACGGGCTGAGCAGGAGTGCCGTAGTAGAATGAAAGAACGCCCCATGATCCGCCGAAGCGCCGCTCTGCTGATGGCGGTGCTGCTGCCGGTGCTTGCTGCAGCCGCACCCCGCCTCAACTTCATACGCTCCATTCCGCCATTGCATCCGCTTGGGGGGGAGCGAGCCGCAATCCTCTACGCGATGGGTGACAGCGAGAAGATCGAAACGTTTCTCGACGAGCTGACCGATCACGCCAATCGGGCCGGCACTCTCAAGATGGAGAACGCCGTCGAGCACCACCAGCACATGGTGAGCGCGACGACCGACGAGGCCACACTCCGCCGCATCCGCCGCGATCATCCCGCCGACGTTTACCTCGGCATCAACGCCTTCACCTGCACGATGACCGATCACTCCGGCGAAGGAAGTGAGCGCGACAGCGCCGGGGAGCGGGTGAAACGGCACCACGTCTGGACGGATGCCGTCTGCAGCGCGCGCATCGACGTGCTCGACGCGAGCGCGAAGAAGCTCCTGTCGTTCACGGTACGTGGGGAAGGAACCTCACCGCGCGTCTCGGAGATGACGCCGGAAGAGCGCGGGATCGCGCTGGAGCAGGCAGCGCGCTATGCGGCGATCAGCGCCGCCGAATCGATGACGCCGCGCCGCGTGCGGGAGTCGATCGAGCTCGACGACACGGCCCCGTCCTTTCATGAAGCGATGGCCATGATCGACGCGGAGCGGCTCGCGGATGCCAGGGCGATTCTGCAGACCGCGGTGCGCCAGCATCCGGATTCAGCCGCCCTGCACTTCAACCTCGGCGCGGTCTCGGAGGCGCTGGGAGATCTGCAGAGCGCGCGCGATCATTTCCACGAAGCGCTGCGCCTCTCTCCCGCGCATCCGCAATACCGGTCGGAGCTCGATCTCTTCCGCCGGAGAAACGAGAAGCTCAAATAGAGGAGTGCGGACGGATGGCCCGCACTCCCCTGCTGCAACGCCGGGTTAGGCGTTGATCATGATCTGGCGCGGCTTGGCTTCGTCCTTCTTCGGGATCTCGATCTCGAGAATGCCGTTGCGGTAGCTGGCCTTGATCGCATTGGCATCCACGCTGCGCGGCAGCGTGAACGTGCGCACGAACGAGCCGTACGAGCGCTCGATGCGGTGATAGCTCTGCTCTTCCTTCCGCTCGAACTGGCGCTCGCCGCTGACCGTGAGCAGCCCGTCCTCGAAGTTGACGCGGAGATCCTTCTCCTCGATGCCCGGAACCTCGATCTTCACGACGATCTTGTCCTTCTCCTCCAGGATGTCGACCGGCGGAGCCCAGGTACCCGTGCTCATCTGATCATCGAGGAAGTTGAAACGGCCAAAGAACGGCTCAAAGAAACGCGACGTCGGGTTGTAACGAGTGAGAAACGTCATTTTTGATGCCCTCCTGAGTGTGATCTGAGCCATTGGGGCTCATATTCGACCTCTGTAACTCGGGAGAATCTGCGTTTATTTCACGCAGATTTGGATGGGACGATAGGACCTATGGGACCTATAGGACCTATAGGTGGATCCGGGCTCCGCGCGTTACTGCTGGGGTTCCACCCATAGGTCCCTTAGGTCCTCCCACCCATGGTCCCTCAGGTCCTATAGGTCCCCGAATGGGACGGATGCGACTATAGGACCCTATAGGTGGATCCGGGCTCCGCGCGTTACTGCTGGGGTTCCACCCATAGGTCCCATAGGTCCTATAGGTCCCATCCGTCCCATCCTTGGAATTGCCTTTCGCGCTGCTTGTTCATCACCTCGCATGACTGCTCTTCCCGAACAGGCCACCACGCTCGAGGCGGAAGTTGCCCGGCGGCGGACATTTGCGATCATTTCGCACCCCGACGCCGGCAAGACGACGCTCACGGAGAAGCTGCTTCTCTATGGCGGCGCGATCGAGGTCGCCGGGGCGGTCCGTTCGCGGCGGGCTGGACGGCACACGACATCGGACTGGATGGCCATCGAGCAGAGCCGCGGGATCTCGATCACTTCGACCGTGCTGCAGTTCGAGTACGAGGGCTTCTGTCTCAATCTGCTCGACACGCCCGGCCACGAAGACTTTTCGGAAGACACCTATCGCACGCTCGCCGCAACCGACAGCGCGGTGATGGTGCTCGACAGCGCCAAAGGCATCGAGCCGCAGACGCGCAAGCTGTTCGAGGTCTGCCGCATGCGGCAGATTCCGATCATCTGCTTCATCAACAAGCTCGATCACCCGGGGAGGGATCCGTTCGATCTGATCGCGGAGATCGAGCGCGAGCTTCACGTGAACGCGATGCCGGTGAACTGGCCGATCGGCAACGGTCCGAATTTCCAGGGCGTCTTCGATCTGCGCACGCGCGAGGTGCTCCGCTTCGAGCGCACCTCACACGGCGCGCATATCGCGCCGGTGACCGTGAGCGGTCTGCAGGACCCGCAGCTCGAAGACATGCTCGGCCCTACCGCAACGACCGATCTCCGCGAAGCTGCGGAGCTGCTCGAAGGAGCCGGCACGAACTTCGATCATGACGAGTTCGCGCACGGACGGCTGATCCCGGTCTTCTTCGGAAGCGCGATCAACAACTTCGGCGTCGAGCCATTCCTCCGTGCGATTCTCGAGTTCGCGCCCGCCCCGGTTTCGCGCGGCGGCGTCGATCCGTGCGATCCCACCTTCACCGGCTTCGTCTTCAAGATTCAGGCGAACATGGACAAGCGCCATCGCGATCGCCTGGCATTCATGCGCGTGACGTCGGGCGTCTTCGAGAAAGACATGCTCGTTCACCACACGCGTCTCGATCGCGAAGTGCGCATGACGCGCCCTCACCGCCTCTTCGCCCGCGAGCGCGAGACGATCGAGCGCGCTTATCCGGGCGATGTGATCGGCTTCGTCAATCCGGGTCTCTTCCGCATCGGCGATGCCGTTTCATCCGGTGCGCCGGTGCAGTTCGAGCGCATTCCGCGCTTCGCGCCGGAGCACTTCGGCATGCTGCGCGCGAAACAGGTGACGCGTCAGAAGCAGTTCCAGAAGGGACTCGAGCAGCTCGAGGAAGAAGGCGTCATGCAGGTGCTGACGCTGCACGAAGGTTTGAAGTCCGAGCCGATCCTCGCGGTCGTCGGCGAGCTGCAGTTCGACGTGCTGCGCTCGCGCCTCGAGACGGAGTACGACGTCGAGACGACGATCAACGTGCTGCCGTACAAGATCGCGCGCTGGGTCGATCGCGATGTGGACGAAGTCGCGAAGATGACGCTGCCGTCGAAGTCGCGCCTCGCGGTCGACACCGACGGAAAGCCCGTCGTTCTCTTCACCTCGTCGTGGGAGCTCGAGTACGCCGAGAAAGAAAATCCCGGCGTCGTGTTCAGCTCCGCGAGCTGATCGGCCGCATCGCGGCCGGATCGATTCCCTGCTTCGCGCACCACTCGCGATACTCGAACGGGCTGATCTCGCTCGGCTTGATCTCGCTGCGGCCGCCCCAGAAGACGTTCGTGTAGAGCAGTGGAATGCCGGCGTTCACGAGATGCTCGTCGATTGCCTTCTTGTGCGCGAGCACGGTCTCTTTCTCCGTGCCGTGCGCGACGGCCATGATGTTCACGTTGCGGAACTCCTCGCCGCCTTCGCGCCAGTAGCAGTGCGTGAGGATGTGAAAGCGGCCAACTTCACGCCCCGCTTCGATCTCGCGTCCCTTCGGCACGGCCCAATGAAAGAGCGCATTGAAGCGCGTCACACGCTCGCCGCTCTCCAGCGGCTTCACATGCTCGAGGAACGTGGAAAAGCGGCCGATCACACCCCGCTGGTTCAGCGACTCCGCCACTTCGTAGAACGTCTCCAGCGGGATGCCTGCTTCGCTCGCGCGGCGCTGCCACAGCTCGCGGCGCACTTCTTCCGGCTCGAGCTCGCGCTTCAGCGCCGTCAGCACCTGCCACTCGAGATCCGTCAGCTCCGCCTTCGTCGTGTCCTTCACCTCGGCGAGCTCGTCCGACTTCGACCCCGGCTCCATCCCCTTGCGGCGCACATGACCGACACCGAGGGCGAAGATGCGATTCGCAGGCATCACGCGAAAATGCTCGGCGCCGGTGAGCTTCGCCAGGACCGCGCAGTGCTTGTCGATCGAGTAACCCTGCGGAACTTTGACCGTGGTCCAGAGCCTGTAGCGCGAACCCGGCGTCGCCGGATCGGCGCTGCGCACGACGACATGTCCCGAGAACGGATCCTGCTGGAACATGAAGTCGAAGGCCTTGTTGATGTCGGCGTCTTCCGGAAACTGCCACGCGACGAGCGCACCTTCCGCGAGATTCGTCGCCATTAGCGTCTGGCGGACGCGGCGGATCGTCCCCGCGCGCAACATCGCCTGAATCCGCTCCAGCACGGTGTCGATGCCGATGCCCGACAACTCTGCGATCGTCCCGAACGGATCGCGGACAAAGCCCTGAATCCGATCCTCGGAGATCGAGAGAATCGCTGCGTTGACGGGATCGGTGTGGAGTGTGGGGACGGAAGTGGTGGGCATGGTTGACGGATCATAATGTACGACAGGCGCCCTCGCCTGTCGCTCCCGGCGGCCAGGCGGTGGACAGGCGAGGGCGCCGCGGTGGACAGGCGAGGGCGCCTGTCCTACACTGCCGGTACCTGGAATGATTTGGGGCTGCTTGCAACCAGGTTAAAAAAAGCTAAAGAGCCGGAACGAAATCGATTCTCGATCCGAAGCCCCGCTTGTGCGGGGCTTTTTCTTTCCGGCGGAAACGGAGATCCGATGCGCTACACCAATGAACGTGCCGCCGCACTTCTCGATGCACTGCAACGCCGCATCCTCGTCCTCGATGGGGCGATGGGGACGATGGTCCAGCGGTACGGGCTCGAGGAATCGGCGTATCGCGGCGAGCGATTCGCGAATCATCCGCGCGATCTGAAGGGTGCGAGCGATGTGCTCGCGCTGACCAGGCCGCACGTGCTCGAAGAGATTCATCGCGCCTATCTCGAGGCCGGCGCGGACATCATCGAGACGAACACGTTCAACGCGCAGGCGATCTCGTTCGCCGACTACGGCCTCGAGCCGTTCGTCTACGAAATCAACGTCGCATGTGCGCAGCTCGCACGGCGCGCCGCGGACGCCTATTCGACTCCCGAGCGGCCGCGCTTCGTCGCCGGCGCGATGGGTCCGACGAATCGCACCGCGTCGCTCTCACCCGACGTCAACAATCCCGCGTTCCGTTCCGTCAGCTTCGACGATCTCGTCGCTGCGTATTACGAGCAGGCGCGCGGCCTCGTCGATGGCGGCGTCGACATCCTGCTGCCTGAGACCACGTTCGACACGCTGAACCTGAAGGCCTGCGTCTTCGCGATCGAGAAGCTCTTCGACGATCGGGGCATCCGTCTGCCGCTGATGCTCTCCGTCACGATCACCGACGCGAGCGGCCGCACGCTCAGCGGCCAGACGGTCGAGGCCTTCTGGAATTCGCTCTCGCACGCCAACGCGCTCTCCGTCGGCATCAACTGCGCCCTCGGCGCAAGCGAGATGAGGCCGCACATCGAAGAGCTGGCGCGCATCGCGCCGATCTACATCTCGTGCTATCCCAACGCCGGCCTGCCGAACGCGCTCGGCGCCTACGATCAGACGCCGTCGATCATGGCCGCGCTGCTGCGGGAGTTCGCCGAGAACAACTGGCTGAATATCGTCGGCGGCTGTTGCGGTACGACACCCGATCACATCCGGGCGATCGCAGCCGCGTGCCGCGAACTGCCGCCGCGCGTGCCGCCGGTGATCGAGCCGCATCTGCGCCTCTCGGGGCTGGAGCCGCTGACGATCACGCCGGAGTCGAACTTCATCATGGTCGGCGAGCGGACGAACGTCACCGGCTCGCCGAAGTTCGCGCAGCTCATCAAGGCGAACGATCTCGAAGCGGCGCTGCAGGTCGCGACTCAGCAGATCGAAGGCGGCGCGAACATCCTCGACGTCAACATGGACGAAGGCCTTCTCGACTCCGAGAAGGTGATGACCGAGTTCCTCAATCTGCTCGCAGCGGAGCCTGACATCGCGCGCGTACCGATCATGATCGATTCGTCGAAATGGTCCGTGCTCGAAGCGGGGCTGAAGTGCACGCAGGGGAAGTCCGTCGTCAACTCGATCTCGCTCAAGGAAGGCGAAGAGGTCTTCAAGCAGCACGCACGGCTCATCCGCCGCTACGGTGCAGCGGTGATCGTGATGGCATTCGATGAACAGGGACAGGCCGACACGATCGAGCGCAAGGTCGCCATCGGATCGCGCGCGTACGAGATCCTCGTCAACGAATGCGGATTCGATCCGAGCGACATCATCTTCGACCCCAACGTCCTGACGGTCGCGACCGGCATCGAAGAGCACAACGCGTACGGCATCGCATTCATCGAAGCGGTGCGCCAACTGCGCGCGAAGTATCCGCGCACGAGCGCGTCGGGCGGCATCAGCAACGTCTCGTTCTCATTCCGCGGCAACAAGGTCGTGCGCGAAGCGATGCACGCGGCGTTTCTCTATCACGCGATTCAGGCCGGCCTCACGATGGGCATCGTCAACGCCGGCCAGCTCGCGATTTACGAAGAGATCCCGAAGGACCTGCTCGAGCTGGTCGAGGACGTGCTGCTCAACCGGCGTCCCGACGCTACCGAGCGGCTGCTCGCATTCGCCGACCGTGTCGGACAGGCGCCCTCGCCTGCCGAGGCGGCGGCAGACGACACTCGAGGGCGCCTGTCGTACACGTCCGTCGAGGAGCGGCTGTCGCACGCACTCGTGAAAGGCATCGTCGATCACCTCGAGGAGGATCTCGCCGAGGCGAGGACGAAGTATCCGAATGCACTGTCGATCATCGAGGGACCGCTGATGGACGGCATGAACGTCGTCGGCAATCTCTTCGGCGCCGGCAAGATGTTCCTGCCGCAGGTTGTGAAATCCGCGCGCGTGATGAAGAAGGCGGTCGCCTGGCTGCTTCCGTTCATGGAGGAGGAGAAGGCGAAGGCCGGCGACCTCTCCGCACGAGGCAAGGTATTGCTTGCGACGGTGAAGGGCGACGTCCACGACATCGGCAAGAACATCGTCGGCGTCGTCCTCGGCTGCAACAACTACGAAGTCGTCGACCTCGGCGTCATGGTCTCCGCGGAGAAGATCCTCGACACCGCAATCGCGGAGAAGGCCGACATCATCGGCCTCTCCGGCCTCATCACGCCGTCGCTGGATGAGATGGTCCATGTCGCTCGCGAGATGGAGCGGCGCCGGATCACGACGCCGCTGCTGATCGGCGGCGCCACGACCTCGAAGCTGCACACGGCGGTGCGGATCGCGCCGCGCTACTCGCACACGACCGTGCATGTGCTCGACGCATCGCGCGCAGTGGGCGTGGTCTCATCGCTGCTGAGCGAAAAGCGCCCGGCATTCGAGGCCGGCGTGCGCAGAGAGCTCGACCACCTGCGTGCTCAGCAGGCGGAGCGCGAACACGATCGGACGATTCTTCCGCTCGAAGAAGCGCGCCGCAGAAAACTGCAGCTCGACTTCGGCAGCATCCCGGAGCCGCCGTTCCTCGGCGTCCGCGTCCTCGAGGATGTTCCGCTGGAGCGCATCGAACCGTTCATCGACTGGACGCCGTTCTTCCAGACGTGGGAACTGCGCGGCCGCTTCCCGCAGATCCTCGACGAGCCGCGCGCGAAAGAGCTGTACGACGACGCGCGCAGACTCCTCGCGGAAATCATCGAGAAGCGCCTCCTTCACGCTCGGGCGGCCTACGGCTTCTGGCCGGCGAACAGCACCGGCGATGACATCGAGCTCTTCGAAGGCGGCGAGACGAAGGCCGTCATCCACACGCTGCGCCAGCAGCAGGAGACGACGACGAAAACGAATCTGGCGCTGGCCGACTTCGTCGCGCCGAAGAGCAGCGGCGTGCGCGATTACATCGGCGGCTTCGCGGTGACGGCCGGAATCGGCGTCGACGAGCTCGTCGCGCAGTTCCAGCGCGACCACGACGACTACAACTCGATCATGACCAAGGCGCTGGCCGACCGTCTGGCCGAGGCGCTCGCCGAGATGCTGCATCGCGAGGTTAGACTCGCCTGGTATGCGAAGGGGGAGAGCCTGACGAACGACGAGCTGATTGCCGAGAAGTATCGCGGCATCCGGCCCGCTCCCGGCTATCCGGCGTGCCCCGATCACAGCGAAAAGCGGACGCTGTTCGACCTGCTGGGGGCGGAGCGCGCCGGGATTCAACTCACGGAGACCTTCGCGATGATGCCCGCAGCATCGGTGAGCGGCTTCTACTTCGCTCATCCCGAGGCGCGGTACTTCGCGGTGGGGAAAATCGGGAAGGATCAGGCGCTCGACTATCGCGAGCGGAAGAATGCCCCGCTGCCGGTCGTGGAGCGATGGCTCGCACCCGCGCTTGGGTACGAGCCGGAAGCGTAGGACAACGTAGGACAACCTCTCAGGTTGTCCTGAACTGCAAGAGTTGGTCGTTGTTGTCCTACATCAGTTTGGCTGACTTTCGGAGCCGGGACGGTCGTGCACCTGCTGGACCGTCACGTTTTCGAACTGGCCGACCGGCGAGTCGAAGTGCGCGACGGTGCGGATCGTCACCGGACCATTCGCTCCGTAGACGGTCGGATCATCGATGAAGGCAGGCGCCCAGAAGTCGACGATCTCATAGCCGGACGGCGCGATCTTCTGTTTGAACGGGTGCGTTTGCGACGTGAGCGTGTACGCCCCCTGCCCGATGGACCTCACTTCGATCCGCGTGAGCGTGATCGGCTCGCCCGAGCGATTCGCCACACGCACCTGATAGTGAATCGGGATATTGCCGGTCATATCGCGCGCGATCATCGGCAGAACGCTCAACTGCGTGATGATCACTTCCGGCTCGACCAGTTTCACCGTTGCTTTTCCCAGGCCGCTCTCGGACTGCGATGAGGCACAAGCGCTCAGGATTGCCGCTGCTGCGAGTGAGACGAACATCCCCTGCTTCTTCATCATGACGTCCTCAACAAAAAATATAGGGCAGGCGCTTCCGCCTGCCCTGGTGCAGTTGCGACAAAACGGTGTCTTACTGAACGTACTTGAGCATTTCCTTCGCCGTGCCGGCATCCTTGCCGTTCGGATCGAGCTCGAGGTACTTGTTCAGATTCGCCTTCGCGTCGGCGCTCTTGCCGGAGCGAACGTAGATCATGCCGAGCTCGTAATACGACTGCGGGAATGCGGGATCAGCCGCGATCGCCTGCTTCAGCACCTTCTCCGCTTCCCCATCCTTGCCTGCATTGATGAGCTTCGCCGCATCGTTGAAGAGGCTGGTCGCGTTTGCCGGCAGCTTCGCCTTCGCAGCCGCGGCCTTCTCCTTGTCTCCCGTGGCCGTGTACGCCTCGAAGAGAACCTGGTACATCTCCATCTCATCGTCCGCCAGCGCGAGCGCCTTGTTCGCAGATTCGACCGCGCTCTTGTAGTTCTTGGTCCGGAGATAGATCTTGGCGAGAGCTTCCCAGCCGGCGACGAGCTCAGGCTTTTCGGTCACGGCCTGCGTGAACTTCTTGATCGCCCCGTCGTTGTCGCCCGCGTTCGCCAGCGCCGCACCCTCGTTGAAGGCTGCAACCGACGTGTCGACCTTTGCGACGGCAGCCTGAGCACCCTGGCTCGCGGCCGCGGAACCGGTGTTGAGGAAGACATCCTTCTCGTTCTTCTCGCCACCGATCTTCAGCTTCATGTCTTCGATGTAGGGCTGATAGCCCGGCGCCGAATAGGTGAACTTGTACTTGATCGTTCCATCGAGCAGGAAGATCGCGTAGGTGCCGTCGTCCTTCGCCTTGAAATCCTGCTTGAAAGTTCTGCCCGAGAGCGCCACGACATTGACGACTGCACCCTTGATCGGCTGCTTGGTCGCTCCATCGAGCACCTTGCCAGTAATGCGTGCTTCGGCACCGGCGAACGCGTTCGAGGCCACGGCCATGATCGCGAGCAGGGCGAGCGCAAGTGTTCTACGCATGTTGTCTCCTGTCATTTGTTGATTCGTCCGTTCTGTAACGAATCGTCAAAGATCGCCATTCCGAAACGCGGTGACGGTCGTCACCTCAGGTGTAGGAGTGCGGACGTCTCCTCCGCACTCGGTTGCGTATGCCTACTCAAAGCTGAGGTATGTCTGATCCTTCAGCCCCCGCTCGTAGTCCTGAAGCAGGCGCATCCCTTCGGTCGGCTTGAGGACATCGGCCTTGATCGCCGCATCGATCTGGCTCTTCATTCTCTTTTCCATGTCGCGCCAGTCGTACTGCGTCATCGCCAGCACCTCGCCGATCGAATTGCCGGGTATCTCTTCCTCGATGTAGAAACCGCTGTCTTCATCCGGATCCAGGAAGACGTGGACCTCATTGACGCGGCCGAAGAGGTTGTGGATGTCGCCCATGATGTCCTGATACGCGCCGGTGAGGAAGATGCCGAGGTAGTAGGGCTCGTTGCGGATCTCGTGGAGGGGAAGCGTGTCGCGCGTGTCCTTGCGGTCGATGTACTTCTGGACTTTGCCGTCGGAGTCGCAGGTGATGTCGACGAGGGTCGACTCGAATTGCGGCTTCTCGTTGAGGCGGTGAATCGGCATGATGGGAAAGAGCTGGCCGAGCGCCCAGTGATCGAGCAGCGATTGAAAGACGGAGAAGTTGCAGATGTGCTGATCGGCGAGCTCGTTGTCGAGATCGCGCAGATCCTCCGGCACCTCCTCGGGATCCATCGTCTTGACGATGCCTTCGATCTTCTCCGCGGTCTGCCAGTAGAGCGATTCGAGCCGCGCCTTCACGTCGAGCGGCAGCACGCCGACCTCGAACTTCGTCTGCGCCTGCTCTTTGATCTGCACGAGGTCGTGCCACGCCTCGTTCAGATTCTCCGGCGTCAGCCGCTGATCGATGTCGAGAAGCTCGCGCACGAGCTTGTGATCCGCCGCATGAATCGCGAGCGGCTCGAGCGGCGTCTTCTCGATGGCACCGAAGGCCTGCACGACGAGCACGGAGTGATGCGCGACGATCGCGCGCCCCGACTCCGAGACGATGTTCGGATGCGGGACCTTCTCATCCTCGCAGACGTCCATGATGTTGTAGACGACGTCGCTGGCGTACTCCTCGACCGTGTAGTTCATCGACGAGTGAAACGTCGAGCGCGAGCCGTCGTAGTCGATCGCCAGACCGCCGCCGACATCGAGGTATTCGAGCTGATGCCCCATCTTGTAGAGCTTCGCGTAATACATCGCCGCCTCGCGGACGGCGCGCTTGATCGTGAGGATGTCGGGAATCTGCGAGCCGATGTGGAAGTGGAGAAGCTTGAACGAATTCTCCATCTTCGCTTCGCGCAGAATCTGAATCGCCTCGAGAATCTCCGCGGTCGACAGCCCGAACTTCGCATGCTCGCCGCCTGACGTCGCCCACTTGCCGGCGCCTTTCGACAGCAGCCGGACGCGCATGCCGATCCACGGCTCGACATTCATCTCCGCCGCCACCCGCGTGATCGCGCGGATCTCGGAGAGCTTCTCGGCGATCACGATGACTTTCTTGCCGAGCTTGCGGCCGAGCATCGCCATCCGGATGAACGTCGTGTCCTTGTAGCCGTTGCAGACGATCAGCGAGTCGGGATCGGTGTGGATCGCGAGGCCGGCGAACATCTCCGGCTTCGAGCCGACCTCGACGCCGTAGTTGAACGGCTTCCCTGCATCGAGGATCTCCTCGACCACTTCCCGCAGTTGATTGACCTTGATGGGAAAGACGCCGCGATACGAGCCGGTGTACTTGTGGTCGGCGATCGCCTGGTTGAACGCGTTGTTCAGCGTCTCGACGCGATGGCGGAGCAGATCCTGAAAACGGATCAGCAGCGGCGCCTTCAGATCGAGCGCATGCGCTTCCTGCAGCACATCGACGATGGGCACGGCGGCACCGGCTTCCTTCTGCGGAGAGACGGTGAGATCACCGTTGGCGTTGATGTCGAAATAGCCGCCGCCCCAGCGGTCGACCATGTAAAGCGCGGACGCGTCTTCGATCGTCCACGGCTGCGATTCTTCGAACTGATCCGGGTGTGCTTCCATTGGCGCGAAGAATAAAGCAAAAACCCCTCACCTCTTATCCCTCTCCCCGCTTTGCGGGGCGAGGGGACCGCGGCAAGACCGCACCTACGCAAACAAAGGCGGCGTCTTCCTGTGCTCGTTCGTCGCCGCCTGATAGTTCACGGCTGCGTTGAGCAATGCAATTTCGTTGGCAGGCGCCGCGATCAACTGGAGCGCCGTCGGGAGCCCGTGCTCGCCGAATCCGTTCGGCATCGAGATCGCCGGCGCGCCCGCGAGATTCATCCCCCCGATGAGCGACGGACCGCTGCTGACGTCCTTGTACGCTTCGTCGAAATTCTTTCCGATGGGATACGCAACCGTCGCGCGCGACGGCGCCGCGATGAGATCGGCCGCGTCGAACAGCGCGAGCAGTTCACGCCGGATCTGCGTCCGGATCCGCTGCGCCCGGAGGTAATCGACAGCGGGCGTCGTGATCGCCTCGAAACCGCCGAGGCGATCGCTCGGGTCGCGCAGCAGCTTTGCCTTCCCGCTTCGGATCAGCTCCTCGAACGCGCTCGCCGCCTCGGCGTCCACGATCACGCCGACCGTCGCGCTGACCGGCAGGTCCGGCCACGGCAGATTCTCCACGATCGTGTGCCCCTGACTGCGGAGCACTTCGATCGAGCGGAAGAAGTTCTCGCGCACTTCCTTCTGCACGTGCTCGTGCGAACCTTTGACGATGCCGATGCGCAGCTTGCGCGGATGATCGGCCATCATGCTGCTCGCGATGTACGTCGCGCGTCCGGATACGTAGACACCGATGGTCGTCGCATCGCGCTCGTCCTCGCCGGAGATCGCATGCAGAACGCTGTTGCAATCGGCGGCGGTGCGGCACATCGGTCCCAGCTTGTCGAGCGTCCATGCACATGCCATCGCGCCGTAGCGGCTCACGCGTCCGTACGTGGGGCGCAAGCCGGTGACGCCGGAGAACGCGCTCGGCGTGATGATCGAGCCCGAGGTCTCGCTGCCGATCGCGAAGGGGAGCAGCCCGGCTCCGACTGCAGCGCCGGGACCGCTCGAGGAGCCGCCGGACCAGAACTCGAGATTCCAGGGAGTCTTTCCCGGTCCGGTAAACGACGCGTCGGCGTTGTTGTATCCAAAGGCACCTGCGAGCTCGACCATCGCCAGCTTGGCGCAGAGCACCGCGCCCGCTTCGGTCAACTTGTTGACTACCGTCGCGTCGTAGTCCAGGAGCTGATGACGGAACGGCTCGGCGCCCCAGGTCGTCGGAATGCCCTTGGTCGCGAGCAGATCCTTGACTCCATACGGAATGCCGAGGAGGGGCCGGTTCTGCGTTTTGCCGGCGGCGATGTCGGCGTCGGCGCGCTTCGCCTCCGCCTCCGCCCGTTCGCGCGTCACCGTAACGACGGCGTTCAGAGCCGGCCCATGTTTCTCCAGCCGGTCGAGGTAGAAGCGCGTCAGCTCGAGCGAGCTGACCTCCTTCTTGCGGAGCATCGCGCCGAGCTCGTCGATCGTGGCGTAGGGATTCACGGCCGCTCCTTCATCGCTTCGCCAGCGCCGAGAACGTCCAATCCGGTTCGTCGCCGTTCGCGAGTTTCACCGCGCGGAATTTCTCGAGCAGCGGCGCGGAATCTGCGAAATCCTTCCGGATCTTCTCCAGCTCCTCTGCGCTGAGGTGCTGTCCGAACTCCGCATTCACCAGCGCGGCTCCGGCATCCGAAGGCTTCGTCTCCGCATGCGCCACCGGCGCGATCAAGGCCGCAGCGGCGCCCATGCTCTTCGCGAACTGCCGTCGTGTCGTCTTCATCCGGCGATCGTCTTTCTCACGACGCGGCCGGGCGGCGTGTCGTGCATGAACATTTCGAGTGCGGCGCGGATCACGTTGTTCTGAAATGCGCGATTGCCGGCGCGCCCGACGATGCGTCCGACCATCGAGCCTTCGAACGTCATCGCGCGCGGCGGACGCACGGACTCGGTGGCGGCAGGAGACGCGCTGAGGATCAGCGTCGGCACTCCGCGCGATTCGATCTCGCGCGCGAGATTCGCGATCGTCCGATGGCAGGTCTCCGGACATCCCGCCGTCAGCAGCACGAGGCGCGTGCGCGACCGCTCGATCTTGTCCGCGATGTCCGGAAACGTCGACTCGTACAGTTCCTTCAGCTTCGTCGTGAAGCCGTAGCTGTAGTGCTTGTCGTTGACCGCTCCGATGAATCCTTCCCGCGCGAGCTCCTGCAGCGACGCCAGCGGAAAGACGATGTTCGGATCGGTGTCCGCTTCGGAATGATCGTAATGGTGATGGGTGAGCCGGAACTGGCTGACGTCCGCATCGCCGGGAATGATGCGATACGTCGTGTCCCCCGGATCTTCTTCAGGAAACGGATCCTGATCCGGAAGATGCACGCCGGTCGCCGAGGCAATCGTGACGACCGCGGAAACGAGGTCTTTGTCGTAGGGAGTGAAGGGAACGCATTTGCGGGCGATACTCAGCAATGGGTCCTCCTTGGGAGGAAATTGAAATTGAAAATTGAAAATTGAAAATGAATGGGTGAAGCGAAGGCCGTCGCTTTTCATTTTCAATTTTCAATTTTCAATTTTCAATTTCGGGAAACCGGCGGCCGCCCGTGGACGGCGGCCGCGAAGAAATCAATCGAGCTCGCGCAGGACGTCGAGAAGCTGTGCGTTCTCGGGCGCCTCTGAGATGTCATGCACGTCGATGTAGCGGACGATGCCCTTCTTGTCGACGATGACGATCGCGCGTTCGCAGATCCCTTTGTCGTCCTTCCAGACGCCGTATTTCTTCGAGACTTCGCCCTTCGGATGAAAGTCAGCGAGAAGCGGATACTTCTCGATCCCTCCGAGCGATTTTGCAAACGCAACATGACTGGGAACACTGTCTACCGATATGCCCACGACCTGGGCGTCATACCGTTCAAAGTCGGCCATCTCGGCCTCATATCCCGGCATCTGAACCGTTCAAACAGGTGTCCAGTCGAGCGGGTAGAACACGAGGACTACGTTCTTCTTGCCACGGGCATCACTCAGCTTGAACTTCTCACCGCCACGGTGGCCCGGAAGCTCGAAGTCAGGAGCGGCGTCGCCGACTTTGAGCGTCTGGGTCCTGTCTGCGGTGGACGTTCTTCCAACGGTTACTGCCATGGAAGTTCCTCCCTTTCGCAACATCGCAATCGCCGTGTCCACGACGGCCATCGCGGCGTCATTCTATGACGTCGTTTCAGTGATGCGTCGATGTCTTCGTCACGGTGGTCGCAGTCCCGTCGCTCGATGTGCTCGTCGTACTTGTCGTGCTCGTCGTCTCGGTGTGCTGGGTCTCGGTCTTGATCTTCTCCCCGAGCCTGGCAGCCTCTTCCTTGAGCTTTTCCCCCGCGACCTTCGCCTGCGCCTTCGCTTCCGCTCCCGCCTTCTTCGCCTCAGGAGTCGGCGCCACCACCTTGTACGTATCCTGCCCGGTCTTCTCGACCTTGCACGCCGCAAGAGCCAGGACAATGCCCGCAATGATCAGTCTCTTCATCGGAACCTCCTATGTTTCAGTGACGAGTGACGAGTGAAGAGTGACGAGTGAAGAGTGACGGGAGCGGGCGCACTCGTCACTCGTAACTCACTCATCACTCATCACTCATCACTCGTCACTCGTCACTAAGCTAAGCAATTAGGATTCCTTCCGGAATGCTTCATGCCAATGCCACCGTTTAGGCCATGACCATGAGTGACCGTGACAGGCTGATCCAGGGGATGGCGGGCGGCGGAGACTTCCGCATTCTCGCGGCGCAGACGACGAACACCGTCGAGACTGCGCGGCAACTGCTCGACTTGTCTCCGGTGGCCGCTGACGCACTCGGCCGTGCGCTGACCGGCTCGCTGCTGCTTGCGCGGCTCCTCGACAAGGATGTGCGCAATCAATACGTGACGCTCCGATTCCAGGGCGACGGTCCGCTCGGAATCATCATCGCCGAGGGCAACATCACGGGCGGAGCGCGGGGCTTCGTCGGGAATCCGATCCCGCAGGACGCCTCGCTCGACGTGCCTCGCGCGATCGGATCGGGCGTCCTCACCGTCGTGCGCGGCACACCGCCGGAAGGCAAGCCGTACACGTCGGCGATCACGCTCGAAGGGAGCGGAGTGGCGCAGGAGCTGACGCGCTACCTCGCCAAGTCCGAGCAGATCGCTTCCGCGGTCCTCCTCGGCGTGCTCAATCGGCGCGAAGGCGTCGCCGCGGCCGGCGGCATCATCATCCAGGCGTTTCCGCACGCCACGGAAGAAGCGATCGCCGCAGTCGAATCGCGCATCAAAGAAGCGCCAGCGCTCTCGACCCTGCTGGAGAAGATGCCGATCGAAGATGTGGTCGCGCAGGTTCTGCACGGCATGGACTACAAGCAGATCGACTCCAGCTTCGATGTCCCGCTCAGCTACACCTGCACCTGCAGCGCGGAGCGCGCGCTCGCGCCGCTCGCCCTCTTTCCGCAGGAAGAGCTGCAGGAGATGATCCGGCAGGGCGGCTCGGACGTCGTCTGCCAGTTCTGCGGCCGGAAGTATTCGTTCTCGGCAGAAGATCTGCTGCCGCTGACGGCGAAGCACGATTCGTGACGTTCATCCTGAGCGCAGCGAAGGATCAACCAAAGCGCCGGGAGACTCATGCTTCAGGGACGGCGCCTGAAGAACGCGCAGCGCGGCGCCTTGGCTGACGCTTCGCTACGCTCAGCGTAAACTACGCGCGCATGCGCACAGTGATCACCGGGACCGGGATCGGCATCCCGAAGAACGTCGTCGTCAACGATGCACTCGCGAAGATCATGGATACGTCCGACGAGTGGATCCGCACGCGCAGCGGCGTGGAGCAGAGGCGCTACGCCGATCCGGGTGAAGGCTCGGCCGAGCTCGGGATGAAAGCCGCGGAAGCCGCACTCGCGGCCGCGAAGCGGACCACCGCTGATATTGACGCGGTGATCTTCGCGACGATGACGCCGAACTATTACTTTCCCGGCAATGGCCCTGTGCTGCAGGCGAAGATGGGGTTCGGCGAGATCCCGACGTTCGACATCCGCCAGCAGTGCTCCGGCTTCGTCTACGGTCTCGATCTCGCGGACTCATTGATTCGCAGCGGCAAGTACAACCGCATCCTTCTCATCGGTGCGGATGTCCACACGCCGCTCATGCCGTGGCAGCTCGGCTGGGACATCGTCCTCGGGCTCGAGGAGCGCGAGATCACGCCGGAGGAATACGCGGTCAACACGAAGTATCGCGATCGGACGGTGTTGTTCGGCGATGGCGCGGGTGCGGTGGTGATCGAGCGCAGCGAGAACGGCACGCGCGGCTTCGAAGCGTTCAAGCTGTTCACGAATGGCTCGAACATCGAAGCGCTCTACATGAAAGGCGGTACGGCGCAGCGCCCCTGGGTTCGCAGCGAACAGGTCGACGAGGGCTATCTGATTCCTGTGATGGAAGGGCGCCAGGTGTTCAAGGAAGCCGTGTCGCGCATGCCCGAATCCGTTCGTGCGGTGTGCAAGGAGGCGGGAGTCGAAGTCGAGCAGATCGACGTGCTGCTGATTCACCAGGCGAATCTGCGAATCGTCGAAGGAGTCGCCAAACAGCTCGGAATGCCGCCGGAGAAAGTGCCGCACAACATCGAGAAGTATGCGAACACGACCGCCGGCACGCTGCCGATCCTCTTCCACGAGTGCCTCGCCGACGGCCGGATCAAGCCCGGCATGCTCGTCTGCTTCACCGCGCTCGGCTCCGGATTGCACTGGGGCGCCGCGCTCTACCGCGTGTAGCGTGGAGCGCGGACGTCTCGTCCGCAGCCGTCGGGCGTCCCGCCCGATGGCCTCTCATCGTGACCGGGCGGGACGCCCGTTCACTGCGGGCGGGACGCCCGCGCTCCGTCTTCGTCCTTCAGATACCGCTCCATCAGCCGCGCGTTCTCGTCCATCGCGCGCAGCTCGATCCAATAGGCGCGCGCGAACATCACCAGCGTCGTGAACGCCATCACGTCGTGCAGCCAGCGCGGCGTCTTGCCGAGCCGCACGCCGCCGCCCATGATGAACGTGATCATGATCGCGGTCAGCGCCCACATCGCCGCGGGAAAGACGCGCGACTTGAATGCCTTCGTCTGCTGCACCGCCGCGGTGTCCTGATTCGACTTCTCCTTGATCTCTTTTCCGGTGCCGATGAAGAAGAACATCGTCATCGATTGTGAAAAGAGGCCGACGAAGGTCGTAGCCATCGCGAGAAAGATGTGTTGCGAGACGTGCAGCGGGTTGGCGAGAAAGCCGGCGATCATCGTCGCGATCAATCCGGCGATCGTCAGAAGGGTCGTCATCAGCAGAAACGCGGCCATGGGCGCCACATGCTAGACTCCGCCGCCGTGAGCGACAAGACGAGTTATCGCGATTCCGGCGTCGACATCGACGCGCAGGACGAAGCCCTGCGCGAAGTTCGCCGGATCGCGCGAGGCACCTTTACCCCCAATGTCATTTCCGACATCGGGCTCTTCGGCGGCCTTTTCCGGGCCGATTTCGAAGGGATCACGAAGCCGGTGCTCGTCTCCTCCACCGATGGCGTCGGAACGAAGCTCCGCGTCGCTCAGGCGATGCGGATTCACGACACCGTCGGCTACGACCTCGTGTCGCACTGCGTGAACGACATCCTCGTGCAGGGCGCAAAGCCGCTCTTCTTCCTCGACTATTTCGCGACCGGCAAGCTCCGGCCATCCGTCATGACGGATGTGATCCGCGGAATGGCGCGCGCCTGCAGCGAGAATCAGTGCGCGCTGATCGGCGGCGAAACGGCGGAAATGCCGGGCTTTTACGGCGACGACGACTACGACATCGCCGGCTTCATCGTCGGCGTCGTCGACGAGACGCTCCTCCTCGACGGCAAGCAGGTCCAGGAAGGCGACGTCCTCATCGGCCTTCCCTCGGCCGGACTGCACACGAACGGTTACTCGCTTGCGCGCCGCGTGCTGATCGACAAGATGGGCCACGACTTCCAGACCGTGCTGCCGGAGATCGGCAAGATCGGCGAGGCGCTGCTCGCGCCGCATATCTCCTACCTTCGCCCGCTGATGCCGCTCGTCGAGAAGCGCGCTCTTCATGCGATGGCGCACATCACAGGCGGCGGCCTCACCGACAACGTGCCGCGAATTCTCCCCGACTCGCTCGATGCGCACATCAAGCTCGGCTCGTGGCCGGTGCTGCCGATCTTCAAGATGATCTTCGACGGCGGCAACGTCGCGGCCGCCGAGATGCTGCGCGTGTTCAACATGGGCATCGGAATGGTGCTGGTGATCGGCCGGGAACATGTGGACACGGTCACGAAGCACCTCACGCAGATCGGCGAGAAGTTCTTCTTCATCGGCAACATCGTGCGCGGCTCGGGCAAGGTCGTCTACGACGCGCCTCCCACGGGCTTCGCATCGTGGATCGAATGAGGGAAGTGCTGAGTGCCGAGTACCGAGTACTGAGTGAGCACTGAGCAATGTCCGGCGAAGATTCCAACTCAGCACTCAGCACTCAGGACCCAGCACTGACACTTCGTCTGGCCGTTCTTCTTTCCGGCCGCGGCTCCAACTTCCTCTCGATTCACAACGCGATCACCAGCGGCACGCTGAAGGGGGAGATCGTCTGCGTGATCTCGAATCGTCCCGGCGTGCCGGGCATCGTCCGCGCGCGGGAGCTCGGCTTGCCGGCGCACGAGATCGATCACAAGGCGCATCCGAGCAGACTCGATCACGAGAGCGAGGTTCTTCGCGTCCTCAGGGAAGCAAAGCCCGACTACATCGTGCTCGCCGGCTACATGCGTCTGCTCTCCTCGAGCTTCATCGACGAGTGGCGGCACCGCATCATCAACATTCACCCGTCGCTGCTGCCGGCGTTTCCGGGAGTCGACGCGCAGAAGCAGGCGCTCGACTACGGCGTGAAGATCAGCGGCTGCACCGTCCACTTCGTCGACGAGAACCTCGACGCCGGTCCGATCCTGGTGCAGCGCTCGGTTGAGGTGCGCGGCGATGACACCGCCGAAACACTCAGCGCAAGGATCCTCGAGCAGGAGCACCAGGCGTATGTCGAAGCCCTCGTCAAACTGGCGGAGAGCCGTTTCCGGATCGAAGGCCGCCGGGTCATCTTCGATGCGGCACGCTGAGCCTGCTGCCTAGAACGGCCAGAACATCTTCCACCACGGCTGCTTCGCCACCGCGGCGGATGCGATTGCCGGAACGCGCGCAATCACCTGACCGTTCTGCGTCACGTTGACCGCTCCGATCGGCTGACCTGCGGACACCGGCGCGGTCACCGCGCCTCCGCTGTACGCCACGGCAACGCTCTTTTCTTCGCCGCGCTTCACGAGCGCGAAAGCGTCGCCGGCAGCGACGACCGGAACCGTCTTCGCCTGCCCGTCGCGCACCGTAGCCTGTCCGACTCCCTGGCCCTTCTTCAGCACTGGAATGCGGCGATACTGCGCGAACGCCTCGCTCATCAATCTCGATGCGATTCCGAATGAGCTCAGCGGGCCGTGATTCGCGCGCGCGCCCATGACGACGGCCACGAGCTCCATCTCGCCTCGCTTCGCGGATGCGGTCACGCAATAGCCGGCCGGACCCGAGTAGCCGGTCTTGATTCCGGTGGCATCGGCGAAGTAGTCGACCTTGTGCGGATTGATGAGGTGATTCGGATTCGTGAGGCCCGACGTGAACGTGCCGTTGGAGAACGGCATCGTCGCGGTCTTCGCATACTCGCGCATCAGCGGATACTTCATCAGCTCCATACCCAGCAGCGCGAGGTCGCGCGCCGAGGCCATGTTGATGTGCGAAGGATTCTGGGGATTGGGAAGACCGTGCGGATCGACGAACGTCGTGTGCGTCATTCCCAATGCCTTCGCCCGGTCATTCATCTGATCCGCAAACGCTTCCGGCGACCCTCCGATTTTCTCGGCGAGCATCTCGGCCGCGTCGTTCGCCGACTGGATCATCGTCGCCGCGAGCAGCGTCTGCACCGGGAACGACTGTCCTTCTTTCGCGTAGATCTGCGAGCCGCCCATCTTGCTGGCGCGCGCCGAGGTCGTGACCTGGTCGGTCAGCTTGAGGCGGCCGGCCTGAATCTCTTCCATCGCGATGAGGCAGGTCATCATCTTCGCCATCGACGCCGTGGGATACGGCGTATCCGCGTTTTCCGCGAACAGCACGCGCCTGGTCGCAGGCTCGATTACGAACGCCGCGGTGTAGCCCTTGCCGGTCTTGTCGACCTCGGTGCCTTTGGCAGTGGCGGGACCTTCTTCCTGCGCGAGCAGCGGCAGCGCAACCATGACCGCAAACAGAACAGACAGATATCGCTTCATCAACGTGCACTCCAGAGAATTTGAAATTGGGAGCGAATGATCAAGAGGCGGTCGCCCGTTTTACGCGCTTTCGCGTCGAGCGCGTCGTGCGGGGAATCGACCCGATCACAGTCCAGTCGTGTTTGTGCACGACGACGGGCTCTTTCGATTTCGGCCAGAGATCCAGTGGGATGTAGTAGTAACCATCGCCCAGAACCCGGGACTTGATCGCGAGATCGCGCATCGATTTGCACAATCCCTTCTTACCGCGAATCGCGCTGCGCTCGACGACGACGCCCGTGGGCTCGCCGACGCCCTGATAGATGCTGATTTCCGCACAAAGTGAATTCACCAACGTCATCTCGCCACTCCAGGTTGACCTAATAGCAAGTTCGGTTCCCGATTGTTGAGCACGTACAATCGCGGCAATGGACAGACCGAAACGAAAGATGGACCGGGCGCGCGCGACCGCACTTCTCAAGGATGCGGGCGAGCTCATCTGGCGAGCGCGAAGACGCCTGCTGATCGGCATTCCGATCATGCTCGTCAATCGCCTCTGCGGCATCGTCATCCCCGGAACATCGAAGTACGTCATCGATCTCGTCATCGGCAAACACCGGCTCGACCTGCTGTGGAAGCTCACGCTCCTCGCGGGCGCCGCATCACTCCTCGGCGGCCTCACCGAATACCTCCTCTCCCAGCTTCTCGGTCAGGCGGCACAGCGCTCGATCACGGAGCTGCGGAGGAGAATCCACGAGCACGTTCAGCGGCTTCCGGTGCGCTACTTCGATTCCACGAAGACGGGCGTGATCGTCTCGCGGGTGATGAGCGACGCGGAAGGGATCCGCAACCTCATCGGCACAGGACTAGTGCAGATGTTCGGCGGCCTCGTCACGGCCGCGATCTCGATCGTCATCCTCTTCTGGCTGAGTGCGAAGCTGGCGATCTACATCGTCGCCGCGCTCCTCTTCTTCGCGATCATCCTCTGGAAGGCGTTCAACAAAGCGAGGCCTCTGTTTCGCGAACGTGGCGAGATCAATGCGCAGGTCACCGGCCGCCTGACGGAAGGCCTGAGCGGCATCCGAATCGTCAAGGCCTACCGTGCGGAGAAGCATGAAGAGCGCGTCTTCACGACGGGAGCGCACCGGCTGCTGCGTCTCGTCATCGCGACGATGAACACGGTGTCCACGGTCGGCGGACTGACGACGATGCTCGCCGGCATCGTCGGCGTCATCATCCTGCTCGTCGGCGCGCGCGAGGTGGTCGCCGCGCACATGACGCTCGGCGATCTCGTCTCCTTCATCGTCTACCTCGGGCTCGTGATCGGTCCGATCGCGCAGATCGTCGCCATCGGAACGCAGTTGTCGGAAGCATTCGCCGGCCTGGAGCGGATCCGGGAGATTCTCTCCGAGACGACGGAAGATGCCGGCGACGCGGAGAAGGGACACACGGCCTCGATTCGCGGCGACGTCGAGTTCCGCGACGTCTGGTTCGAGTACAGCGAAGGCGTCCCTGTTCTGAAGGGAGTCAGCTTCGTCTCACCCGCCGGAAAATCGACCGCGCTGGTCGGCCCGTCGGGGTCGGGCAAGAGCACGCTCATCGGACTCGTGGCGGCATTCAACCGCCCGACCGCGGGGGCGATCCTGATCGACGGGCAGAATCTCGACGACCTCCGGCTCGCCGACTATCGAAGCCACATCGGCCTCGTGCCGCAGGAGTCGTTCCTCTTCGCCGACTCGATCTACGACAACATCCATATGGGCAATCCGAAGGCCTCGCGCGAGGAGGTGATCCGCGCGGCGCAGATTGCACATGTCGACGAGTTCGCCGAGTCGTTCGCGGAGAAGTACGACACGATCGTCGGCGAGCGCGGCGTGAAGCTCTCCGGCGGACAGCGGCAGCGCGTCGCGATCGCGCGGGCGATCGTCGCCGATCCGCGCATTCTCATTCTCGACGAGGCGACGTCATCGCTCGACAGCGAGAGCGAAGCGCTGATCCAGGACGGCCTCAACAAACTGATGAAGGGCCGTACGACCTTCGTCATCGCGCACCGCCTCTCCACGATCCGCAACGCCGATCAGATCCTGTTCCTCGAGGACGGAAAGATCATCGAGCGCGGCACCCATCCGGAACTGATGGCCTCCGGCGGCCGCTATCGCGCGCTTTACGAGAAGCAGTACGGAGTCGTGCTGAACCGCTTCATCAATCCGGGCGAGGAAGTCGCGGATTTCGATGAAGCAGCGGGGGCGTGAGTGGTGTCGCGGGCTCGCGGGCTCGCGGGCTCGCGGTGGGGAGAGACGACGATGGGAGATACCGGCTAACCATTCGCTGCGCAACGGCGCCTAACTATTCGCTGCACCTTCACGGACACCGCGGGCTCGCGGGCACGCGGGCTCGCGGGCTCGCGGCGGGGAGAGACGACGATGGGAGATGCCGGCTAACCTCGCTGCGCAACGGCGCCTAACAATTCGCTGCACCTTCACGGACACCGCGAGCCCGCGGGCCCGCAAACCCGCGAAACTACTCCACCCGCAGTTCCACGCTCCAATACGCCTCGTCCAGAAAGTTCTTCCAGATCTCGGGGAACGAGCGTCCCTGAATGCGGTGGAGCGGATGCCACTTCGGGCGGTGCGGATGCCGGATCAACTGCATGCCCGACTCGTGCAGGAGCTTGTTGCCCTTGCGCACGTTGCACGGCAGGCAGGCGCAGACGACGTTCTCCCACGTCGACTTTCCGCCGCGGGAGATCGGAATGACGTGATCGAGCGACAACTCGGATGAAGGGAACTTCTTCCCGCAGTACTGGCAGCGGTTCTGATCGCGCAGATAGATGTTGCCGCGCGAGAACTTCACTTCCTGCCGCGGCATCCGGTCGAACGCGAGGAGCTGCACCACGTGCGGGATGAGGATGTTCCGGCTCGGCGTGACCACGTAGTGATCGTCCGGCTGCACCGGGATGTCCATCCAGTTCTCGAAGTCGTAGGTGCGGTACTCCGAATCGACGGCGCGAACCTGTCCCTTATAGAGAAGCGTAAGAGCACGCCTCACCGAAGTTACCTGAATCGCCTGGAACACGCGATTCAGCACCAGAACGTGTCCGTCGAGCATAGCCGTTCACTCACCCAACACTCCGGATCACGCCCAATGTTCCTCGAGCTGGCGCTCCTGGAGGGGCGAGTCCATGATAGCACTCGGGCGAATTGGGGCGTCCCGGAGCCCTGTCACGCGCGGGCCGGAAAGCCCTCACTTGCCAAGAAGTCCCGATTTGAGGGATATTTAAGCGCTAAGACGAACTCGAACCGGCTGGAGAAATACGCTTCGCGCGCGAGATCGCCGGGCGTTAACGGGTGTGGTTTTGGGAGGCTTGAATGCGCGTTTTTTCTCGATTCGCTCTGGTCGTCATCCTCGCTGTCGCTGTTGTTCCCTCGCTTTACGCTGACCATTTGACGGGCGACTGTCCCCTGACGCTCGTTGGCCAGTCTGCGCCGCCAGCGACGTCATTCGCGCTTTCGCCGCACGGGGTCTGGCGTTTCGGCTCGCAGGTCTACGTGCTGCGCGGCCAGACGTTGTCCACCTACACGATTACCGATGTCGGCGACATGCAGCTCGCTCGCGAAGACTTCGTCGGCTCGATGGCATCGCGCGAATCGAATGGCGGGACGGCGTTCCAGAACGGATTCCTCTTCCTCAGCAGCGAAGCCGGACTGGAGGTCTATGACCTTCGCGCCGTGCGCGCCGGCGGCAATGCTCCGATCCTGATCAGCCGCATGCCCGGCGTTCACTATCGCCGGCTCGCGGTGAGCGGAAACATGCTCGCCGCTCTCTATCCGTCGACGGATCTGCCGTGCTATCCGACCGGCACTTCCTACTGCTCGAATCAGATCGATCTGTACAGCATCAACAACGTCTTCACGCCGATTCGCGTCGGCTCGATCTCTTCGCTCGGCAGCTTCCTTCTCGGATACAACGACATCGCATTCAACTACGGCTTCCTCGTCGCGACTGCCGAAGGCGGCACGATCGTCTACGACATCTCGAATCCGGCGATCCCGGGATTCGTCAGCTCGCTCGGCACGCCGGGCAAGTTCCTCGCCAGCGACGGCGCCGGATTCCTCGGCATCGGCAACGATGGTGCGATCGAGATGTGCACGATCACGACCGGCGGCGCGCTCTCGCCGTTCATCACCTACACGCTGCCTGCGCTCACCGTCGAACATTCGAATCCGATCGCGTTCCACTGGCAGGCCTGGATCGACAATCAGACGTATCGCCTGATCACGCTCGTCGAAGAGCGCGATCCGCAGAAGATCTACACGCCGGCGCGCACGATCGCGTTCGACGTCTTCGATTTCACGGCGCCCCAATACGAAGGCAGCGATCCGCGGCTCTATGAGGCCGTCTCGCGCGTCGACGATGACGAAGTGAAGTGGAATCCCGTTGCGGTCGGCCCGCTCGTTTACGTCGTCGGCGAAACCACGGGACTCGAGACATACGGCGCCTGCGGCCAGATGACCGGTCACATCGACTGGGACGGCACCTTCGCACTCAGCTGCGGCGGCGCGGAACTGCGGGGCTGGGTGACAGGAGATCAGAAGATCGCCAACGTCGAGATCTTCCTCGACAACGGCTCGCTCGGCGCCGCTTCGATCAACACGGTCGTTCGCCCCGACGTCTCCTCGCGTACGCCTGTGTCGAACTGGCGCATCGGCGTGAATCTCGATCAGACGCCGCGCGGCGTGCACACGCTGCGTGCCGTGGCGACCGACACGTTCGGCAATCGCCGGCAGTTCGCGAGCGTGAACGTCTTCTTCAACGGCCCGGGCGGCAACTGCGTCAGCCGCCGGCGGACGGCAGGGAAGTAGCCATCTCATCAACGATTCGAAGAGCCGCCTCACGGCGGCTCTTCGCGTTTGTGATCGGCCTTCCCACGACGATGTAGTCCGCGCCGGCGCGCACCGCTTCAGCGGGTGTCATCGTGCGGCGCTGATCTCCCGCCGCTTCGCCTGCGGGGCGGATGCCCGGCGTCAGGATGACGAACTGATCGCCGCACGCCTTGCGAATCGCGCCGATCTCATGCGGCGACGCCACGACGCCGCGCAACCCCGCGGCCTGCGCGACCGCCGCGAGACGCACCGCGCTTTCCATCGCGCTTCCCCGGTAACCAACACTCGCAACCTCGGCATCATCGAGGCTCGTCAGAATCGTGACGCCGAGGACGAGAGCGCCGGGATGCGCGCAGGCGCGAAGCATGGAGGCGCCTCCTGACGTATGCACCGTGATGATCGACGCACCGAGCGCTGCCGCCTCGGCCACGGCATGCTCGGCGGTGTTCGGAATGTCGTGAATCTTCAGATCGAGAAATACTTTCTCGCCGCCGGCCACGATCTCGCGCACGATCTCCGGGCCGTTCGCGACGAACGCCTGCAGGCCGATCTTGATGACTCCCACGGCGCCGCGCAGCTCGTCGACGAGCCGGAGAAGCTCATCGCGCGAGGAGAGATCGGCGGCGACGACGAGACGGTCACGTGCTTGCATGTTCGGTTTCGCAGTTTATCCTGAGGGGCGAAGCAACAAAGCTCGGGATCATTCGAAGACATGGACAATTTCACCGTCGCGCGGGTTCTCGACGAAATCGCGCATTACATTCAGCTCAGCGAGACCACGCCGTTCAAGTCGCGCGCGTTCGAGCGCGCGGCGCGCAGCGTCGAGAAACTCGAGCAGGACGTCAACGCGCTCGTCGCGTCGCACAAGCTGCTCGACACACCCGGAATCGGCAAAGGCATCGGACCCGTCATCGAAGAGCTCGTGAAGAGCGGCAAGTCGAGCTACCTCGAGGAGCTGCGCGCGCAGTATCCGCCCGGAATCTTCGATCTGCTCCGCGTTCCCAATCTCGGGCTGAAGAAAATCGGCGTCCTGTACGAGCGGCTCGCCATCACGAGCATCGATGAGCTCGAGCGCGCCGCGAAGGACAACCTCGTCGCGGCATTGCCGGGCTTCGGCGCGAAGACGCAGCAGAAGATCCTTCAGGGGATCGAGTTCGCGCGAAAGCGTGAATCGCAGTTCCTGCTTCCGGCGGGACTCGAAGTCGGAGAGCTCGTTCGCGAACAGCTCGCGGCGATCGAGGAGATCGAAGACGCCGAAGTCGCGGGCAGCGTGCGCCGCCGTCTCGAGGTGATTCGCAATGTGAACATCGTCATCGCCACGCGCGCGCCGGAGCGCGTGATCGCGCAGTTGTCCAGGATCGTGGCCGATGTCGAAGTGATCGACGAGACGACGGTGAAGGGCATCGCGCGCAGCGAGGTGCCTGTCGTTTTCCATCTCGCCTATCCCGATCAGTTCGGCCTCGCGGTGCTGCGCGCCACCGGAACGCGCGAGTTCGCCGAGGCCTTCGAGGCGAAAGCGGGAAGGGATCTCGCGGCGCGGAATGAGGAGCAGTTGTTCGAGAAGGCGGGAATCGCGTTCGTCGAGCCCGAGCTGCGCGAAAACGCCGATGAGCTGAAGCGGAAAAAGCGGCCGAAGCTCATCCACCCCTCCGATCTGCGCGGCACGTTCCATGTACACACGACCTACTCCGACGGCCGCAACTCCGTCGCCGAGATGCTGGCCGCAGCGCGCGACCGCGGCTTCGATTACTGCGGCATCTCCGATCACTCTCCCGCTGCCTATTACGCCGGCGGCCTTCCGAAGGAGCGGGTGAAGGAACAACAGGCGGACATCGCGCGCGAGTCGAAGAAGCTCGCCCCGCTGCGCGTCTTTCGCGGCACGGAAGCCGACATCCTTCCCGACGGAACGATGGACTACGGCGACGATCTCGACATGTTCGATTTCGTCGTGGCGTCGATCCACTCACGCTTCCAGATGACGGAAGACGAGATGACGGAGCGCATCCTCACCGCTCTCGACGATCCCCGCGTCACGATCCTCGGGCACCTCACCGGACGCCGCCTGCTGACGCGAAACGGCTACCTCGTGAACTACGACCGCATCTTCGACAAATGCGCCGAGCGTGGCGTGCTGATGGAGATCAACGGCAATCCGCAGCGCCTCGATCTCGACTGGCGCCATCTGCGCAAAGCAGCAAGCCGCGGCGTGATGTTCGTGATCAATCCCGACGCCCACTCCGTGCGCGAGATGAGCCACGTCATCAGCGGCACGTGGGTCGCCCGCAAAGGTGGAATCGGCGCGAAGGAAATCTTCAACACTCGCGGCGTGGACGAAGTGGCGGAGTGGCTGGAGAAGCGCGCAACAAAAGTGTAGGACAGGCGCCCTCGCCTGTCATCGCGCAAAGGACAGGCGAGGGCGCCTGTCCTACACCGCTAACGCTTCGCGGTTACCACGATCATCAGCGCGCGCTGGCTGTTCGCCACCTTCGTCGCGCCGAGGATCACCGTCTGATTCAGCTTGAGGTTCATCGACATCTTGAGAACCTGCGTCAGCTGATCGCCCGCGACCTTCGACAGCTTGAAGTCGTTGATGCGCAGTGTATCGGTCGCCGGATCGAACTCCCCGATGCGGAACTCCGCCTTGTAGCTCGGCAGAGTCAGAATTCCGGGATCGCCTTCGCGGCCCTGCATGTCGGCAGATCCAAGATTCTCGACGCTGTTGAAGCGCAGCAGCGCGAGCTTTCCGGCGATGTCCTTCAGCTCGTCGGGCACTTTGCCCGCGCCGTCGCGCGAGGCGCCGACGAGGCGTACGTCGAGGTGGAACGTCTGCGGTGCGGTGTCGAACTTCGCGAGTGCCGCGGCGATGTCCTTCAGATTCTCTGCGCGATCGGTGATGACGAGCGCGTTGGAGCCGGCCTGAATCGAGATCGATCCATCCGCGCTGAGTAGAGGCTTGATGACGGCCGTCGCCTTGTCCGCCTCCTTGTACTTGAACTGGAACGTGCGGACGGTCAGCGATTTTTCGCCATCGCGCGGCTCGGCAATCGCGCCACCGCAGAGGACAAGAAGAGCAACGAACGTAAGTGCAATGCGTTTGAAATTCATAAATTCGCCGGAAGCTTCTCGTCGATGATCATGACGATCTGCGCATCATTCGCGCCTGCCGCCGGCATCTCGACGATGGTTGCTGAGTCGGAGTCGTATTTCTCGATCACGGGCTTGCTCGCGGCCGGAACGACGGCCGCCAGGTGATGCTGAATCACGGGATGAACCGCCGGCGCCACCGGAGCCATGCTGCGCTCCCACATCAGCGCGCCGCCGGTGATCCCGGCCATGAGCGTCGCGGCGACGGCAAGCCGGCGCGGCCAGCTGATGACGCGATGCGTGGTCTTCTCGGTCGCGCGGAGGCGAACCTCGCGCATCACGTCGCCGACGAATGCATCGACGCCGCCCGGCGGAATGAGCTCACCGCCGCCGATCGCGCGGAACATGATGTCCGGGTCGATCGAGGCAGCGTAGTCGAGACAGGCGTCGCAGGCGCGGACGTGCTCGAGGATCGACGGGATCTCCGTCGCCGGCTCGAAGTTCGCGCGGAATTGAGTGCAGTTGATCATCGATCATTTCTCCACAGGCGCGCGTACTCCGGGAAGCGCTTCATCAATTGCTGCTGCATGAGCTTGCGTGCGTTGAACAGATGATTGCGAACCGTCGACTCGCGGCAGCCGAGGACTTTCGCGATGTCGGCCGAGGCCATGTCGTCCATCTCCCGCATGACGAAGATCGTCTTCTGCTTCGGCGAGAGGACCTGCGAAACGGCGTTGAAGACCGACTCGATCTCTTTCCGCTGTACGGCAACGCCCTGGTCGGCTTCGGCCGCGGTCCTGACCAGGCGGAGATTCGAGTTCACGGCATTGTCGCGGGACTGCTTGTTCCGCATGAAGTCGATCGCGACGTTCGTGACCATGCGGTACAGCCAGGTATCGAAGGCGTACTGCGGGTCATACTTTTCGAGGTTCTCCCACAGCTTGATGAAGACGAGCTGCGAGATGTCCTTCGCATCTTCCGCGTTCCCGATGATGCGGTAGCAAAGCGCGTAAACCTTTGACGTCTTTCGACGTACGAGCGTCTCGAACGCTTCGGCGTCACCTTCCCGAATCGTCTGCACCAGTTGCCGGTCGTCGGGCTCGACTGCGTCGTTCGTCGGGATCATCAGGCGGAGTTCCGCTGCCATCGTGTCACAAATACGGCAGCCGTCCTCAAAACGTCTAGGGCTGTGGCTGCAATCCCGAGGTGTAGGACAGGCGCCCTCGCCTGTCCATCGAAGCCGGCAGGCGCCCTCGCCTGTCGGCGGGCGGGGACAGGCGAGGGCGCCTGTCCTACACTCTGCTAGAATCGCCGGATACATGCGGGTTCTTGTTGTGGGTCAGGGGGGGCGCGAGCATGCGATCTGCTGGAAGCTCAGGCAGTCGCCGCTCGTCAAAGAGATCTACGCCGCTCCCGGCAATGCCGGCATCGCTCAGGTCGCTGACTGCGTCGACATCGGTATCGCTGACATCATCGAGCTGGCCGATTTCGCTGACAGCCTGAAGATCGACCTCACGATCGTCGGGCCGGAGCTCCCGCTCACCCTCGGCATCGTCGACGAGTTTCAGAAACGCGGCCTTCCCATCTTCGGGCCGACCCGTCTGGCCGCTGAGCTCGAAGGCTCCAAGGTCTTCTCCAAAGAGTTCATGCGGAAGTACAACATCCCGACCGCGGAAGCGACCGCGTGCAACTCGCCGGACGAAGCGCGCGATGCGTTGAAGAAAACGAAATTCCCCGCCGTCCTCAAGATCGATGGTCTCGCAGCCGGCAAAGGCGTGGTCATCGTCAATTCCGTCGACGAAGCGGATGCGTATCTCCGTCTCGTTTTCGAAGACAAGAAGTTCGGCAACGCCGCCTCGCGCATCCTCGTCGAGGAGTACCTGACCGGAGAAGAAGTCTCGTTCCTCGCGATCTCCGACGGCAAGCGCTGCATCCCGCTGGCGCCGGCGAAGGACTACAAGAAAGCGTTCGATCACGACGAAGGTCCGAACACCGGAGGCATGGGCTCGCATTCACCGGCGGTCGTCATCAGCGGCGAGACGGCCGCGGAAGTCATGAAGACGATCATGATTCCGACGATCAACGGGATGGCGGAGGAAGGACGAACGTACACCGGCGTCCTCTATGCCGGCCTGATGCTGACGCAGAACGGCCCGAAGGTGCTCGAGTACAACTGCCGCTTCGGCGATCCCGAGACGCAGGTGCAGATGATGCGCCTCGAAGACGACCTCGCCGAGGTCTGTCTCAAAGTCGCGCGCGGAAACCTCGGCGATACGACGAAGCTGTCGTGGAAGAAGGAAGCAGCGGCGTGCATCGTCACGTGTGTCGACGGATACCCCGAGGACTACATGAAGGGGCAGGAAGTCGCGCTGGATCCGATCGATGACGATTCGGTCATCGTCTTCCACGCCGGCATCTCGAAGAAGGATTCGAAATACATCGTCTGCGGCGGCCGTGTCGCGAATGTGTGCGCGCGCGCTGCAACTCTCACGGAAGCGCTGAGCCACGCCTACAACGCGGTCAACAAAGTGCGCTACATCGGCGCGCGTTATCGCACCGACATCGGTCTGCGTGCGCTGCAGCAGAAGCGGGCCGACAGCGGCTCGTTCCCCACCTTCAACGGATAGCACGCCGTCCATCCGTCCCGTCCGTCCCATCCATTACAATCCGCGCGCATGACGAAACCTTGGGTATTGATCATCATGGGTTCCGACTCCGACGCCGAGACGATGTCTCAGGCCGCCGCTGCGCTCGATGAAGCCGGCGTTCCTTACAGCATGACGGTCGCATCCGCGCACCGGTCGCCGGAGCGGACGAAGCAGATCATCAACGACTCGGAGCGCGACGGCTGCCAGGTGTTCATCGCCGGCGCAGGAATGGCTGCACATCTTCCGGGCGTCGTCGCTTCGCTGACGACGAAGCCGGTCATCGGCGTGCCGCTCTCCGGCAGCGCGCTGCAGGGCGTCGATGCGCTGTACGCGGTGGTGCAGATGCCGCCGGGCATTCCTGTTGCGACGGTCGCCATCGGCGGCGCGCGCAATGCGGGCGTGCTCGCCGCGCAGATCCTCGCGACCTCCGATGCAGCGCTCGCCGAGCGGCTGAAGCAGCAGCGGGTCTCGATGGCCGAAGCGGTTGCGCAGAAGTCGAAGAAAGTGGAGAGATCGACGCGGACGTAGCCTCTCATGCACCACCACCATCACGAATCGCAGCCGCACGGGGTCACACGCAAACTCGTTGCGGCTTCGATCGCCACGATGGTGTTCGTGCTGCTGGAGCTCGGCGCGGGCATCCGCTCGAATTCGCTCTCGCTCATCGGCGACTCGCTGCACAACTTCACCGACACGCTTGCGCTCGTGATCGCGCTGGCCGCCGTGAAGCTGGAGCGGAAGCCGCCGACGAGCTCGCGCTCGTTCGGCTATCAACGCGCCGGCATCCTCGCGGCGTTCGTCAACTCCGGCGTCCTCGTCGCCTTCACGATCTACATCTTCGTCGAGGCGGCGCAGCGATTCCGCGTTCCGCACGCCGTCGACAGCCACGTCATGATGATCACAGCGGCCGCCGCGGTGCTGCTCAACGGAACGATCACGCTGTCGCTGCGGCGTGAGGGGAAGTCCGACGTCAACATCCGCAGCGCGGTGCTGCACATGTTCGGCGACGCGCTGTCGAGCGCGGGCATCATCATCGCCGCGATCATGATCCGCACGACCGGCTCGACGCTGTGGGATCCGGCGATGTCGATCGCAATCGGCGTTCTCATCCTCTGGTCGAGCTGGGGCATCTTCCGCGAGGCTGCGAATCTGCTGCTCGAAGGAACACCGGAGGGCATCGACCCCGACGAAGTGTCACGGCAGCTCGCAGCGATCGAGGGAATCGCCGGCGTGCATCATCTGCACATCTGGGCGATCGGGCCGGCACGCCCGGCGCTCTCCTGCCATCTCATGGTCGGCGACGTGCCGCTGCGAACGACGTCGGCGATGCTGGCCAGCGTGAACGAGATGCTCCATCGCGACTTCGGAATCGTGCACGCGACGGTGCAGTTCGAGTTCGCCGGCTGCTCAGAAGACGACCCGTACTGCCTCCCCTACAGCGACTGACCGGATCCACCCATCCGTCCCATCGTCCCACCTCTCACTTCACCCGATAAGAATCGGGATAGGTGAAGGTCACGACCACATGCATCACGCCGTAGGGCACGGTCATCGCCAGGCTCGGCGCAACGGCATACAGCGGACGCAGGTCGATCGGATTGCCGATGATGAGACCACCGCTCGTGGCGCAGTAGTCGCCGCGGTTGATTCCTTCCAGCGGCCGCCGCGTGCGCATCGAGGGATACAGCTTCGACGTCTCATCGCGGATCGCGCCGACGGGCCGCTGCGCATACACCTTCTGCATCGACGCCACGACGAGATCTTCCTTCACCACGCGCGCCTTGTCGTCGTACGCGAACGCGACATTCGCCTGCCACTCCATCTTCGGCAGACCCTCGACGGTGTAGCCGTCGTAGCCGCCTTTGATCGTCGCTGTCGTCAGGGCATCCGCGTTCCAGACATAGTCCGCATTGATCGTGATCAGATGATTGCAGCCCGCGAAGTTCTGATAGTCGACCTGCTGATGCGTGATGTGCGATGAGGCATCGAACGTATACCGCACCGTGTACTTCTGTCCCTCGATGATGAGGTCTTCGCGATCGAGCAGCCAGGCATCGCCGGCTTTGTGCGCCGCGTACTGCAGAACTTCTCCCGTACCGGTGGCGAGCACGTGATCGAGGTAGTCCGGCCCCTGCACGAACTTCACATCGGGACGCCCCTGAATGATCTCGCCGTTGTACGTCCACCCCTCCGCCTTGCGCGCATCCTGAATCGCCTTCTGCTTCGCCGGCGAATAGCGCAGCGACTCGAGCAGCGTGCCGGGGAACAGACACGGCAGCGATTCGTTCCCTTTGAATCGCTCGTCGGAAAAGTACATCGCGCGCGTAACCGACGCCCCATCGGTGCAGGGCATCGCGCTCCAGAGCGGTGAGGTCGCGGGATACGGTCCATGCCAGCAGCGCGGACACCATCCGCCTCCGATCGGCAGACGAAGCCCGCAGAACGGACAGACGATCTTCGTCTTCATATCCTCGATCTCGCTGTCGAGCGAGAAGACGCGTTGGTCGACGGCGGTCTTCAACTCCGGATCGGTCTCGAGCTCGGAATAGCGATGAAAGCGTTCCACGGCCTTCGCGAGCTCGCCCTGTTTCTCGTAGATCACGGCCTGGTTGTAGACGGCGGCAGGATCCGAGGGCCGCTGCTGCTCCGCCTGCTGTTCCAGCTTCAACGCTGATTCGAGCTCGCCCTTGCTGTAGAGAAAGCGAGCGCGATTGAAGAGGTCCGCGTAGTCCTCGTCCGCTTTGTGCTTCTTCTGCAACTCGCGCTGAAACTCGAGCTCGAGTTGCAGCTTGGAGATCAGCGCCTTCTCCGCTCCATTCGGATAGAGCTGCACGTACCGATCGACCTTCTGCTGCGCCTCGGACCACCGGCCTGCTTTCGCCAGCAGCACCGCCATGTCGTACAGAACGCCGGGATTGTCGGGCTGCAGCGCCTGCGCCTTCGCGAACTGTTCGTACGCCGCGGTGTAGTCGTTCATGTCCGCGAACTTGCGGCCGAAGAAGACGGCCTTGGCGAAATCGTCGTTCGTGTTCGCGGGCGCCGGCGCTTCCTGGGCTCTTAGTGGCAACAGGCAGCAGGCAACAAACAGCAGAAGGAAAACGAGGCTCGAGGCTCGCGCAGATCGCATCCTGTTGCCTGTTGTCTTTCGACCGTTGCCTGTCATTGCAGAAACCCATCGATCACCGTGGAGAGCCACAACTGCTGCTCTTCCGTCGGCTGGCTGCGTGCGAGAAGGAAGTAGAGCGCGCGGCGGCGATCCTTGTCGTCGGCCTGCCGGTCGCGCAGCAGCTTCTCCGGATCTTCAGGCGCCCCCTCGACGATCACCTCCGTCGCTTCCTTCGGCGCCCAGTGCGGCGCGATGTCGCTGCCGAAGAGCTTCGTCGCGAATGCGATGCGCTCGGCCTCACTCTTCGCTGCACCTGCGCCCGCCGCAAGGCGGCTGCGCGTTCCCGCGCCGACGATCAGCGCCCGCAGGTTCGACAGCAACTGCGTCCGCTGCAGACACGCTTCGAAGATTTTCGACTTCACATTCTCGTCGTTGATGGACGACGCGGCCTTCAGCACGTTCTGGATGCGCTGCGTCTCGTAGGCGATGAAGTTGTCCGCCGCTTCTTCCGCGGTGGTGTCCGGCTCGGCCGGTGCGGGCTCCGCCACCGGCTCGCTCTTCGGCGGCGCCTCGACGGTGACCGTCGGCAACTCCGCCGCCGCAGGATTGGCCGCAGGCGGCGGCGCGGGATTCGTCGCTGCGACCGCGGGCGTCTGCGTGCCCGCGGGAAGAGCGACATCGACGAGCGGCAGATCGATCGACGTGACGACCGGCTTCGACGTGTCGATCGCCTTCGTCTGCCGCAGATCCGTCGCCGCAGGCGGCGCGGTGACCGGCGCACTCTGCGGCGGCGGCAGAACGCGCGGGCCGCCGATGACCGGATTCGGTACGGGCGGCGTGTACAGACTGCGCACGAGCTCCGCGTCGCTCATCAGTCCCGTATCGATGAGCCGCTCGCGCACGCGCTGACGCACTTCCTCGTACGTTCGCAGTTGCGCGATCCGCTGCGCATCGGTGAGAAAGGTCGGCGACGAACGTTCGATGCTCCCGTCACAATGACAGGGACCGAAGCGGTCCGCGTCGTAGTTGTTGTCGTTCACGACGCGCTTCATGTGATCGACGATCGCGAGATTGCGCCTCATCGCCGCTTCGCGCGCGCGATCGCAGGAAGCCTGCGACGCGAACTGGTTCACACCCCACACCTCGACGAAGCCTCGCGTGTCGGGGCGGTAGAGCGCCTGGTGAAAGTGGTACAGCTCACATGCATGAGCCGCGGGGGACGTGGGAGGCGGGCAGGTGAGCAGTTGCGCTGCCGCCGGCACTGCGGCCGCTATCAGTATCAGGATCGACGATCTCATGCCGTTGAACGAAGCGAGGCGATTATACGACGCCGATTCAACGTTTCCCGCCTCTCCTCGTACTCGATACAACGACATGAGAAAGGGCAAACAATCATGAGCAAACGCAATCTGATCATCACTGCCATCGTGGCCGTGCTCACCCTGGCAGCCGTTCCATTCGTCTACGCACAGCATGAGCACGGAATGCACGCCGGCATGCACGCCGGTCCGTTCGCCGACCTCGGCTTCGGCCACCTGCAGCACGCGAAGGAATACCTCGGTCTCTCCGACGCGCAGGTCGATCAACTGAAGTCAATCGCCGCCGATCTCCGCCAGCAGAACGCGCCGTATCGCAAGCAGATCCACGGCGGACTCCTGCAGATCGCACAGACGCTCGTCAGCAATCCGAACGACACGGGCGCCGCGCAGTTGCTGATCGACCAGCAGGACGCAGCGGAAAAGGCGATGAAGACGAATGCATTGAACGCGGCGTCGAAGGCGCTCAACATCCTGACGCCCGATCAGCGCGCCAAGGTCGCCGACTTCATCGCGAAACGCGCCGCGATGCACCAGCAGTAAAGGGCGGCGATGTTCTCCTCTCCCGCACAAGCTGAGAGCGCGTTCTTCGGACGAGCTCTCAGCTCGTCTTCTCAGTCAGAATGGCAGCGATTGACGCACGATGATCCGTTCGAGGCACGAGCCATCGCGGCGGTCCGGAAGGGAGACTCCGGCCCGTACGACTACCTCGTGTCAAAATATTCGAAGCGGGTCGTCGCCATCGCCTGGAGCATCGTCCGCAACGCTCATGACGCCGAAGATCTCGCGCAGGAAGCGTTCGTGAAGGCATTCGAGAACATCGGGCGATTCAAGGAAGGGGAACCGTTCGGCCCATGGATCTACCGGATCGTGACGAATCTCGCGCTCGATGTGATGAAACACCGGACGCGCTTCCGGCACGAGGAGTTGAGTGAGAATCAGGAAGCGGCGAGACGCGACAGCGCGGAGCTCGGCGCGGTGAGCAACGAGCTGGCGGCGCGCATCGACGCAGCGATCGGCTCGCTGCCGGAGAATCAACGGATCGTGGCGCGGCTCTATCTCGTGGAGCAGTTCGAGCATACGGAGATCGCGGCGATGATGAATCTGAGCGAAGGGACGGTGCGGTCGCACCTCTCGCTCGCCCGTAGAAAACTGCAGGAACAACTGGCGGACCTCTACGGAGGCGGCGATGACTGAAGACAAATTTTTCGAACGGCTGAGACACGATGCGAAGCCGCTGCGCTACGCGGGAGACGACTTTCTCCCGGCACGCATGGCGGCGCGCGTTCGCGAGCGCCTGAACCGCCCTGCGACCGTCTCGCAGTTTCTCGCGGCGTGGTTCCGCCCGATCGCGGCATCGCTGGCCGCTATCATCCTGAGCCTCACGCTGGGACTCACGTGGTCGGCGAGCCATCACGACATCGCCGACTCGATCTCGCAGAACCCGATCGAGTTCGCAATGGCAGGAGAGACCTTCGGTGTCGGTGACTGATCCCATCCCTCCGCCGCCGTCCAACAGCTCGCGGACGAAGATCATCGCGGTGATCGTCGTTCTCGCCGCGTTCGGCTGCGGCATCGTCGCCGGCGCCGTGGGCGATCGCCTCTGGCTGTTTCACCACGGCCCGGCGCATGGAGCCGGCCGCTTCATCGCCGAGCGGATTCTCAAGCGTCTCGACCGTGAGCTGCATCTCACGCCGCAGCAGCACGACCAGGTGAAGAAGATCCTCGAAGCGCATCGCGTGCGGGTCGAGGGAGTGTTCGAAGCCGTGAAGCCGCAGGTGCACCACGAGATCGACGCCGCCAACAACGAGATCCGCGCCGTGCTCACGCCGGAGCAGCGTCAGAAGTACGAAGAGCTCCGGATGCGACTGCACCCGCATCGCGGAGAGTTCTGAGCAGCTCGTCATCGCTGATCGCGTCGGATGGCGCCAGCACACCGCGCAGTCCGGCTCCCTCGATCAGACGATTCGCGACCGCCGCGGCCGGCAGGATCGCGAGACGCTGACCGCGCGCATCGATGCGTGCCTTCGCTGTCGCGCTGACCGCCTCGACGTAGCTCGCATCCGTTCCGATTCGCGAGAACGGCTGCGCGAGGCGGCTCAACGCCGCCGGCTGCACGCCGAGCCTTTTCGCAAGACGAAGCAGCATCGCCGCGCCGGGAAGCTGAAACTTCACGAACGTCTCGACGTCGATGCCCTCGCGGGCAAAGAGCTCGCGATCGGGCGTGAGGATGGTGCGGCCATCGCTGCCCATCACGCTGGCAATCGCACCCGGGCCCTTGCCGTTGCGATTGCCGATGCCGAGCGTCACGGCGATCCGCATGCGAGGAGACGGGCGATCGGGCGAGGCGCCCGCCAACTGCCGCACCAGCATTCCCGAGATCGCCGGCAGCGTCGACAATCCCGGCACGATCGCGACGCCGCGCTCGCGCGCATACGCGTCGAGCGCGCGATCATCGAGCAGCGCGAAGAACCACGACGGATCGTCCGCGATGTCGAGCCAATGCGCTCCTTCTTCGGCCGCCGCACGCACGCAGCGCGGATCGAACGACTGAAACGGCCCGGCGGCGCAGAGCACGGCGAACGCACCGCGCGCGACTCTGGCGATCGACTCCGGGTCGCGAAGGTCCGCGCCGGTCGCGCGGCTCGCGCCGATCACCTCCCCGCGCAGTTCGCGCGAGAGCAGCGTCCCGAAGACTCCGCCGGCGCCGAGAACGATCAGGCGTCGCATCGCGCAGCAAGAATGGCCCAGATCACGAACAGCGGGAAGAGCACACCCGTCGACGCGATCTCCAGCCACGGAACCGAGAAGGCCGAACCGGCGCTCATCGCGAAGCCGGAGGCGACGACGAGCCAGCCGATCCGCTGCATGAGCGGCGGCAGATCGCGGCGTCTAACCAGCAACAGCAGCAAGCCCGCCGAGTAGAAACCGTTCGCGAAAACGCCGACCGCGATCTCCAGCCCTCGCGAAGGGCCGCTCAGGATGTAATGCCACTCGCTGGTGATGTCGATCGAAGCGCCGAGCGCGCCGATGACCGCCGCCGTCCGCGAGAACGTGGCGTACAACGCGACGAGCGTCACCGCTGCGAGCTGCCAGACCAGCCACGACGAAGTCCATGCAGCGCGATGCGCAGCGACGTACTCGCTCGCGTTTGCGCCGGTCAGGCCCGGCGCGAGAAACAGCGCCATCACGACGATGGCGATCGCGTGCACGATGGCACACGTGTACGCGATCGCTGCTCGTCTCGTCATCAGGGTGCGGTGGGTGCAGGGGCGGCGGCAGGAGGCTGCGGCAGCGTCGGCGGCTGGTTCACGACATCGGTGTATTCGAACAGCGCCGTCGAGAGATACCGCTCGCCCGTATCCGGCAGCACAGCGACTACGCGCTTGCCCGCACCGAGCTCCTTCGCGATCTGCAGCGCGGCATACGCGACCGCACCGGAGGAAATCCCGACGAAGATTCCTTCTTCTTTCGCGAAGCGCCGGGCTGTCTGCACCGCCTGATCGAACGTCACATCGAAGATGCGGTCGACCACCGCCGCATCGTAGATCGCTGGAATGAACGTCGGCCCGATGCCCTGGATCTTGTGCGGTGCGGCGGGACCGCCCTTCAGCACCTGCACTTCGACCGGCATCACACCGACCGTGAGAATCGAGGAGAGCTCTTTCTTCAGCACCTGGCTCGTGCCCGAGATCGTTCCGCCCGTTCCGATGCCGGCCACGACCGCATCGAGTTTCCCGCCGGTGTCGCGCAGGATCTCTCTCGCCGTCGTCTCGCGATGCACTTTCGGATTCGCAGGATTCTCGAATTGCTTCGACATCCAGGCATCCGGCGTCTTCTCCACGGTCTCGCGCGCGACGCGCAGCGCTTCCGGCAAACCGCCTGTCCCCGGCGTCAGAATCAGTTTCGCACCGAGGGCCTCGAGGAGCTTGCGGCGCTCGACGGACATCGTGTCCGGCATGATGAGAATGCACTTGTAGCCCTTCGCGGCGGCGACGAACGCGAGACCGATTCCGGTGTTGCCGCTCGTCGCTTCGACGATGACCGAGCCCGGGTGCAACTCGCCGCGCTGCTCCGCATCTTCGATCATCGACAACGCGATGCGATCCTTCACGGACGAAAGAGGATTGAACGCTTCGAGCTTGACGATCAGCTCCGCCGAGCCTTCCTCCGCAACGCGATTGACGCGCACCAGAGGCGTGTTCCCCACCAGCTCCGTGATGTTGTTGTAGATCCTGCCATGCATGCTCTTTTCTCCTTGAAAGCAAAAAGACCCGCGCTGGATTGCGCGGGTCCGGTTCGAAGACAAAGCGTTAGCCAGCCGCCTACGGCGCCTCGAACGGACCTGTCGACCGACAACAGCGAGTCATGAGTGAATGCAAGTTAATGTCGCAGAGAGCAGAGGTCAAGGGGGATGGGATGGGAGTATGGGACCTATGGGACCTATAGGACCTATAGGCGGAGCCACCGTTTCTCCCCATAGGTCCTATAGGTCCCATAGGTCCCATTAGTCCCATCCTTCACCCCGCGACTGCCGCCCCCTGGCCTAGATACCGGTAGCCGATCTTCGCCACTGCCACGATGACCGCCGCGTCGGTTCCCACTGCTTTCTGCAGTTTGCGGCGGAGGCGCGTGACGTGCGTGTCGACGGTGCGGCTGTTGAGGTTGAGATCGACGCGATAGTTCCAGACACGCGAGAGCAGCTCGTCGCGCGGCACCACGCGCTCCTTGTTCTTGAAGAGATACATCAGCAGATCGAACTCTTTCGGCGAGAGCTTCAACTTCTGGCGGTTCGCCGTCGCTTCGCGCGTCGCGGGATCGAGCCGGATGAGGTGATCCTCGCAAACCGCTTTCGCCGCGGTCGCGCCTGCATCGCTGCGGCGCATCACCGCGTCGATGCGCGCGAAGAGCTCCTGCACGCCGAACGGCTTCGTCACGTAATCGTCCGCGCCGCCGCGCAGACCGCGCACCTTGTCGGTCTCCTGCCCTCGCGCGGTGAGGAGAATGACCGGCACCTTCGAGATCTTTCGAATATGGTCGAGGACTTCGAAGCCGCTCTTCTTCGGCAACATCAGATCGAGCAGCACGAGATCGGGACTCTCGGAGTGAAAGAGGCGGATCGCCTCCTCACCATCGGCGGCCGTCGCCGTTTCATAATTCTCGTGACGGAGATTGATCTCCAGCCCCTGCCGTAATCCCGCCTCATCCTCGACGATCAGAATGCGTGTCATCCAATCCTCCCACCTACTCTACGTGTCTCGCTGCTCGTAGTTTCTTCCAACGGAATCCTGAGCGAAGCGAAGGATCAACCAAGGCGCCGCGCGGGATCCGTCGCGCTCTGCGTCCGCCGAACCATCCTCCCGGCGCCTTCGTTGATGCTTCGCTTCGCTCAGCATGGGTTTGAAAAAGGATCAACCAAGGCGCCGCGCGGGATCCGTCGCGCTCTGCGTCTGCCGAACCATCCTCCCGGCGCCTTCGTTGATGCTTCGCTTCGCTCAGCATGACTTGGAAAGGGATCAACCAAGGCGCCGCGCGGGATCCGTCGCGCTCTGCGTCCGCCGAACCATCCTCCCGGCGCCTTCGTTGATGCTTCGCTTCGCTCAGCATGGCTTGAAAAAGGATCAACGAAGGCGCCGCGCGGGATCCGTCGCGCTCTGCGTCCGCCGAACCATCCTCCCGGCGCCTTGGTTGATGCTTCGCTTCGCTCAGCATGGGGGTCAAAAAGTCTGCGGTGCGTGTACGAGTCCCGGCACGGCAGCCGCCTCCTCCGGTTTCAGGCGCGGGAAGAGCAGCCGGAACGTCGAGCCCTTGCCGAGCTCCGACTCGACCTCGACCCGCCCTCCGTGCGACGCCAGGATCTGCTGCACGAGCGTGAGGCCGAGGCCGGCGCCGCGCCGCGTCTGCGTATCGCTGAACTGCGCACGAAAGTAGGGATCGAAAATCTTCTCGAGATCCTTCTGCGCGATTCCGATCCCGTGATCGCGCACCTCGACGATGATCGCCTCCTCGCTCTGGCGGAGGATGACATCGAGCGTCTTGTCCTCGGCCGAGTACTTGATCGCGTTGTCGATGAGATTGAGCAGCGCGCGCGATACGGACTCGCGATCCCAGTACTGCGCCTCGACCGCCTCGTCGATGTGCGTCGTCACCGTGAATCCCTTGCTGCGGATCCACGATTCGTACGTCGTGATCAGCATCGTGATCAGCTCGCGCGGCTGCACCGGCGTGAACGCCATCGCGCGCGAGGCGTTGTGCTGGATGCGCGCGACGTCGAGCACGTTCTCCACGAGGTGCGACAGATGCAGCACCTCGCGCAGGATCTGGTCCTCGATCTCCTGCCGCTCGTTCGCCTTCAGCTTCGCGCCGCGCTTGAGCGTCTCCGCGCCGAGGCGGATCATCGACAGCGGCGTGCGGAGCTCGTGCGAGACATTCGCGATGAGCGCACCGCGCAGCTTCATCGTCTCGCGCTCCTTGCGTAGCCCGCGGAGCGTCATCAGCGCGCCGACCGCGGTGAGCATCAGCGCCACCAGACTGACCAGCACGCTGATGAGGCGCTGATTCTCCCAGCCGCTTCCGATGTACGACGTCTGCACCAGCGCCTGGATCGCGTAATTGCCGAACGGCGCGGAGAGCGGCGTGACATAGCTGAACGCGCCGCGCTTCACCGAGTAGCCGGGCTTCGTGTTCCGCACCAGCGCTACATCGGCGCGCGGCTGAATGTTCAGCAGCGACGGCGAATCGATCTTCACGAAGGGCTGCTGCCGGATCGTCTGGCTCATCTTCGCCAGCAGGCGGTCGGGATCATAGGAATAGCGAACCGTGCCGCTCGCCGTGAAGAACTCGCGCGTGATCCGCGGCTTGTCTTCCTCCGCCTTCGACGTGATCTCACTGACGTAGATCGAATTGATCGGATCAGCGTCGGGAACATAGATCGCCGAGACGATCCATTCGTTCGCGTTGATCCATGTCTGCAGCAGCTCGAATGTCGGCGCCGGAGTCTTTCTCTCCGTCTGCTGCCATTCCTCCGCTGCGCGGAACAGCTCGGCGCGAATCGCGGAGTCGACGCGCCGCGCCGTGATCTCCGCCGCGTAGCCCGCGTACTGCACCGCGACCGTGTTCGCGCCGTTCTCCATCCGCAGCGAGAGCTGATAGGAGCGCCAGGCGAGCACGCCGAGGGCAATCGAGGTGATGAGGAAGGGAATCAGAATCGGCGCGTACGGCTGCCCGTCTCCGCGGTGGGAGACCGCTTTCAAACGCGCAAACAGGTTTCGCAACATTCGCCGGCGATCACTGACCCGGACTCGATCCCGCCGCCGCAGTGGCCGTATGACTCTGCGCTAGATGCTGGGCGATGATCTTGTCGATCTGCTCCTTGGTGTACGGTTCCAACCGCACATCGATCCGCTGATATGCCCCTCGGCGCTGCACGATGACCCAGAGAGTTCCCACGTTCTGCACCGACGCCAGCATGCGCTTGAAATCCTGCACGCTCGACTCCGTCATCGAATGCCCGTTGACGGCGATGAGGCGGTCGCCCGCTTTGAACCGGGCGCGCTCGGCAGGACTGTCGGGCACGACCGACTTCACCACGATGCCCGGCTTCAGATCGACGATCGAGAGCCCGAGATAGCGGCGGCCCGTCAGCATCTGACGGATCTGCTGATCGCACTCCTTCGCAGTCGCACTGCAATGCTTCGGCTCCTGCGCATGCAGTGCAAGCGTGGCGAACAGCCCGGCGATGAACAAAGTGGCGGTGCGAACCTTCATGGAAGAGACGGGTCCCCTGGCAGCGCTTACTGTAAGGCGTTCCGAGGGTTGTGCTGATAACAAATCAGAAAATGTGGGGAGAATTTCCTGTGGGAGGATGGGACGAATGGGACGGATGGGACCGATGGGGGGCTAATGCGACGGGCGGACTCTTGCCGGTTTTCTTGCGGGGGGTGCGGTCGCTTCGCCGTAGACGCGTAGCGAGTAGCGGTCGGCGATGACGATCTTGCCGCCGGCCGCGCTGATCTGCATCGGATTCGTTGCAGCCATCGCGGTCGTCGCGAGCAGCGGACGCGACGGCGTGCTGATGTCGAGTCTGTCGACGCCTCCCGGACGCGCGACGAGCACCGACGTGCCGGATTCCGCCGCCACGACTCCCGGCTCGAGCGGCGCTGACTCTGTTCCCACCTCCGCCGGATTCAGCGGATCGGAAAGGTCGAACACGTGGAAACGCGACGGCGACTCGACGACGAGATGCGCCGGCCCCTCCTCGCCGATGGCGACCGCGGCCGGACCATGCGCAACGGGCACTTCACGCACGGCGCGCGGGTGGCGCGGATCGCTCACATCTGCGACCCGAATCAGACTGATGTCGAACGCGTACGCCGTCGTCTGATAGCTCGTCAGCTCGAAGTAGTGCCAGATGATGCCGCCGATCTGCATTGGCCGGTCGGGCGTCGTGTACTTGAAGAAGTCGAGCACATGAAATCCCGTTTCCGGATTGGCTTCGATGATGGCGTCGCCGGCGAACGTCGCGCCGCCGCCCGGCATGCCGAGCGAGTCCCACGTACCAAGAAGCCGCGGATTCCAGGGATCGTGAATGTCGACGAGATTGAGCAGACCGCGGCCGTAGACGATCGCCAGGCCGCCGCGGATCTTCACGTGATCCTGCATCGCAGGAAACGAGATCGACGCGATCTCCCTCACCTGCGACGGCGTCGAGACATCGAGCACGCGGAACCATGGCCAGTCGATGACGTAGGCGAACGTCCCATCGGTCGCGGCGCCGCTCACGGGCCCCGTCAGCGCGTCGCTGAACCCACCGACGCGCGCGGCATCCTCGTAGACGGAGAAGCGGAGCGGCGTCACGTGCGGGAGCCCGAATTCATCGAGCTGCGTGCCGCCCGCGAAGAGCCGCGCGCCATCGCTGGCCAGCACCTGGGCGTAGTCGCGGATCGTCCCCGTGCGCTGCGGCGCCTCCGCCAGCGTCACGTCGTACACATCGATCGTATTCGCATCCTCGGCGGCATACGCGCGATTCGCCGCGACCGCGATGTTGATCAGGTTCACCGCCCCCGCATCCGTGCGCGAGAGGATGCGCGCGCCCGCCGCATCGTTGATGTCCGCGATGACGAGGCCGTTTGTCCCGGCGGCCATGTAGAGAAGATCGCCGCGCACCGCCATGGCGCGCGCGTTCACCGGAAGCGTCGTCACCGGCTGCAACGCCTGGTTAACGTCGTAACCGGAGACGCCCTGCTCCTGAACGGAGACCCAGAGTTGAGAACCGTGAAACGCGATCGTGTTGACGGGGTTGATGAAGCGCAGGTCGCCGATCGGCACCGGCGCCGCGTCACGCGTGTCCCACACCGTGAGCCGCTCCGGACCGAGTGTCGCGATGTAGCCGTCGCCGGCGGCGATGCGGGTGTAGTCGCTGGTTGGGATCGCGCTGCGCAGCGTCAGCGCGCCGTCTGCACCGATCGCATAGCGCTGGATCTCGCCGCGCGTGACCGCGTAGAGGTCGTCGCTGATCGCGACGTCGAGACTCTCTCCCGCCGTCGGGATCGTGGCGATGCGCCGCGGATCCTTCGCCGCCGTGTCGTAGACGGAGAGCCCGAGGCCGCTGGCCTCGAAGAGGTAGGGAGCGCGCACCGCGAAACTGCGCGCGATGCCGCGCTCGCCCCAGACGCCGGAGTCACAAAGCGCGGCCGGCGCGGCGAGTGTGAGGAGGAGGGCGAGAAGTCTTTTCAAGCGGCTGTGACTCTGTGCAAGAAAGCTACCGCCCGGCGTCGAATCGCAGCGTCCCGAACGCGGAGACGACGTGAAAGTCGGCGGGGATCTTCATGGTCGGGCACCAGGCACTGTATTCATCGCCCTCCGGATGGCGATCGATCCGGAAGAAGTTCGCCCGCCACTCCTCGCCGTCGACGGGCGTCGAGCGCTCCAGCGAAGCGAACGGAATCCGCATCACGGTGTCGAACCATCCATCGATTCTCCGCACCGCAGCGAACAGCCTTGCGCACGTCCACGAAAGATCGGCCTGCATCGTGGCGCGCACGCCGTCCGGCGAGACGATCCGCGCGTCGAAGATCGTCCCCAGCGGATTCACTTCCAGCTCGAAGTACTCGCTTCTCTGATGCGGGGCGAGAAACGCCTCGACGACATCCTCCTGATAGAGAGGAGCATCGTGCTGGCGGTGCGTCGCGACCACGCGATCGTCGGCCCCGGAGAAGACCAGCGTCAGCGCGTGGTCGTCCCACATGGCGGCGAGCGAGGTGCCCTGCCGCGGCGTGCTGCCGTCGGTGGCTCGCCGGAACGCGACGCGCTCCACCTCGCCGGACACCTCCCACGGATCTTCGATCGCAAACATCGCACGCCGCACGCGAAGCACGCTCGTATTAGACACGAGAACGGCGCTGGCAATCCGTATGCAGAGGTCCGCCTGGGGTTACGTTATGCAAATGGATCCGGAGCTCGACGAGCTGAGGCGCGAGTTTCTCGCAGAAGCGCGGGAGAAGGTGGAGGAAATTCAGGCCGCGCTGAATGAAGGCAGCGACAGCGCATCGATCGAGCGGCTCACCTACCTCTCGCATCAGCTCAAGGGCGCCGGCGGCAGCTACGGCTACGAGCGGATCTCGTCGGAAGCGGCGGAGATCGAGAAGGCCGCCGAGAGAATCGCGGAGGGAAGCGCGCGCAACGTCAGCGCGTCGCTGCAGCAGCACGTGCTCAACCTTCGGTCAGAGATCGAGAAGCGGAGCTCGGAGCTGGGCTGATCGTCTTTCGCGACAAACCTTCCCTTCGCCGCTCGGCCTCGACACGGTTGCGTCCGGTCTTCTTCGCGCGATAGAGCGCGCGATCGGCGGAAACCACCATCTCCTTCGGCGAGTGGACGCGCGAGTGTGGAACGCTCGTCACGCCGATCGAGACGGTGACAGGAAGCGGGCCGGCCTGCGTCGGCACAGGCTCCCCTTCGAGCAGACTGCGGATCTTCTCGGCGAAGACGAGCGCGTCGTCGAGCTCGGTCTCCGGCATCATCACCGCGAACTCTTCACCGCCGTAGCGCGCGACGAGATCCGTGCTGCGCACCGAATCGCTCATCAGCTTCGACACCGCCTTGAGGACTTCGTCGCCCGTCGCGTGGCCGTGCGTGTCGTTGATCTTCTTGAAGAAGTCGATGTCGATCATCGCCAGCGAGAGCGGCCGGTTGTAGCGCTTCGACTCGTCGAAGGCCCGCGCCAGCTCGTCCTGAAAATAGCGGTGATTGTAGAGACGCGTCAGCCCGTCGGTGATCGAGAGGAGCTCGAGGCGCTTGTTCGTCTCGATCAGCTCCTTCTGCAGATCGACGATGCGCTTGCCTGCGCGTACGCGCGCCAGCAGCTCGGGATACTGAAAGGGCTTGGTGATGTAGTCGTCGGCACCGAGCTCGAGCCCTTCCACCTTGTCTTCCTGATCGGCTTCGCCCGTCAGCATGATGATGTAGCGCGCGCGGAAGTCGTTCTGCGACTTCAGCTCGTGCGCCAGGAGCGCGCCATCGAGATCGGGCAGCTTGCGATCGAGGATCGCGAGGTCCCACGGCTCGTTCCAGAGCACCTGCCGCGCTTCTTCCCCGGTGGTGAGCTCGATCGTCTCGTAGCCGGCGCGATGCAGAATCAACCGGACGAGTCTGCGAATCGCGGCGTCATCGTCGACGATCGCAATGATGAAAGGCGAGGGCATGCACGCCTGAGCCGCAAAGAGTGTGCCTGGTTCAGTACCGAGTGATGAGTGACGAGTGACGAGTGATGAGTGATGAGTGATCGCACACACTCTTCACTCTTCACTCGTCACTCTTCACTCGTCACTCTTCCCTCGTCCCTCGTCCCTGCCGCTAGTAAATTCGCATCGAGATATCGAGGGCCTGGACGGAGTGCGTCAGCGCGCCGATCGAGATGCGATCGACTCCTGTCTCGGCGTACTGCCTCACGTTTTCGAGAGTGATGCCGCCGGAGGACTCGAGAATGGCGCGGCCTGCGGTCCGCTCGACCGCGTCGCGCGTCTCCTCGGGCGTCATGTTGTCGAGCAGGATGAAGTCCGGTTCCTGCTCGAGCGCCTGATCGAGCTCGTACATGTTGCGCACCTCGATCATGATCTTCGCGAGGACGCGATGGGAGCGGATCCGGTCCAGCGCCGCGCGGATCGAGCCCGCGCGATCGATGTGGTTGTTCTTCACGAGATACATGTCGTGAAGGCCGAGCCGGTGATTCTCGCCGCCGCCGCATTTGACCGCGTATTTGTCGAGCAGGCGGAGGCCGGGCGCGGTCTTGCGCGTGTCGTAGATCTTCGCCTTCGTCCCCGCGATCGCATCGACGTAGCGCTTCGTCGTCGCGGCGATGCCCGAAGCGCGCTGCATGAAGTTGAGTGCGGTTCGCTCGCCCGACAGAAGCGCGATCACGCTCGCCGTCACCTCGGCGACGACGTCGCCGGGCTCGACGAGCTCCCCGTCGCTGCGCAACGGAAAGAACTTCGCATCCTCGTCGAGCTCGGCAAAGGTCTCGGATGCGAACGGGAGCCCGGCCAGGATGCCGGGCGACTTGACGACGAATGACGCCCGCCCGCGATCGGCCGGCGCGAAGATCGCCTCGGCTGTAATGTCAGGGAGATCTTCATCGAGGGCGCGGCGGACCATGGCGGCGATATCGGAGCGATCCATATGCGGCGAAATTCTGACAGGCTATCGTTCGTTTTGCTCCGGTGAGTTCGTTGACAATTTGGGGGCGCACCGGCTTCGACGGGGACATGTCGGGGTCATGGTTGCATGCCGAGCTCGATTCGCTCGTAAAACCGATCGAAAAACACAAACGCGAACGATAACTTCGCCCTCGCAGCCTAAAAACCTGTGAGCGCTCTCCCGTCACCTGCTCACGGTGAAGGGACAGAGCGTCATGATGTGAGCTGGTGATGCGCGCAACGCCTACGCGCGCGTCATGAGATCAAGAGGCTGGTCGTCGGACGGTTCCCGCTTTCCGGACAATCCGATGACGAGATCAAACGGAAAGACAAGCATGTAGTAGCCAGGCTGCCACTGCTCTCGGACGCGGGTTCAATTCCCGCCGCCTCCACCAACACTCAGTCGTCTTCTTTCACGCGGCCATCGTCCAGCCGATAGCTCCGGCCGCATTCTTCGCATCGCGCGCGCTGCTGTTCGAATCGCAGTGCCGGCCCGCAACGGCAGACCCATCCGACCCGGCGCGCAGGGACACCGGCCATCAACGCATATTCGTCGACGTCTTTCGTCACGACCGCGCCTGCAGCGATGAAGGCCCAGGCGCCGATCGTCCCGCCGCAGACGATCGTGGCATTCGCTCCGATCGTCGCGCCGCGCTTCACCACGGTGCGTGCATACGGCTCGCGGTCCTTGCGCGGAAATGCAGACCGCGGCGTACGCACGTTCGTGAACACCATGCTCGGACCGCAGAAGACATCATCTTCCAGCGTCACCCCGTCGTAGATCGAGACGTTGTTCTGGACCCGCACGTTATTGCCAAGCACACAGCCGTTCGCCACGAAGACGTTCTGGCCGAGGGAACAACGCTCACCGATGACGGCACCGGGATGACGTGGCAGAAGTGCCAGATCTTCGTCCCGGCCCCGATCGATGCGCCATCGTCGACGAAGGATGTTTGGTGAATGAAGACAGACTCGTTTTTGTCGCTCATGTTCAATCGCTCAGCGCTGCAAGAAAAGAGTGCTCGTTCTCCCGGTTACGGACGACAGGCGCGCTTCGAATCGCATGCACCAGCTCGATGGATGGACGTGCATCCGCGACACCCGGACCATGCCCGTCGAGAATGCTGCGATACGCCATGGTGTGCAGATCGCCGAATCCTTCGGTGAACTCCAGCTCCTCACCATCGATGGAGATGCTGCGGCGGCTGGTGCGGCCCTCATCACCGGGCAGCCGCGCAAGGTCATTCGGATCGATCGACAGGAGCCAGCGCACGTCCGCGCGCTCGAGCTCGAGAAATCCGGCCATGCGCGACGGCTCCTTCCAATGCAATTCGACTCGCGAGGCCGGCCCGAAGAGCCACAGCAACAGATCGAACATGTGAATGCCGATGTTCGTGGCGAGTCCGCCCGAACGCTCCTCGCTGCCTTTCCATGACACGTGATACCAGGGCCCTCGCCGCGTCATGTACGTCAGTGTCACCTGCCTGCGAGACGAGTCATCGGCCAGGCGTCCCCGCAATGCGACCAATGCAGGATGCAATCGCAACTGCAGGATTGTGTGAATGCGGCGGCCGGTCTCGGCCTGCAGCGCATCGAGCGCATCGAGATTCCAGGGATTGATGACGAGCGGCTTCTCGCAAATCGCATCCGCCCCCTATCCGCAGCGCGAGCCGGATATGCGCATCGTGGAGGTAGTTCGGCGAACAGATCGACACGTAGTGGACGCGGCCCGCCTCCGGCCCGCGGCGCAGCTTTTCCAGGTAGCGGTCGAACCGCTCGATCTCGCGAAAGAATCGGATGTTGAACGAGTAGCTGTCGAGAATGCCGACGGAATCATTAGGATCGGTGGCCGCAACGATCACGTTCTGCGTGTCGCGGATCGCTACCAGATGCCGCGGAGCAACGAATCCGCCGGCGCCGATCAATGCAAAATTCTGCAACGCTGCAAGTCTATGTCATCGAGTCACGGCTGAAACAGGCGACGCGTCTCGCACACATACAGCGTCGTCTCCATGTAGGGAACGCCGGCGCTCTCCACCGGAATGATCGAGTGAGACGCGTGCCGGAGGACCATCCGGCCCCGCTCACTGACTGCGCCCGGTCCGCGTGCGGAGACGAACACGAACTGCCCGACGCCATGCCGCAACAGCTCGCTGCCGAGCTTTCGCAATTGCGCATCGCCGTACACCATCATGAATTTCTTCTCGTAGAAGATCGACCCCATCTCCTCCGGCAGCCAGAAGACGTCGGTCACCACATACTCAGGCTCCGCCGATCGAATCGCCTGAAGAAGGCGCTGCGTCGCTTCGGCCTTCCGGTACAGAAGCGCGATTCCGACACACTGCACTGCGACCGCGATCACGAGCACGGCCATCACCAGTAAGCGAGGCAACCGGCCCGAGGCTCCCAGCGCAGTAGCCGCGCCCACCGCGAGCGGCGCGATAAACGGCATGAGCGGAAGGTAGTGTCGCGGCGCCCAGATCAGCGCAACCCACTCCGGATTCAACATCGCGCAACTACCAGCGACGTAGAGAGCCTACATGATCAGCACGAAGCGGACACCGCTTCCGCCGGCGGGCAGCAGTTCCCGGACGCCCGCCAGCAGCAGCGCCACAAACGGCAGTGCGGGAAAGAAGCCCTGCGTCCATGCGGTCCGAAAGACAGGATCCTGAGCGGCGACGAATCGCGCGACCCAAAGCAGACCACAGATCGCCACGAGAGCCAGGAGCACGAGACGCAGTCGCCGGATGCGCTCTCCCTGCATGAAGGCAAGTCCGAGCAGCAGCACGGCCGGAGCCGCCAGCAATATGCTGATCATCACCTGCTCATCTGCGGAGAGCAGAATGACGTACGCCGACCTAACCATCCGCTGCACCAATGCTCCGGCTCCGGACCGGCCGAGTGTTCCATACGTGGTGCCGTGTAAGCCGAGCGGATGTCCGAACAGATGCCGGTTGAGGATCCAGACCGGCGCGAGCACCACCGACTGCCCCGCCACCATCGCAATCAGCGGACGCACCGCTCGCGCTGTAGCGACGTACGCCCCGAAGATCGCGGCCGCCAGCAGATATCCCTCCTCGCGGAACACGGTCGAGATGCCGAGGAGCGCTCCCGCTGCGAGCAGGATCGCGTAACGCCGCTCCAGCTCTTCTTTGCCGAGAATGAGAACGATTGCCGCCGTCGAGAGGAGCACTGCAAGCGTGTGCTCCCAGAAGACGACGGAGTAGAAGAAGATCGGCGTACCGAGAGCGGTAAACAGGATCGCCGCAGGAATGGAGCAGGAGAGCTTCAACCGCTTCATGATGCGAGGCACGAGCAGCAGAAGAGTCACGCCCGAGACGAAGGGAATGATGCGCAATCCGCCGAATCCGAAAAGGCGGAGCAGATACGCGGAGATCCATGGAAAGTAGAACGGCGCGATCGAATAGCAGGAACCGTTCTTCCGCTGAAAACGCCCGGCGTCCGTTGGAAAGAATTCGAAGCCGCGATCGACACTCGCCGCCGGATAGGCGATCGAGACATGAGTAAATCGCGACAGCGCGATGCTCTGCGCCTGGATGCATTTGTTGCCGGCGTCGGTGATCCAGAAAACGCCGGCCGGTGTCGTGAGGATCACCGCTGCGAAGAGGAGAGCAGCCAGCGCGATCGAGATCCGCTTGCTCATCGCCGGGCGGCGGCTTCGAGCATCCAGTCGCGTGTGAACGCCAGCCCCTCGTCCATCGTGTAGCGCGGCACCCAATGCAGCATCCGGCGGATCTTGTCGATGTTGACGACGCGGCGGCGAATGTTGTCGATGTCGCGCCGGTCGACGTGCTCGACCGGCACCTCGCGGCCGAACACCGTCATCAGCTTCCGCGTGAGCGTATTCACATCCGTTTCGAAGCCGGTGCCGATGTTGAATACTTCGCCCACGCTGCGCGGTGAGATTGCCGCCAGCAGCGTCGCCTCCACGGAGTCATCGATGTAGGTGAAGTCACGCGTCTGCAACCCGTCTCCATGGATGACGATGGGTTGCCCGTCGACGATGGCCTGACAGAAACGCGCAATGACGCCGCAATACGGGTTCACCGGATCCTGCCCCGGGCCATAGACGTTCGAATAGCGCACGATGGAAACGGGGACTCCGTACGACTCGTGAAACGCCTGGCAGTAACTCTCCCCTGCATAAACTGTGACCGCGGCACGAAGCTCGGCGAGGCGCCGCACCATCCTCGAGCCGAACGAAACCGGCACCTCCGGTGACGAGAACGTTGCGCCCGCCAAGCTGTTCCAATCCGATCTGCTTGCGCTTCAAACGTAAACGTCCGTCATTGCTTCATCCCGAGGGCGAGATAGACGAGCGGTCGGAAGATCAACCACCAGTCGCGGACCGGCCGCATCTTCGTCGTCCCCTGATCGTGATATCGGATCGTGATCGGCACCTCGCAGATTCGCTTGCCCGTCTTCACCGCCTTGTACAGGAGATAGGGCTCGAGCTCATAGCGGTCGAGCCATTCCTGCTCGATGCGGATCTGCGGATCGTCGATCATCGAAAGCCGGAAGGCGCGAAATCCGTTCGTCGCGTCCGTGCATGGGAAGCCCGTCACCAGGCGGAACACGAGCGCGTATGCGAACGTAGTGACGCGCCGAAACGCGTTGATGCCCACAGCGCGTCCTCCCGGCAGCCGCCGCGAGCCCTGGACGAAATCGAAGCGTCCCTCGTGAATCGGCTCGAGAACGCGAGGGAGCTCCGATGGCTCATGTTGATCGTCGCCCGAGAGGATGACGACCGCGTCACAACCCGCATCGCGTACGAAGAGAATGCCGCTGCGAATCGCCGCTCCCACTCCTCGATTCACTTCGTGGCGGATCACGGTGGCACCGAGTCCTTCCGCCACCTCCTTCGTTCGATCGGATGAATGATCGTCGACGACGACCACGAGATCTACGGCGCCTGGCGGAATCTTGTTCAGGACAAGACCGATCTTCGCTTCTTCGTTGTAAGGCGGGAATTACCGCCGCGACTCGCATTGCGTCGGCGGGATTGTACCCGAGGTGCTCCAGGCCTCAGGACGCTCACACCGCGGTGGCCGTCACGACATATCGCTGATGCGTTCCCGGGTGTCCAATGGGATGAGAGAGCATTGCTCAGTGCAGATACCCGAGAGCTCGCAGCCGTTGAGTGGCCTCGCGATCGAGGGGACGAACCGGCGACGCTTGCGGCCGCATCCGAGCAAGCATGCTGATGCTTTCCAGAAGTCTGGCGCTGACTGACTCGTCGAGACGAGGTATCGTAATGGACTCATCGGGGCTGGCCACGAGGTCAACATACCGGACAGCCCCTCCCTCGCCGGCGATGAGCTTCCACCGCTCGCTGATCGCGGCCGTGAGTCTGGTACCACCATTCCCGTTGACGTGCGCGGCTTTGAATCCTTCGCTCAGAACGACGCGCCGCGGCGGTTGGCTCGCAAACCACGAGATCCCATCATGTCGGTGCGGAGACCGGCACGACGCCGCGTCGAGAATCGTCGGAAAGACATCGTTCAGACTGACGACTTCCGGACGCCTGCCCGCATTCGTTTGATGCGGAAACTTGACGATCAGAGGCACATGGATCAGCTCCTGATAGACGGTATTGCCGTGAAGGAAGAAACCCTTATCGCCAAACCCTTCCCCATGATCCGAGGTAATGATGATCAGAGTGTTGTCGTAGAGGTTGAGAGAACGTAGTGTCGCGAGGAGCCGCCCTACTGCCGAATCGACATAGGCGATCGCACCATCGTACCGCGCTGCGAGGTGCTCGCGCTGGGAGCTCGGCACATGCCAATGCTCGTGGTTGTTGTCGGCCGAGAGTTGTTCGACGATCGCGCGCGTATCGAGGTCGTTACCCTCGCCGTCGAACATTCGCGAAAACGATCGCGGCGATTCGTACGGCGCATGCGCATCCAGAAAATTCACGAAGAGAAAGAACGGCGCACTGCGTGCCGCCACCGCTCGGAGCAGGGCATCCGTCTCCCCTTCGATACTGCCGGCGGGACGGTAACCAGGCTCGGCCGACACCCACGGCCAGCACGCCGCGTTTCGTGGCAGGTAGGGCGGATCACTGCAGACGCGCGCATCGTGATACTGAAATCCTCGGGAGAGCCCAAAGGCCTTCCCCAGAAATGCACTATTGGCCACAACGGCAAGCGTCGTGTAGCCAGCCCGCGAAAGCGACTCTGCCAGCGTCGTTTCCGATGGCGAAAGTACGCGGCCCTCAACCTCGAGATTGTTCCCGTGCGCGGAACCGTAGAGTCCCGTGAACATGGAGGTATGCGACGGCAGCGTGTAGTTAGACGGTGCGATCGCGTTCAGAAAAAGTGTCGAGCGCTCTGCGAGGCGAGAGAGATTCGGTGCCGTATCGCGCCGGTAACCGTACGACGGCAGATGATCGGCTCTGACGGTATCCAGCGTGATGAGGATGACGTTCGGCCGCCCCGAACCCGCATCGCGATCCGGCGGGAGGTGCATCCAGGTTCGATTCAACGCCCAGGCCGGCATCGCCACCACGAGTGCCAGAAGAATTTCGGGTCGCCTCCCCCATCTGCTGGCTCGCCATCCGGGCCACATGAACCCAGCCAGCAATACGAGCAGCGCTGCCGCGACTGCCGCGAGCAGCCTGAGTCCGATCGCCTGACCCGAGAGCCACTCCCGACCGACGAACACCGGCGCGAGAAGGAGAAGAGAAACGAGGTATGTCAGCGTCGCCGCGTTCTATGTCGGCTACCCAGGGATCGAGCAGCCAGCCGAGCCGGCTCATCCACGCCGGGGAGACGGTCGCTGCTGCGGCAAGACAGCTGATTCCCGCAGTGAGTGCCACCGCCCCCAGTGCGAAAAAACCCAGTTGACGCCATGCTGCAACCAGAAAGAGGAGAGCGACAACGACACCGGGCAGCGCCATTTCAAGCCGATCTCGAGCCGGCGCACTCACTCCCGACATCGAGGCTCCGCGTCCGGCAACGCCGCAGAGAAAGCCCACAAGAAGCGGATCGGCGATGAACGGCAGAAAAAGAACCGCGGGGCTGACCGACACGAACAGATATTGCGGCGCGAAGGGGCTGAGGATCGACGCAAAGAGGCACTCGATCGAGGCAAACGCCAGGCCGGCAAATGCGCCCGCGCGGACGGAGCTCCAGACGCTTCTCAAGGCTTCGATCCTACGCGACTTCGCTCATCCCGCAACATGTTTGTGCATGCGTCAGCGCTGCGCTTTCACAATCTTCTTCCATGATCGACCGTCCATTCCAGCCGCGTTGAGCAATGCCTCATCTGATGTTCCGGGCATGGGCGGTCATTGCGATGACACGAAGGACGTGCAAGCGTACCTCACTTTGTCTCCGCACCCGCGCGCGCAGTGGCCATCACGACATATCGCTGATGCGTTCCCGGCCGGACGGCATCGAATGGATAGCACGTAATCAATGTCAGCTCCTGCTGGGTCGTGGGTGCGAGGAGGAACGTATCGCGGTCGGTCGCGATGCGCCTGGCGGTCACGCGATAGCGGATCACGCGGCCCGCGGGTGTCTGCAGCGTGATCACATCGCCAATGCGGACGTCGCGCAGCATCGAGAACTGCGTGTCGCGATGTGCGGAGATCACGCAGTTCCCCTTCTGGCCCGGCAGCGCGGTGCCGTCGACATGGCCCGGGCCCCAGGCGAGCGTCCGGCCGCTCGCGCCGGCGAGCACGATGTAGCCGTAGCCCAGGCGGGGGAACTCGAGCTTCGCCAGCGGCACCGTATCCGCCCAGCGCCACGGCTTCACCTCGCGCTCGCCGCGCAGCGTGCGGTCCCACGCACGCTGCAGCAGCGCCTGTCCAACCACTCCCTTCGCGTAGATGCGCACCGCGTCGCCGAAGAAGATCACACCCATGAGCGCGAGGATGCAACTGATGGTTAGACGCCGGCTCATGACTTCCCCGCCAGCACCGCCGCAGCGGCGATGAAGATCACCCCCAGCAGCAGGAAGAGCGGCGCAGGAGTCGCCGTGGACGGCAGCGAGCCGTCCTCACCCTCCGCCCCCTCGGGCAGATTCACCGGCAGGCGCTGCGTCCGGCACGGCTCCGCCGGAACGCCGGACGGCGTCACGTCGACCGCCACGAGGCTCGTGTACTGCGACACGAGATGATGCGCCAGCGCCAGCTCGATCACCTGCTGCTTCACATCGCTGTTCTCCGCCGCGATCATCGACTCCGTCAGCGACTCGATCTTCTGGCGCGCCCACAGCTTGTCGATTCCCGAATCGGCGCTGCCCGCTCCGAGGGTCTGCACGTCGTTCCACCGCTGCGTTCCGGCGCTCCCGGTCACCACCGCACGGCCGCCCTGCCGCGACAGCCGCGCCACCATGATCACCGGCTCGCCGGCATACAGATCGGGCACGCGCGCCGGCCACACCTCGGCCGGCGCGTCGTCGATCCGCACACTGACGTTCGTCAGCACCGGGCTCTCCAGCTTCGTGAAGAGCGACGTCATCTTCTCTTCGACCTCATTCACACCGCCGACGTACGTGAACGTGCCGCGGCCGAAACGCGCGGCGCTGCTCATGAAGTGCGAGTTCGGCGCAGAGCCGATGCCGACGGTGAACAGCCGGCTGCGGCCGAGCTTCGCCGAGATCAGCGCGAACAGCTCGTCTTCATTGCTCACCTGCCCGTCGGTCATGAACACGACCTGGCGGACCATCGTCATGTCATCGGGATGCTCATCGCGCAACGCGGCCTCGAGTGCGGGGCGCATCTCCGTACCGCCATCAGCCTGCAACGCGTCCACCCACGCGGTGGCCTGCTGGATCGCATCGACCGTAGCCGTCTTCGGCTCATCGAACAGCGTGCGCATCACGGAATTGAACTCGATCACGTTGAAGCGATCGCCTGACGCGAGCCGCGACAGCGCGAACTTCAACGCGCTTTTCGCTTCGCTGATCGACGTGCCGGACATCGAGCCCGACGTGTCGATGATGAAGATCGACTCGCGCGGCAGGCGCACCTGATTCGTTGCCGCGGGCGGCATCAGCATAATGAGCGCATAGCGATCGCGGCCATCCGTCTGCACGAACGACGCTGCCTTCGGCTCGCTGCCGAGGATCGGTTTCCAGACGAGCTCGAAGTCGTGATCGGCGGAGACGGCCCCGCCAGAGAGCGAGACCTCATACCGCGAGCCGGAGAGCGCGCGCTTCTCGATCGCGTGATACGTGCTCGTGATCTCGCTCAGCGAGAAGCCTGCGTCGACATCCGCAACGAGCGTGACTCGATTGCGGCGGCCGGAATCGACGGGCGGCGTGACGCGCTGCTGGTCCGGCGGTGCGCCCGGCACATAGCGCGGCCCGATCGTCAGCGGGAAGCGCGTGCGGAACAAGCCGTCCCTGTATTCGACGGTCTGCTGGTAGTTGATCGTGACCACGACCTCCTCGTCCGCCGCGATGTTCGCGATCGACACCGTGAAGAGATTCGGGCGCTCCTGCGTCATCAGCGACGCGTGCTTCCCTTCGCTCTTCGCCTGCTCGTATACCTTCTCGGCCTCTTCGCGGACCTTGATCTCCCCTTCGACGACGCGCTGGCCGACGGTCATCCGCATGCGATCGACCGCTGCATTCTCCGGCAGCGGAAACGCGTAGAGAGCTTCGACGCACACCGGCGCGGCGTTGTGGAAGTGCTGCGTGACTTCGCCGCGAAGGATCATCCCCTCGACGTTCAGCTTCACATCCGTGTTGACCGGCTCCGCTTCGGCGTAGACGCCGGGTTGCGTGGTCTTCACGAGCAGCATGCCGCTGCGGACATCATCGAGCTTGTACAGCGACTGGCCGTTCGCGGCCGCGGCGATCAGAAATGCGATGAAGAGGAACAGATCTCTGCGCACGATTTCTCCTTCTCAAACGACACCATCAGTAGGCGTTCGGAAGGCGGAGGCGCGGAGGCCGAGTTGGATCGGCAGCAAGGAATGATTGTGGCGAAAAGGTGGCCGCGCTCAGATCGCGCTGCGATCGCGACGGAGGCGCACCGCCGCCATCACGCAGAGCGAGAAGATCACCAGGCCGCCGAGGAGGCCGGGGCTGAGGAGGAAGCGGATCGGCGTCACGTGCGTGTGCGGATCCATCGGGAACGTGCCGTGCGCCACGACCGCGTCCATCCCGTTTCCACCGAGGCGGTCGAGCAGGAGGTGCGCGAAGAAGGTCGTTCCGAATGCGAGCCGTTCCATCGACGCGATCGCCACCGGCGGCACAAATGCCCAGACGAACGTCGCGCGCCGCGCCCACGCAGAAACGAGCAGCAGCCAGCCGTAGATCGGCGCGAGATAGAGCGAGTGAACCGTCAGCAGGTGATACAACAGCAGGAGCGACCGCGGACCGATCGCGACGCCCTGCCAGAGCAGCGCGACATTCGCAGGATGCGGCGAGAGCACCAGAGTGCTCATCACCAGCATCACGATCCAGGCAGCGAGCGTGACGATCCAGGTGACGAGCGGCAGAAACAGAATGGGGATGCTGGCCTTCGCCAGCACTGCGGTGAGATCCGGCACCGGCAGCGACTTCCAGAACAGCATGCTGCGATCGCGGCGCTCGCCATAAAGCGCATCGAGACAGTAGAAGGCGCCGACGAGCATGAGCACGCCCATCAGCAGCCCTCCGAGGATGTCGTAGGGAAAGGCGATGGCGGCGCGCTGATGAAGCGGATCGAGTGCGGCGGCCTCCCTGATCGTCCGCGGCAGCCGCGAGAGCGGCACGACGAACGCGAGGAGAAAGACGCAGCAGGCCCCGATCGGCGCGAGATAGAGCGAGCGGTTTTCCCACAGCTCGCGGCGTATCTGCCACCAGGCGTTGTTCATCGCGGCCCTCCGAGTACGGCGACGAACAGATCGGCGATCGACGGCGTGCGCACCTCGCCGAGCGCTGCAAGTTGCTGGCGGCTGGCGCCTTCGAACAGAAATGCAGTGCGTCCGAGAAGCTGGCGCTCCTGCATCGGCTTCAACGCCCGCGCCGCCTCCGCATTCTCCGGTTTCACCATCACCTCGGCATAGCGCGATTCAAGCTCGTCCATGCTGCACTCGAAGACCCTGCGCCCGCGGTCGATGAAGACGACATCGGTCAGCACGTGCTCGATCTCTTCGACCTGATGCGTGCTGACGAGGATCGTGCGGCTGTGATCGAAATAGTCGTTGAGCAGCGAATCGTAGAACTGCTTGCGGAAGAGAATGTCGAGGCCGAGAGTCGGCTCGTCCAGCACGAGCAGGCGGGCATCGATGGCCATCACGATCGCGAGATGGAGCTGCGTCACCATCCCCTTCGACAACTCGCGGACGCGGCTCGTCCGCTTGATCGTCGTCTTCGCGAGGAAGCTCTCCGACTTCGCGCGATCGAATCTCGGATGCACGCCGGCGACGTAGTCGAGCAACTGCGAAACGCGGATCCAGCGCGGCAGAATCGCGACGTCCGCGATGAAGCAGACTTCCTGCATCAGGCGCTCGCGCTCCGACCATGGATCGCGATCGAGGACGCGCACATCGCCTTCGCAGCGAAGCAGTCCGAGAATCGCATTCAGGGCCGTCGTCTTGCCGGCACCATTGGGACCGATCAATCCGACGATGCGTCCTTCATCGACACGAAGGTCGAACCCATCGAGTGCGACGGTGGAACCGAAGGTCTTGCGCAGCGCTTTCGCTTCGACGGTCGCCGTCACCGCTCCTCCGATTTCTTCTTCTTCGGCTGCGGCCGTGCGAACAGCTCTTCCGGATCGAGACCGAGGCGTTTCATATTGGCGGAGATCCGCGGCCAGTCCTCCTCGAGAAACTTCTTTCGCTCCGCTTTCAGCAGAAGGTCCTTTGCACCGTCGTTGACAAACATACCCCGGCCCCGGCGGCTCTCCACCAGACCTTCGTCGGCGAGCTCCTGGTAGCCCTTGAGGACCGTGAGCGGATTGAGCCTGTATTCGGCCGCAACGCTGCGCACCGACGGAAGCGGATCACCCTCTTTGAGGACGCCGTCGAGAATCATCGCGACGACACGATCCCGCAACTGACGGTAGATCGGCTGCGTGTCATTCCACTCACGGTCCATCCAGGATTCACTTGCGCTCGAGAGTCATGTGCGCGTGCATCGGCTTGTCACCCGGCATCATAAACGTCCAGTCCTCAATGTGATGATTCGCGTCGACGAACGTGAAGACGGCATGCGCCATGTGGCCGTACTTCATGTTGCCGGTCACGTCGACGAAATCGAACTCGATCGTCTTCGCGTCGGCGGAGGATCGAGCCGTCATGCGAGGGCGGTTGCCCGCATCGCAGTAGTGCGTGAGCAGCAGCTTGTCCGCATCGACATAGAACATCGTCACCGGATGATCGAAGTGGGCGGGATCGTTTTCCTTGCCCGGCTGGTACATCTCGTGGACGAGCGCGTTTCCGCGCGACGTCACGCGCATCGAGATCTCGCCGACGGGCATGTCCATGTCCGGCATCGGCGGATCGAGGGTCATGTTCGCTTTCCAGGTGCCGGCGAGCGTCTTGAGCTGCGTGAAGGTTTTCTGCGCGTCGGTCTGGGCGAAAGCGGAGAGGGAAAGGGCGGCGAGGGAAAGGCCGAGGATGAGGCGGAACGATTTCATGGTTGATCTATCTCCTTGCGTGTTGTGCAGCACTGTTGTAGCTGACTATAACACGGCATCACACGAAAGAAAAGTCCTCGCGGCTACACTCCCGCCGTGCTTCCCGAACAGACCTGGCCCGTGCTGAACCAGCGCGCCGGAAATGCGCACTGGCCGCCCGAAAATCCGCGCGAGGCTTCGTCGTTCATCGATGCCGCGAATCGCCACGGGCTTCTTCCTCTTCTGTTCGAACAGCAGAGCGACCTGCCGGAAGCCGTGCGCGAAGCTCTCGTTTCATGGCGCGCAATGCTGCGCGCACTGCAGCTTCGCGCGGCCGCGCAGACGCAGGCGATCGAGAAACTCTCGGCCGTCCTCTCCACCATCCCCTTCGTCCTGCAGAAGGGCTCGGACTATCGCTTCACTCTCTATCCGCGGCCGGAGCTTCGTCCGATGCAGGACATCGACATCCTCCTCCCCACTTCGCTGCTCGAAGAGGCAGAGGAACTGCTGACGGCGGGCGGCATCCGGCGCCAGCAGGCGCGCGGCATCACGGAGCGGCTTCCCGATCACTACGAGCGGACGTACGTGCTCGACGAGAAGATTCTTCTGGAGGTGCATCATCGTTTTGCGCAGCCGATCCGCTGCCGGATCGACTACGCCGCGATGTTCAGCCGCGCGGTGCCGCTGCAGGCCGTCAACGCGCGGCGGCTGGGCGACGCCGATTCGCTGATCCAGCACGTCTTCAACATGGCGAGCGACGAGTTCAACTCTCCCCTCGGCCGCTTCGTCGATCTCTGGCTGCTGCTGCGCGCGCGTCCATCCGCACTCGAAGAGGCCACGGCACTCGCACGCGAGTGGCAGGTGCAACGCCCGTTGTACGGCGCGCTCTCACTCGCATCGCGGATCTTTCCCGACATCCGCATTCCCCCGGACCTGCTGACGAAACGCGAACGAAGATTTCTCGACGAGCGAATCCTGCCCGACCCTCGCCTGCCTCATCCCGAGGCCGGGCGCGCGCGGCATCTTTGGCAGAAGTTCTGGCTGATCGACCGCGCGTGGCGGCGCGCCGGTTTCGCCGCGGTTCACGCGATCGCTGTGGCTCGCGGTCTCCTCTCCCGCCCCTGAAGTTGCCGTCGGTTATGATTCCGTCAAACCTTCTTGAAAGAGATTGCCGGTAACTACGTCCGACAGGTTGTGATCGAGCTCTCGCGGCGCGCACGGGTCGGCCACATCGGGTCAGCGCTCTCCGTCGCGGATCTGCTGGCGGTGCTCTATGGACGCGTCGCGCGGATCGCGTCGCCCGGCGATCCGGATCGCGATCGCGTGATCCTCTCCAAGGGCCACGCCGCCGCCGCGCTCTACGCGGTGCTGCATGCGCGCGGCTGGATCAGCGCCGAAGAACTGGAAACGTTCTGCGGAGACGACAGCACACTCGGAGTGCATCCGGATATCTCGGCAACCGGCGTCGATTTCGCCACCGGTTCCCTCGGCATCGGCCTGAGCCTCGGCGTGGGGAGCGCGCTCGCGGCACGCCTTTCCCGCTCTTCGCGCAGGACCTTCGTTCTCATGAGCGATGCCGAGTGCAATGAAGGATCCGTATGGGAAGCGGCGATGTTCGCCGCGCAACATCGTCTCTCCAGTCTCACTGCGATCATCGACTTCAACGGGATGCAGGCCCTGGGACCGACGCAGGACATCCTCGATCAATCCAACATCGCGGAACGGTGGCGCGCATTCGGCTGGCACGCCGATGAGATCGACGGGCACGACGAGCATGCGATTCAGCGAGCGCTCGTGGCCGCGGCGCAGGCCCCGGCTCCTGTCGTCGTCATCGCCCGAACGAGATTGGGCAAAGGCGTGTCGTTCATGGAAGGGCAGCTCGCGTCGCACTACTGGCCGCTGTCCGACGCGCAGGCCGAGCAGGCTTTGCGCGAGCTCAGCACCTGCACACCATCATGAGGAAAGCGTTCCTTACGAAACTGAGCGCGCTTGCGGCCGACGAACGCATCGTCCTGCTGACCGGCGATCTCGGTTATACAGTCATAGAGGATTTCGCCAGCCGGTGGCCTGAGCGTTTCTACAATGCGGGTGTCGCGGAACAGAACATGCTGGGAATGGCCGCGGGACTCGCCGAGGCGGGGTTCATCCCTTTCGTGTACAGCATTGCGACGTTCGCATCGATGCGCGCGTACGAAATCCTGCGCAATGGCGCGATCCTCAATGACCTTCCGATAAGAATCATCGCAATAGGCCAGGGATTCGACTACGGACCGGCGGGCGCGACGCACCATGCACTGGAAGATCTCGCGCTCATGCGGGTGCAGCCCCGAGTCAGGGTCATCTCGCCGAGCGATGATGCGCAGTCGGTCAGTGCGCTCGACGCGACGTGGGACTTGCGATCGCCTGTCTATTACCGGCTGGCGAAGGATCCGTCGGCGGCAATTCCCGGTCTCGATGGACGATTCGATGCGTCGCGCGTCGAGATGATCCGCGACGGCAGCGACGTCCTGCTCCTCGCAACCGGTTCTCTGGCTTCGGAGGCAATCGACGCGGCAGAGATTCTGTCTCTGCAAGGCATCGAGGCCGCCGTCGGCATTGTGGCGTCGATCAAGCCGCTGCCCGCCGATGATCTGCAGCGGGTCATCACCTCGTATCGCACCGTCGTCACCATCGAAGAGCATTACGTGCATGGAGGCTTTGGCTCCGCTGTCTGCGAGCTGGCCGCCAGTGCAGGACTCGGCGCTCGCATCGTCACCTGCGGCGTCGGCGATCGCATCACCGGCTGTGGCAGCCGTTCTCACCTCCGCGCTCTTCACGGACTCACAGCCGGGGGAATTGCCGCGCGCATTCAATCGGCGCTTTCCGCATGACCGAATCCTTCGTCTCGATCATTCTTCCCGTGCACAACCAGGCGGATCACATTCGCCAGGTCGTGCGGGACTTTCACACGGCGCTCAGCGAATTGCCGGTTCGCATCGAAACGGTTCTCGTCATCAATGGCTGTTCGGACCGCTCGCAGGAGATCTGTGAAGAGCTCGCGCGCGAGGACTCACGAGTCACGATCCACTGCACCTCGCGGGCGGGCTGGGGTCACGCCGTGCAGGAAGGGCTGGCGAGAGCGAAAGGCGATCTCCTCTGCTATACCAACTCCGCGAGGACGTCGCCGGAGGAGCTCGCGCAAGTCGTGCGGTTCGCGATCGCCTATCCGGGCGTCATCGTCAAGGCGAATCGAAAACTGCGCGAGAGTCTCGTCCGAAGAATCGGCTCGCTTCTCTACAACCTCGAGTGCCGGACGCTGTTCGATCTCGCGACGTGGGACGTCAATGGAACGCCGAAGATCTTCCCGCGCGAATATTCTCCGCTGCTCGCTCTTCGCTCGCCCGACGATCTGATCGACGTGGAGTTCGGCGTGATCTGCAGGCGGATGCAATATGCGATGGTCGAGGTGCCGATCTTCTCCGTCCGCCGGCATGGCGGGAAGAGCACGACGAACTGGAATTCCGCACTGCACCTCTACTGGGGCGCGATGAAAGCGTGGCTGACAAAGCGATGGATGTGAAGCAAGGCCATCGCGCCGGCGGATGGCAGAAGCACGACGCCGCATGGAGAGATCCCCGGCAGGTCAGCGTCCTCTGGAACGGCGCAGGAGATCCGGATCCCGCGCTGCTTCAATACAAAGTACGCGGCGCTTTCTGGCAGCACCTCGAGCAGAATCGGCTCACGTTGCTCGTCACCCGCGAGTATGAGCACCTCGTGCTCGCCCTGAGTGTCGTGCGAGGACGGCCGTTCATCTCCCATCTGCCGCTGCCGCATCCGTCCGGCATCGCAGTCGACGGCAAGCGGATTACGATCGCCAGCACGCGCAGTCCGAACATGCTCGTCGAGTTGAGCCCCGCGACGTCAGCCGCGCGGAACGGACTGCCGTTCCTCGTGCCGCGGCGCGCGCACTTCCTGCCCGGCCGCCTGTACATCCACGATCTCGCGCAGATCGGGCCGCGGCTCTATGCCAATGCGGTCGGGATGAATTCCATTATCGAGATCCGCAATGGTCAATGGAAACGCGTCTGGTGGCCGCGCGTGCTGGATCAGCACGGCAACCGCGCATTCGATCGCAATCATCTGCAATTGAATTCCATTGCCGCAGGCAGGAACCTCGAATCGTCATTCTTCACCGCGTCCATTGCGGACGTCGGTGCGAGAAAGCCGGGACATCGCAATTTCCCAGTGAACGGGAACGGCGTGATTTTCTCGGCAAAGAGCCGCGATGTGATGGCTCGCGGCCTGACACGTCCCCATTCGGCGCGGCTGCATGCAAAGAAGCTCTGGGTATTGAACAGCGGCTATGGCACGCTCGATCTGATCCGGGACGGCAGCTTCGACACCGTAACGCAGCTTCCCGGTTGGACGCGCGGTCTCGCATTTCACAAAGACCTTGCGTTCGTTGGAACCTCACGCGTGCTTCCGCGCTTCACGAGCTACGCGCCCGGCCTCGACCCGGAAACGAGCGTATGCGGGCTGCATGCGATTGACGCCACAACGGGCCGGCTGCTCGGTTCATTGACGTGGCCCTCCGGCAATCAGATCTTCGCAATTGAGGCGATTCCTTCCGCCACTGCAGCGGGATTTCCGTTTTCCGGACGAGCGTCGCGGCGCCAGATGACCGATTTCTTCTACGACTTTCAATCAAGCGAGGATGGCGATGTGGAGTGATTTCCGGCTGATCATGATCAGCGCGATGTATGAGAACGGCGGCAATTTCACCCATAGAACCCTCGATGGTCACCCCGAGCTTTTCGTCTATCCGTTCGAATCGCAACTGGGAACGAGGTTCGTCAACGACCGCTTTTCGTCGTTGTTTCCCGTGAAGTATCGCTGGCCGCAGTTCCCCCTCGACGGCACCGCGGAAACCGACTTCGAATCGATCATCGACGAGGAAACGAGAGTGCGGGCGCGGACGCCATACGTCAGCAAGTTCCGCACCGCGGAATTCGAGTTCTCGGACGAGGACCGCAGGACGGCCTATGTTCGTCTCGTGAAGACGCAGACGCGTTCGCGCGCGGTCAATGTGGCTGCATTTTTCAAGTCCACGTTCGAAGCGTGGCGCAATCGAAAGAGCAGCGGCCGGGAATCGCATTACGTCGGCTACAGCCCGATCATCGCCGTCGATGCCGAAGACATTCTCAATGACCTCCCCTCCGCGCATGTCATTCACGTCGTTCGCAATCCCTGGTCGGCTTATGCCGATACGAAGAAGCGTCCGGTGCCGATGGCACTGCGCGATTACATTCAGGTCTGGTGCATCGTGCAGCAGATGGCGCTCGCCGCGGCGAAGCTTTTCCCCGGCCGCATGCATGTCGTGCGCGCCGAGGATGTGATGAGCGATCCGGTGGGCGCGTTGAGGGAGAGCTGTACGTCGATCGGAATTGCGGCCGGCGATTCGATGAAGCGCCCGACCTGGAATGGCGCGCCATTGAGCGAGCTCACTCCCTGGGGAACGATCCGCGTCCCGACGCCTGAAGCAAACCTCGCCACCGCGAACGAGTTGTCGGGCGCGGAGAAGGACGAGATTGCGATGCGCGCCGCACCTCTCATCGCTCACTTCGCCTACGATTCCATCCTTCGATGACGATCGCGCTGGTTACAGGAGCGGCCGGCTTCGTCGGCGCGCGTCTCGTGCGCCGCCTGCTCGAGCGCGACGACGAAGTTCATGCTCTCGTCCGCCCGCAATCGGATCTGTGGCGTATTGAGGATCTCCGCGACCGGCTCCACATCCACAGGATCGATCTCGCCGAGCGCTCGCAGTTGCGCTCCGCTCTCGAGCGCGCGCAACCGGAAAGCATCTTCCATGTGGCGGCCTATGGCGGCCATGAGTGGCAGAAGGATTCCGAGCGCATCGTTCGCGACAACGTCACCGCCACTGCGATCCTGCTCGAAGAGGCGATCAACAGCCGGGTCAGGTCGATCGTCTACAGCGGTTCATCATCCGAGTACGGCTTCAAGGATCATGCACCGCAGGAAGACGAAGTCCTGCAGCCCAATAGCGCATATGCAGTCTGTAAGGCCGCGGCAACGCACCTGTGCGGCCTGATGGCGCGCAATAGGGGGACGCGCATCACGACGCTGCGGCTCTATTCCGTATACGGCCCTTATGAACATCCCGGCCGCCTCATCCCGGCATTGATCGTGAGCGGCCTTCTTCGCGGCACGCTGCCGCCGCTGACGCATCCCACGATCGCTCGTGACTTCGTCCACATCGACGATGTCGTCAATGCCTTCCTTGCGGCGGAGAACGGTCGCAGTGAGCCGGGGGCCATCTTCAATGTCGGATCCGGCGTTCAAACGACACTCGCGGATGTCGTCGGCGAGATTCGCTCTCTATTGTCGATTGCCGCGGAACCGCAATGGGGCACGATGCCGGACCGCATCTGGGACACTTCGGTCTGGCAATCCAACCCCGGGAAAATCCGCCGGATCCTCGGCTGGACGCCGCAAGTGAGTCTGCGCGAAGGACTGCAGCAGACGATCGAATGGTTCAAGAGCCGTCCCGACCTGCTCCAGCGCTACGCCGCGCCTTCGATCGAGTAAACATAGATCGTCCAGGCGCTCTGCGCATCCTGAAAGACACCCTTCAGACTCAGACCTTCACGAGCCGCATTGTCGATGCGAACCGCGGAAAACAGATAGTCGCCTCCCATCCGCTTCAGCGCCGCTGTATTGAGCCGGAGATCGTGAATGGGAGGCGTGCTGGTGACGCATTGTGTGCCCGGGACTTCCGCTGCGTGGAGATAGCACTGTGATCCCCACGAGTCGAACTGTTGGCGTGCAATCTCACTACGAGCCAGTTCCGCCGCGATCACTTCACGGAAACGGTGCTTGTAGGAAAGCGGATAGTCGACACAGTAGCCGTCGAGCGTGTAGAAGCCATTGAATTGTGCAACGACAGGATGAATTCCAAGACTGACGACACGATACTCACGCTGCGGCCGGCCAATGGAGTCCCGAACGCGAGCGAACAGCCGCTCCGCGTAGAACCGGCGGAACGTAATTCCTGTTCGTCTCTGCTCCACCACAGTCCAGTCGTTCATGACCAGAAACAGAGCCTGAATCACCAGCGCGAAGGTCACGATGAAGCGCGGTCGCGCGAGCTCACGCCACAAAATCACAATCGCCCCACCAAAGGCGGCGTACATGAGTGCCGGATAGACGAAATAAACGCGATCCCACTGAAACTGCCTCAATGGCGGAATTCGCGTCGCGACGAAGTGGACGACGCTTGGATGATGCGCGAAACCGAACGCAAGAGCGATCCATGGCCCAACCGCAACTGCCGCCGCCGTCACCCACCATTGGCCCGTCCGTTTTCGCAAACCGAGGATGGCGGCGGCAAGGACGATGGGTCCGGCCGCCAGCGGCAGCGCCCTCGCGTCGGTCTGTCCGAACAGCAGAAGGTCAACCGTTCCCCGCACTGCGTCGCGCGTCGTCACGAGCGGCGTCTGAAACTCGCTGCGGTGCGAAACATAGTCCCGTGCAAACAGATGCTGGTAGAAGAGCCTGTACTCTGCGACGACGGTCGCGGCGAGAAACAACAGAAGCACTGCGGCGTCGCGGCGTAAGAGCGCTCTCGCACAGAACACATCGACGACCAGGAGCACACCGAGCGTCGCGGCCACAATGAAGCCGGCGAACGCGAACCATGAGAAGAATGGGAAAAGCGCAATGACCAGCCAGTGGCGAAGGCGCGTGTCGCCGCTGCGAAGACTGAGATACGACGAAACGAGCAGCGGTTGTCCGGCCACCGCCAGGCAGAACGACGGGCAGGGGAAGAATGGCAGTAATGCAAAGCAGGCTGCCGGCCCGAACTCGGCAATGCGCAGCGCACCGCGCACGATGTGCAGCCGCAGCAGCAGAAACATCCCGGCGAATGCGGTAAGACGCTGCAACAGGCTTTGAATGAAGAACGCCGGCAGCATCCCCAGCGCTGCGAACAGCAGCGTCGAGAACTGCAGCTCACCCGGCAGGGAATTGCGCGGGACGCCGTTCATGAAATTCGGAACGACAGCGTGGAGGCCCGCGAAGACCGTCCCGCTGATGCGCATCACGCGATATTGAGCAGCAGGCCCGTCGAGGTTGTCGTCGATCAGCAGACAGGAGTCTGCGCCATGGCGAAATGTCCAGACGGTGAAGACGACCAGCCCGGCAATGATCGCGATGAAGATCCGGCGATCCATTTACTCCCCGCTCCGCGGCAAGAGACGGTAGTCGACGATGCCGAGCGCCTCGTGGATCACCGCGGATGATTGCCACAATGCACTCGCCGAGGGGCACCACGCGCGCCAGTTGCCGGAAAATGGCATTGTCCCATGCGTTCCCACCCACGCCACGCGATCGAAGTAGCGTCGGAACTCGAACAGCGCGCGCCGCAGGTGGTCGTCGGAGCTGACGATCAGCAGCGGCGTCGAGCGCGTGACACCGGGCAGCCGCAGAACGGATCGAGGATGATCGCGTGTTCGCAGCGACGCCGGCTCGAGCACGATCGCCTCACGCGGGACTCCGCGGCACACCGCGAGCTCGGCCATCAGTTCGGCGAGCCTGCTGTCCGCGCGTCCTTTCTTCGGCACTTCGCCGCTGAGAATCAGCCTCGCGCGCGGAAACTGCTTCCACGCCGCAACGCCTCTGACCACTCTCGCCATCGTCTCCTCGGAGAGCACATCGAGCTCCGGCGCCGCGCCGCGGCCGTAGCCGGCGGAGAGCACCACGACAGCGTCCGGCGTGAACGGAACCACTGCCGGCGCCGGCGGCATCGAGATCAACCTTTCGAGCAGAGCCGCCACCGCCGGCAGCGACATCGCGACCAGGACGCAGAAGAGAATCGCGAGCGATGCCGTCAGTCTTCGCAGCGGTCGCGATGCGAACCCTCGAGCCGCGCGCCACTGCAGAAACAGGATCATTCCGAACGGAACCTCGAAGAGGAGGAGCGGCTCGGAGAGTGTTTTCCCGACAGTCATACGCGTAGCCTACAATCGGAACATGACTGCCGAGGCATCGAGTCTCGCTGCGCCGTTGCCGGCGCGCGTGGCGAGCGCGAACTGGATCGAGTCACGCTGGTTTGATCTGGCGTGGTTCGTCGCACCGGGCGCCACGATGCTGCCGGTCATTCTTCTGGCTCTGTTCGTCGACCCGCGTTTCGGCCTCCTCTTCGTCGCGCTGGCCTTTCCCCACTATGTCTCGACACTCGCATTCTTCTTCTGGGACGACAACCGCCCGCGGCTGAAAGCACAATGGCTGGCGTTCGCGGGAGGTCCGCTGCTGATTGCGCTCGTCTATCTGGCGTTGTTCGCCAGGATCCCGAAGCTGATGGCCGCTGCGCTTCTGATCTGGAACACGTATCACGTCGCGCTGCAGAACTGCGGCATCGCGTCGATCTACCGCCATCGCGCGGGAGTCAACGATCCCGGGCAGAAGGCGGCGACGAATTTCGCGATCATCAGCGTGGCGGCCTTCTGCGCGTTCTGGAACGTGCGAACGAATGACGCGTTCGATCCGCTGTTGCGGCTCACCCCCAACTATCCGCTGCTCCTTCGCATGATCCTGGCGGCGGTCGCGCTTGCAGCGCTGATCCGTTTCGGAGTGGCTCTCGTCTCGCGCATCCGCGCCGGACAGGCACCGATCGCCTCGGAACTGCTGTTTCTGTTCAGCGCGCTCACGTTCTTCCATCCTTATCTGTGGCTGGCGGACAACAATCAGGCGACTGCGGTGCTGCTGCTTCCACATTACGTGCAATACCTGGCGATCCTCTGGCTGCTGCACCGCAGGCGATTCCGCACCAGCGAAGGATCGGCGCCGCAACGTATTCTGAGCGGAATCAGCCGCAGCACCCCGATTCTGGCGAGCTGCATCCTCTTGTTAGGCGGCTTCATCGCCGTGGCCAGCATCGTGCTGCGCCATGCCGGCCATGCGAACGTCTTTCAGTTTCTCTTCATGCTGACGGCGTTCGAGCACTACTACCTCGACGGGTTGTTCTGGGCGTTCCGCGACCCGACGGTGCGGCGGACGATCGGCCCCTACCTGACGCGGTACACGCCGGCGGCCGCGGCGTGATTCGAGGCTAACCGGTTGCTGCACCAGTTCTTCAAATCGCTGGCCTGGCTCGAGCCCGTCGTCGAGCTCGTGCGGCTCGGGGTGTTTCTCGCCTTTCTCCTGCTGCTCGCCGCGCAACGCCTGGCACAGACGGAAGCGGCGCGGATACGGCGCGTCCGTACCCTCGCCGGCTTCTGCGTCATCGTGACGACCGCCGTAGGCATCACACAGATCGACGCATGGCCGTTTACGAACTGGGCGCTCGTGCACGGGCTGCGCTCTCCGGTCATGCATTCGTATGAGATCGAGGGAATCGATGCGGCCGGAAAAATCTGGCCGGTCGACAAGGCCGTTCTGCAGCCGATGGCAGCGGAGGAGATTGCGGCACCGCTCGGCCTCGTTCCCACACTGTCGCACCAGGAGCAGCAGGAAGTGGCCCGCTGGCTGTATGACCGGACCGAGCGCGGGCGCCGCATGGTGGCGGCCGGTGAGCGCTTCCCTCCGAACGACAAGTTTCTCGGCCCGCTGGCAGCGCCATACCACTTCGAAACGGCAAGGAGATGGAAGTCTCGCAGCGATGTGCCCCAAACGCCCTTCGCGGGCGTCCGCCTGGTCTTCACGACGTGGAACATCGACGAACGGGATCGGCGGGGAGACGCCGCGATCGAGCGTCGAGTGGTGACGGAGTACAGGCCACATGATTGAGCGAATCCGCCGGTCCTGGTCCGACTTCTGGTGGCGGCCGGCGAACCGCATCGATCTCGCGATGGCGCGGGTCGTCATCGCATCGACGGCTCTCTGGATCGTGCTCTCGCGATTCGATCTCCCATCGGTCATCACGTTCCCACACGTTTGGTGGATGCGCGTGCTGCCCGAACGAAAACTGCGCTTCTTCATCGGCGCAGGATTAGGCACCGAACGGATACTCTGGCTGTTGCTTCATCTGGCGCTCGTCGCCGTGATCGCAGGAGTCTTCCTTCGGGTCTCGTCGTTCATCGCCGGACTTCTGCTCTACCACTTCGGCGCACTGGAGACGGTGCTCTGGACCGGCAATCCCTATTTGCGGGGATACACGATTCCGGCGCTCGCGCTATTGATCATCGCGATGTCGGCTTCGGCGGGACGCTTCGACCGCAAACGGCCGGATCCCGAGTCGTGGGAGAACCGGTGGCCGGTGGCACTCATTCAGTTCTTCTTCGCGGGCATCTACTTCTGGGCCGCGTATGCAAAGCTGTACACGAGCGGTGTGCGATGGATTCGCGCGGAGAACATGAGGCTCTACATCGCCGGGATCGATCAATGGACCGGCGGGCCGCATCCGCCGCTGAATCAGTATCTGCTGTCGCACCCAGCGGTGCTTTCGGCGATGGCTGTCGCCGGCCTGCTGTTCGATGCGTCGTTCGCCCTCGCGCTCTTCTCGCGCAGGGCGCGCAGGATCCTGATTCCGATCGCGGTCTTCTTTCACATCGCGAACGGAATCGTCTTTCACATCTGGTTTCAGAATGCGTGGCTGCTGCTCGTCTATGCCGACTGGAACAGCATCGCCGCGAGCCTCCGCCGGAGAGGAATCGCATCGAACGTGATCCAGCCGTCGAGGCAGTAGAGTCGTACGCCATCGAAGGTTCCCGGTTCCCGCTCGTGCTGTTGACGAACCCAACGCGCCGCGTCGCCGACGCGCAACCGGTTTCCCCCGCGATCGCGCAGGAGTTGCGTTCCGACGCCGCGCAGAAAGCGCCACACCCGGTCGACGCGCCACTCATCGTAAGGAATCGCGAGGTCGGCGCGAGTGGGGAGCGGATCATGCGAGGCCACGCCCGCGTCCTGCGAAATGCGTTGCGCAGTTCCGGCCGCGACCGCGCTGACGCACATCGCGAGCAGGCCCCCCCCTTCTTCGCCGAGACGGGCGGTCAGCTCTCTCCGCGTGGTGCCATCGTCGAGTGCAACGGATCGTTGGGCAACGATCTCTCCTTCATCGATGGCTTCGTTCATCCAATGCACGCTCACGCCTGCTTCCCGATCGTCGTGACGGAACATCCAGAAGACGGGATCGGCTCCGCGATGACGCGGTAGCAACGATGGGTGAACATTCAGGCAGCCCATGTGCGGAACCGCGAGAACCTCGGGCGGCAGAAGGGCGGGATAGCTCGCGACGGCGATGAGATCGGGAGCGAGCTCGCGCAATGCCGGGGCGAGCAAAGCACGGCGGACCCGTCTGACCGGTACCGCATGGCGAGAGGCCGAACGGCGCATCCAGCGCGACAAATGCCACGTCAGCAGACGCGCTTTCCAGCCCGGCGGCGGTGGCGGAAGAATCGCGCACAGCACGGGATGACTTGCGGCGAGACCGTCGAGAACGCGCGCGGAGTATTCGCCGCCGGAACCGAGGAAAACGATGCGCATCGCCGCGCGCAGTATGCCCGAAATCGATGACGTACAATGCCGCCACCTCATCGCATGTGCGGGATCAGCGCGATCGTCAACTACGGGACGGAGTCCGCGGACCAGCTCTCGCGCGAGCTGGCCCTCATGCACGCGCAGATTCCCCACCGCGGCATGGATGGCGAAGGCTTCGTGGCCATCGACGCGGCGATGAACGTCCGTGCGCGCCATTCGCTGGAGACCCTCGACATGACCGGGGCGCGCGTCGCACTCGCGTTCCGCTGGCTGATCATTCAGGACGATGACCCGCACGCGGCGCAGCCGATGCGCTCCGAGGACGGCCGTCTCTGGATCGTATTCAACGGGGAGATCTACAACTTCGTCGAGCTGCGTGAGGAGCTCTCGCGCCACGGTTTCGCCTTCCATACCGGCACCGATACAGAAGTGATCCTCGCCGCGTACCAGCGCTGGGGAACGGAGTGTCTGAGCCGCTTCGACGGCATGTGGGCGATGGTGATCGTCGATCGCGAGAAACGGAAAGCGATCGTGAGCCGCGACCGCTTCGGCATCAAGCCGCTGTTTCGCTCCATTCGCGGAGAAGCGATCCGCTTCGCCTCGGAGATCAAACAACTCGTCGCCGTCGATCGCCCCGGCATCAACGAATCGATCCTGTACGAGTATCTGCACGCGCATCGCGGAGCGTTCACGGACGAAACGTACTTCCGCGGCATCGAGGCGTTTCCTTCCGCGTCTGTGCTGGAGCTCGACCTCACGAGCTCTTCGCGTCCGCCGGTCACGCCGAAGGTATGGTGGGATCTCGGCCACCTGGCAACGGCGCCGAAGAAAGCCTCCCGCGAAGATGCGAAGCGGGAGCTCGAACATCTGCTCCGCGAATCGGTGCGCGTTCATACGCGCGCCAGCGTGAAGCTCGGCACGTTCATCTCCGGCGGCCTCGATTCGACGACGATCACGGAGCTCGTGCGCCAGTCGTCTCCGCAGAAACACGATTCGTTCACGATCGTGTTCGACCGCACGCGCTATGCGGAGTTCGACGAGTCGAATTACGTCGACGACTATGTGAAACAGAGCGGCGTCACGAATCATCGCGCCACGATCGATGCGCAATGGATCCGTGACAATCTGCCGCGCGTCTCATGGATGCAGGACGAGCCGCTGATGGCCTCGACCATCTTCGCGCAGCACCGGGCATTTCAACTCGCGCGTGAACATGGGACGACGGTCGTTCTCGACGGCCAGGGCTCGGACGAGGTCTTCGGCGGCTATCCGCATCATGAGTTCTCCGTGTGGCGGGATCACCTCACGCGCGGCGAGCTCCGCGCGTTCGCGCAGGAATCGAAGATCCTCAGCGCGAACTATCAGATGAGCATTCCGGCGATGTACTACCGGCTGGCGCGATCCGTCGCCGGACATGCGGTGCGCCGTTTCCGTCTGCGCTATGGCCGCTACGAGTGGCTCGATGATGGATACTTCCGCCCTTTCCGGCACGAAGCTCCGCCGATCGAGCGCGCGCGCCGCCGTGAGGCGCTCGCGTGGAAGTCGCATCTCGATCAGACGTCCTACGAGGACATCCGGTACACCGGCCTGCCACCGCTGTTTCTCTACAGCGACCGCAATGGGATGGCTCACTCCGTGGAAGCGCGGCTGCCCTATGTCGATCACCGTGTCGTCGAGTTCGCAATGCAACTGCCGGCGGAGATGAAAGCGGGATCGGGCGTGCGCAAACGTCTGCTGCGCGAGCTCGCGCGCGATCATCTTCCTGCTTCGATCACAGGCCGCACCGACAAGATGGGCTTCGTGACGCCTGAATCTCTCTGGCTGCGGACCGATCTGCACGATGCGGTGCTCGAGGCTGTTGACTCTCCGGTGATGGCGCGCCTTCCCTTCCTCCGTCCCGAAAAAGCGCGGGCGTTCGTCATGGCATATCGCGACGGAAAGCATCGCGACTTCCGCGCGGTCTGGCGGCTTCTCGCCCTGCGGCATTGGATCGAGGCCTTTCAACTCGCATGAGACGCGCGATCACAGCATCGCTCGCCGCGATCGGGCTGCTCGCTCTCTGCGCGGCCGCCGCAGAACTAGCGGCGCGTGGACTGCTGGCATGGAGCGACGCCCGGCGCGCGTCGAAGGTCGCTCCGCTTTCAACGCTCGATGTCTACCGGGGAGTGCCGTGGTCGAAGGACTACTGGTCGGAGTGGCGCCGCGCTGTCCGTCTTCCGCAAACCCTGCGCTACACCGGTGATGGGATCCTCCACCTGCAAGCGTTTCACGGACGCGCCATCAACATCGAGGACTCGGGCCTGCGCAGGACGACGCACTGTGAGTGCACACAGCCGTCGCTGCGCATCGCGATGTACGGAGGCTCGATGTTGTGGGGTCACGGTTCCGACGACGAGCACACGATCCCATCGCTCGTCGCCGCGCGCTTCGAGCGCCGCGGCCAGCGCGTCTGCATCCGGAACCACGGTGAATGGGGCTCGACGAGTGCGCGCTCGGTCGCGGAACTGGAGCGCGACCTGCGCAATGGAGAAAAGCCCGACATCGTCATTCTCTATGCCGGCTCCTACGATGTGAAAGAAACGATCTTCGGCAACGAGATGGACAACTGGATCATGGAGCCTCGCGATGACGCCGGCCTGGCGCTGCCTCGCCTGCTGCGACGAGCGCGGCGAGCACCGCCAACTGCAGCCGAGCGGTTGAAACCGGGCGACGAGGTGGAGATCCGCGATCGCTCCATCGAGCGCTTCCTGGCGACAGAAAAGACGTTCGTCGCGCTGGCCCGCGCATACGGATTCCGGCCGGTCGTCATCTGGCATCCGTACCTCCTCGCAAGCTCGAAGCGGATGACCTCGAGCGAAGCGGCAACCATCCGCAACTTCGACAAGACCCTGCCTGTGATGGCGGGTGCGATTCGCGCGGCCTACGCGGCGATGCGCAATCACCACGAAGAGCATTTCGAGAACCTCTCCGGCGCGCTCGACACCGAGAGCGGAACGATGTTCCTCGATGCAGGACATCTATCGCCCGCGGCCAACGGACTGGTCGCGGAGCGAATCGTCTCGATCATTGACGCCCGGCGGGCGAGCCGCTAGTCTCTTGGCCACAACCCGAATTCAGGAGAATCCCGATGGCGGCATACCATCGCAATCCGCAGATTGAAGAAGCGCCCCTTCAGCAGGAACTGATGTTGTTCAATCCTGCGACCTCGCAGTTCTACATGCTGAACGGCACCATGGCGTACATCTGGCGCAATTGCGAGCAGAAGTCGGTGGAGGAGCTGATTGCTTCGATCGGCGATGCGTTCGAGGGAACCGACCCGTCGAAAGCCTCGGAAGACGTGGAAAAAGCACTGGCCGACCTCTTGTCACTCGGCCTTGTGATTGACCGCGCGGCCGTTACTACGTAACATTGCCCAAATTTCACAATCGACCCCGGGAATAGGGAGAACGAATGAACACGAGCTCTGTTACTCCGGAAACCAAGGAATCGCGTCCTCGTTACGAAACGCCCGCCATCAAGACGATGAGCGAGCGCGAGATCCTCAACACCTTCCAGCTGACTCAGTCGATGTCCTCGTGGTGGGTCACGGCGAGCATGCGGTAGGTGCTGGTCTCCAACCGCACTTGTTCCCCGGCGCGAGATTCGTTCCGGGGAACAGCGTCCGGCCTCACCATCACGATCGCGAGTGTCGCGGCTCATGTCGTCTCTGACGATGAAGAGCTGCTGAGCGAGATCTCTTTCGTTCTACGTGACACTCCCTCGACTCCTAGAACCGAATTCTCGTTTCACGTGTCTCTCGAGCCTGGCGCCAGCCACGGCACGGTGACGATCGAGTGCGCGGATCCCATCGCATACACCGTCGACGATCTTCTTCTCTCCGCGTCGGCCGGCTCTCCTGAATTTCCTTTCCGGCTCATCGAGCCCGAATCGACAGGCTGGACGGCGTTCGCCTGGCGCGCAGACAGCTCCGCGCTGTTCGAGTTCCGCGACAACATCTGCCGCTTCTGGCTTCGCGATGGATGGCGAAGCGCCATCGCACTCCTGCTTCTTCACTGCGTCTATCGCGTGCGGCGGGACGCGCTGTTCTTTCACGCTGCGACCGTGAATGTCGGCGGCAGAGGGGCGATGATCATCGGCCCGAAGGGCGCCGGAAAATCGACGACCTCTCTCTCCCTCGCCGTTCGCGGCCACGCGCTCCTCGGCGATGAAACAGGCGCATACGTGCCGGCAACAGGTCTCATCGAGCCGTTTCTGCGGCCCGTGGGAATCAAGCCGGGACCACGTGCCCGCGGCGTGGACGAAGCACTCCTGCGGATCTCGGCCTCTGAAGAGCCCGCGCGCATCATTCGCGTGCCGTTCGATTCGCTGATCGACGCACCCGCGCCGGAGCCTGTTCCACTGCGGGCAATCTTCTTCCTGCGGCCGTTCGAAGAGCGGCCTCGAATCACCGAGACGGCAGCCTCGATCACGGCGCTCTCAGAGCTGCAAACCGTATCGAGCTGCTTCGTCAACGCGCCGCGCACGCAGCGGGTGTTCGAGCTCGGGCGCATGCTCGGCCGCTGCCGGCTTTATCATTTGGCACCCGGAAATCCAGACGAGACCGCAGAGTGTCTCGAACAACGAATCGGAGCCCTCGCATCATGAACGTGAAACAGCGAGCCGACGCGGTCGGCACCTTCCGCTACATCGAAGTGCAACTGATGGAGACCGCCGCCTACTGGACGCCGATCACTCCGCAGATGGAAGTCAAGGTGATGCTCGGCCGTCACATCTGGGATTTCGCGCAGCACGCGGACTGGCTCGGCAAGCGGACGTTCGAGCTGCGCCAGGCGGAGCACTACACGCGCCGTCCGGGCGACGACTACCATCAACTGCTCGAACAGATGAAGCAGGCAGAAGGTGTCGAAGAGCGCCTCACGCTGCTGTACGACATCACGATTCCGGGACTCATCCGCCGCTATGAGCGCTATCTCGAGGAAACGGATCGCCTGCTCGACGGGCCGACGGTGCTCGTCATCGAGCGCATCGTTCCCGAACTTCGGCGCCAGATCAGCGACGCGCACGCGCTGCGCGCAGAGATCGGGCTCAAGACCACCGACGCAACGGACTTCCGCAATCGCGAAGCGGCGATCGCATCGGTCGTCGCGGCATGAGGGACACCATGAGCACCATCGGATACGTCGACGTCGAAGGCTTCCGTCTCCGCGCTGATCCGGCGCGCGACGACTGTTTCAAGGTCGTGCTGCGCGACGCGGACATGCACGAGTATCCGGAAGGAACGGAGCTGGCGGCACGAGAGACGGTGCATCGCCACATGAGCAACGAGATCACGAGTCTCGATATCGCCGCGCAATGCCTCGTCGAGTTTCCCGATGCACCGTGGGAGCTGCGCCTCGAGCTTGCACGGCAGTGCTGGGACGAAGCGCGTCACGTTCAGGTGCTCTACCGCCGTCTGCTGGAAATGGGTGGCCACAAGGGCGAGTTCCCGATCGCGACGTTCGAGTGGATGATCACCTCGGCTCTGGACAGCATCGTCGCGCGGCTGGCGACACAGAACCGCACCTTCGAAGCAGGAGCGATGGACGTCGTGAAGAGTCTGGCCCGCGGCTTTCGCAGCGGTGGCGATGAAGAGACCTCCGCCGTCCTCGAAGGAATACTCGCCGACGAAATCCAGCACGTTCGTTTTGCGAACCGCTGGATCAAACGCCTCGCGCAGCAGGATCGCCGCTCCCTCATGCAGATGGCAAAAGCCGTTCGCTTGATCGCCGACGTGAACGGCAAGCTCGCTGTGCGCAAGGGTGAAGTGAACGCCGTCGGCAAGGAGCTGACGGCCGCCGAAGAGAATGTGCCGGCCGTCAACATCGAAGACCGGAAGCTGGCGGAGTTCAGCGACGAAGAGATTCACGAGATCCTCCGCCAGGCGGGATTCCGCTCGCTGGTTGAAGACGACCGTGCGGAGGCGTCCGTATGACCGAGCTCGATCCGCAACTGTTCACCGAGCCCCCCGCGCGCGACGAGCGCTTCGAGATCAAGCAGACGTGGTCAGAGATGACCAACATGTGGGCGGACGACGGCACGATGCTGATCGAGTTCATGCATCGGCAGATGAACGAGGAAGTCAACGGGCTGGAGATTGCCGCGCGCAATCTGACCGACTTTCCGGACGCACCGTGGGAACTTCGTCTGGCGATTGCGCGGCAATGCTGGGACGAGTCGCGCCACGTAAATGCATTCCGCCGCTGCTTCGAAGCGCGCGGAGGCGAGATCGGGATGTTTCCGGTGATGAATTTCGAATACCGGATGATCATGGCGATCCCTTCACTCATCGGCCGTCTCGCCGTGCAGAACCGGAGCTTCGAAGCCGCGGGCATTCAGGCGATTCGCGAAGCGATCGAGCACGCACAACATGATCCGGATGTTGCAGCGCTGCTCGACGCGCAGCTCGCGGATGAGATCCAGCACGTGCGGTATGCGAACCGCTGGATCGAGTCGCTGATCAGGAGCAATCCGCGCTACGCGCTCGATGTCGTGCGCGCTGTCGCGCAGGCGAACCGAGCATTTCCGATGATCGCCGGCGAGGCAGCGATGCACCTCGAGCTCGATGACCAGATCCGAACCGAGGCAGGGTTCGCTGACGCGCCCGCGGCGCCGGCCTGAGCGAATGGAAACGCTGACGCCGCAACGGCTCCTCTCCGTTGCAGCATTGTGGCGGCAATCGAAGCGCGAGATCCGGACGAGCTTCCAGGGAATTTCGATGCGGCCGGCAATCGAGCCCGGCCAGACGGTGCTCCTTCGCTGCACGAACGACGTCGCGATCGGCGACATCGTCGCCGTCGCCGTCGGATCCGATGTCATCGTTCACCGGCTCGTCGCGGCAGCACCCGGACGGTGGTGGCTTCTGCGCGGCGATCACAACGTCCTTTGCGACGTCCCCCTCATCGATCCCGCGGCGATCATCGGAAAAGTCATCGCTGTTGAACGCAGCGACGGAAGCTCGTTCGAACCGCCGCCGGTAACCGGCCGCATCGGTGCGCGATTCGTCACACGCGCAACGACTCTGCTGCTCGCGATCAACATCCCTCTTGCGCGATGGATCACGAGGCTCGCCGTCGCCCTGCGGCGCACAGCCAGCCTCGGAGTCGCCGCGGTGCGCGGCTCATCGCCGCTCTGAGATCTTCACCGTCTCGCCCGCCTCGACCCAATAGCGAGCACGGTCCTTGTCACCCACGAACACGACCGGAATCCGTTCGTGCGCAGCGCCGAACTGAATCGCACCACTCGCCTCGAATTCGCGGTAAACGGAGTAGCGGTCCGCGAGCGGCTGTACGGCATCCCAAATGAAGATCGAAGAACCGGGAGCGAGTGCGCGCAGGTGCGGCAGTGCACGTTGCATGGCCGCGATCTCGTGATGTCCCGTCACGCGCATCTCGCGCCACTTCTGCGCAAATCCATCGAGATGCCACGCCAGCGCGATTGCTGCAACCGCATAGAGAATCGGCCGCGATGCGCGTTGCATCGCGATCGCCGCGAGCATCGAGAACCAGAACACCGACGGCCCGATGTACGTCTCGCTGATGTGATGCATGAGCACGACCGGAAACCACGACGACAGCAGACCGCAGCAGGCGATCACGGCCGCCGCACCCAGCTCGTGGCGAGCGCGAAAGAGTCCTGCGAGCAGCAGAACGCCGAGGATCAGCGTTACGCCGGCGAAGAGAACGAGCAGCGGCCAGCTTCGATGGTGTATCGCATCGAACCATCGAAGCGTTCCGACGGGAGAGAGCGTTGCCGCGGTGAGCTGAGATGCGTTGATCAGCCACTCGAGCGGATTGCCGAACCGATAGCGGTGAACAGCCGCCTGCGTCTCCTCGAGTTGCATGACGCCGCCCGCGCTTCTGCGCAGGAACCAGAAGGCTGCGGTTGCGATCAGCGACGGCGACGTGCGCCGCCATGCACTGGCAACCGGTCCAAACACGCGGGGGATCATGAACGAGCCGGCCAGAGTCATCGCCGCAAAGACGCTCCAGGCAATCGCGTTCTCCTTGAATCCGAGAGCGAGGAACAGCAGCACGCCCGCGATCCAGCCGCGTCTCCATGACGCACGGCCGTCGATGATGTCGATGACGATCAGCGCCGCCGAGGCTGCACCGGCTGCACAACTGCCGGCAGCCCCCACACTTTTCCACTGATAGTGCGCCCCGACGATCGCCTGATGAAATGCCGGCAGGATTGCGGCGACAAGCGCCGCGTCGCGCCGCACACCGGCGGACCGCAGGATCAGCAGAAGAATCCACGCGAGCGCAGCGGCCATCGCAGATTTCACGACGGCAAGCGGCACGATGCCGTAAGTCGCGGGCGAGATTTCGTAGGCCGCGGCATTCATCAGGAACCAGAACGGCGACCAGTGGATGTCCCGCGCGCTGAAGGGCGCCGAGAGCAGATGGCCCTGCCTGACCGTCTCGACCGCCGTCGCCATCGGACCCCAGTCATCCGCAACCGGAGGCGTCCGGACCTGCAGGACGAACGTCACGAGCGCGATCGCAGCGATCAGGAGCCACTCGGGCCAGCGCAGAGATTTCATCGCGCGAGCAGCACCTTCCTGCGGCTGCGCAACCTCTCGGCAAGCGAGTCCCAGTTCACGAAGAGCAGCAGCAGCGGCGCACTCGCAAAGTGGATGTTCATCGTCAGAAGAATGCCGATGTGGAACCCGATCGCGGCAAGAACGAACGACAGACGAAGGCGGGGCATGAACACGCAGAGCCAGAAGAGCGACTCGAACAGCAACGTCGCGATGACGATGGCCCAGCACAGCAGCGGCCGCGTGGCGACCTGCATCCCGAATGCGTTCGGATGAACGCCCCAATTGCCGGCGATCTGCGCGCGGATCGTCGTCCAGGTGAACCAGCGAATGCCGTTGAATCGGATCTTCGAAAGGAATGCGAACAGATAGATGAACGAATAGATCAACTGGATGAGGGTGACCGGCCAGCGATACTCCGGCGACATCGCGTCACCGTTCGCCGGCGGCACCTCGGCGAAGGCGAGGATGAACAGCCCGATCGTGGCAACCGTCAGGCCGGCGAAGTGCGTGTGCGGCATTCCGATGATCACTTCTTCGAACGGCGCGAAGTGGTAGAGCAGCAACGCCGAGATCGCACACATGATGCGCGGAAGAGCTCCTGCGATCACCGCCGCGAGCGTCACGTGAAGAATCGCGTAGAGCATCCATTCGACGGGTTCCCCTCCACGTACGATTCCGAAACGGAGATAGCCGGCCCGCTGCGCCGGATCGAAGAACACGGCCGGCCACGACACGAGGTGCGGAATGTCGGGCTTCGAGAGAACCACCCAGAGTGCGTGCGCGGCGAGAATGATCCGCGTCGCACGCAGCGATCGTGCGCTGGCTGGTGTGAACCAGCACCGGTTCCAGAGCGCTGCGACGCTGCTCATTGCCGGCACTCCATGAACAAGGTTCGCGTGACCCGGTGGTCGCCGCGAACCATCGCACCGACCTGGAAGTCCATTCGATAGACGCGCACCGCACGGTACGGCTCGTGCGGCACGTCCTTCCATCGCTTCAATCGCCACCAGTACGGACAGCCGAGTGCGTCGAGATACTTCTCGTAACCGATGCGATGTCCGGCAGCCAGCGCCTCGCGCGTTTCGTTTGCGCGAGTCAGCAGGAAGTGCTGCACCTCTTCCTGCTGCGCCCGTGACAGCTCGTCATAGCGCATGCTGATCCAGGTCTGCATAACGCTGTCGAATACCGGCGACCAGGTGTACGGATCGAGTCTCCACTCACGGCCGGAGCTGTCGACTCCATAAAAAGCGAGCCACCGTTCGTGCGACTCGTCCGTCCCGCGGCCCGTTGCCAGCATGTTGTTCGTGAACGGCCAGACATCCCACTGTGTGACGCCTGCCAGCCCGCTCACGCCCAAAACGAAAAGGATGAAGAGACTGACGGTGCGGCGGCGCTCATCGCCGGCACTCCGCATGACGAGCGCACCCAGCGCGAAGAAGAAGAGGAATGCGAGAAGCTTCGGGCCTTCGATCAGCCACGCGGTCACTGCGAAACGCTCACCACGCCATCGGCAGGTCCGGCGCCTGCGCCGCGCTGTCCGTTGATGAGAAACGGATCGACGAGCTGTGCGAAAAACGATTCAGGAACCGTCTCGGAAATGCCATAGGCCTCGGGTGTCTTCCGCGCATCCACCGCCGTACCGAACATCCGGTCCCAGATGCTGTACGTCAGACCGTAATTGCCGTGATGCAATTCAGGATCGAGCGCATGATGCACGCGATGATATTGCGGACTGACGAACGCGTAGCCCAGCGCTCCGAACGTCCACGAACCTCCCGAGTGGGCCGCTGCGTTGAGGACGGTGTCGATGAAGATGGCGATCGTGAATGACGCGGTCGTCGAGCCCAGCATGATGCCCGGGATCATCGGCGCCAGACCGCGATAGAGCGCTTCGACGACATGAAAGCGGTAGCCGGTCAGCGGCGTCAACTCGGTTTGCGAATGATGGATCCGGTGAAAGCGCCAGAAGAATGAGCTCTCGTGACCGAGGCGATGCGCCCAGTAGCCGGCGAAATCGATCGTGAACGAAACCACGAGAATCTGCACGATCGCCGGAGCACCGTCGAGAAGGTGAAGCCGGAGATAGGGAGCGAAGCGAATGATCGTGCGCTCAGAAACGGCAAAGAGAGGCGCGGCAAAAAAGAACGAGTAGATACCGCCGAGATAGAAAGCGGTGTAGATCGCATCCGTGGCCGCGTTCCTCGAGACGAGCAGCGGCCAGCGCTTCTGCACAGCGCGCTTCCACATCAGCCAGAGGATCAACGCGCCTGCAAACGCGGAGAACCGCGCCACGCTCGCGGGCGCGCTCCAGACTCCCCACGCCTTCGCGGCGAGGTAGCGCACGAGATCTGCGGCTGAGGACATCTCGTTCATTTTACGCTCCACCCCAGACCCTTCTCCGGAGCGCCGGCCAATCGACGAACACGAGCACGAAACCCGCTTCCAGAAAAACGATGTTCATCAGAAGCGCGATCCCGAGATGCATCGCAAGCACCGCCGGAACGAACAACACGCGCGCGCGGCGCGAAACGAGCACGAGAGGAAACGCCAGTTCGAGGGCAAGTCCGCCGGCGCCGACGAACGAACAAAGCGACGGATGAGCTGCCAGCCGGTATCCGAGAGGCGTGGAGCCTGTGGCGATGCCGTGGATCTGATCGTAGGAAAGGATCAGGTGCGTGAGACTCGAGGAGCTCAGCCAGTCCAATCCGGCATTGCGCACCTTCGCGATTCCTGCGAACCAGTACACCTCTGCGACGATCACCTGGAACAGCGGAAGCACCCAGGAACGATCACGGATCCAGCGATCGCGCCAACCAGGCGCCGGCGCGCACGCGACAATCACCATGCCGAGCGTCGGCAGCGTGAGTCCCCGCAGCATCGGATCAGGAGTCCACATCAACGTCTCGATCGGTGCGAAGTGATAGAGGAGGAGGCCGCTGAGCAGGCAGGTGACCGGCGCCGCGACTCCAGCCAGCACGAGAAGCAGCAGGACGATGAGAGCGGCATAGAGAGCACGCTCGACGCCGAGGGGAAACAGGAGCAGATAGGCGATCTTGTGGGCGTGGGGAACGCTCGCCCACATCACATCAGGGAACGCCAGCAGGGAAGGAAGATCAGGACGGGAAAGAACGATCCACAATGCCGACAACGCGCAAATGGTCCGCATCATCACGAGATTCGCGGCGTGCACCGGACGGAAGAAGAAATCAGCGAGCGCGGTATTCACCGATCACCTCCCGCTGGATCGCAGCTTCATTGCGATATCGCGCTTCCACCTGCCATGTTTCTCGAATCAGGCGGACGGCCGTGAATGATGCAGAAGGGACATTTTGAGGAGATGTCCACAAAGCGCGGCGCTGGAACGCGTAGGGCGCCGCCATCCAGCGCAGCAGCCAGCCGTTCACGCCGGCCTCCTCACCGCGCCTTACGCGCAGCCGCGCCTTCTCGGCGCGATCGAGCACGAAGCGGAAAAACTCTGCACGCTTCGATGGATCCGATCGCAGGTCGTCGAGGTGCCATGCGAGCCAGCCATCCAGCACTTCGTTGTCGGATGCCGGCTGCCAGACGCGAGGATCGAGCCGCTGCCACCGGCCGCTGGCGTCCGAGACTTCGAAGTCGTAGTTCACGACGTGCTCGAGCCCGCGTCCGCTCACGAGCGCCCAGGTCGCAAACGGCCACGATTCGCGCCGCGAGATCCCTGCCGCGAACGACACGAGAAGAACGAACGCGATGAACAGCGACGCTGACTTGGTGTCACGGCGAATCTGCGCCACGATCGCCAGGCAGACGAACACCGCGAACACGAACAGCCGCAGCAGATGAATCATCGGTGAGAGGCCATGCTAGCGCACGGCTGACCGCGAATGCTGCTCCCGCAGCACCTGCGCCAGCCGCAGCGCCTGCTCGCGAATCTCCGGGATCGCCGTCGACTCCCAGAGCGCGGGGCGCCGCAGCGGACCGATCGTGAAGAGGCCGCTGATTGTCTTCCCGTCGCTTCCGATCACGCCTCCTTCGCAGTCCGTTTCGATTCCGAGCCGCAGCTCATCGGGGACGAGCCAGCCGGATCTTCGCAGTTGCACGACGAGCGGGAGGTCGATCGCCGAATAGTCGGATGCCGGGCCGGTGCAGTTCATCACGCGCGCCGCAGTCAGAACGTGCCGTTCCCCCTTCTTCCTGTCGATCCATTCGACGGCCACACCCTGCTCGTTCCTAACCATCGACTGCACCCGGCCGGCGTGCAGCCGGAGATGCCCCGCAGCCACGAGCTCTTCGAACTGCAACGCGACTTCCGGTGCAACGCGGTGGCGGTGCACATCCCAGAAGACGCGCAGATGGCGCAGAAATCTGCGCCGCTCCGCGAGCGGCCACGACTGCCAGAGCCCCTGCGTGTGCGGCCGGAGAGCATCGACGACCGCACGCCAGTCGCGCGCTGCAGTCTCGCGCCGGATCCAGCGCAGCATTGCCCGCGGCGATCTCGCGTCCTCCGGCAATTCGATCTCGCACGGCAGATGCGGCGCGTGGGCCCGCGGTGCGAGTCCGCGACGCGAGATCGCGTGCACAACGCCGCGATGACCTTCCGCGCGCAACGCGAGCACCAGATCGATCATCGTCAGCCCGCTGCCGATGATCACGATCGTGGCATCGCGATCGAGTCCCTGCGCCGCACCGGGCGCCCAGGGATCGGCCAGATACGCGTCGCTCGCTTCGGCCCGCAACGGATCGGCGGGCGGCAGATTGCCGAGCGCCAGCACCACCGTCCGCGCTTCGATCGAGCGCCCGTCGTGTAGATGCACTTCCCACCCGTCGTGGCGCGTCAGCCCGACGGCAGTCCCCGAGACGCGCACCAGCGACGATGATGCGTGCGTCAGGACATCGGCCAGATACTCGCCGTAGAGACTGCGCGGAACGAACGACTTGCCGGTGAGGTGAGGCGCCCGCGACTGCAGCCAGCGCGTGAAGTGTCCGGCGTCGTCGGCGAATGCGCTCATCTTCGCCGCCGGAACGTTCAGCAGATGCGCGCCGTACGGCGTTCCATACGCGAGTCCGCGCGCGGCGCGCGCTCCCGCGTCGATCATCGCCACGCGCAGCGTCTGTGCATCGCGCTGCAGATGCGTCGCCACGAGCGCACCGCTCGCACCCGCTCCGATGATGGCGACATCGAATCGATCCATCGTCCTGTTGCTCTAGGCCTGCCGCGTGTACAACTGGCGCTGGCTCATGCTGTAGGCGTGCGCGCGGATCTGCTCGCGCATGCCGCGCGGATCCGGAATGTTGTGCAGCACGAACGTCGGCATCGTGCGGTCGGTCGACACCAGCGTGACGTTGCCGATGCCGAGGATGCGCTGGATGAGGGATTGAGAGAACTGGGTGTCGTCGATCGTTCGCAGATCGATCTCGCGCACGCTCTTCGACAGCAGCCCCTCCTCGATGATGATCCGCTGCGTCGTGATCGTGTACATCGTGCCGCGAATGCGCAGCAGCTTGACGACTACGCCGATCGCCTGCACGAGCACCAGCGTCCCCACGATCCACCAGCCGGCGCGCACGATCTGCCCTTTGGTCTCGAGATCGGCCGTCATCGAAGCGGCGACATACGCGAGCACCATGATCACGATCGGAGTCGACACGATCGCTGCGGCGCGTCCCATCAGGATCCGCCCTGAAGGCGTGCCATGCCACAGCGTCTCCTCCGGTTTCGCCGGCGGCGCAGGCGGCTGCAGCGCCGCCGCCGCGTTGCCCATCGGACGCCCGCAATGCGGACAGCTGCTCGCCAGCGTCGAGACATCGCGATTGCAGTCGGGACAGGAGATCACCGGCATTTCGATGCGGATTCTAGCCTGATAATGTCTTCAGACATGGACTGTCCGAAGTGCGGGTTCAGCCAGCCGGACGGCACGACGGAGTGCCGGAGCTGCGGAATCCTCTTCGCCAGGCTCCAGCCCCGTGCTCCGCGTCCGGAGCACCAGGCACCGCCGCCGGCTCCCGAGCCCCGCTCCAACGCGCACCTCTTCATCCTCATCATCGGGATGTTCGTCTTCGGCCTGGTCTGGATGGCGCATCGCCGCAAGACGGCCAACGAACCGGCGGTCGACCTCGATGCGATCAACCATCAGCAGGTGCAGTTGCAGATGGCCGCGCGCGCAAAGCGGGAGACGGAAGAGCGCAACGCCTTGCGCGCGCAGATCGCCGCCGCGAGCTCTCTCCCGCAAGGTCTAACGAAAGACAGCATCATTCAGGCAATCGAGAGCTGCCCAGCGTTTCGCAATCCCACTGCTGCCACCCTTCGCCGCGTTTCCACCCTCGGCCGCTTTTCGAAGACGGATACGGCCTTCACGATCTCGATCGGATGGGAGCAGTTCGCAACGGACAACGAGAGCCGCGTGCTCGCGTCGAGCAGTGCCGTCGCAGTTTTCGAAGGGAACAATGGCAGTTGGCGTTTGAAGAACGTGCGCGATGAAGCCGGCGGCACGTTGTGCGAGTAGCTGCCACGTGGAGGGCCACATGGCACCGCTGCCTCGACGGCAGCTCCACCTCGGTTCCTAAGTGGAGTGCGGACGCCTCGTCCGCACTTTGGTCATGCCACAGAGCACCGCCGCCTCGACGGCAGCTCCACCTCGGTTCCTAAGTGGGGTGCGGACGTCTCGTCCGCACTTTGGTCATGCCACAGAGCACCGCTGCCTCGACGGCAGCGGCTCGCGGACGAGGGCGTCCGCGCTCCACATCGGTTCCTAAGTGGAGTGCGGACGCCTCGTCCGCACTTTGGTCATGCCACAGGGCACCGCTGCCTCGACGGCAGCGGCTCGCGGACGAGGGCGTCCGCGCCCCACCTCGGTTCCTACGTGACGGCGGCTCCAGCTCGGTCACTTCCAGTTCGTCACGAGCTTCACGCCGACGCCGAACGACTCCGGAATCCTGTTGATCAGGAACTTCTGGCCGTCGGCTGTGCCGGTGTAGACGTGGCCGAGGTACGCGCCGCGTAGCGGAAAGAGCCTCGTCGTTTTTCCCACGGCCGGCAGCCGCCCTTTGTGCGTGAGCGTCACTGCGGTCAGTTGATTGGATCCATCGATGTAGTAGAGCTCCTGGCCGTCGGCACGCCACATCGGATCATCGCCTCCGCGATCGGAAAGCTGCACGCGCTGGCTCAAGTCATCGACGGGAGAAACGAGCACGTCGTCGCGCCCATTGGCGGAGGCCACATACGCGATGTACGCGCCGTCGGGCGAGATCCGCGGCCAGTGCGTGTCGAGCCCCTCCGGCGTCAGACGCTTGCGCTCTCCTCCGGAAATCGGCATCGACCAGAGCGAACCGCCCGATGCATAGATGAGACTCCTGCCGTCGGGTGTGACCGCCAGGCCGCGCAGCGCCCTGTCGATCGAAGAGGGATTGTCGGGATTCACCGGCACGAGCACCGCAGAACCGTCGACCGGCTTGATGATCAGCTTCGCGCCGCTGTTCGTGATCGCACTGCCGATGATGAGTTTCCCATCGGGTGACCACGCCGGGAACCCTGCCCATCGCACGTCGCTGCCGAAATCGACGCGCGTCTGCGTGTTGCCATCCAGATCGCCGAGCCACACTTCGCGATTCGGATTTCCCTTGCTCAGCAACAACTTCTTCCCGTCCGGCGAAAGCTGCACATCCCAATACCGATCGGGACCTCCGATGGTTCCCAGCTCTCTCCCCGTCCGGTCGACCCACAGCAGCGTCGATGACACCGCGGCCTGTCCTTCGCAGTACACAAGATCGCCGGAATCCGAAACGGAGAATCCGCCGCGCCAGATGCCTGCGTCGTTGAGCACGTTCTCGGCGACGACTGCAGGCTCGCCGGAAACAATTCCGTCTTCGCTCATCGTCTGCGCATACAGTCTCGCGTCGCGCACGAAGAGCAACTTCCCCGCCGAGTAGATCGCATTGCCGGTCGTGTTGATCACGAGCTTCTGCGTCTTGCCGTCGATCGAGCCGAGATAGACGGCGTTCGAGCCGCCGGTGTCGTCCTGATGATTGGCCGCGAGATAGATGAAGTGTTTGCCGTCCGGCAGGAACGACGGCCAGCGATGTGTCGTCTCGCGAGGGAGCTGCAGCTTCGTCACCGCCTCGGCCTTGCCCCCGCGATCGGAGACGCGGTAGATCGGCGAGAGCACCGAGGGAGTGAACACGATGACGCCTTCGCGCGACCAGGAGCCGCCGCGTGCCGCGACACAACTCGTGAGCGCGATCGGTGCGCCTCCCGCGATATCGAGCCGCATCAGTTGATTGCCGGTGAAGAAGGCGATGTTGCGGCTGTCGGGTGACCAGAAGGGGAACCAGGCGTTCTCCGTTCCTGACAGCGCGCGCGTCTCGCCCGTCGCGAGGTTCCGAATCCAGAGCTGATTCGTTCCCGAGCCTGCGGAGAAGACGACGTAGCGGCCGTCGGGCGAGATCGCAGGAGGACCGCTGTTGTCACCAACGTTGTTGAACGATGTCTTCGCGGGGGGCGCGAGATCGACGACGAGATGCCGTGCGGCTGCAGCGCGGGCACGCCACCACATCGTCGTCGCAGCTGCAGTCGCGACCGCAAGCAGCAACGCGAGCGCCATCCATACCACGGGCTTCCTGCGCCGCGCCGCAGGCAACGCCGAGATCGTCGACGAGCTGCCGCTGCCGGCGATCCATCGCAGCTCGTCGGCCATGTCGTGCGCGCTCTGCCACCGCTCGCCGGGATCCTTCGCCAGCGCTTTCGTGATGACGCGCTCCAGCGCCGGCGGCGTCACCGGCTGCAGCTCCGACACCGGCCTCGGCATCGCGCTGACGATCGCGGCGATGACCGACGTCCGCGTCGCGCCGTCGAAGGCGCGCTTGCCGGTCACCATCTCGTACAACACCGCGCCGAACGCGAAGATATCCGTGCGCGTATCGATGGCCGCGCCGTCGAGCTGCTCCGGCGCCATGTACTGAAAGGTTCCGACGATCGCCCCTTCCGCGGTGAGCTGCCTCTGCGTCTTGTCGTTCGGCTCGGAATCGCCGAAGAGCTCCGTAGGCTTGGCCAGACCGAAGTCGAGCAGCTTCGCGCCGGAGCGCGTCAGCATGATGTTGCCCGGCTTGAGATCGCGATGAACGATCCCCGCTGCATGTGCGCGCGCCAGCGCATCGGCGATGTTCGCGCTGAAGCGCAGCACTTCGTGAATGGGGAGCGGGCCGCGCTGGAGGCGCTCGGCAAGCGTCTCCCCCTCCAGGAGCTCCATCACGATGTACGAGAGCGCATCGCCGTCGTGCCCGACGTCGTACAGCGTGCAGATGTTGGGATGGTTCATCTGCGAGATCGTCTTCGCCTCGCGCTCGAATCGAATTCTGAGCTGCGCGTTGTTGGCGAATTCCGCCGGAAGGATCTTCAATGCGACGCTGCGGTCGAGCCGTGTATCGCGCGCGCGGTAGACCTCGCCCATGCCTCCCGCTCCGAGGGCATTGACGATTTCGTAGGGACCGAGACGAGTGCCGGATGTCAGGTTCATGGTGTTTGTTGTGCGGACCTCATCAGCCAGATCGCAGACTCTTCCTGATCTTCATTCACCATCAGGAACTTGCCGTCCGGTGAGATGTTGAAGAGGGTCACGCTCATCGGCAGGCGGGTCTCGCGCGAGGTTTTCCTTGCGATGTCGGTCACGGCCACGCCCTTCGGGGTCGCAGCGATGAATTCGTGATTCGAGTGCGGAATCCAGCGCGGCGCATTCGTCGAGTCATTGATGCGCTGATACGACTTCGTGGCGAACGAATACGTCCACGTCCCAGAGAACGCCAGCGGTTCACGCACGATACCGGCCAGCATCGAGCCGTCCGACGAGAGCTCGGGAGAGAAGAGCGAGACGCCTTCCCTGATCGGAGGGAGGGTCTCGCTGCAGGTGATCGTGCCGTCCGCGTTGAAGGGACAGATGTAAACGCCTGATTCGTTGAACGTCATCAGCGCGTTGCGTCCGGGGAACGGCTGCGGATACCAGATCGAGCGGCCGGTCGTCGTCGAGATCTTCTTCAACTCACTGCCGTCCGGCCGGATGCTGTAGATCTCGTATCGCTCGCCGCGCTGCGAGTAGAAGTAGATGTGCGTTCCATCGGCGGAAAATGCCGGACCGCGATCCTTCGGCGGATCGTTCGTGATCTGCCGCAGACCGCTGCCGTCGCGCTTCGTGATGTAGAGGTCTTCCTGCGCTGCGACGTTCTGAAAGACCCACGATTCACCATCGGGTGAGGGACTCGCGGCATCGGGCTGGATCATGGCACCGGCGCGGATGCGCTGCGGCTCGCCCGTCATCCGCACTGTTGCCGCATCGAACGGAACGAGCCAGACGTTCTCCGTCTGTTGAAATGCCACGAACGCCAGATCGCCGGTGTTGCGGGCAACGCTGAAATGCCCGGCGAATCGCGCCGGCAACGTGAGCGGCTCCGGAGCGCCCGTCGCCTTGCCGCTCGCTTCGTCCATCGGCAAGCGCCAGAGGTTCGTCGTGCCGTCGCGATCGCTGGAGAAGTAGAGCCACTTCCCGTCGTTCGACCAGACCGGCGACCAGTCGAGCCACACATCATTCGTCAGGCGAACGAGCGTCTGCTCGGGCTTCGGCGCATGAGGATCGACCGTCCAGAGATCGCGCTGCCCGCCCTGTCCAGCAATGCCCCAGAACGCGATGCGATTGCCGTGCGGCGACCACGCCGGCTGTGCGACATCTGCGTCGAGCAGCTCGCGCTTCGCTCCGCTCTGCGCATCGATCAGGAGCAGCGGCCCTTTGCGGGAGCGCGCACGCGGCAGATGTTCGATGTCGTCGAGATTCGCGGCGATCTCTTTCCCGTCCGGCGACCACGCGGGATTGAAGCCGGTGTCGCACAACTTGCGGACGGACTCGCCGGTTGCCCCCATGATGAAGAGCCCGCCGCCGTCGCGATTCGAGCGGAAGACGATCTGATTTCCATCGGGCGAAAACGCCGGCTGCCAGCTCGACGCCGCCGCGTCCTTCGTCAGGTTGATCGCATTGCGTCCATCGACGCGCTGCGTGTAGATGTCGACTCGGTCGTTCGCAGTCTTACCGGCGAAGACGAACGTCTTTCCATCGGGACTCAGCGACGGAAATTCTTCACCCGCGCTGAACGTGAGCTGGACGAACGATCTCGCGGCAGGAGGCGCCGCCGCGGAGCGGTGCCCGATCCGCCAGCCGATGAACCCTGCGATCGCCGCGGAAACGAGCACGCCGGCGCCGATCGCAAAGGAACGTGAGCCCCGCGCTCCGGGCACATCGAGCACGGCATGATGCGTCGACGTACTCGCAACTGCATCGAGTGCGAATGCGATGTCGTGCGCCGACTGGAATCGCTCGGCAGGAGTCTTCTCCAGGCAGCGCCGCACGATCCGCTCGACGCCGGGAGCAACCGGCGTCCGCGCATCTTCGAGCTCAGGCGGATCTTCCTTCAGCACCGCGTTCATCGTCTCGACGGCGGAATCACGGCGGAATGCCCGGCGGCCGGCGAGCATCTCGTAGAGAACTGCGCCGAACGAGAAGATGTCCGTGCGGTGATCGACCGTCTGTCCGCGCACCTGCTCCGGCGACATGTAGCCCGCGGTGCCGACGACCATGCCGGGTGCCGTGCCGCGTTGCTCGGTGCGGTCGATCGTCGCATCCGACTGCTCCGGCGACGTCAGCTTCGCCAGGCCGAAGTCGAGAATCTTCAGGCGGCCATCGCTCGTGATGAAGACGTTCTCCGGTTTCAGATCGCGATGCACGATCCCTTTCTCGTGCGCGGCGGAGAGTCCGTTCGCGATCTGTCCCGCGTATTCGATCGCCTTGCGAATGGGAATGCGCGGGCCGCTCTCGTCGGTGAGGCCGTCGCCGATCTTGTCGCGGAGCGTCTCTCCTTCGAGCAGTTCCATCACGACGTACGCGGTGTTGTCGTGCGTGCCGACGTCATAGATCGTGACGAGGTTCGGATGATTCAGCGCGCCGGCCGCACGCGCCTCGATCTCGAAGCGATGCAGCCGGTCGGTATCGCGCGCGACGAGCTCCGGAAGAACCTTGATGGCGACGTCGCGCTGCAGACGGCCGTCGCGCGCAGACCAGACCTCACCCATTCCACCCGCACCGATGCGCGAGCGAATCTCGTAAGGACCCACTCGGGTTCCCGCCGTGATTTGCATGGACGCTGGTGCTCATGATCGCACAAGCGCCGGAGAGGTCCGGAGGCAAGCTCAAACTTGCGCGATCGCGCGCCGAATCGCGGCCACCGTCTCCCCGATTGCCGCACCCGGCTCGATGCCGGCGGAGACGTGCCCTCCCTTCACGGGCTGCACAAACTCGAAGAAGTTGCCGTAGCGGATCACGACGTACTGCATTCCTCCGCAGTCGATGTTGCCGCGCTGCTCGATCAGCTTGAGCAGAGTCGGATTCACGATCAGCTCTTCGTACTTGTCCGATTCCGAGGAGCTGGCGTGATCGATGCCGGGGCGCTGGTTGAGCTCGAGCACTCCGTCAAGGTAGGTGGCAACGTATCGAATGTCCGGCGAAGCTTCGAAGAGAGTCGTGGCGATGCTCATATCCACACAACACGCGCCGCGCCGTTCGCGTTCGCGCGATCAGGAGCCTGCGATGTGCTCGTCGAGCTCCTCCCACTGCCATTCGTTCCACCACTCGCGCTCGACGCCGCCGCAGGTATCGCCGTACGCCGGACACATGACACACCCTTCGCCGCGAACGGCATCCTCCGCGGCGGCGGTCCCGTAGCGGCTGATGAGCTCCGCGCCGCGCGCCGCAACGGCGGCCACATCGTCGGGGATCTCGCCGCACGGCAACTCGACGATCTGATTGCGCCGCAATTGCTGCTCGCTTTCGGGAAAGAGAACGGAGTTCTCGGCATCGATGTGCGCCCACAGCGCGCGCGAATAGTCGACAGCCACACGCTCGAACTCACCGAGGTTGGCGTCGTCCAGTGATTGGCGCATCGATCGGAGAGCGCTCGCTCCCGCCGCATGGTCATTCAGCAGCACCGCGATCGGACCACGGTCTGCCGGAAGCAACGCGTGATCGCGCAACGCAGGAAAGAGCACGCCTTCCTCTCGCTGGTGGTGCCAGCGGCCGGCATAGGTCTCGAGAAACTCGACGAAGAGGAATCCATCCTGAAGCTCCGCCTGCCGGTGGACGAGTCTGGCCGTATAGCCTCGAAGCGCTCCGAGGACCTGCTCGATCAGTTCGTGTTCGCGCTGAAGATCGTCGAGCAGCTTCATGGCCAGCAGTGAATCAGCAGCGATCCACGAGCGCCATGCGTTTCGTCATATCGAGCGGAGGGAATCTGAAAGGTCGTCCTACCCACCGATCTCGTCGATGTAGCACCACTTCCACGACTCGCCGGGCTGGAACGACTGGATCACAGGATGCTTTGTCCGGTGATAGTGCTTCGTGGCGTGCTTGTTCTTCGAGGAATCGCAGCAGCCGATGTGCCCGCAATGGAGGCAGCGGCGGAGATGGACCCAGCCATCGCCCGATTGCAGACACTCCTCGCACCCCTCGGGCGTTTTCGCGGGTGCGTCATCGGTGGTCTCGAGGTGCTCACAGGTCGAAGGCATCGCTAACTCCTCTCCAGCGCGGCGCGATCCCACCGGCCGCACTCTGCCGCGGCGGCGTAGGTCGTCCGGCAGAAGTCGAGCAGCATCTGTTCCGGATTTTCCGCGCTGCGGAGGTCGTCATAGTGAAGATAGAAGCCGCCGAGGGGCTCGTTGTAATACGCGGCGGCGGGTCGTACGGGCATGGCGCGAAACCCTTGCGGTTCCGGTGCCGCATAGCTGTAGAAGGATGCCCGCGGCAGACGGCTGTCGCCGGGCCAGAAGCCGGCGCTGCTCACCTCGTGAGAATAGGCTTCACGCGTGACCGGATCGGCGTCTTCGCGCTGCGGAGCGCGGCGGCCGGAGAAGCGCGTCACCGCCAGATCGAAACTGCCCCAGAAGAAATGCACCGGGCTGCACTTGCCGATGAACTCTCCGCGAAACGCGCTGAATACGTCGTGCGTCCGCGCGAGCGCCCGCCAGAAACGCTGCGCGTACTCCGCGTCGTAGGACTTGTGCTGAACGTCGCGATCGAGCGGAATCGGATTCTCGCATTCCACCGGCATCGTCCAGATGGTGCAGTCGATGGTTAGCTCCTTCAGCCTGGCGAACACCTCATCGTGAAAATCGGCGACCGTGCGCGGCGCGAGCGCGACATCCTTCATCGCGCCGTCACTCGTCCGGATGTGCAACTGATGATCGATGAAGTCGAGCTCCATCTCGAACCAGCGGCCGCCGAGCGGAATGATCGATGTCGTCAGTCCGCGCGCGGAAACGTACAGCGGCACGTGCCACCAGTGATTGACGGGAGGCGTCAGCGCCATCCGGATCTTGCCGACGACCTGCATCCAGCGATTCAGCGTGTCGAGGGTCGCCCACCACGCATCGAGGGGAAGGTCGGGCCAGTCCTGCATGGTTACCACTGGAGGAGTGTAACGAACAACGTGATCCTTGCGCTCGCGCTCGCCTTCGCGACGAACATCGAGATGCCGGGTGAGCGCCTGCTCGTAACGCTGCCTCACGCGCACGATGCCGCAACCGCGAGACAGGTGATCTGGAGTGAAGAGCCTCTCATCGCCACGATCACGCTCGATGTCTGGGATCTGCCCGGCGAGCCCCTTCGCGAGATCGCCAGAACTGACCAATGGCACGACGCTGTGAGCCTGACGCTGACCTCCAGACGATCGAAGAGTGCGCTCCCGAAAGTCTTCGTGCGTGAGGCGCGGCTCCGCAGCTCGCCGCCGGTCATCTCTCTTCAGGCCACGTACACCTTCGGAATGCTCGCGGCTGGAGATTACGAGCTCCAGGTGCGTGCCGGCCGGTCTCTGAGGACGCTGGCTGTCAGAGTGCGCAGCGGCAGCGAGCCTGAATGGCGCGATCTCTATCTGCGCGACAAGGCGGACAAGACGAACGACTACCGCACCTTCCGCGCGCTCGAACTGGAGCGCTTCGCACGCGATCCGACGAGAACCGACGCGGCCCACAAACTTCTCGATCGTTCACTGAACGAAGGCAGTGAAGCCGAGATTCGCCAGGACATCGATCGCGTCATCAAAGCGAACGGGCGCCCCATCAAGCCCGTGAAACAACCTTACCTCCACAGCCTTCTGCTGGCGCAGGCGAGCGTGCCGGAGCTCGTCGCCCACCGCCCCGACTGGATGATGTATTTCGACAGCAGCGAGATGGCGTTCGTGATCTACTCACGTTCCAGGCACATCGTGCTAAGAACATTCCGCTGATCTACACGTCGTGGATTCAAAGGGCGCGACATCCCCTGACCCTTTCGCTACGGAGTGTTTACAACCCCTCCGCTGTTCTCAACCGCTATCCTGTCCGGATTCGAGGTGCTCAACCCCATGATGAAACGAATGCTTCTGATGCTGGCGGCCGTGTTCGCTTTTCTCGCGATCATCGGCTCGATCAAGTACACACAATTCAAAACGATGGCGCAGCAGGGTGCCTATGCGCCGCCGCCTGAAGCCGTCACGACGACCGTGGCCAAAGAAGAGCAGTGGCAGACGACGATCTCCGCGATCGGCAGCGTCGCCGCGGTGAACGGCGTCACGGTCAGCGCCGATCTTCCGGGCATCGTCACGGAGATCCTCTTCGACTCCGGCAAGCCGGTGGCGAAGGGCGAAGTGCTGGTGCGTCTCGACACGCGCCAGGAACGGGCGCAGCTCGCCGCCGCGGAAGCGCAGGCCGAGCTCTCGCGCGTCGAGCTTTCCCGCTCGAAAGGCCTTCTCTCCAGCGGTGTGCTGCCACAATCGACCTTCGACAGCGTCGCCGCGCAGAACAAGCAGGCGGAGGCGCGGGTGGGTGAGATCAAAGCGACGATCGAGCGCAAGACGGTGCGCGCTCCCTTCTCCGGCGTTCTCGGCATCCGCCAGATCAACCTCGGCCAGTATCTCGAAGGCGGCGCGCCGATCGTGTCGCTGCAGGCGCTCCGTCCGGCGTACGTCAATTTCAACGTGCCGCAGCAGGACATCGCCACGCTGCCGGTGGGAACCATGGTCGAGGTGACCTCCGACGCAATCGGCGGATCGGAGAGCGGCAGAGTGATCGCGATCGACTCGCACATCGATGAGGCGACGCGCAACGTCCGCGTGCAGGCGGTTTTCGACAATACCTCAGGAAAGCTGCGCCCCGGCATGTATGTCGATGCGCATCTCCCGCGCGGCGTCGCGTCGACCGTCATCACGCTTCCCACGTCGTCGATCAGCTACGCACCATTCGGCGACTCCGTCTTCATCGTCGAGCAGTTGAAGGATCCGAAAGATCCGGAGAAGACCTACCGCGGCGTGCGCCAGCAGTTCGTGAAGCTCGGCGGCTCGCGCGGAGATCTCGTCGCGATCACGAGCGGCGTGAAAGCCGGCGAGGAAGTCGTGACCTCCGGCGTGTTCAAGCTGCGCCCCGGCGCCGCCGTCAACGTGAACAACAGCATTCAACCGGCGAGCAGCGCAACGCCCAAGCCGGAAGATTCGTAGGTTCGCACTTCATCCCGAGCAACAGCGAGGGATCAACGGATACACCGGCAGTCTTGAAGGTTCGTGCACGGAGAGTGGGATCGTACGCGCGGTATGAGCGTTGATCCCCCGCTTCGCTCGGGATAAATCGACAATGAAACTCACAGATCTTTTCATCAAACGCCCCGTTCTGGCGCTCGTCGTCAATCTGGTGATCCTCATCGCCGGCCTGCAGTCGATCCGCTCGCTGAGCGTCCGCCAGTTTCCGCGCAGCGACATCGCCACGGTGAAAGTGACCACGGTCTACGTCGGCGCCAACGCCGATCTCGTCCGCGGCTTCATCACGGCACCGCTCGAGCGAGTCATCGCCGGCGCGGACGGCATCGACTACCTCGAGTCGTCGAGCTCGCAGGGCGTCAGCACCATCACCGTCCATCTCAAGCTCAACTACGACACGAACGCCGCGCTCACACAGGTTCAATCGAAGGTCGCGCAAGTGCGCAACCAGCTTCCGCCCGAGGCGGAAGCGCCGGTGATCGACCTCGAGACGTCGGACAGCCAGTTCGCTGCCGCGTATCTCGGTTTCTCGTCGAAGGATCTCGATCAGAATCAGATCACCGACTATCTGACGCGCGTCGTGCAGCCGAAGCTCAGCGCGATCTCCGGCGTGCAGCGTGCCGACATCTTCGGCGACCGCACGTTCGCCATGCGCGTCTGGCTGAAGCCCGAAAAGATGGCGTCGCTCGGCATCTCGCCGTCGCAGGTGCATGACGCCCTCGCCAACAACAACTACCTCTCCGCCCTCGGCCGCACCAAGGGCTCGATGACTTCGGTCAATCTGGTGGCGAACACGAATCTGCAGACCGCCGACGAATTCAAACAGCTCGTCGTGAAGGAAGCGAACGGCACCGTCGTCCGTCTCGGCGACATCGCCGACGTGGTCCTCGGCGCGGAGACCTACGACCAGCAGGTCAGCTTCAACGGCGAGACCGCGGTCTTCATCGGCATCTTCGTACTGCCGACGGCGAACACGCTGGAAGTCATGAAGCACGTCCGCGAAGTGATGCCGGAGATTCAATCGCAACTGCCTGCCGGCATGACGGCAGGCATTCCGTACGATTCGTCGGCGTACATTCAGGATGCGATCAACGAAGTTCTGAAGACGCTCGCCGAGACGCTCCTCATCGTCATCCTCGTCATCTTCCTCTTTCTCGGATCGGTGCGCGGCATGGTGATTCCGGTGCTGGCGATTCCGGTCTCACTCATAGGCGCCGTGCTGCTGATGCTGACATTTGGCTTCACGATCAATCTTCTGACGCTGCTGGCGATCGTCCTGTCGGTCGGCCTCGTCGTCGACGATGCGATCGTCATGGTCGAGAACATCGAACGGCATCTGCACATGGGCAAGACGCCGTTCCAGTCGGCGATCGACGCCGCGCGCGAGCTCGTCGGACCGATCATCGCGATGACGATCACGCTGGCGACGGTGTACACGCCCGTCGCGCTGCAGGGCGGCCTCACCGGATCGCTCTTCCGCGAATTCGCATTCACGCTCGCGGGGGCGGTGCTCATCTCCGGCATCGTCGCGCTCACGCTCTCTCCGATGATGGGATCGAAGCTGCTGCGCGCCGGTGACACGGAGACCGGATTCGCCGGAATGATCAATCATCATTTCGACATCGTCCGCGGCCTCTACACGCGCTGGCTGGCGGGCACGCTGAACTATCGCCCCGTGGTGCTGACGCTGTGGGCGATCGTCATCGCGCTCATCGTTCCGTTCTACATGTTCTCGCAGAAAGAGCTGGCGCCTGCGGAAGATCAGAATTTCGTCTTCGGAATCATCCAGGCGCCGCCGAATGCGACGATCGATCAGACGAGCCTCTTTGCGAAAGAGGTCGACAAGATCTATCGCAGCTTCCCGGAGCACGCGTCGACATTTCAGGTCATTTTCCCGACATCCGGTTTCGGCGGCATGGTGACGAAGCCGCACAACGAACGGAAGAAGAGCACGGCCGAGCTCCAGATCGAAGCGCAGCAGGCAGCATCGAAGATCGCCGGCATCCGCTCGATCACGCTGACGCCGCCGTCGCTGCCGGGCAGCGAAGGGTTTCCGGTCGACATCGCGATTCTGTCGACGGCGGAGCCGCAGCAGCTCGCGGAGTTCGCCAATCAGCTCGTGCAGAAAGCGTTCGAGAGCAAGATGTTCATGTTCGCGGACAGCGACGTGAAGTTCGATCAGCCGCAGGCGCGCGTCGTCTTCGATCGCGACAAGCTGCGCGCGCAGGGCGTCGACCTGTCGCAGGCAGGGCGCGATCTCTCCGTGCTGCTGGGCGGCAATTACGTGAATCGCTTCAGCATTCAGGGCCGCAGCTACAAGGTCATTCCGCAGGTGAAGCGAAGCGAGCGTCTCACGCCCGATCAGCTTTCGCAGATGTACGTGACAGGCGCGGGCGGCAAGCTCGTACCGCTGTCGACGTTCGCGACGCTGCAGACATCGACGGAGCCGCGCGAGCTGAAGCGCTTCCAGCAGCTCAACGCAGTCCGTATTCAGGGTGCGATCCCGCCGGGTGTACCGCTCGACAGCGCGTTGAAATACATGGAGAACGAGGCGCGCAAGATTCTGCCGCGCGGGTACACGATCGACTACGCCGGCGAGTCGCGCCAGCTCCGCGAAGAAGGCGGCAAGTTCCTCGGCGTGTTCCTCCTGTCGGGCATCCTGATCTATCTCGTGCTGGCCGCTCAGTTCGAGAGCTTCCGCGATCCGCTGATCATTCTTGCCGGCTCCGTTCCGCTGGCGCTCGCCGGCTCGCTGCTCTTCTCGTTCCTCGGCCTCACGTCGATCAATATCTACAGCCAGGTCGGTCTCATCACACTCGTCGGACTCGTCTCACGCAACGGCATCCTCATCGTGCAGTTCGCGAATCATCTGCAGGAGCTGGGGCGCACGAAGCTCGAGGCGGTGATCGAGTCCGCAGGCACGCGGCTGCGCCCGATCATGATGACGACGGCCGCGACGGTGATGGGCCATCTGCCGCTGGTCTTCGCGCATGGGCCGGGAGCCGGCGCACGCAACAGCATCGGCATCATGCTCGTGACGGGGATGATCATCGGCACGGCATTCACGCTGTTCGTCGTGCCGTCGATCTACGTGCTCGTCGCGAGGACCCATCGCGCCGAACCGGTCGTGGAAGGTGAGCAGGAGCCGGCGCTGGAACCTGCAGTGGCGAACTAAGTGAAGTGCGGACAGCTCGTCCGCACTTCACGTTTCAGCGGGAGCGATTCTGCCTCGCGGCCTTGGTCTTCCGATCGTGCTCCTCGGCGTTGTGAATCACTCGCCAGGCGAAGAATCCAATGACAGCAAGACCTCCCAGCATCCAGGGCAACATGACGATCCTTGTCTCTCCAGGACGAGTGGCCCTGGAGCCTATTCAGCTAAGACGTTTAAACGTGACAGACAGTCTGTCTTAGTGCAGATCGCCGGCGCATCCATCGAGGGATTCGGTGGATGCCGCAAGCATCGTACTACGCTGAGCGAGACGACCCGCAATTTTCGCGAACCATCGCACAGCTCGCCACGAGACGGCCTGTCGTCTAACCAGTTGCTGCACCAATGAGGCTGCAGGCGCGGCTGCGCCTGCGGCCTCTCACGTCAGCGCTTGATCTTGTTGCCGAGGTCGCGAATCTTCTCGCCGACCTTGCGGCGCGCCTTGCCGAAGCCGTGCTCGATGTCACCGGCATCGCGTTGATTCAGTCCTTCATTCACGAGCTCGGCATCACCGGTTGCGCGCCCGACGCGCGCCTTGATCTCGCCGGCGGCCTGATCCGCACGACCACGAATTTCATCCTTGTTTCGCATGCCCATGTGCAGGCACCTCCTGCACACTTCTCATTGCAGGCGGCGCGCCGGGCGATGGGGCGGGATGCCCCATCGCTGCGGGCGGGACGTCCGCGCTCTACTGGAATTCGCCTTCGTGGACTCCCGGCGCGGCATCCACGGTCAGCTTCGTCTGCGCCTTGAAGTCGCCGTACTTCATCTTCACGACGTACTCGCCGGAAGGGACGAAGACCTTTTCGTTGTCGCCGCGGCCGTCCTTGATCACTTCGTGCGGATCGCCCTGCAGATCCCACACGACGCGGTTCAGGCCGGCGCGGTTCGTCGCGTCGAGCTCGCGTACCTTGTGGCCCTTCGCATCTTCGATCGTGATCGACACGTCGTCGCCCGGCGTTCCGCTGAGGTAGTAGTTGATGTACGCGCCGAACGGCGGATTCTTCGCCTTGAACATGTGCGCGCCCCAGATGCCGCCGATGCGATTCTCGTAGAACGCCGTCGCCGGGCGCGGATCGAAGAGCACCGCCTTCTCGCCGAGCTTCGCCTGCGTCAACTGCTCGAGTCCCGAGATGTCGTCCATCACGTAAATGCTGCGGCCGTGCGTGCCGATGATCAGATCGTGCTCGCGCGGATGGATCTGAATGTCATCGACGGATACCGTCGGCAGATTCCCCTTGATCGACTTCCAGTGCGCGCCGCGGTCGGACGACATGAAAATGTCGAACTCTGTCCCCACGAACAGAAGGTCGGGATTCACCGGATCTTCGCGGAAGGCCTTGATCGGATGATGCGCCGGAATCTCCGACGCGATCGGCCGCCACGTCCTGCCTGCATCATCGGTCGCGAAGAGATACGGATGCATGTCGTCGCTGCGATGTCCGTCGATCGCCACGTAGGCGCGCGCCGCATCGAAGTTCGACGCCTGCACGCGCGACACCCAGAGGCCGCGCGGAACACCGGGCAGGTTCTCGGCCACATTCGTCCACGTCTTGCCGCCGTCGCGCGTCACCTGAACGTTGCCGTCATCGGTACCGGCCCAAAGAACGTTGCGGTCCTTCGGCGATTCGCTGATCGCGACGATCGTGCCGTACGTCTCTGCATTCGAGCCCGCCGTGAGGATCTTCGCCACATCGTGCTGGGTCAGATCGGGTGAGATCACCTCGAAGTTGTCGCCGCGATTCGTGAAGCGGAAGAGAACATTGCCGCCGAAGTAGAGCGTCTTCGGATCGAAGTGCGAGATGACGAACGGCGTGTTCCAGTTGAAGCGCCACGCCGGTGTTCCTTCCTTCGCGCGCGGCTTCAGATCCTGACGCTTGCCCGAGACCAGATCGATGCGATTGATGTTGCCGCCCTGCGACTCGGCGTAGATCACATTCGGATTCGTCGGATCGATGGCCGACCAGAAGCCGTCGCCGCCGTTGACGAACATCCAGTTCGCGTTGGTGATCCCCGCGGCGTTCTTCTTGTCGTCTTCCTCATCGCCGGTCGATGCGCGCGTCATCGACGGCCCGCACCAGGTGCCGTTGTCCTGCAGGCCGCCGCAGATGGTGTACGGCTTATCCATTCCGTAGCTGACGTTGTAGAACTCGCCGAGGGGGATGTTGTTCTGGAAGTCCCACGTCTTCGCTTTGTCGTACGAGAAGTAGATCCCGCCGTCCGTGCCGAGGAGGACGTGGTTCGAGTTCGCGGGATCGATCCACATCGCATGGCAATCGCCATGGATGTCGCGCGCTCCCGTGTTGAGAAACGTGCGGCCGCCGTCATCCGACACCGCGGTGCCGAAGCCGAGGACGTAGACGCGCTGATCGTTGTTGGGATCGACGCGCACTTTCGCGAAGTAGAAGCCGCGCGGCACGAGATCGCTGACGCGCTTCCAGTGCGCGCCGGCATCATCGCTGCGGAAGACGCCGCCGCTCCTGCTGCGCAGCGTGTCGAGAGGAACGGTCCCGCCGATGTCCGACTCGACGACCGCGAACAGGGTCTTCGGATTCCGGCGATAGATGTCGAGGCCGATGCGCCCCGTCTCCGCCGGCAGTCCCTCGGTCAGCTTCTTCCACGTCTTGCCTGCGTCGACCGACTTGTAGATCCCGCTCGTCGCGCCGCCGTTGTCAAATCCCCACGGATAGCGCCGGCGCGCCCACATCGCCGCGTACACCGTCGACGGCGTGGATGGATCGACGACGACATCGATCGCGCCAGTCTTCTCGTCGATCGCGAGCGACTGCTGCCACGTCTTGCCGCCATCGCTCGATTTGTAGATGCCCCGCTCCTTGTTCCATCCCCAGAGATGGCCGAGGACCGCGGCGTAGATCACGTCGTCGTTCTTCGGATCGAGTGCGATCTTCGGAATGTCTCCTGAATCGGGAAGACCCATGTTCGTCCAGGTGTCTCCGCCGTCCGCCGACTTGTAGATGCCGTTGCCCCACGAGGAGCTGTTGCGCGAGTTTCCTTCGCCGGTTCCGACCCAGACGATCTTCGGATTGTTCTGTGAGATCGCGACGGAGCCCGCCGACGCGACTGCTTCCTTGTCGAACACAGGCGTCCATGTCGTCCCGTTGTTCGTCGTGCGAAGCACGCCGCCGGTGCCGACCGCGACGAACATCGTGTAGGGATCCTTCTCGTTGACCGCGAAGTCCGCGATGCGGCCGCCCATGTTTGCCGGGCCAATGGCGCGCCACTTCAACGGCTTCGTATCGAGCGGCCCGGTTGCTGAAGGCCCCGGAACCACTTTTGTGACGGAGGTGACACCTTCCGCGGGATCCTTCGGCGGATTCGTCGGAAGCTGATTCTGCTGCTGAGCGAGTGCAGTCGTTGCGACAAGAAGAAAGCAGCCAAACAACTTCATCGTTCTTTGATCTCCTCTCGGACGGGCGATTGTACGATGCACGCCGCGCATGTCCCGCTTCGATCGCTTTCTCAGGGAGCTCTCCGCGACTCCCGTCTCCGAGCGCGCCTGCAACCAGTTCTCGCGGATCGAGGGCGATCTGCGCGGGAATGCGGTGCGCCGCCGCAATCTGCGCCTTTACCTCGAGGAGCTCGATGCCATCGGGCCGCGCATGCTGCTCATCGGCGAAGCGGTCAGCCATCGCGGCGGACGTCTCACCGGCATCGCGTTCGTGAGTGAAGCGCTGATGCTTGCCGGCGTGCCCACGCGCAGCGGCCTCGTTCTCGGCGCCGATCACGGGTATCGCAAGGCGACCCTGGGACCGAAGTTGTCGACCGAGGCGAGTGCGACGATGGTGTGGGAAACGATTCGGGAGATCGCGCCGCTGCCGCTGCTGTGGAACGCATTTCCGTTTCACCCGTTTCAAGCGGGCAATCCGCTGTCGAACCGCGTCCCGTCGCCGGCGGAGCTCGAGATCGGATCGCGCTTCATCGCACGGCTGGCGCGGCTCTTCGATTTCGAGCTGATCGTCGCGATCGGCAATCAGGCATCGTCATCGCTGGCGAAGATGGGAATTCCGCACGAGAAGGTGCGCCATCCGTCGATGGCGGGGAAGCCTCAGTTTGTTGCGGGGATGGCGCGGCTGGGGGATCGTTTTCGGGATGAAGCAGAGGCCCCTCACCCCTGGCCCCGCTAGCCGCCGATGTGCCACATCTCGACTTTGCGCGACGACGGGAGATCGGCGCGCAATTCGGAATAGCGATCGTCGCGCGTCCGCCACACGGATGTGATCACGTTGCGAATCGCATCGTCATCGGCGCCGCTGCGCACGAGCGCGCGCAGATCGCGGCCTGAAGAAGCGAAGAGGCAGGTGAACAGCTCCCCATCCGCGGAGAGGCGCGCGCGTGTGCACGCGCCGCAGAACGGACGGGTGACCGACGTGATGACGCCGATCTCTCCCGCACCATCGGCGTAGCGCCAGCGTTCCGCGACTTCGCCCGCGTACGCCGGCGCAATCGGTTCGAGCGGCCATTCGCGCGAGATCGTCTCGAGGACTTCGCTGCCCGGCACCACTTCATCCATGCGCCAGCGATTCGACGATCCGACATCCATGAACTCGATGAAGCGGACGATGTGCCCCGTCCCGCGAAACTGTTTCGCCAGAGGAAGGATCTCGCGCTCGTTCAGACCGCGCTTGAGCACAGCATCGATCTTGACCGGTGCGAGCCCCGCAGCGGCTGCGTTGTCGATCGCGCGCAGGACGTCGGCGGCGCCGAAGCTCGCATCCGTCACCCGGCGGAACGTCGCGTCGTCGATCGCATCGAGACTGATCGTGATCCGCTTCAGCCCTGCTTCCGCGAGCGCCTTCGCTTTCTCGCGCGTCAGCAGCACGCCGTTGGTCGTGAGTGCAAGATCGCGCAGCCCGTCGATGCCCGCCAGCATCGCGATCAGTTTCTCGACATCGCGGCGCAGCAACGGCTCACCGCCGGTGAGCCGGATCTTCTCCACGCCCGCCGCGACGAAGAGGCGCGCGATGCGCTCGATCTCTTCGAAGGTGAGCAGCTCCGCGCGGTCCATGAAGGCGAAGTCGCGGCCGAAGACTTCGCGCGGCATGCAGTAGACGCAGCGAAAGTTGCATCGATCGGTGATCGAGATCCGAAGGTCGTGCAGCGGGCGTGAGAGGGAATCGAGCATTTGCCCGACTACAGCTTATACAGAAACTCGAGCATCATCGGCGCTCTGGCCGCCCAGGCCCGCTCGCTGTGATCCGCGCGGCGGTCCTCGTAGTACTTCAATTGCTCTTCCCCCCAGCCGTTCTTCTTCAGGCGATCGCGCAGCGCACGTGCGTCCTGCAGCGCGTTGAAGCCTTCGCGGCCGCCGGTATCGAGCCAGATGCGCGGCCGTTCGCCGCGAAAACGATCGGCTTCGCTCAGGATGACGCGGTTGTCCCACCAGACGGAGGGCGACATGATCGCGGCGACGGAGAATGCCGCCGGCTGCGTCAGCGCGACGTGCGCCGTGAGCAGCCCGCCGAGGGAAGAACCGCCGATGCCTGTGCCCTCGCGGCCGGGCTCCGTTCGATAGCCATCATCGATCAGCGGCTTCAGCTCTTCGAGCAGCATCCGCGCGTAGTCGGCGGCGCGCCCTCCCGCTTTGTGCGCGGCGTCGCGCGTCGGCGTGTACTCGTCGATGCGCTGGGCTCCCATGTTGTCGATGCCGATGATGATCATCGGCCGCGCCTTCCGCTCCGAGATCACTGCATCGGCTGCTTCAGCGAGACGCCAGTGCTGTCCCGGAATGAAGGAGCGTTTCGGATCGAAGAGATTCTGGCCGTCCTGCATGTAGAGCACGGGATAGCGTCGATCGGCGTGCTCGTCGTAACCGGGCGGCAGATAGATCGTCACTTCACGCGTGTTGGCGAAGATCTTCGAAGTGAACGAGAGCGTCTCCAGGCGTCCACGGCGGACGACGAGACGGCGGTTTTTCTTGCTGCGGAACGCGCGCTTCAACGCGCGACGGAACGAGGCTGTGGGCATGGGCTTCAGAACCGGATCTCGCGATAGCCGCCCCGATAGTAAACGAGCGGCTCCCCTTCCTCCGTGGTTGCGCCGACGATCTCGCCGACAAATATCGTGTGATCGCCGCCTTCGAGCTTGCTGCTCACACGACAGGACAACCTCGTGATTGCCCCGGCAATCAACGGCAGATCCAGTTCCCCTTTTACGATTTCCATGCCTGCGAACTTGTCCTCGGCCCGCGATGCGAAACGATTGGACACATCAGCCTGCTTGCTGTTGAGGATGCTCACGCCGAACTTGCCCGCGCCTGCAATGGCGTCGTGGGTCTTCACTGTTTTCTCGATGCAGATCAGCACGAGCGGCGGATGGAGCGACAGCGAGGAGAATGCGGCGACCGTCATCCCGTAAGGCTTTCCCTCATGTTCGGTCGTCACCACCGTCACACCACTGGCGAAATGCGACATGGCCAGCTTGAACAACGCGTCATCGATCGGCATCAAGGCTCCTGCTGTTGGGAATCGAAAACCGGATCTTACAAACTTTTGAGCCCGCCGGGCGTATATCGAAGTCGAAACAGGAGGAAACCATGAAACGCACACTCGCACTCGCCGCAACGATCGTCCTCGCTTCGGCGCTGCACGCCGAGTCGCACGACGTCATCAAGCGGGGCTTCAATGTGGGAGACGGCGGGACGCTGCATCTCCAGGCGGGGATCGGCGATGTGAAGATCGTCAGCGGCGGAACCGGCGTCGCGATCGAGATTCAGCGCGATGCGGATCGCGAGTCGTACCTCAAACGGCATACCGTCACGTTTTCCCAGAACGGAAACGACGTCACGGTGACTGGCAAGTACGAGTCGACGCTGCGGATTCTCAGCTTCGGCGATCCGCTCCGCGTCCGCTACAACGTCCGCGTTCCGGCGCACTACAACGTCGAAGTCGACACCTCCGGCGGCAATGTCGATCTCGCCGACCTGAATGGCAACGTCAACGCTCACACCTCGGGCGGCGATGTGCGGACGGGCAAGATCAGCGGCACCGTCACGCTCGCGACCTCGGGAGGAGACGTCGAGCTCACCGGCGCGAACGGCAAGCTGTCGGTGCACACCTCGGGCGGCACGATTCGCATCGGGGATGCAACCGGACCTGCAGAGCTGAAGACCTCCGGCGGTTCGATCAAAGTCGATCGGATCGGGGGCGATCTCTATGCGCGTACTTCCGGCGGCTCGATCAAGATCGAAGAAGCACGCGGTGCGGTCGATGCGTCGACGTCCGGCGGATCGGTGAGCGCGAGGTTTGTCGCAGCGCCGCAGGCGGACTCGAAGCTCTCGACGTCCGGCGGCAGCATCACGGTCTCGCTGCCGGCGAACGCGAATCTCGATCTCGATGCGCACGCGAGCGGCGGCGGCGTCGACAGCGAGCTGCCGGTCACCGTCACCGGCAAGCATGACGAAGATTCGCTCAACGGCAAGATCAACGCAGGCGGGCCGAAGCTCGTGCTCCGCACGTCGGGCGGCAGCATCAACGTACGCCGGTTGTAAACTCTGTTCGTGGCGGAAAACAACGACGAACATTCCGGTCTGAACAACTTCGTCGCCGTGCTCGTTGCGATCACGGCGACGTTCATGGCCATCTGCAACATCAAGGATGGGAACATCACGCAGGCGATGGCGCAGGCGCAGGCCAACGCCGTCGATGCCTGGTCGTATTACCAGTCGAAGAGCACGAAGCAGAATCTGGCCGAGTCTGTGCTCGATCAACTGACGATCCAGCGCGAATTCGCCAGCGGTCCCGCTCGCGACGCCATCGAGAAGAAGGTCGCGCTCTACGAATCGAATGTGAAGCGTTACGAGAGCGAGAAGGCGGCCATCAAGACGAAGGCCGAGGGATTTCAGAAGGAGTACGACGCGCTGAACGTGCACGACGATCAGTTCGACATGTCGGACGCCGCGTTCTCCGTCGCACTGGCAATCCTCGGCGTCACCGCCCTGACGAAGAAGAAGTGGCTGTTCGCCGTCGCGATCGCGTTCCTGCTCTTCGGCTTCTTCTTCGGCGCCGCCGGCTTCCTCGGCTGGACCGTCCATCCGGATTTCATCGCCCGGTGGCTGTCCTGAAACGCTGCCTAACCGAGGATCGCGCGGGCCGCGGCTCTCGCGCTCAGTAGCGCGGCATCGGACAGCAGGCCTTCGTCTCCGACCCAGTCGCCGGCGAGATAGAGGCCGCGAATCGGCGTCACGGGCGAGGGCCGCTTTGTCTTCGGCGTGACGAGGGCATTCGACACCGTCATCGCCGGAAGGAAGCGGCGATGCACGAGCACATCGCGCCAGCCGGGCTGCATCAGCTCGAGCAATTCTTCGAGCTCGCGCTCGTCGGCGGCGACTTCTGCACGGCGATCATTCCCCTGATCGATCTCCAGATCGTGCATCGCGGCGCGCTGCGCGCGGTACTTCATCACGTGAATCAGCGCGCCACCCTTCGGCGTCAACTGTGCGGCGGCCGAATGCACCGAGAAGTAGAGCGGCTTGTCGATGCCGAGCGCGAACGTATCCTTCGGCCGCGGCAAGGACGACAGCGCGACATCGAGGCATGTCGCCTCGACCGGTTGCAGCGAGGACCATTCCTTCGCGAGCGAGTCGTCGCCGCCGGCTCGCAACATCTCCGCGGCACTCGAAGGCTCGACCGCGAGCAGCACGTCGGCGGCCGGGATCTTCGCGCCCGGCTCGTATTCCGGGATCGCATCCGGCAGCGCGACGGACTGCGTGTCGTTGCGATCCTCGAGCTCGAGGCCGCCGAGCTCCACACCTTTGACCTCGCCGTCATGCACGACGGCCACGACGCGGTTGCTCGAGACGAAGTTCACTCCCGACGCGACGGCGAGACTGTGCAGACTGTCGACGAGCTTCTGCCACCCCTCGTCGACATAAGTCACTTTCGACCGTGCAATCTGCAGCTGACGGATGGCGAATGCGGCACTGAGCGACCTGGTATCGCAGCAGTACGTGCTGAGACGGATGAGTCCGCGAACAAAGTCGCGAACGCGCTCGTTGACCACATTGCGATCGAGCCATTCGTCCGCGGTCAGATCAGCAGCCTGTTTCGCGTCCATGCGGCCCATCCGCAACAGGAGTGCTGCCGCTTCCCGCTTCGCAGAGAACGAAAGGAGCGAGGTCGCGAGAATCGACCACGGCGTAACCGGAAGCCGGTACCGTTCGTCATGAAAGAGTGCAGTGCCCGCGAGCCGGGGCACTCCGCCGCGGATGGGAACGCCGAGCTCGCGAAAGACCATCGACGCTCCGCCGCCCCGATAAAGAGCATGAGGACCGAGATTGAAACGGAAGCCGCGGCGCAAATGCGTGATCGCACGTCCGCCGAGGTAACGACGCCGTTCGAAGATGGTGACGGATTTCCCGGCCCGCGCCAGATAGATCGACGCCGCCAGTCCTGCCAGTCCCCCGCCGACTACGATGACGTGTTTACGCAACAAATGCCGATGGTAGCGCACTTTGCAAGCCGAACCGGAGCCATGGCAGAATGCCTCGCGGGTTCGCGGTATCCATTGTCCTCATGAAAAACTCCTTACGCTCGATGGCAGCAGCGGTTGTCATCACTCTGATCTCGGCAGCCGTGCCATCGCACGCGGCAACTGTGAACGACTTCTACAAGTCGCTCCTCAAGCGCGGCGTGGAACACGTCAACAGTGGAAACTTCGAAGCCGCAGCGAGTGAGTTGAAGCTGGCCTCGTTCGGACTCCTCGACTCGATTCCTCTTTACGAAACCGCCCAGATCTACCTCACGATCGCCGCCCAGCACCTCGGCCGCGAACCGCAGGCACGCGCGGCCGCAACGCACGTCGTCGCCGCCGATCGCATCGAAGCGCACTACGCCAAACTCGACCTGCCGGAGAAAACGCGCAAGGAATTCGAGACGATCGCGCAGAAGATGCTGACGGATGTGCAGTGGAAGATGTTGGAGAAGCCGTGATTGGTTACGCGGGCTCGCGGGTGCGCGGGCTCGCGGTGGCTTCACCGTAACGCGAGATCAAACACCGCGAGCCCGCGAGCCCGCGTAACCGCAAGTCCGCATCACGCGATCCCCCGCACCGACCGGATCGCGCCGATCAATCGCATTCCTGCTGCGCTTCCCTTGATCACGAGTCCGCTGATGCCGTCGCGCAGAAGCTCGCGCTCCGTCGCACTCAGGTCGCGTCCCGTGAAGACGACGATCGGAATGCGCGCGGTCTCCTCGCGGCGCTTGAGCCTTTCCGCCACTTCGAAGCCGCTCATCCCCGGCATGTTGAGATCGAGCACGATCACATCGGGCTTCATCGACTGCGCGCGATCGAGGCCTTCCTGTCCCGAGAATGCTTTCTCGAGCTGATAGCCCTCGTTCTGCAGCTCGTGCTCGAGCATCTCGTGCACGGAGATGTCGTCGTCGATCAACAGCAGCCGGGCGCCGTTCGACGACACGCGTGCCGTGATCTCGCGCAGCCTTCGCAACATGCGCGGCCAGTCGACCGGCTTCACGAAGTAGTCCTCCGCACCGATCGCCAGCGCGAGCTCGCGATTGTCGAGCATCGAGACGATGATCACCGGCATCGGCGCCGTCTTCTCTTCCGCCTTCAGGGTCTTGAGGACCTCGAGTCCTTCCATCCCGGGCAGGACGAGATCGAGCGTGATCGCCATCGGCTGCATGGTCTGCGCGAGCCGCAGCGCCTCCGGTCCGGTCTTCGCGCGCACCGGCACATAGCCGGCGGACTGCAGATACGTGCTGAGCGCGTCGTAGGCGTTGTCGTCGTCCTCCACGACGAGGATGCGGTCGCCGGGCGGAATCACGGTTCCATCCGGATTCACGATCGGACTTGGAATCGTCGCACCCTGGAAGAATCGCGGCAGAGTGAAGGTGAACACACTTCCCTCACCCGGCTTGCTCTGCACTTCGATGCGCCCCTTCTGCAGCTCGACGAACTTCTTCACAAGCGAGAGACCGAGTCCCGTGCCGCCATGCTGCCGGCTCACGGTCGTATCGACCTGCGTGAACTCGTCGAAGATCACCTTCAGATGCTCGGGCGCGACGCCGATGCCCTGATCGATCACGCTGATGGAAATCGACTCCGGCCTTCCGTCGCCGCCGGCGACGCTCTTCGCACGCACGATGACGAGCGATCCGGAATGAGAGAACTTCACCGCATTCGAAAGCAGGTTGTAGAGAATCTGTTTGAACTTCGCGAGATCGGTCTCGACCTCTTCCACCCCGGGCGCGATCTCGATGGAGAACGTCACGTTCTTCCGCGAGGAAGTTCCCTTCATCACCTGGCAGACGCTGTCGATGGCGGCGCGCACATTGAACGTCTCGGGGAAGAGCTCCATCTTCCCCGCTTCGACTTTCGACAGATCGAGGATGTCGTTGATGATCGCGAGCAGATGCTGGCCGGAGGTCAGGATCGATTTCAGGAAGCCGAGGTATTTCGGCTCGATCTTTTCGGCAAGACGTTCGGTGAGGATCTCCGAGAAGCCGATGATCGCGTTCATCGGCGTGCGCAGCTCATGCGACATGTTGGCGAGGAAGACGCTCTTGGCCTGATTCGCTTCTTCGGCCTGGCGATTCTTGATCTGCAGCTCGCGGAGAATGCGCGCCTTGCTGATCGCCGACACGGCGTGCTCGCGCAGACGCGACAGCACGCGCAGGTCGTAGCGGCTGAATGCATTTCGATCGGTGAAGTTGTCGAAGACGAGAAATCCTTCGACGCGCCCGCCAAGCGTCACCGCCATCGCCAGCATCGACTTCGGCACCGGCAGCTTGCCCGTCTTGTCGGAGCCTGCGAGCGCGACGAAATCCTCTTCGTGGACGAGGTAGACGCCTTCCTCGAGCTGCTCGGCATGTTCGGAGTAACGGCGCATCGCCTCTTCGAGCGACATGCTGAACCCGCGGAAGATCTCCGGGTCATAGCCGCTCACGGCGACGACCTCGGTCCGCTGCGTCTCGTGATCGAACTTCACGAACGCCGCCTTCTCCGCCTGCGGGAAGAGGCGCAGCCCCTGTTCGAGAATGCTCTTCAGCACGTTCTCGAGGACGAGCTCGCGGTTGATGACTTCCACCATCCGATCGAGCGTCTCGAGCTCGCGCGCCTGCGAGCGGATCTCTTCCGTTCTCGCGAGCACGAGATCTTCGAGCATCCGGTTCTTCCGCTTGAGGTGGCGCAGACGGAACCGGTTGATGACATATCCGCCGAGACCGATCACGACGACATATGCGAGGAACGCCCACCAGCGAAGCCACCACGCCGGCATGACGGAGAAGCGCCAGCTCAGCGGCTGCTGCGACCAGACGCCATCGGCGTTGCGCGCCTGCACTTCGAAGACGTAGTCGCGCGCGAACATGAACGCCGGAAGGTTCGTGTAGCGGATCTTGTAATCGCTCTTTTCCGGCGACCACGTGTCATAGCCGACCAGCCGCGTGCGATAGCGGACGCGCGACTCATCGGAGAACGTCAGCGCCGCGTACTCGATCGCGATCTCGTTGTTGCCATCGCGATCTTCGCGAAACGCGACATGACGGAAGCGAATCGGCGGAGGAAGCGGCGCGGGAGCGAGCACCGCGGGATCGAAGATCGACACGCCGTTGGGCGTCGCAAAGTGCACGCGCCCGTTCTCACCAACGGCGATCGGACCATACGCCCACGCTTCGTCGTCGATGAGACCGTCGGCCTTCGTCACGCGATCGACGACTTTGAACGTCTTCGGATCGACGGACACGAGTCCTGCGTTATCGCTGATCCAGATCATTCCGGTGACCGGCGACTCCGCGATCCCGACGATCAGGCCACCATGCAGCTCATGTCGCGAGAGTTGTGCAATCGGCTTCACCGTTCTCGTGTCGAGAACCGTCAACCCCTCGGCGGTACCGACCCACAACTGGTCGCCGCGCAACAGCAGTGTCCGCATCGAGTCCGTCGGCGCGCCCTGCTCGCTCGTCCACACCGGCGCGAAGCGCGCGCCCGCAGCGACCGGCGATGCCGACCGGTACAAGCCGTTGTCCGCGGTCGTGACCCACGCGAATCCACGCGCATCGACCGCGACGCTCGTGCCGCCTGTCGGCGGCAGTCCATCCGCAGTTCCGAACACGAGCCAGCGATCGTTCGTCACCGCTTCGACGCCTCGCGTTCCGGCGAACCACATCGCCGGTGCGCCATCGGGGAACGTGAACGCACGCGCGCCATACGTGACATCGAATGCGTAGCTGGAGACGATCGCCGCTTTTCCGCCGATGGTCACCGGCGTTCTCTTCGAACGTTCGAGAGCGGGCGGAATCTGCTCGGGCGTCGAGATGCAGGCCACGCCGCCCACCGTTCCAACCCACAACCTTCCGTTGCGGTCATAGCCCGCGGAGTAGATCGAGTTGCTCAGCAATCCCTGATCCGCGCGGAGTGTGAAGGTCGAGCCATCAGAAGCAATTCCGGCGAGGCCGCCTCCGGTTCCGATCCAGAGATACGGCGACCATGGGCTCGGAACGGGCGAACCGTTGCGAGGCACGACGCAGAACGCGCTGACGTCCGGAAGAACGGGAGGCGCAGCGGGATGAAGCCGGCCGGTGTATGCCTCGAATGCCGCCCAGTCCCTGCGCAGACGCGAAGCGCCGCCATTCTGCGCAAACCAGATATTGCCCTCGCGATCGCGAAGCAACGCCCAGAGCGTTTCGCCGAGCAGTCCCTGCGCGCGGCGAACGAGCATCCGCTTCGATGGATCCGCGCGGTCCATCCAAATCGCGCCGGAGCCGAGGCTTCCGGCCCACACGCGCGATCCATCTTCGAGGAGCGCGACGACGCGTTCGTGAAAATCGTGATTGAGCTCGGTGATCTGGCCCTTCTGAAACGTCCAGAGCGCACCGTCGACGCTGCCGCCCCAGACTCGCCCGTCCGAGGTCTCGATGAGTGATGCAGGAGCGGCGGGCAGTGTCGCAACGACGCGCGCGCGCCCGGCGGGATCGACGCTGATCAGCGCTCCCTGATTCATTCCGGCGAGCACCGAGCCGTCGGCGAGCGCGTAGATGCAGTTCACGGCGCGCGGCAGCGTGCCGAGATCGATCGCCGTACCGGTCAGCTTCCCATGCTCGATGCGGTACTTGTAGATGCCGTCCTGCGTGCCGATCCACACCCAGCCATCGCGCTCCGACGCGCAACTGCGGCGAATGCGCGCATGGACGAGACGCGTGCCTCCGAGCTCGGAGACGAAATGAACGCGCCCGCCCGGCTCGTACGCTTCGAGCGGTTTCTCCGAGACAACGAGCCCCGATTCCGAGCCGACCCAGAGATGATGCGACGAATCCTCGAGAACCTCGCGTACGGTGAGATCCGCCAGACCATCGTCGGTCGTGAACGATTCCATCGAATGGCCGTCGTAACGCGCGATGCCGGTCGAATAGAACGCAAACCAGATGTACCCGAGGTGATCCTGCGCGATCTTCTGCACGCTGGCGGAGGTGAGCGGCGCTACCTGATCGTTCGGCGTGAAGTGGGTGAAAGGAAGTTCCTGCGCGTTCGCAGCCGCCGCCCAAACGAGAAGCAGACAAGTCAGCCTGGGCAGCATTTTGGAGGGCATTAGCTCTCAAAGTGTAAACCCGCGTCCCTCTCGTACGTACAATCCTGATGTGGCTCGCTTTCACGACTGGCTGGAGCTCGGCAAGAACACGATTCGCTCGCTGAAGGCGAGCGACGTGGCGAACTTCTATTCTTACGAATGGCCGGAGACGAAGCGCATCCTCGTGGCCGATCATGCCGCGGAGATCGAGCACGAGTCGCGCGCCTGGTGCCGCTGGATCCGGACGTCGAGCGCGATCCTCTACGGAGTCGCAAAGAAACTCGCGCCGCTGCGGCGCTTCGCGTTCATCTTCGCGCAGGTTTTTTTCGTCTTCCTGCTGGTCTCTCTGGCCACGTCGCTGCACCGCGTGCCGGTGCTGACTTTCGTCGAACTGACCGCCACGTTCCTGCTCATGACGACGCTGCTGGCGATGGAGATCATCGACAAACTGAAGTTTCGCGATGAGCTCGAGCTCGCGCGCGATCTGCAGGCGACGCTCGTGCCGAAGTTCCCGCCGCGGATGGCGACGTACGACATCGCGGCTCAGAACATCGTGGCCAACATGGTCGGCGGCGACATCTATGACTTCGTCCCGCTTCCCGATGGCCGGCTCGCCGTGCTGTTCGGCGATGCGTCGGGACATGGAATGGCGGCGGGCCTGGTGATGGCCGTCGCGCACGCGTCATTCCGGACGCAACTGGAAGTCGATCCAACGCCTGCGGCGATCACCGCGAGTCTCAATCGCATCCTCTGCCGCACGGGGACGAATCGATCGTTTTTCGCCTGCTGCTATGTGCTGCTCTCGCCGGACGGAAATTTCGTCGCAACCGTTGCGGGACATCCGCCGATTCTCAAGATCGACGGCGGCGGTAAGATCGCCGAGCGCATCGGCCGCGGCGCCTATCCCCTCGGCATCAAGGCTGCGATGGAGTGGGAAGAGTCCCGCGGCTGGCTCGCGCCGGGCGAGCGGCTCCTGCTTCACTCCGATGGACTGACCGAAGCGCGCAACACGAACAGCCGCGAATTCGGCGACGCCTACCTCGACGCGATCATCGGCTGGCATCCGAACGCCCCCGCGCACGCACTCGTGCAGAGCGTCATGGACGAGTGGAAGACGTTCACGAACACGCGGCCGATCGATGATGACGTGTCGATCGCAGTGATCGAGAAACGGTAGTCGGGCGCTGGGCTACTGGGGCGCTGGGCTACTGGGTGGCTGGGTGACTTTTCTCCCTAGCGACCCAGCACCCACCTACGCCTTCTCCACCGTCTTATTGCCGACGAAGTTCGCAAATACCTCGAGCGCGAGATCCACTCGCCCCAGCGGTGCTGAGACCTGGACGCCTGCGACGCGATCACGGACACGCGACAGCGTTTCGCGTGCGATCGAGACGCCTTCGTGCAACGCGTGCTCCTTCGACTTCTCGCTTGCGATCCGCATCCGCTCCATCACGTCGTCCGGCACGCTCACGCCCGGCACTTCGTTGTTCATGAACTGCGCGTTGCGATAGGAGAGAAGCGGCCAGATGCCGGCGACGACCGGCAGCCGCATGTGATCGATGCGATCGAGGAAGTGCTCGAGCTGGCGGACGTCGAACACGGGCTGCGTGATCGCGTACTCCGCGCCTGCCTTTACTTTCCAGTCGAGCCGGCGCAACTCGTAATCGAGATCGAGATGGCCGGGATTCACACCGACGCCGACCGTGAAGCGCGTCGGTTCTCCGAACGGATTGCCGCCGAGATCGAGGCCGCGATTCATCAGCGACACCATGTTCGTCAGTCCGATCGAATCGATGTCGAACACCGCCGTCGCCTCGGGGTACGGCCCCATCTTCGGAGGGTCGCCGGTGATCAGCAGCAGATTGTGGAGGCCGAGTGCGGCGCAACCGAGCAGATCGGAGTGCATGCCGAGGAGATTGCGATCGCGGCAGCAGTAGTGGAGGACCGTCTCGATCCCAACTCTCTGCTGCAGCAGCACGGCGACGGCGATCGCGCCCATGCGATTCTGCGCGCGCGGGCCATCGGGAACATTCACGGCATCGACGCCGGCCTCGCGAATCGCGCGGACGGAGTTGATCATCGCCTCCGGATTCGGACCTTTGGGGGGCGTGATCTCGATCGTGCTGACGAACTCGCCGGCGGCGAGCTTGCGTCCCCAGTTGGAACGCTGCGCCATCGGTTCCGGCTCGACTCCGCGATGCTCCTCCTTCTTTCCGTTGCGCTCGACGATCACGAACGCGCGGCGCGGAGAGAGCGGCCGCACCGCATCGGCCATCATCTTGATGTGCTCCGGCGTCGTGCCGCAGCACCCGCCGATGAACTTCACGCCTTTGTGAATGAGGCGCTTCGCGTACTTTGCGAAATAGTCCGGCGAGGCCATGTACATCTGCCGCCCGTTCACATCGCGCGGCAGGCCGGCGTTCGGCTGACAGGAGATCTTCTTCGCGGTGACGCTGGCCATTTCTTCTACGGCATCGAGCAGAAGATCAGGGCCGACGGAGCAGTTGAGGCCGAGGACGTCGGCGCCGGCGCGATCGAGCCGCTGCGCGATGGTCTTCGGGACATCGCCATACGCGGTCCGGCCATCGGTGCCGATCGTCATCTGCGCGATGATCGGCAGAGAGCAGACGTCGCGAATCGCGAGGATGCCCTGCTCGATTTCGGCGATGTTCGCCATCGTCTCGAGAATGAAGAGATCGACGCCGCCATCGCGCAGCGCCTCGGCCTGTTTGCGAAAGTGCTCGCGCGCTTCGTCGACCGAAGTCGGGCCGTACGGCTCGATGCGAATCCCAAGCGGCCCGATCGCGCCGGCCACGTAGACGGACTCGCCCGCCGCCTTGCGCGCGAGCTCCGCGCCGCGGATGTTGATGTCGCGCAGCTCGTCCTCGATGCCGAAGCCGTGCAGCTTGACGTGATTCGCCCCGTACGTGTTGGTCTCGATGATCTCCGCGCCGGCACGAACGTACTGGCGATGCACCTCCAGCACGATCTCCGGATTGCGGACGTTCAACTCGTCATAGCACTTGTTGATGAAGACGCCCTTGGAGTAGAGCATCGTCCCCATCGCGCCATCGAAGAGGTAAACGTGTTCGTCTGCGATTGCCTGTATGAAATCCTGCATGAGTGGTCTCGCGGCGACGCGGACTCGCGGGCCCGCGGTAAAAACAAAAACCCCACGCCGAATGACGTGGGGCCTCTCGAAAAGCGAATTCGAAACGGCGGCGATTTAGCTTTTTTTAAGCTGGTTGCAAGCGGCCCCAAATCACTCCAGCGAAATCAATCTAGATCGCGGATGACGCGAAGTCAATGAGATGGGACGAATGGGACCGATGGGACCTATGGGACCTATAGGGAGAAACGGAATCCGCCCATAGGTCCCATAAGTCCCATCGGTCCCATTCGTCCCATCTAGTCGAAAAATCTCCGCAATCTTCCCAGCACTCCCTTCACCTCCCGCCGGTCGCGATCCGCTTCTGATGCCCACTTGCGGAATTGATCGACGGTAATCGCCGGCGGATCGCCGAACGTGTCGCGCGAGAAGAAGACTCTGCGCACGATGCCGCCGATGATGCCGCGCGGGCATTGGTGCGTTGGCGCGGTGCCGTCGAGGAACACTTCGTGAACCGGTCCCGGACAACCCCCGCGCCAGAGCATGCCGGTCTCGGGATCGATGTCGCGGAACGTCACTCCTTTCGGCGGAGCCGGCTCGCGATGTTCGTGGGGGATCGCGCTCATGTAGCCGCCCCAGATCGGGATCGCAGCTTCGGCGGAGGAGAGCCGCAGCGGCGCGCCGTGATCGAAACCGGTCCAGACGGTGGTCACCATGTCGGGCGTGTAGCCGACGAACCACGCGTCGCGATAATCGTTCGTGGTTCCTGTCTTCCCCGCCGCATACGCGAGGCCGTACCGCTTGAGCCTTGCCGCGGTTCCGCGCTGCACGACTCCGCGCAGCAGCGTGTGCATCACGTAGGTTGGAGCTTCGTCCGCGACGCGCGAGCGTTCGATCTTGCGCGTGAAGAGGAGCTTGCGCTCGCGGTCGCGCACCTCGGAGAGCAGGTACGGCTCGACGCGCACGCCGAGATTCGGAAAGGCGGTGTAGGCCGCGGTCAGCTCGCGCATCGTGACTTCGGTAACGCCGAGCGGGATCGCCGGCACATCGTTGAAGTGCTCTTCGAACCCGAAGCGATGCGCCGTCGTGATCACCCGCCGCACTCCGACATCCTCGGTCAGACGCACGGTGGGAACGTTGAGCGAATGCTCGAACGCCTCGCGCAGCGAGACGCGGCCGCGATACTGCTCGTCGTAGTTGTGCGGCGACCACGACTCATTCGCGACCGTGAGTGTCAGCGGCTCGTCGAGCAGCAGCGTTGCGGGAGTCGCGCGTTTCCGCGCGATCGACGTGAGATAGGCGAACGTCTTGAACGCCGAGCCGGGCTGCCGCTTCATGTTCGATGTGCGGTCGAAGGGCGAGACGTCGTAGTCGCTGCCACCGACCAGCGCGCGCACGCCGCCGTTGCGCGGATCGACGGAGAGAATCGCGACCTCGAGCGGCTCCTGCCGGGCCGCGGCAGCGATCCAGTCGAAGCGCGATGCAAGCTGGGCCGGAGCGCGGTTCGCGATGCGCTCCGCGGCCCGCTGCGCGGCGGGATCGATCTCGGAGACGATCGACAACCCACCTTCGATGACCGCACGCACGCCGATCCGGTCAACGATCTCCGCACGCAGCGCGCGCATGTAGAACGGATACGGCGGCTGCGGGATCGCGCCGCGATGAAATTCGACGGGCCGGCGGACCGCATCGTCGAACTGCGCGTCGCTGATCCAGCGATGATCTTGCATCACCTTCAGAATTGCGTCGCGGCGCGCACGCACGAGGTCGGGCCGCTTCTCCGGCGTATCGCGGTTCGGAGCGCGGATGATGCTCGCGAGCAGCGCGGCCTCATCCAGGCGAAGCTGCGGCGCGCTCTTGTCGAAATACAACTGCGCCGCTTCCTCGATGCCGAGCACCGGCCTTCCGCCGCTGTGCCCGAGATAGACCTCGTTGAGATAGATCTCGAGAATCTCGTCTTTCGACATCCGCAGGTCGAGCGCGACGGCGAGCAGCATCTCGACCAGCTTCCGCCGCCACGTGCGCTCCTGCGAAAGGTAGCGCGTCTTGATGATCTGCTGATCGATCGTCGATCCGCCCTGTGCGATGCCGCGAGCACGCAGATCGGCGAACGCCGCGCGCAGCATGCCGATCGGATCGACGCCGGGATGGTGGCGGAATCTGACATCCTCCGCCGAGACGAACGCGTCAGCGACCGGCCGGGGAATGGCATGAAGCGAGACAGGCGGCGTGGTGCGCCAATCGAGACCATAGACGCGCGTGAACTCGCGGCCGGTCACCGAGGAGACGAACACCGTCGGCTCACGCCAGCGATGCTGGACCAGCTCGCGCGTCAGACGGCGGTCGAGCAGGTAGAGCCAGATCGCAAACAGCAGACCTGCGAACCAGATCAGGAAGGCAACAGCGATTGTCCATCGCGGCAGCCGCATCGAGCGTGACAATCGCGGCATGTTCGTCTAAATTGAATTTCGTGCAACGGAGTTGCCACGCTGCGTTGATCCCACGTCAAAACATTACGGCTCCCCGCCCCATAAGTTCTTGATAAGGAGACAACGAATGGCTGCAAAGAAGTCAGCCTCCCGGAAGTCAGCGAAGAAGTCCGCGAAGAAAGCCGCAAAGAAAGCGCCGGCAAAGAAAGCTGCAAAGAAGGCCGCAAAGAAGGCGCCGGCAAAGAAAGCGGCGAAGAAGCCCGTGAAGAAGGCGCCAGCGAAGAAAGCGGCCCCGAAGAAGAAGGCGGCGCCGAAGAAAGCTGCCGCGCGCAAGGCCGCTCCGAAGAAGAAAGCGGCGCCGGTCAGGAAGGCCGCTGCTCCGAAGAAGGCAGCGCCGAAGCCGAAGCAGAAGCCGATGCAGAAGGCCCGCAGCGTGATCAGCAAAGTCGTCGAACAGGTGAAGTCGACGGCGAGCAACGTGGCCGAGAGCGTCAGCAACATGATGCCGGGCAGCTCGTCACCAGCGCCGGAACCGGAGCAGATGTCGCTCGGAGCTCCGTCCAGCAGCGGGCCCGGAACAGAACCGCAGACGTAGCGAGATTGTCCGGGTGCGCGGTGGGTTCACTCACACCGCGCGCCCGAGAGCCGCGTCTCTGCGCGGCCCGTCCTATCCCGCGTTCTCGAACGCCTTGCGGATTCGCTTCGAGAAGTATTTCTGCGGCAGGCCGCCCTTGAAGCCGAGCTGCTTCGCCTTTCGGAACGAAACCATCGCGGCCTGCTTGTAGGTGTCGTCTGCCTCGAACGCGTACTGCGAATATTGCGATGCGCCGAGGAAGGCCCAGATCCAGCTGTTGCGCGGGAGGTCCTGCGACAGCGACTGGAAGCCGCGCGTCGATTCTTCGAACTCGCCTGCGAAGTATTTCTCGAGCGCCTTGCGCAGACGCTCCTTCGTCGGACCCAGTGCGATCTCCGTCGCCTGCACCGGCTTCGTCGGCACGAGTGCCGGAGCCGGCGTTGGCGGCGCTCCCGGCGCGGGCGCCGCATCGGCGAGCAGCGCAGCGTTCTGCGCCGTCGCGAGCACGTTGCTCAGATCATCGTTCGTCTTCGCCGAAGCGAGGCCGGTGTTCGCGCTCATGATCGCCTGAAGCGCCTGGTTGTACTGCGGCGCGCCCGTCGCCTTGCGCTGCTGCGCAGATTTCAGATGCGCGTTCGCGTTGTCGATCGCCGCCTGCACGCGCGATCTCAATGCGGGATCCATCGCCGGCGCCGTGGGAACAGGCGCCGGCGTGGGAACAACCGGCCTGGGCTGCACGGGCGTCGGTGCCGGCTCCGGCGGCGCCGCCTGCGACGCCTCCAGCTTCGCCTTCGCGCGCTGCATCAGCGTGTCGATGCCGCCGAGATCGACTTCACCCGGCCCGCTCGTCTTCTCAAAATCGCTGATCGCCTGCTCGTACTTGCCGAGATTCAGATAGGCGACCCCACGATAGTAGTAAGGGTGATAGTTGATGAAGATCGCACCGTAGGTTCGCGCGTGATTGTCTTCTTTCCCATTCCCTTTGATCGCGGCGCTCATCTTCGCGACGACGCCGTTCCAGTCGCCTTTGCGCGCCGCGTTCGTACCCGCGTCGTAATCGTCGTACCACGACGCCATTGCCGCGGCGGGCACGAGCAACACCATCAATACAATCGAAAGGAGCCGCGCGCGACTCATGGCTGAATCTCCTTTTCGAGCTGGCCGAGATCGGGAGATCCGAGATCCTTGTGAATCTTCACAGCCTTGCCCGCTTCGACGTTCACGTCGAATGTCTGGTCTCCGTTGGGGCCCTTGAGCGTGACCGTGTACTTGCCCGGCTCGAGCTCGACACGAGTCGGAGTCGACGCCGAATCCTGATCCAGCGCGACCTGCTTCTTCGTATCCGCGGAAACGATCTTGTCGAGATCACCCCACGGTGATGCGGAGAGGAGCAGCACTCCATGTCCCGCTGCGATCGGCGCAGTCGAGGTCGTCGCAGTCGAGGTCACCTGCGACCCGGCCGTGCTGGACGCGGTGACGGGCGGCGCCGTGGTCTTTTGTTGATGGGTCATGAACCATCCACCGGCGGCGAGCACGACGACGAGCGCCGCGGCGATGCCGATGAACATCCAGGTGTTCTTCTTCGCGGGAGCAGCGCCCGGCGCCATCTGAATCTGGCGCTCGATCATCGTCGGCGCTGCTTCCGCCTCTGCGCCGCCGCTGTACTTCCGCTCCTGCACCGTCGGCGCAGCCCCACTCACCGCTGCACCACCGCCGGCAACCGTCCGTCCGAAGTTCTCCATGACGGTTGCTTCGTCGCTGCCGATCGTCCGCGGCGAACCGCCCGCGAGCGTGGCCTGCTGCTTGATGCCCGGCTCCATGATCGTCGCCTCATCGGCCGCCGATCTCGTTCCCGTCGGGCCCCCGCGCATCGCCGGCTGTGTGCCGCCGGCCATCGTCCCCATCGTCCCGCCGCCGGTGAACTGCCCCGTCGGCACCTTCGGCAGATCGGCAAGGGTCTGCGCTCCGCTCAGCGTGATCATCCGCTCGCCGAGTCCGTACTTCTGATCGGGCGGAATGGAGTTGCGAATCGATTCGAGCGCCTGCGCGAAATCGCCGGCGTGCGCGTAGCGATGGTCGCGATTCTTCTCCAGCGACTTCATCACGATCGCTTCGAGCTGCGGCGGCACCTTCACGTTCGGATTCACTTCGGCGATCGGCGCCGGCTTCTCCTGCACATGCTTGAGGATGTAGCTGTTCGGATTCGTCGCCACGAACGGCGCGCGCCCCGCGAGCATTTCGTACATCACGATGCCGAACGAATAGAGATCGGACCGCGGATCGAGATGCTCCCCCTCGCGGAGGAATCCCGCCTGCTCCGGCGACGCGTACTTCAGCTTGCCGAGGAACATGCCGGTCTGCGTGAGGCCCTGGCCGGATTCACCGCCCTCCGCGAGTTGCTTCGCGATGCCGAAGTCGATGACCTTCACCAGCAGCTTCCCGTGATGGTCCTGCGACAGCATGATGTTCTCAGGCGAGATGTCGCGATGGATGAGACCCATCGAGTGCAGATGCTCGAGACCATTGAGCGCCTGGATCGACATCTCGATCGCGAGGCGCGGCGGCACCGCACCGTTCTGCGTAATCCACTTCTGAATGTTCGTGCCGTCGATGAACTCCCACACCATGTAGTACGACCCGTCGTCGAGCTGCGCGAAGTCGTACAGCATGGCCAGGTTCTTGTGCTTGATCATCGTGGACGTACGCGCTTCCTGGAGGAAGCGCTGCAGCCCCTGATCATCGGAAGCCACGTTGGGCCTCATGATCTTGATGACGCGAAGCTCGTTCAGGTGAATGTGGCGGACTTTGAAGATCTCGCCCATGCCGCCGATTCCGAGGCGGTCGAGAATCTGATACTTGCCGTCGAGCAGCCGCGAAGAATACGTACGCTGGAACAGAGTCACCCGTTCGCCGCAATGGGGACACTGGTCATACTGCGCGTCGATTGCTTCTTTACAGCGGAGGCAGGTGAGGTTGCTCATAGTGGCTCCCGTGTCTGGGTTACGCGGTTTCGCGGGCTCGCGGGCTCGGAGGTGGGGTTCACCGCGAGCCTGCGCGTCCGCGTAACCGCGCGACGATCAGTGGTCTCTCAACACATAACTGCACGCCGGATCGGCGCCGAAGCGCACGACGTCTCCCGGCTTGAGCTGCACGCGATCGACGCGTGCGTTGTTCACGTACGTTCCATTGGCCGACTTCAGATCTTCGAGCAGCCAGTGGCTGCCGCTGAGGGTGATGCGCGCATGCTTGCGCGACACCGCCGGATGCGAGAGAACGATGGAGCAGGTGCGATCGCGGCCGACCATCATCTCGCCCTGCAGCGAGAACTTCTCGTTCGTCTCGGGCTTCACGTTCACGAGCTGCCAGTGCTGAACGGCAGGCGTCGGGATGACGGGTGTCGGCGGCGTCATCGCGCGCTGCGTCTGCACTGCCGCTTCGATGTTCGACGCCGAAACCTTCTGCTGCGCGGTGCGCGCGACCGGCTGGCGCGCGTTGTACTCCTCGAGTGCCTCGAAGAACTCGCGCGCCGTCTCGAAGCGCTGATCCTGCCGCGGCGTCATCGCCTTCAGCACGATGGCCTCGAGCTCTTTGTCGATCTCCGGACGGAGCGCGCTCGGAGCCTGCTTCTCTCCGCGATAGATCGCGTCGATGAGCTTCGGCAGCGAGCGGCTGTTGAACGGCAAGGCGCCGGTGAGCATCTCGTAGAGCACGACGCCCGATGAATAGACGTCGCTCTTCGCACCCGCGTCCTTCGGCTCGCGAATCTGCTCGGGCGACATGTAGTGCGGCGTGCCGAGGAGGAAGCCCGACTTCGTCAGAACGGTCTGCCCTGCGCCGCCTGCACCTTCTTTGATCTTCGCGATGCCGAAGTCGGTGACCTTCACCGTTCCCGACTTCTCGCGGATGAGGTTGGCCGGCTTGATGTCGCGATGAATGATCCCTTTGCCGTGCGCGTAGACGAGCGCCTCGAGGAGGCACTGCGTGACGGAGATCGCCTCGCTCACCGGGAGCGCTCCCCGCTCGCCGAGGAGAAGGTCGACGGGAGTTCCCTCGACGTACTCCATCACGAGCACGGCGTTCTGAGCGTCGTTGATGAATTCGTAGAAGCGCGTGATGTAACGGTGCCGCAGCTTCGAGAGAATCTGCGCTTCCTTCACGAAGCGCTTGCGTGCGGTGACCTCACCCGCAAGCTCGTCCGACATGATTTTCAGCACGACGCTGAAGTCGGCCGGCAGCACGTCGGTCGCGGCAAGCGTCTTCCCGATGAAGACGTGGCTCATGCCTCCTTCGCCGATTTCCCGCTCGATGCGGTAATTGCCGATGGTGCCACCGATCATTTCAGGGCTCCTTCATCGTCCCAGAAGAAGCCATCGTGACAGAGCGGCATGAAGAGGAAACGATGAGCTCCGATGCGAATCACATCTTTCGTCGCGAGATCGCGGCGCGGCTCGATCTCGACTTCGTTCACGTACGTCCCGTTCGTCGAGTTGTGGTCCATCAGAATGAATCGCCGCTCCTCGGGACGAAACACGAGGTCCGCATGATGCGATGAGGCCTGATCGTCGGGCACGACGACATCGCTGCGGCGGTCGCGGCCGAGAACGTTTCTTCCGATGCGCACCGGGAACGATTCACCGCGAGTCGTGCCGTTCAAGCCAACGAGCCACCCGACCACGTAGCGCTTCGGCTGAGGCGCCGCGGACGCGTCCATCTGCCGCACGGCAACCGTTCTCTCCATCGGCGGCGGCGGCGTGATGCGCGGCGATGACGCCGGCATCGATGGCATCGAGGCCGCTGATGGCGGCGCGGCAGGAGGCGGTGGCGGCGGAGGAGGCGCCGCACTCACCGGTCTTGCTTCAGGAACACGCGCAGGCCGGACGATCGGAATGTCCGGTTCGGCTGCCTCGGCGGGACAGTATGGACAGAGATCCCACGACTCATCGATGAAGTGCCCGTTCTCACACCGCTTGTCAGCCACGATGACCCCTCACGCGTGATAGGCAACAGCAACTGCGTTGCGCCCGCCAAAGTAGATGATGTCGCCGTCTTTCAGGAAACGTTTGTCGATCTTCTGATCGTTGACATAAGTTCCGTTCGATGAATTCCGATCGATGAGCATCACTTTGCCATCGATCGAGACTACTTCTGCATGGAGACGCGAGACCTTCGGATTTTCCAATACGATCTCACAAATCGCCGACTCGCGGCCGATCCGGATGCCCGATCCGCCCAGTCCGAGGCGCTGACCGGCTCGCGTTCCGTTGAGGATCGTGAAGCGGCCGAGCATCCGATCCTTCGAGCTCCCGTCGGTGGGAACGACGGTCTCGACGGTGCCGGCCACATCCAACGGCACCGGAAAACGCTGCGAACGCCGCTGCATGATCAGAATCGTCCCGCCGGCGATTGCCGCCAGTAGCGAGATTCCGCCGAGCGTCATCGCCACCGGGTGAAGCCTCCAGGGCGGCAGCGTCTTCATCGCACGATCGATGTCCCGGCGAAAGCGAATGAGATCGGGCGATCCGCGGAACATCGAGCTCGCGACTGCCAGCTCACTGCCGGCCTTGCTCCAGTTGTCGTCGGCCGCCGCTTCGAGCGCCGCGCGGTAGTGGCGATTCATCTCGCCGTCGATGTTGATCGTGACTCTGGATGCGCCGAGCATTTCGCGCGCGACATTCGATGGAACCAGGAACTTGATCTGCTCCGCATCGGTGTGGCCCCACGTCGAGATGCCGATGACTTCACCGTCGCGATTGACGACGGGACCGCCGGAGTTGCCGCGGTAGATCGCGACATTCGACTGCAGAACAGGAACGTTCGCGACGTTGCGCTTGATGGCGGTGACGTTGCCCGGGCTCAGCGTCGCCTCGAGATCGCTGTCGCGCGAGAGCCAGCCGCCGATCACGTCATCGGAGCTGCTCGCGACGGCCGGGTAGCCGACGGCCCAGACGGAATCGCCGACGCGCACCGTATCCGAATCACCGACGCGAATCGAGGGAAGGTTCTTCCGCGCAATCTCCACGAGCGCCAGATCCGTGCCTCTCTCGTTCAACGGAGGCGAGAAATTGCGGATCCGGAAGGGGAGCTTCTCTCCGTTGGAGAGCTCGACTTCGTTGATCACGCGAATCGTCTCGAGCTGCCCGCCGGCCATCACGCTCTCGATGTAGCGATCGAGGCGGTCGCCGCGATGAACGGAGCGGAGCGCTTCGACGGGAAAGTGGCGCAGCAGCGCGGCGATCGCGCCGTTGCGGAGCAGCTCGTTGCGCAGCGCCGCCTGATCGCGCGTCGGAGCCACGACATGCCCGCACGTCACGATCACTCCATCGGGATTGACGACGAAGCCGCTGCCGGAACCGCCGGCGCCGGTGTCGATCGTCGTCTCGCCTTCGGGAATCGCGCGCGCCGCGGCATCGAATCCTTCCGCGCGCAATTGCGTCTCCACCGCGGCGATCACGGAGGGCGTGTAGCGAAAGCGTCCCGTGGCGTATGCGTTGATGCGGACGACCGCCGGCTTCACGGCGTACGCCATTTTCTGCACCTGATCGAGCCGCGGCTCTTCGCGGCGGCATGCAGCAGCGGCCATTGCCAGGCAAAGCAGACCGAGGAGACGGAAGGCAGCAGGCAGCTCCCGGAGCATGAATTTTACCGGTTCGATGTCGGTGCCGATCTCGAGGTGCCGATCCCCTGTTGATGATTCCAGAAGAACCAGGCGCCCGCGGCACCGGCGACGAGAACCACGATGAGCATCCATTTCAGAAAGGAAGCGCCGGATGCTTGCTGAGGCAATTCCTGCGTGACGGCGCGAGGCTCGACAGGCGGCTCGCTCTTGATCTCCGCCACCGCGTCCTGCCCCTCCTCGGGTGCAACGGCTGGATAGGGCTGCGTCTCGTCGGAGGCATCGGCCTCCGGAACCGGAACCGCGGCGATCTCCTGCGTTTTCTCCTGACTCTTGTGATCGAGCAGCGTCACGTCGTCATCACCAGGCTCGGCACGGATCGCGCGCGCGACGATGACCGTCACGTTGTCGGGCGCGCCGCGCTCGAGCGCACGGCGCACGAATTCGTCCGCCGCGGCATCGATGGGCAGCTTCGCCACCTCGGCCATCTCATCTTCCTTGACGAGGCCGTGCAGCCCGTCGCTGCAGAGGATGAACGTGTCGCCTTCCTGAACGTCGAACGGACCCTTGACGTCGACCTCGACATCTTCGGCAACACCCATCGATCGCTGCAGCACATTGCGGCGCGGATGCGTCTCCGCTTCCTTCGTCGTCAGGAGTCCTTCGCGAACCATCGTCGCAACGAGCGAATGATCATCCGTCATCTGCTCGATCGCACCCTGACGGACGCGATAGATGCGCGAGTCGCCGACGTGCGCGAACCACGCATGGTCTTCCTTGATCGCGAGCGCGGATGTCGTCGTCCCCATGCCGCGAAGATCGGGATTCGCCTGCGCCTCGTGGAAAATGCGGGCGTTCGCGCGCTGCAGAGAATCGCGAAGCGTGGTGGGAACGTCGTCGCCTTCGCCGCCGAGGTATTGCGCCTTGACCGTTTCACCGGCGATGCGCGATGCGGTGGCTCCGCCGCGATGCCCGCCCATTCCGTCCGCGACGACCAGAAGACGGCCGCCCGGATGGGCGCCCTGCTCTTCGTTCGGGGTTGTGTACGTACCGAAGTCCTGATTCTCGGAGCGAACCAGTCCGACATCCGTGCGGAGTGCCGCCTGGATGACGATGCGACCGGGTACTACGGCTGTCGGTGCCGAAGATTGCTCGTTCATGCGTTGGAGGTGCCCGGAAGAGTGATTATACGCGGACTGAGAACCAGTGCTGAGTGCTGAGTGCTGAGTGCTGAGTGCTGAGTGCTGAGTGCTGAGTGCTGAGTGCTGAGTGCTGAGTACCGAGTACCTAGTGCTGTGCTGAGTACAGAGTACCGAGTCCTGAGTTGCTCGGCACTCAGCACTCGGCACTCATCACTCATCACTCATCACTCGGCACTCAGTACTGGTTATAATCCAGACGCTCTTTCAACATGGCCGATCAACTTCAGATCCATTACGTTGACCTCGGCGTTCCACGCGTGGCCGACTTGCGCGGTGAGATGTCCGTCGGTCGCACCGAGGGGAACGATCTCGTTCTCAACCATCCGTCTGTTTCTCGCAAGCACGCGCGTTTCGAAGCGCGCAACGGCCAGTGGTGGATCATCGACCTCAAATCCACCAACGGCGTGAAGGTCAACGGAAACCTGATCACGGAGTCGGCGGTCACGCCGGGCGACAAGATTCTGATCGGCTCGGTACAGCTCGAGCTCAAAGGGATGCCGTCGGTCGACTTCACGAGCGAGTCGATGTTCGACAACCCGTCGGGCACGGTCATCCGCCGCATCTCCGACTTCAACTCCGAGTTCAATCTCGATTTTCAGGAAGTCGACAAGCCCGTTCAGCGCGACAAGTCGGAACCCGGCCTCAAGCCGGAACCCGCGATCGCACGCGAGAAGATCTTCCAGGTGCTGGTGCAGGTCGCGAAGGCGATGCTGCAGAGCGACAATCTCGACTCGCTGCTCAACGTCGTGATGGACATGATCTTCAAGTACCTGCCGGTCGAGCGCGGTCTGCTGATCCTGTTCGACGAAGCAGGCAATCCGATTCCGAAGCTGACGAAGTTCATCGAAGGCGCGAACGCGGAAGACATTCCGATCTCGCGCACGATCCTCAAGATGGTCGCCGAGCAGCAGGTCGCGCTGATGACTTCGAATGCGCTCGAAGATGCGCGGCTCCTCGGCGGGAAGTCGATCGCGATCCACGGCATCCGTTCCGCGATGTGCGTGCCGCTGTGGAACCGGCAGCGCGTCATCGGCGCGGTGCAGGTCGATTCTCCGATTCATGTCGGACGCTTCACGGAAGAAGATCTCGACCTGCTGACCGCGCTGGCGAATTTTGCGGCCGTCGCGATCGAGCGCGCGCAGCTCGGCGAGAAGGTCGAGCAGGAGCGGAAGATCCGCTCGAAGATGGAGCGCTATCACTCGCCCGCGGTCATCGACGAAATCGTGAAAGGCGTCGTCTCGACGTCCGAGAGCGAAATCCGCAGCGCCGATGTGTCGATCCTCTTTGCCGACATCTCCGGCTTCACCACGATCTCCGAAACGAAGAAACCGGAAGAAGTGTCGGAGTTCCTCTCGCACTTCTTCAACGCCGCGGTCGATGCGATCTTCGCCTACGGAGGCACGCTCGACAAATTCATCGGCGACGCGGTGATGGCGTTCTTCGGTGCGCCGATTCCGCAGGACGATCACGCCGATCGCGCGGTGCTCGCCGGCCTGATGCTGCAGCGCCTCGTCGGCGACTGGAACGAGCTGCGCGAGAAAGAAGGATTGCCGCAGGTCCGCGTGCGCGTCGGGATCAACAGCGGTCCGGCAGTCGTCGGCAACGTCGGCGCGGAAAAACGCGTCGACTACACCGTGCTCGGCTCCTCGGTGAACATCGCCTCGCGCCTCGAGAGCGGCGTCGCGAAACCGGGACAGGTCGTCATCTCGAAGAACACCCTCGAGCGCATCATGGGCTCGTTCCACACCGAGCCCCTCGGCGAGTTCGCACTGAAAGGCCTGCAGCAGAAGATGCCGGTCTTCGAAGTGCTAGGCGCACCGAACATGCCGACCCCATCGCCCGACACGATGCACGTCACCTCCCACTGAATGGGAGGATGGGAGGATGGGACTATGGGACCTATGGGACCTATGGGACCAATAGGTGGAACGACGAATAACCGCCTCCGCCTATAGGTCCCATAGGTCCCATAGGTCCCATAGTCCCATCCTCCCATCATTCACTGCGTGTTTCGCTGGACGAAATCGAGCACGGTCAGCGCGGTCATCGTCACGGCATCCTTGATTCCGTCGCCTGCGCTCGTCGCTTTCGCAACTTCGGGATGCGCAGCGGCGGCAAATCCGTAAGTCGTGAAGTGAATGTGATGCATGCCGATGGTCTGCATCGTGTTCAGCGACGCGCTGTGCACTTCGTGCAGCAGCGTGAAATCGGGCTTCATGGAGGGATCGAGCTCTTCGTAGATGTGCATCAGCGGCGGGACCTTCGCGTCCTTCCGGAACGAAGGAGCGGCCTCCAGCTCGGCTGTGCCGGTGGCGGTACCGATCCCGCCGTCGAGACTGATGAGCGCGCGGATTCCGGAATCGCGCATCGTCAGCAGCAACGCGGAGCGCGCGCCGAAACTATGGCCGATGACGACCGTTCGCTTCGGCAGCGCAAGCTTCTCGCTGATGGCGACCTTGCGCGCCTTCTCCAGCGCATCCGCCTGCTCCTCGGCAAAGGATGCGATCTGCGACTCGCTCGTCATCGCCTTCGCGATCATCGGCGACGGCACGCTCGCAACCACGAAACCGTTGCTCGCGAGGTACTCGCTCAGAATGGCCTGATCCGCTGCATCTTCACCGTTGCCCTGCGCGATCAGCACGAGCGGATATTTCTTCTTCTGCGCAGGCGCGTCGGCCTTCGCGATCACTTCGTCCGCGATGAAATGATCGAGCAGTTCCGACTTCTCGTCGCGCTTGAGGTAATCGCGAAACGTCATCGCGCGGCCGCCTTCCTCGGCCGGATACCAGAGGTCGACGCCTTCGACGCGGCGATAGCCCACGGGCTGCGGCCCGGGCTGGAGACCGGCGGAGAGAAGAAGGACCGCGAAGAAGAGTCTCACACCATAAGGTTACCGCGAGCTGGCGACGCGCGCCTGCGAAACCGCCAGGATCTTCCGCAGAAACTCCGACGTCGGCGCATTCGACTTCTTCGCAACTTCCTCCGGCGTTCCCGTCGCGATCACCCGGCCGCCGGCATCGCCGCCTTCGGGGCCGAGATCGATGACGTGATCCGCGGTCTTGATGACATCGAGGTTGTGCTCGATCACCACGACCGTATTTCCGCGATCGACGAGGCCGTGCATGAGATGCAGCAGCTTGGCGACATCGTCGAAGTGCAGGCCGGTCGTCGGCTCATCGAGGATGTACATCGTGCGGCCGGTTGCGCGTTTCGCGAGCTCCTTGGCGAGCTTCACGCGCTGCGCCTCGCCGCCCGACAACGTCGTCGACGACTGCCCGAGCCGGATGTAGCCGAGGCCGACTTCGTCGAGAGTGCGGAGGATGTTGAAGATCTTCGGGACGTTGCGGAACGTCTCGATGCCCTGCTCGACCGTCATGTCGAGGATGTCCGCGATCGACGAGCCCTTGTACTTCACTTCGAGCGTCTCGCGGTTGTAGCGCTTGCCGCCGCAGACATCGCACGTGACGTAGATGTCGGGGAGGAAGTGCATCTCGATCTTGATCTGGCCGTCGCCCTTGCACGCCTCGCAGCGGCCGCCCTTGACGTTGAAGGAGAAGCGTCCCGGCCCGTAGCCGCGCATGCGCGCTTCGGGCGTGGCCGCCATGAGGTTGCGGATCTCGGTGAAGAGCTGCGTGTAGGTCGCGGGATTCGAGCGCGGCGTGCGGCCGATCGGCGACTGATCGATGTCGATCACCTTGTCGAGATGCTCCAGACCGTCGATGCCGTCGTGCTCGCCCGGCGTGTCGATCGCGTCGTAGAAATGCTGCGACAGCGCCTTGTAGAGGATGTCGTTGACGAGCGTCGACTTGCCGGAGCCGCTCACGCCCGTCACGGCGATGAAGAGCCCGAGGGGGAACTCGACGTCGATGTTCTTGAGATTGTTCTGGCGCGCCCCGCGAATGACCAGCGAGTTCTCACTCGCCGTCCGGCGCTGCGCGGGAACTTCGATGCGCGACTCGCCGCGCAGATACTTCGCAGTCAGTGACGACGGGAACGTCTTCACCTGTTCGAGCGAGCCCTCCGCGACGACCTGCCCGCCGTGCACGCCGGCACGGGGACCGAGGTCGATGATGTGATCGGCGGTCTCGATCGTCTCTTCGTCGTGCTCGACGACGATGACGGTGTTGCCGAGCTCGCGCAGCTCGAGCAGCGATTCGATGAGCTTGCGGTTGTCGCGCTGATGCAGGCCGATCGACGGCTCATCGAGCACGTAGAGCACGCCCATCAGCTTCGAACCGATCTGCGTCGCGAGACGAATGCGCTGCGCCTCGCCGCCGGAGAGCGTTGCGCCGCCGCGATCGAGGGTGAGATAGCCGACGCCGACGGCGTTGAGGAAGTGCAGACGATCGCGCACTTCCTTCAGGATCTTGCCGGCGATCTGCTCCTCGCGCGCGCTCAGATCGATGTCGCGGAAGAACGTTTCCGCTTCGAGCAACTGCTGCTTCACGACCTCATCGATCGGCTTGCCGGCCACGGTCACGCTCAGCGCTTCCGGCTTCAGGCGGCGGCCGTTGCACTCCGGACACTTCGCCGGCGTCATGAAACGCTCGATCTCTTCACGGATGTCGTCGTTGTCCGACTCGTGATAGCGGCGCTGCAGCATCGGAACGAGGCCTTCGTAGTTGCCGTTGTAGTGATAGGAGCTGTCGGAGCCCTGGAACTCGAAGCGGATCTTGTCTTCCGATCCGTAGAGGATGCAGTTGCGCGCCTTCTGCGGGAGCTTCGCCCACGGCGTGGAGAGCGCGAACTTGTAGTGTTTGGCGAGCGTGTGAATCTGCTTGATCCGCCAGTTGTCGGCGCCTTCCTTCCAGATCGCGATCGCTCCTTCTTCGATCGACTTCGAAGAATCGGGAACGATCTTGCGCTCGTCGATCTCGAGCAGAACGCCGAGGCCGGAGCAGCGCGCGCAGGCGCCGAAGGGAGAGTTGAAGGAGAAGAGACGCGGCGTGATCTCTCCGATCGAGATCCCGCAGTCGGGGCAGGCGTAGTTCTGCGAGAGGAGCTCCTCGCGCTTGTCCTCCTGATAGAGGATCTTCACGAGTCCTTTCGACACTCGCGTCGCCGTCTCCAGCGAATCCGCCAGACGCTGCGCGATCCCTTCCTTCACCACGATGCGATCGATGCGCACGTCGATGTCGTGCTTTTTCTGCTTGTCGAGCGTGGGGGGATCGGAAAGCTCGACCTCGCGGCCGTCGACGATCGCGTGCGTGAAGCCTTCCTTCACCATCTGCAGCATCTGCTTGCGGTACTCCCCCTTCTTGCCGCGAACGTACGGCGCGAGGATGGTGAACTTCGTCCCGTTCGGCAGTGCGAGCAGGCGATCGACCATCTGCTGGATCGTCTGGGGGCGGATCTCCTGTCCGCAGCTCGTGCAATGCGGAGTTCCGATCGACGCGTAAAGCAGACGGAGATAGTCGTAGATCTCGGTGACGGTCCCGACCGTGGAACGCGGGTTGCGCGACGTCGTCCGCTGTTCGATCGAGATCGCGGGCGAGAGCCCCTCGATCGAATCGACATCCGGCTTCTCCATCTGCTCGAGGAACTGGCGTGCATACGCACTCAGCGATTCGACATACCTCCGCTGCCCTTCGGCGAAGATCGTGTCGAACGCAAGCGACGACTTGCCCGAGCCCGAAACGCCCGTGATGACGACGAACTTGTTGCGGGGGATGACGACGTCGATGTTCTTGAGGTTGTGCTCGCGGGCGCCGCGGATGACGATGGAGTCCATGAAGCAGAATCTAACGCTGGGGGAGGCCGCAGGCTTCCCGTTCTACACGGAGTGGAGCAACCAGTCGCGGTAGGGGCCGCGGACATCCGCCGGATCGATGACGACGAATTCCGGCACTTCGTACGGATGTCGCTCAAAGAGCTTCGCTTGCAGCGCGTCGAGACGTTCGTCTACCGTCTTGATCAAAAGCAGTTGCTCCTGGTCTTCGGCGACTTTTCCTTCCCAACGGTAGACGGACTCCACAGCAGGGAGAATGCTCACGCAGGCGGCGAGCCGTAGCTCGACGAGCTCTCTCGCGAGAGGACGGGCGTCGAAGCCGGCGCCCGCGGTCGTGAGAACGAGGAGCGGCTTCACTCGGCCTGCTTGTATTCCGCAATGCGGGCGGCGGCATCGCGCGCGACGTCATGCGCCGCACGTTTGAACTGCGCAATCTCCATCACCGGCAGCGACACCCAGCCGATGAGTCCCGGCACGCCGACACCGATGGAGGAAGGCGCCAGCCCTCGCTTCGAATGCTCGAGCTCGAATCGCCGAATCAGCTCGAGTGAGCGGCCGTCGTAGAGGCGGATCTCCGCCGCGACATGTGCGACGACCAGCGAGACGTCGACGGCAACCGCGCCTGCACCGAGACCTACGCCGCCCTGCGAGCCGGAGGACGCATCGCTTGCGGCGATCTCGACGTAGTAGTCGGCCGCGGAATCGGCATTCCGATTCAGATCGTCATACGTCGCCTTCGCGTCGAAGGCATCGAAGCCCCCCTTCTGCAGCTCCTCGCGCAGATACTTCCGGATCGCGGAAGCCATCCGCTCGTCCGCACCTTCGTAGCGCGCGGGCGTCAGCAGGATCCCGACGCGATTGCCGCGATGCGTCGTGTCGAGCGCGAGCGCAGAACCGGCGGCGAGCAGAACAGCGAGAAGGAGTGAAGCCCGTTTCATGACATCAATCTAAGTACAATCCGCCGATTGTTCAAACGCCTCTTCTTCGGTGCGCTGTTTCTGCTCCTCGCCGCCGTCGCGTGGGAGTGGCTGACGTTTCCCGATGTCGAGGCGCTCGCGAAGAATCCGCCTAAGACCACGGCGTTCATGGATCAGCGCCGCGAACAGCTTCGTGAAGCCGGCAAAGACCCCACGCTGCAGTACACCTGGGTGCCTTACGAACGGATCTCGCCCTTCCTGCGGCGCGCCGTGCTGGTCGCGGAAGACGACGCTTTCTACGAGCATCACGGCATCGATGTGAAAGGAATGCAGGAGGCGATCGAGAAGGATTGGGAGAAGAAGCGCCTGTCGCACGGCGGCTCGACGATCACCCAGCAGCTCGCGAAAAATCTCTATCTCTCGCCGTCACGCAATCCGCTGCGCAAGATCAGGGAGTTCTTCCTCGCGCGCTCCCTCGAGAGACATCTCACGAAGAAGCGCATCCTCGAGCTCTACCTCAATGTCGTCGAGATGGGGGAGCGCATCTACGGCGCGGAAGCCGCTGCACGCGCCTATTTCCATCGCCCCGCGTCGGCGCTCACGCCGCCTCAGGCCGCGCTGCTCGCAGGCTGCCTCCCCAACCCGCGCCTCATGAATCCCGCCGCGCCTAACAAGAGGCTGCACTCGCGGCAGACGATGATCCTCTCCCGCATGCGGCGCTGGGGGTACTTGTTCGAGCAGGAAGTGTTGACGGAGAAGAAGAAGGAGACGACTGGGACGGATGGGACGGATGGGACGGATGGGACCGATGGGACCGATGGGACCGATGGGACCACTGGGACCGACACTGGGACCACTGAGACCACTGTGACTACTGGGACTACTGAAACTACTGGGACAACTGAAACTACTGGGACCACTGAAACCACCGGGACCACCGAAACCACCACCGCCCCCCCGTCCCCCTCGCCCCGCGACAGCGGGGAGAGGGGCCAGGAGTGAGGGGCACAACTACGGCCGCTGCCGAACCGGTGCAATCGGCAGCGTGTGCCGCGGCTTGAACGACCGGTTGTCCACTCCGAAGTGCTTCGCCAGATAGTCGATGATCACCGGCTTCTCGTCTTCGGTCACGCCGGCACCCCAGCGCATCATCTTCTCGACTGTCGCGGTCCACTGCTTCTGCGTCAGCCGCTGCTGCAGCAGCAGGTCAGCCGAATGACATGCGTAGCAGCGCGACTCGACGGCGCTCTTCCCTTTTCCTTCCGGCAGCGTGCCGAATTTCGTGCCGATGAGCGGCAGCGCGGCAGCGAGGAGAATCGCCAGCTTCATGCCCTCACCTCCACATCGACGGAATGCCAGCCGTTGTACAGATAGCCGCTCTGATTCCAGACCGACTCGCGCGGCTGCGTCTGTCCGCGATCGTCCGTCGCGCGCACGAACAGGCGTGCCTTGCCTGCGCTGCGCGGGGTCCATCGATGAGACCACCGTCTCCACGCCCAGGGGCTGTGGCGCGCGTCGAGGTCTGCGCTCCGCCACGTGGCGCCATCGTCGTCGCTGATCTCGACCTTCGCGATGTCCGGCGAACCGGAGAAGGCAAAGCCGCTGATCGTCGATGCGGCGCCGGCCTTCGCATGCTTCGGCGCCGTCGTGATGTTCGACTTCACCGCGAGTTCCGTCACGGGCTTCATCTCTTCAGGCTTGAACGTGACACCCGGTTCGCCCGGCTTCAGCGGATAGCGATATCCCGTGTCCATGTAGAAGCCTTTCTGCGGTTGCGGTTGTGCGCTGAGGCGCACGAGCCACTTCATCCAGTGATCGCCGCACCATCCGGGGACGACGAGACGCAGCGGCGCGCCATGCATCGCCGCCAGCGGCTTGCCGTTCATCTCGTACGCGAGAATCGCATCGCTCATCACCTTCTCCATTTCGATCGAGCGATGAAATGGAGGGACGTTCCCCGGAGGATCATCCGAGCCGAACGTGTGCAGATGCTGCGCGGTCGATTTCACTTTCGCCCGCTCGAGGAGATCGCGGACGGCGACTCCTTTCCACTGCGCATTCCCGACCGCGCCGTAGCTCCACTGGACACCGGGCACCGAGGGCGTGTAGAGTGCGCGTCCATTTCCTGCGCATTGCAGGACACATGTGACCTCGGTCACGCGCATTTTGCGCAAATCGTCGAGACTGAGATTCAACGACTCCTCGACGTCACCATCAACGGTGAGACGCCACTGCTTCGGGTCGGGTGTGCGCGGATTCCAGTGGCTCCGGACAAAGAACAATCCTACGGGAGTGATGTAGTCGGTCAGCAGCTCGAGCGGTGTTTCCGCGTTCACGGCATAACCGTTCATCTGCAGCATGTACTGTTCGCGCGCCTTCGGATCGGCCAGGAGTGCCGCGGGTGCGAACGATGCGGCTGCGGACAGCGCCAGGAAGCGACGGCGATCGACAACAGGCATGAAACGAAAGTCTAACGCATTGAAGATCAATGATTTCGATTTGCAAACGATGAAACTGGTCCGGGATTTGCCCATACGCGTCGAGCGTATGAACGCAAACGACTTCCGCATCATCTGCGACTGTCAGGTTCACGCACGTCGCGAGCGCACGGTGTGGCGCCGTTCGTTGCGTTTTGCGCAACGTGCAGGTCAAGCCGTCAAAGGCCGCGGCCTCGCGCTGATCGTCGGCGTTCCACTCGTCTTCGGAGCCGTCGGAATTCCGACGGAAGCGATGGACACGCGTCTTCCTTCGTTGCTCCAGCTTCGCCGCGAGGCGCGGCACGTGCGCCAGCTTCCCATCTTCAACACACCGCAGATGCGCGCCGCACTCGCGACACCGTCGCTTCCCCCGCAGCGCTTCACGTTCGAGATCTCGAAGCAGCACTTCTTCGAGAGCGAGGTGCCGTACGGCGAGATCATTTATCGCGAAGCGCGCCGCAACAATCTCGCGCCGGAGCTCGTCGCCGCGGTCGTCGAAGCGGAATCCGATTTCCGCCCGCGCCTCATCTCGGAGAAAAACGCGCAGGGGCTGATGCAGATCATCCCGAGCACCGGACACCTCATGGGTGCCGATGACCTCTTCAATCCTGAAGAGAACATCACGGCGGGGACGAAGTACCTCCGCTACCTCTTCGATCGCTTCGGCGATCAGCAGCGCGTGCTCGCCGCGTACAACGCGGGCGAGGGCAATGTCGAAAAGTTCGGCGGAATGCCGCCGTTCGACGAGACGCAGAATTACGTGCAGCGAGTCCTCGCGCGCACGGCGCAATACCGTTCCGAGATCCGCGGCCGCTACGTCACGACGACGAAGATGCAAATGGCGCAGTAGTGATTACAATGCGCAACCATGTCGTCCGAACGCCGTGAGTTTCAGCGGCTGCGTCTCATTCCACCGGTTCCCGGCACGCTCGGCACCTCGGCCATCTCGATTCTCGAGATCGGCGTGATCGGCGCCCGCGTCCATCACGCGGAGCCGCTCGACGAGCACAACGCCGATCTTCGCTTCGCATTCGAGGGCAATGAGATCTGGCTGCGCTGCGACGTCGTCCGCACCGCGACCGGCGCGGATGCGAAGTATCCCGACAGCGGATTCGAGTCCGGCCTCCGCTTCGTCGCGGCCATGGATGGATCCGGCGACATCCTTCGCGCCATGCTCGCCACACTGGTGAGCAAGGAGATCGAGCGCCGTCCGCCGCAGGTTCCGCACAACGACCGCGCGATCGACGGCGACAAGACCGTGCGCGGCACGCAGGCGCGCTACGTCTGCTACCGGCTCGAGAATGGAGTCTGGAGCCGTCGTCCCGTCTTCCTTCCCGAACAGCCGCGCAGCGGCTTCACCGTCGCGCGCGGCGTCGATCACGACGAAATGGAACGCCTCTGCCGCGTCTACCAGGTGTCCGACGAGGAAGGACAACGCCTCATCCGCCTCTTCGCAGAGCTCAGCGTGAGCGAGGAGATGGAGATTCCGCCGCGGCAGGACTGAGTGCGGGGCGCTGTAGTGCTGGAGTGGCGGTGCAACGACTTGTTAGCCCACCCGTCAACCCTTCGACCCGAACCTACCCATCCACCGGCAGCGTGAAGAAGAAGCTCGTTCCCTTTCCCTCTTCGCTCTCGACCCAGATTCGCCCGCCGTGTGACTCGACGATCCCCTTCACGATCGGGAGCCCGAGGCCTGCACCCATGCGCTCTGCGCGCTCGGATTGCCAGTAGGGATTGAAGATTCGTCCGAGATCTTCTTTCGGAATCCCCGGACCGGAATCGGCGACCTTGAAGCGCGCCTCGCGCTCTGCAGGCTCGACGACACACTCGATGACTCCTCCGCCCGGTGTGAACTTCAACGCGTTGCCGATCAGATTCGAGAGCACCTGGATCACGCGATGCCGGTCGGCGAACAGCCGCGGCGTTTCCTCTGCAACGTCGCACTGCAGCGCGATCTGCTGCGCGACCGCCTGCGTCTTGAACAGCTCGTAGACCTCTTTCAGAATCGAGGAGGCATCCACGGCCTCCGGCTCGATCGGCAGACGCTTGCCACCCTCGAGCCGCGTGATGTCGAGCAGATCGGCGATGAGACGGCTCATCCGCTTCGCCGACAACACGATCATGTCGATCTGCTCGCGTTCGTCGTCGCTCGCATTCGATGTCTGAAGCAGTTGCGATGCGAGTGTGACCGTGTTCAGCGGATTGCGCAGGTCATGCGAGACGATCGCCAGGACCTGCTCGCGCGCGCGCACCGCCTGTTGCGCATCGTGGTAGAGATGCGCGTTGTCGATGGCGAACGAGCCATGCCGCGCGAGGTCGACGCACAACGACAGATCCTCCTCGGTGAAGTTCTTTCCGCGCGGCGCGGCAGCGGTGATGACGCCCAGCGTCTGGCCGCGGCTGATGAGCGGCACGATGATCGTCGAGCGCGCATCGTCCGCCGGCCATCCGAGGTGCCGCATCAGCGCGGCGGAAGGTCCGACGAGCCGCCCGCTCCGCTCACTCATCGCGCGCGTGACGATCTCCGGAACCTCGGCGATCCTCTCTCCCAGCATCGGCGTGAGTGCGGCCTGATCGCCGGGACTTCGATGGACGGCCGCGACACGGCGCAGCCCCGCGGTGTCATCGACCATGTCGATCACGCACAAATCCGCGAGATTGGGGACGATGAGACGCCCGAGGGTCGCCACGGTCTCTTCGTAATCGAGAGAGGCCGTGAGCGCCTGACTCGCGCCGGCGAGAAATGCGGCTCTTCGCTCCTGCCGCTCCGCAAACGTGCGGGCCGCACCGGCGTCTGCCGCTTCTTTCTCCGCTTCTCTCCTCCTTCTCATCGCTTCGGCTGCCAGCAATCGCATCTGCCGGCCCAGCCCCGCGACGAGCAGCGCAGAGGTCAGCGCGAGAAACGTGAGAACGATCGTGAGGGAGATGTTCGTCCGCTCCGCGGAACGGATCCTCTGCAGTCGATCTTCGATCCCCGTCTGAATCAGCAGCTCGACCTCCGAGGTCGAGCGCAGGGCATGCTCATACGCCGGATGGCGCTCGAACAAGCGCGCCAGAAAGACACCCTCCGGCAACTGGCGATCGAGAAACTCGCCGCTGCGAACGCCCTCGTGCCATCGCCCCGTCTCCTCCATCACGGTGTGCAGCGAAGCGTTAGCCTCGTCGCCGAGGATCGGAGTGAGCTGGCGCAGAACGCGCGCATTCGCCTCCTGCTCCTGCACGAGGTCGAGATACTCCTTCCGGTACTGCGGCTGCCCCGTCACCTGGAACGCGATGACTTTGTCGAGCTCCGCGGAGAGATCGACCTGCATCTGATTCGCCGCGCGGCGCGCCGGCTCGGCGACGCGCTGAATCTCCGTCCGCACACGCTTCGTGTGATTCGAGACGACGATCGGCGTCGCGACCAGCGACACGAGCGAGGCGATGATGAACGCCACCGGCAGCACCGTCGTCCAGGTGCTCTCCGGTCCCACCCTCCACATACTTCGCCTTTCGGCATCCGGCTGTTCAGACATCCAAATCCTCTTCGGCGGAGGCAGCAATATGCCCGCCATGCGATACTGCGCGCTCGATGGTCACGCATGATCGCCGCGAGTTTCAACGGCTCAGACTGGCGAAGCCGATCATTGCCCAGCTCGATGATCAGAATGCACTGATCCTCGACATCGGCGTCGGCGGCGCTTATATCGAACATTACGGCACGACCGAGCCCGGCCGGCGTTACAGACTCCTCTTCCGCTGGAATGGCGAGGATGTCGAGTTCATCGCCGAAGTCATCCGGAGCGCCGAGGTGCGCCGTCCGGGAAGCGATGTCGCTTCGCATACCGCCCTTCGCTTCGTCGATTCGACACCGGAGTCCGATCTGCGCCTTCAGGACATGATGGCGACTTTCGTCGGCAAGGTGCTGGCCGCACAGAAGGCGAATGCCAGCGGCGACATCGGCGATTCCGCCGGCTTGCGGATTCTCGCGCAGCTCGGCGAGGCGCGCAGGATCCGCTCGCGCGGCTACGTCGCCTATCACCTGAAGGATGGCCGCTGGTGGCGCGTGCCGACCGATTCGCCGCTGCAGCCGCCCGACGGTTTCACGGTCGCCGCATACGAAGACGAGGAAGAGCTCGCCGAGCTCTGCAACACGTATATGGCGGCCAACGACGAAGGACGCCGGCTCATCCGCCTGGTCGCGGAGCTCAGCGTTCTTTCAGCGCGAAAGCCGACCTGACATCGAGCTGTTCGAAGCTGTCGAGCACGACATCCGCTTCCGACAGGTCCTGCCGCATCTTCGCGTCGGGATTGCGGACCGCGACGCAGTAAGCGCCCGCACGCTTCGCGGCGACGACGCCGACGTGCGAATCCTCGAAGACGACGCAGTCGTGCGGATCGGCGCCCAGCCGCTCCGCCGTGAGCACATAGGCCTGCGGATCGGGCTTGCCGATCGCGACTTCACTTCCATCGACGATCAGGCGAAACGCATCGCGCAGCCCGAAGCGGCGCAGAAGGATGTCGACGGAAGGGCCGACCGCCGACGTCGCAATCGCCATCGGGATCTTCATCTCATGCAGAGTGCGAATCGTCCGCTCCGCGCCGGGCATGAGCTGCAGGTCTGCCGTTCTGCAAACGTCGTCGAACATCGGACGGCGGATCGCCATCAGCTCTTCCTCGCTCGTCTTCCAGTGGAAAAAGGCGCGCATGCCGCGTATGTCATCGATGATGCGGCGGCCTGACACCTCGCGATAGCTGGAAGGCATCTGCTGATAGTCGTTGCCCATCGCGCGGCAGAGCGCCTCATGCGCTGCCGTGTGCTGCGGCTCGAGATTGATGATCGTCTCGTCGAAATCGAAGATTGCTGCGGAGATCTGTCTCATGGATTCGCGGATGCGCGGCCCCAGGGGCGCGCGCTGGCTTTCTGATAGCCTCTTTCTCAATGCCTGATTTTCAAACTGCCGTGATTCGTGTCCTGATCGCCGGAACGCTCATCATGGGCATCGGCTTCACCGGACTCTGGTTCGTATTTCGTGCCTTCGACAGCAAGAACAGCGAGCGGAAGCCGGTGCTGCTGATCTGCGCGCTGCTGCTGTTCATCATGACCTGCTGCGTGCTGCTCTACATCGTGTCGCGCTAGTGCTCTAGATCGCGCCGCGCTTCCGCATCGCCGCGATCTCACGCTTCGTCCAACCGAGCTCGCAAAGAACTGCGGCGGTGTGCTGTCCGAGCTCCGGCGGAGCGCTTCCTGCCGGCGCACGCTCGCCATCGAAGAAGACGGGATAGCGCACCACGTCGTATGCGCCGATCGCGGGATGCCTGACGCGTCCCAGCAGAGGCCGGCCGGCCGGCGAGCGCAACGCCTCTTCCACTCCCTGCACGAGAGAGCACGGCACCTTCGCCCTGCGCAGGCACGCGAGCCAATGCTTCGCAGGCTTCGTGCGGAAGATCTCATCGAGCAGCGGCACCAGCGTTCCGCGATGCTTCACGCGCGCGGTGTTCGTCGCGAAGCGGGCATCGCTCGCGAGCTCGGGCCTGCCGATCACGAGCTGGCAGATCTGTTCGAAGTGCTTGTCCGTTCCGGCGCCGATTGCGAACGGGCGATCCTTCGCGTGAAACAACTGATAGGGAACGATCGACGGATGCTCGTTGCCGTAGCGCGCCGCCTCCTGCTTCGTGATCAGCGCGGCCTGCGCGACATTCACCAGCGACGCGAGCGTCGACCCGAACAGCGAGACTTCGATGCGCGTCCCGCGTCCATGCCGCGCGCGCGCAACGAGCGCCGCATTGATCGCGCCGAATGCGTGATGCGCCGTCAACACATCCGCCAGCGCAACGCCCACTTTCGAGGGCTCACCATCCGCTGCACCTGTGATCGACATGAGTCCGCTCCCCGCCTGCGCGAGGAGGTCGTATCCCGGCGTGTTCCGCTCCGGCGTGTCGGAATCGAATCCTCGAATCGAACAGACCACGGCACGCTCATTGGCGAAGAAATCGAGCGGAGGCTTGAGGAAGTTCTCGACGATGACATCGGCGCGGCAGATCAGCTCTTCTGCGATCGCGCGGCCCTCATCCGATTTCAGATTGAGCGTCACCGACTCCTTCCCTCGATTGATGGAGAGGAAGTAGGTGCTGATGCCGTCGATGAAGGGAGGGCCCCAGCGGCGCGTTTCGTCGCCGCGGCCCGGCTCTTCGATCTTGATGACGCGCGCGCCGGCGTCGGCGAGCATCTGGGTGCAGAGCGGTCCGGCGAGGACGCGCGAGAAATCGGCGACGAGAATGCCTTCGAGCGGCCGCTTCACAGATACTGCTGCTTCAGGGCGTCGAGATCAGCCAGGGTGCGGCGGAGGATGTTGACGACCTTGTGGATTTCGGAGCCGTAGATGCGGAGCTCGGCATCGCATTCCGTCATGGCGTAGACGGCTTCGTCTTTCTCGAGGCGGTCGCGCTCGAAGCGAAGCCGTTCGGTCAGCTCGTCGATCTCGGAGAGGAGGACGAAGTTGACGTCTTTTTCGCCGAGGTAGCGCTTGCATTGCGGGCAGTAAATCGAATGGTCCTCGGCCGTTTCGACGAGCTCGAAAACGAACTGTCGCTGGCAATTCGGACACTCGAAAACTTCAGGCAACACGCCATCGGCCTCCGCACTGATTGTGCCACTGAACGGAGGTATTGTCGCAGGAATGCACCGCTTGACCACCGTGTTTGGCGCCGTGTAGCATCCGCTTCCCGCGCCTACTGGGAGATCGTTCAATGGTAGGACAATCGGCTCTGGACCGATGAATCGGGGTTCGACTCCCTGTCTCCCAGCCAGCGGCGACGCGCCGCGGCGTATGCTGGCCAAGCCTCCTTCAGGATTTGCGCATTTGCGTCAGACTGCGGCGAGCGCCGCGACTCGAATACCGTCCAATCCTCCCAGCCACCTTTTCAGCCCGTCGTTTCTGAGACTTGCGTGGTCGACGGAGACAGGGACTCGAACTGGACGCCCCTCGAACGGCAGGGGCCTCGGCGTTCCTGCGAGTTTGGGCGCCGTCCTTCAGAACCGTCATCACTGACGCGGCTCGCTTCTGCCTTGACCGTTTCCCCCCATGAGCGCCAATGCTCTCGCGCGACTCTGCTATCATTTTGCTAGCGAGAAGAATCATGGCACGTGTACTCATCAGAGATCTGGACGAGGGCATTGTTGAAAGACTGAAGCAGCGAGCTTCGCGGAACGGTCGCTCTCTGCAAGCGGAACTCCACCTGATCGTCGAACGGGCGGCTGCAGTGGACGTCATCGAAAGCCGTGCTCTTGCAGCTCGCATCCGCCGGAAACTGAGCGATCGGAAACACTCCGACAGCGCCGCCCTGATTGCCGATGATCGCCGGCGATGATGAAGGTTGTCGTTGACGCTAGTGTCGCAGCGAAGTGGTTTCTGCCTGAGATCCATTCCGACGCAGCCGCACGTCTGCTCGATCCGGCAATCACTCTTTACGCTCCCGACCTGATTGTTTCCGAGTTCGGCAACATTCTGTGGAAGAAGGTCCGCCGCGCGGAAATCACGTCTGTCGAAGCCGGAGAGATCCTCCACGCCTTCGGCGCACTCCCACTGGAACTCAGCCCTTCATCAGCCCTTCTTGCTCCCGCGTTCGAGCTAGCCGTCAGACTCGATCGGAGCGTCTACGACAGTCTCTATCTCGCGCTGGCCGTGGCAGAGGAATGCGCGATGGTAACGGCCGACGCAAAGTTTCATTCCGTTCTCGCAGCAAGCGCGCTGGCGAAGCATGTCCGCTGGGTCGAAGACCCATCGTGAGTGGTTGCAGCGCAAGCGAGCGCCGCGGTTCGAACGTCGTCCAGGGCTGCGCCCTTGACAGTTTTCTCATGATATCTATCATTGATAGGTATCATGACGAAGCCCTCAACCAAGCGACGGACGGCTCGTGTCTTCACCACGGGCAGAAGCCAGGCCGTGCGCCTTCCCAAAGAGTTCCGCTTTGATGGCGATGCGGTGCTGATTCACAGAGAGGGCAGCTCAGTCATTCTGGAGCCGATTCGGGACTGGCCGGCCGGATACGTCGAATCGTTCGCCGGTGTTCCGGACGACTTCGAGCGGCCAGCTCAGGGACCCATCGAGAAGCGTCGAAAACTCTAGGCGTACACGATGTTCATTCTCGACACGAATACCTGCATCTACGCTCTCAAGCATGATGAGCACGTGATCCAGCAGCTCCTCTCCACGCCGCGAGAAGACGTATCGGTCAGCGTGATCACCGAAGGCGAGTTGCGTACAGGGGCGGCGAAGAGCGCAACACCCGTAAAGACTCTTCACCTCGTCGAGAATTTTCTTCGGCCGCTGATTCGGATCGAGTTCACGTCAGATGATGCGATCGTGTATGCAGGCGTGCGAGCGAAACTCGAACGGGCCGGAACACTGATCGGGCCGCTCGATACCCTCATCGCTTCTCAAGCTGTCGGCCGGAAGTTGACGCTTGTAACCAACAACGAGCGTGAATTCCGTCGAATCGCCGGCCTCACAATCGAGAACTGGAAACGCTGAGAGGACTCACCTCGAAGCGAACACGGCGGTTCGATACTCCGCCAGTACTCCCAGCCCGCAGCAACGTGCCGCGTTTGCGGGCCAGCCTTCCACGCGATTCGCACGGCGACCCGATGGTGCCGCGATTCGAATAGCGTCCAATCCTCCCAGCCGCCGGAGTTTTTCTGCTAGCCTCACGTCACGTTAGCGATTCGAGCCTCGTTCGTCGCCCACCTGATCTGCGCCGCGGCACTCGCGCAGCAGCCGCGGATCGACAGCATCTCGCCTTCGCAGGGACCGATCGCGGGTGGAACGATCGTGACCATCCACGGCGATCATTTCGAAGGTGCGCCGGTGACGCTCGATCGCGGGGACATCCTGCCTCAGTCAAGAACAGACACCGAGATTCGCCTCCAGATGCCCGCTCACGACAGCGGGTTCGGTGTCGTCCGCATCGGGAGCGCGGCGATCGAGTTTCTCTACATACCTCCCAACCTCCAGAGTCTTCCCCCCGGCTACATCACCACCGTGGCCGGCGTAGGGCAGTATGTGCGCGATTACGGCCCGGCCTCCCAGGCCAGCTTCAGTCACGCTCTCGGACTCGAATTCGATTCCGCAGCCAATCTGTATATCGTCGACAACAGCACGTACATCGTTTATCGCGTTCGCCCCGACGGAACGATCGAGCGGTTTGCCGGCGCCGGAAACGTCGGAGGAGAGCCAAACGACGGGGGTCCGGCGATCAATGGCTTTTTCGTTTTCCCACGCGACATCGCGATCGATGGGAACGACAACGTTTACATTCCAGACGTCAACTGCAGGGTGCGACGCGTGGATCGCAATGGAGTCATCACTACGGTCGCAGGCACGGGAACGTGCGGGTTTTCCGGCGACGGGGGTCGCGGAACGGATGCTCAGATTGGGGAGCCGACGTTCCTGGCCGCGGACGCGAGCGATGTCTTCTTCATCGACTGGAATGCGATGCGCGTGCGGCGCTTGCACCTCGCGGACGGCACCATCTCCACGTTCGCGGGCAATGGTGTCGCCGGCCTGTCCGGAGACGGCGGTCCAGCCATCACCGCCAGCTTCAATGTTTCACTAGCCGACAACGGCGGTCTCGCGCTCGATCCGGATGGCAACGTCTTTCTTGCCGACGACGGCAATGCGCGCGTGCGCAGAATCGATCGCCGGACCGGCGTGATCACGACGTTCTGCCCGACGGAACAGAATCCGCGAGCCGTCGCCTTCGACCGCGCCGGGAATCTTTATGTCGCTTACCTCGGAAAGATCACGAAAATCGACTCGGGCGGCCGTGTCGTCGCTTCCTGGGGCAATGGCCACTTCGGCTTCGTTGCGGACGGAACCACGGCTGCGACGGCGCCGATCGGCAATGTCGCAGCACTCGCGATCGAGTCCGATGGAAACATCGTCTACAGCGATGATGCCGTCCAGCGCGTGAGGCGGATCAACCTTGCTACGGGTTCTCTGGAAACCGTCGCCGGAATTGGTCCAGCCATCATTGGCGAAAACGGACCGGCGCTGGCGACATTAGTCGCGACCTCCCCGGAGGCGGAACCGCTGGCGATGACAGCGGCGGACGAGTTGCTCATCGGCGACGCCGCGAGCTTTCGCCTGCGCAGGCTGGAACGCGATGGCAGACTGACGACGCTTGCCGGAGACGGGTTGCAGCACGCGCCACCAAATTCTCCCGTGCCCGCGACATCGACAGGTGTCTATCCGGTAGCCATCATCGCCATGCCCGACGCGATCGACCTCAGCGTACGGAGCGACATCCTTCGCATCGACTCGAAAGGGATGCTGTTCCGCCTCGGCGGCGGGACTCAATGTGGCTACAAAGACGGCGGGCCGTTCAGCACCGCTCCCACATGCCAGCCGTGGGACATTGCAAGGGACCGCGACGGCAACCTCTTCATCGCCGATACCAACAACAATCGCGTTCGCCGGGTGGACGCGCAGACAAACATCATCACCACGATTGCGGGAAACGGCGGACCCGTGAGCGGATTCGAGCGCTACGGGAATGGAAAATCATGCGGCGACGGCGGACCGGCGCTCGATGCGTGCATCAACACACCTTACGGTCTGGCGTTCGATGAGGTCGGCAACCTTTACGTGGCTGAGCAGACGGGGATCCGACGAATCGATCGCGCGGGGCGCATCTCCATGTTTGCCCCGAAACAGGCTCCGTCTGGTCTTGGCGGCATCACCAAGCTTGCATACTTTCACGGAGTCTTCTACTTCGCTGGAGGCGGGATATCGCGCGTCGATTCGAGCGGAACGATCGCGCCGATCTTTGGAACCTCGCACAAAGGTTCTCTCGGCGACGGCGGACCGGCCGTCGACGCACGTACGAACACGGGCGGCCAGGGTGTGGGGATCACGGTCGACAGCGTCGGAAACATCTATTTCGCCGACATCGGCAATCACCGAATCCGCGCGATCCGCTATGGCGCAGTTCTGGCTCCTTCGGGTGCAACGATCACGGCAATTGCTTCGGGAACTACGCTTCGTGCGCTGGTGCGCGACTCGAATGGTCAGCCTGCCGCCAGTGTTCGCGTCGACTTCACGGCACCAGGCTCCGGCGCCTCGTGCGTGCTGTCGAGTCCTTCAGCCATCACAGACATTAACGGTACAGCAAGCGTAAGTTGCACGCCGAACTGCGTCCCCGGGACCTACACGGTAACCGCACAACCTCTCACCGCCTCATCCCTCGCCTCTGTCAAGTTCACGAATGCCGAATGTTCGCCACGGCGACGTGCGGCGCGTCATTAGTGCTCTGTCCTCGAATTCGGCGCAATACCGTTGCGGTTCTGACGGGCCGAACGCGCGAAGCCCCGACGCAGGCGATGCGGGACATCGTCGAGGAGGGGCGACAAAGCGAGCGGCCCG